>JAABUV010005362.1_pt1 | contig 14677 bp, 14 predicted proteins | sample 5559971 | NCBI WGS metagenome assembly JAABUV01 (sample SAMN10711881, study PRJNA513362) | rock metagenome | isolation source: Antarctica rocks | place: Antarctica: Victoria Land, Knobhead nord | collected 2015-12-19
AGCGCCTCTTCGGCGTTCGCGGTCGCGTCCTCGAGGCTGTCGCCCTGCGTGTGCAGTCCTGGTAGTTCTGGCGCGTACGCGTGATAACCGCCTTCAACTTGCGGCTCGAAGACAAACTCCACGTCGCGGGAAGGCTCCATGACGCCCAGGGTATCCGCTCGGCCTTGCAGCTGCCCCGCTCGACGACCCCATCGGCGTTCACACGAGGGAGCTACTGAGCCACACCGGTAGAGCCGATGGTGAGACGGATAGCTCGATCTCGCTCGGGCCGGGCAGCTTGCCGTGCCGCTGACCCATCGGCTACCGAGCCGCCGGTCGTCGTGCCTCGATCAGGTGTCGGGTCGAGTACGCAACGACAGGTTCGCCGCCCCGCATCTGAGTGTCGAGTTGGACGAGCCTGTGGCGGTACTTCTCCACGGAGAAGTCCGGTACCCACCAGACGCACTTTCGCAGGATCCACACCACGGAGCCCACGTCGTAGAACTTCATGCGACACCGGGTGGTGCGCAGCCCGGAGACGGCCAGGCCGACGTCCTGTGCCGCGGCGGATTCCCGTTGCGGGTCGCGCCGCTTCCGTTCCTCAGGGAGCGGACCGAGGAAGTGCTCGATCAACTCGAACGCCGATGCCGGTCCGACGTGCTGCGCGAAGTAGGAGCCACCTGGCGCTAGGACGCGGCGTGTTTCTTCCCAGTCGGGCTGGACCGGGTGTCGGGCGGTCACCAGCTCCAATGATTCGTCCGGAAGCGGCAGAGGTGCGTCCTGGACGGTCTGGATGACCTCGACACCGCGCGGTCCGAGTAGTTCGCGGGCGTGTTGTGCGTTGGGCGGCAATGCCTCGGTGGCGACCATCCGCGGCGGGAACGTCGGTGCCTCGGCGAGGACCTCGCCGCCACCTGTGTCGATGTCCAGGGCGGACTCGACCTGGCCGAGCCGATCGGCAAGGAGCTTCGCATAGCCCCAAGGCGGTCGCTCTTCGGTTGCTCGGCCGTTGAGCCAGTCGAATCCCCAACCGGTCACATCAGCCGCAGCGGCCTCGGCCACCAATTCATCGAACGATCGCACCCCGTCATCGTCTCAGCCACCAGGAGCGCTCCGATCTCGACCTGAGCCCTCCGCTCCTGGCCCGCGTTCGATAGCGGATCACCTAACGCTCAGTCGACGAAAGGTGGGCCGCGTCGTCGGCGGCGTCCCAACCGGTTCAGCTGCCGGGAGGAAGCCATACGCTCATCCCGGGCTAGTCGTTAGTAGTTCCTCCCCGGCAGCCCCAACCACCACGAGGACCAGTACGACGACACTTGGCCGACGCTGCCCTCGGCCGGCCCCTCGTCGTCTTGCCCGTCCTCGTCCGACTGTGGCCCTACGAGCGTCGCGTCCACCCACAGACGCTCGTACTCGTTGAGCAGGGACTCCCGCGCCGGAGAGGGCATCGGAGACATGACGGTTGTCGTCCTCCCGACACCGTTTAACGATGTGCCGACCGTGAGCACGTCACCATCGTCCGCCACGAGGACACGGTCGTGCAGACCGGTTGAAGAACGGACCTCGACGTGGCGGGAAAGGCTCCCCTTGCCGAGGTACGCCTAAATCGCGCCAACCTCCCCGCGGTTGTTGGCCTTCCCAGACACGAGCAGCCGGGTGAGCTGGGTACTCACCATGATCGTGTGCAGGTCCTGCAGCTTCAGGTACGGGTCCACAAGCAGGCCAGGGCCGGCCGCGGCGAGCTGCCCTACCAGGATGGAGTACGCAAGCGGGTCCTCGCGGCCAAGCACGACCACGCTGACCTCATCCTTGCTCTCATCGCCGGTTTCAGCATCCCGAAGTAGCGCACGGCCCAGCTCCGTGAGTCGCAGCCCGGGCTCCCCGTTGCCAGGCGATGGAACCTCGACGAGCCACGTGAGGCGAACGATGTGCTCGATCATCGTCTCGGCCGACGTCACGAGCTCCCGCTCCGTCACGTACCTGGGGCCGGTACCGAACCCGAGATTTGCAAGTGACCCAAAGGACGAGGCGAGCATCTCCTGAAATGGCTGGAACGAGGCACCGATCAGCGAGGCGACGATGCGGTTGTTCGCCGTCTGCAGGCCCAGGAGATCGATCGGCTGACTACCCTCGGAAACTTTCCGACGCGTCGTCTTGTACTCGGCACCAGCGGGCTTCCGGTTGTTCCGCCACAGTTCGACCTCTGTCCCCGCTGGGTTGTAGTAGTTCCGGTTGCACCCAGCGACGAACGCCATGACCTCGTACTGCGCGTCCGAGACGATGTCCACCCGCCGGATGCTAGTTGGAGCTGCCGCCGCGCCGGGGTCTCAGGGCAGGTCTACGGCTTCGCGTCGACATGTACGGCGGTGCAACCTGACAACAGGCCTTGGCTCTCGCGCCTGACGAAGCGGGTGGGGACCGCGGACCTCCGATCCTGGCTGCTCGCCGCTACTCGTCCGTGCTGCCAGCGGCGTCCGCGGGGTGGTCCTGCAGCTCGGCGAGCAATTCTCCGCTGGTCAACACCTCGATCCCGCACTCGCGGGCGCGGCCGGCAAGCCGACGTTCGTTCGTCACTAGGGCGGCCCCGTGGAACTGCGCGGTGGCCGCGATCAGCGCGTCCTCGCTGTGCTTGCCGGGGTTGCGCGAGCGCAGTACCTCAAGGGTTTCAACGTCGTCGTTGAGCATGGCCTCGTCGAGACGGGACACGTCGAGGATGAACCCGGCCGTAGGCACCTGCTGCGTCAACTCATCCAACACCCGCAGCAGCCCGGCCCGCCGCTCCGGATTGTGCTGGAGTTTGGCCACCTCGTCGGCGGTGACGTGAGTGGACAGCATCCGCAACCGTCCGTCGGCCGTCGCTGACACGGCCAGTGCGAACGCGGCCGGGTCGTCGAGGAACGTGTCCACCACCATCGAGTCCAGCACCACCACCCGGGTCACAGACACGACGCTAACCGCCCCCCCCGAACCGCAACTGCGGGGTGAGGACGCAACCCGCTTCGGGGGCCTCCCCGGTGCTGGCTTCGCGCTCCCATTAGAGGAACGCCATACGGCACATGATCAAACGTGCCCTGCCTGGCGGTGAGCAGGGCGCGTCCGCACCGAGGACCCGCGCGGCTCGCGGAGGCAGGACCGCCCCCTGTCGGTACCTGGAACAGCGTGGAACTGCATGGTTGTGCAAGGCTGGCGGGGCGTCACGCGGCAGCCGTAGCCCTCCCCCGTGATCGCGCGTCCTGAAGAAGACGACAAGTTGCTGAAACGCCTCGCGGACGACAGTCGCGAGAAGGTGCAGATCAACCAAGGCCAGCGGTGACAGGTCCACGGGTTCCTACACCTCGACACGCCCGCTCAAGGCTCGCCTGCACAGCCGTGACCGCCGCCCAGGCGCCGCGCGCCGCGTCGACGTCAGCGGCCAGCTGCTCGATGACCCGGCCGATGACGTCGACTCGGGCGGCGGGACCTCCCTGGCCCACCTTGGAAGCTGGTAGGCCACTACGCCGGCGACGCCAAGACCCACCGGCGCGCAGCACGCCCATGGTTCGCAAGGCATGCTGCCGCAGGTGTCTGTGCACCGATCCGCTGGCTGTGGACGCCGCGGTCAACCGGCACCAGGCCTGGCCCAGACTCGGCGAGGAGCCGTCCCGGCACGGCCACGCACCACCCTCTCGGCGTCCAGTGCGGTACGCGCGCGGCGCTGCGTCGGAAGGAACCCGTGCCGGGTCGGCCCGAACAGGCGACCGCGGCGCACCGGCAGCGGCACGACGGCCCGGCCTGCTCTCCCCCACGACGTAGCCGTTTTACCGGCGACGAGCTGGACCTCGTCGAGCTGGACGCCAACCTGCCCGGCGAGCTCGACTGCAACGGCCCCGCCAGGTCGACGAGCTCGCGCCCGCCTGCGGCTGGAGCATCTGCTCCCCGCTCCGGCGAGGATCCAGGAAAAGGGGCGTTCCGACTAGGCAAGGTCCTCCCGATGCAAGGCGAGACCGCACACGCAGGTCAGGGTCGGGCCGGGCGGCGTCTGCTCGCCGCTCTCGTGGCCCGCGGGCGTGTGCGCAGAGCCGGCGCCTAGCCTCGGAACACCATGAGCACAGGGCAGAGCGGCGCCAGCGGACCGACCAGGAGCGCGGTGGTGGTGGGCGGCGGCATCGGCGGGCTGGCCGCGGCCCGCGCGCTGCAGCTGGCTGGCTGGACGGTCCAAGTGTTGGAGCAGGCCGCCCGCTTGGAGCCGCTCGGCGCCGGTATCAGCCTGTGGCCCAACGCCGTGCACGCGCTGAACCTCCTTGACGTGCCGCTCGCGGTCAGGTCCAGCCCGGCCGGGCCCGGCGGTCTGCGAGCCAGCGACGGTCGCTGGCTGTCCCGCACCGACTCCGCGACCTATCCGGCGCGGTACGGCGCGCAGCTGCTCGCCGTCCACCGCGCCGAGCTGCAGCACGCTCTGCTCGCCAGCCCGCCACCCGACACCGTCGCGACCGGAGCCCGCGTCACCGGCCTGGAGCCGCGGCCGGACGGCGTGCTGGTCCGGCACGACCGCGGCGTGCACCGGGCCGAGTTGGCGGTGCTCGCCGACGGCCTGGCCAGCCCCACCCGGCGACTGGTGACCGGGCGCCGGCCACGCCCCCGCTACGCCGGATACACCGCCTGGCGTGGGATCACCAGCACCGGCGCCGCATTCCCCCCGCTAAGTGGCCGCGACGGAGACCTGGGGGCGTGGCGAGAGGTTCGGCCTCGTCCCCCTCGCTGACGGCCGGACCTACTGGTTCGCCACCGCCAACACCAAAGAGGGGCAGCAGGCGACCGCTGGTGAGCACACCGAGGTGCGCCGCCGCTTCTCGGCCTGGCACGACCCCATCGCCGAAGTCCTCGTAGCCACCGACCCCACCGGCGTTCTCCGGCACGACGTGTACGACCTGCGCCCACACCCCTCCCGCTACACCAGCGGCCGCCTGGTGCTGCTCGGCGACGCCGCGCACGCCATGACTCCCAACCTGGGTCAGGGCGCTTGCCAGGCCCTGGAGGACGCGGCCACCCTGCGGGTCCTCGCCGGCCGCTCCACCGACCTGGGGACGGTCCTGGCCGGCTACGACGCGCTCCGCCGACCCCGAGCACGCGGTGTCGCGTTGCGGTCACGTCAGCTCGGGCGGCTCGGCCAACTCTCCGGTCACGGCACGACGTGCGTGCGGGACCTGCTCATGCGGGCAGCACCCGGTCGTACCACCAACCGCCAGCTCGACAGCACCCTCAGCTGGTCGATCCCCTCCTCTTGACCCGGCTCGCAGTCGCCAGCACGCTCCGGAACGTGCCGCAAGCCGAACTTCATTGGAAACGGCACTCAAGGCCGACCGCGCCAGACAGCGCCGATAGAACTACGCCAAATATCCCTGCAAGTCACACACCTGTGACCTTCAGCGGTAAGTGGCGCGGTTCTCGCAGCGCTGTGTGGCACGGCCAAAGGCTGCGCCGGGACTGACGATCTTGTCCGGTAGACGATCCCCTATTGCGACGCAGGCTGGAGGAACTCCAACCGGTTGCCGAATGGGTCATGCGCGTACACGCGCCGGAAGCCGGGGAAGTCAGCGTCCCAGCTGACGTCTTGGCCAGCTTCGATCAATCGGTGAACCACGTCGTCAAGTTCGGTGACCACAATGCCAGGGTGCCCCTTGCGGGCTGGTCGGAAATTGTCTTCGACCCCGAGGTGCACAGCCCTGTCCGACCAGCGAGAAGGAGCACCAGGCCACGAGCAACGCTCGACGGAGCGAAGCAGCTGACTCCTACCCGCTCTCTGTGGATCGAGAGTCCACAATTAGCTACGCGAGTCTCCTTGGCGAACCCACCGCAATCGAAAGGTAACGAGCGGATAAGAGAGCCGGACCGTGGGTCGCTGATCGCTGATCGCTGATCGCTGATCGCTGATCGCCGTGGTTTGCGCTGGCCTGGTAGGGGCGGAGGTGCGTCTCGGTGACTACGGCCATCAACAAGATAATGGCCACCCCGGCCCCAGGGTGTGAGCCGGAGCAAGCAGTCGAACTCGCGAGCCGGTGACACGACGCCTGTGTCGCAAGGGGAACGTCTATCGGGAGGGCCGCAGGTCAGCCGGGGTGCGCTGATGATCTCGTCCCGTTAGACCCGTCCGGTTTGGATTCCCGCTCAGGGGCGTCATGCGATACATGATCATCGCTCTACTTCCTTCTCAGCGACGCCGACCGCGCGAGATCGTCGGCGTGGGCAACACGACGCTGGGCCAGCCTAGTTGCCCAGTCCGGCCGCGGCCTGCCGTCTCCGTCCCAAGCCTGCCCGAGGCGGCCGGCGGCTGGTAGCGGGTGGCGACGGCGCGCAGCTGTTCGGCGGCCTGACGGGCGGCTGCTGCCTGCGCGGCCCGCTGCTGGGTCTCGCGCAGCCGGGTGACGGCGTCGGCGAGCGCCGCCAGCTGCGCAAGTATCGCGAGCAGTTGCTTGGTTTCGCTGGGCTTGGCGACGTGCGCCGCCAGCGGCAAGGCAGGGTTTTGCGCTCGCGGGCACAAACGCACTGGTGGTGCACGGCATGCAGTCCAGACCGACCGAGGACGGTGGACCTGTTCACCCCCGAGCCAGGCGGCCCAGGCCGCGTGCTCGAGGCTGTGTGCGACGCCTTGGTGAGCGCCGGCTTCACCGTCCACGTGACGCGAGCCCCGGCCGAGAACGCCGGTGAGTTCGCTCAGCTGCACGTCACCCGCGCCGGCCAGACCACCCAGGTGGATCTGGGTCAGGACTGGCGAGCCCACGAGGCAGTCGTCCTCGACATCGGCCCGGTGCTGCACCTCGACGACGCGGTCGCCTCGAAAGTCACCGCGCTGCTCGGCCGGGGGCTGGCCCGCGACTTCATCGACGTCGCCGCCGCCCTGGATCGCTACCCACGGCGCCGGCTGCTGCAGCTGGCGTTCGAACGAGATCCTGGACTGCGCTTCCTGGACGTGGCGCTGGCCGCCCAACGCCTCGACCAGCTGCCCGCCGGCAGATTCGGCCGGTACGGGCTCGATTCGGACCAGGTACTGAGCATGCGCGCCAGGTTCAGCGACTGGCCGCGCGACAGCACCGCCGACCAGATCGCCCAGGCTGCGTACGACGCCGCCCTCGCAAGGACCGATCCGCAGTCCAGCGAGCCGCCGCAGCCTACCCGGTTCCGCTCGACCAGGCGCTCGGTCAGCCCGGCCCGCCGCCGCCACTTAACAGCTGCCGCCGACGTCACCGGACCCCGAGCTCCCCAACCGCGACTTCCGTCACGGAAGGTGATGCCACCCGTCCGCCGGCTGTCTTGCCCGTGAGCGTGCGGGCAAGACGAATCGGCCACCGAACGGCCGGCCCCATGTGACGCGCTGTGATGGCCCGCCCGCCGAGCCAAGAGCATCTGCGAGGGCGGCCCTGGCAGCACGATGCCCGCACCACTCTTGCGGGTGCGGGCCTCGGTACGGCGAAAGCGGGAGGTGACGGGGCCAGCCTCGGGTGCGACGGCAGCTGCGTGGAGAGCACGCCGGGCTGACGCCGGACAAGCCCGGGGTGCTGGCGGTCGGGGTGACCCTGGTCGTGTGCCGCACTGCTCGGCGGGCTCGGGACGTGGCAGGTCGTCTGAGAACCGCCGGAGTAGTCGCTCCTGGCGCACCTGGCGTGCGGCGCGAGCGTCGTGGGTATCACCGACCGGGCCTACACGGTTGACCACGTGTACTGTCAAGGTTGACACGGTTGACGGCGAGAGGGCTCGGATGAGTGCCGCGGAGGGTTCGGTCACCAGCGCACGGCGGCGCGGGCCGCAGCACTCCGGGGGGTATCACCAGCTGCTCGATCAGCTGCAGAAGTCCCCGCCTGCGCACCGGGAGCTCGTCGGCCACTTCGTCACCCAGCTCCAGGTGCGTGACCCGGACGGCGATCTGGTGGCGAACACCGGAGGCGGGGCTCAGGTCGCGGAGCTCGCCCTCGACCGGGTGTTGGACTCGAGCCTCCTGTGGGTCAGGCAACTTGGTGCGTTCTACGACGTGGAAGGTGTCCGGCGCCTCCTCGGTGGCGACGGCGCGTCGGTCAGCAGGCAGGCGGTCCACCAGCGCAAGGGCCTGATCGCGCTCGCTACTGGTAGCGGAAAGGTAGTCTATCCCGCCGTCCAGTTCCGCGGTCGGCGGCTCGCCCCCGGCCTCGAACCGGTGCTGCAGGCGCTACCCACCGACCTCGTGTCCCGGTGGACGCTGGCCTCGTGGCTGACGAGCCCTGAGCTGGACCTGGACCGGGCACGTCCGATCGATATCCTGCACGACGGCACCGAGACCGATCGCATCCGGGTGCACCAGGTTGCGCGGCGCTGGGCCACCCAGTTGCGTTCCTGATGGCACTGCAGCCTCCCCCGCCGTCGCTGGCAGCATTTCCGCCGCGGTCCAGGGCGCGCACGCCAACGGAGCTGTTCCGCATCTCCTGGGCACAGGAGTCGACCACCGGGGCGGTGAACTCCGGGTGGCGGTTCAGTTCCCTCCCGCCCGGGTACAACCGGTTCGACCTGCCCGCACCGCGCGGAACGTGCTACTGGTCGGACCGCCGCCACGGCGCATGGGTCGAGGTGTTCCGCGGCGTGACGACGGTGGACTCCGCTGATGCCGCCCGCCGCCGGTTGTTCGTCGCCACACCGCCTCCGATGCGGCTCGCCGACGTGCTGGCTCGCCGGGCCTACAGCTTCGGCGTCACCGCGGAACTGTCGACGACCGGTGACTACGAGGGGCCCCAGCGGTGGGCGGCGGCGTTCGCCAGGCAGGGGTTTCACGGCGTGGTCGGTTCGTGCCGCCACGACCCCAGCTCGACGGCGTTGAACGTGGCCGTGTTCGGCGTCGTGGGAACCCCGGCCAAGCAACGTGGATGGCGGGTGCAGCGGCGGCCACTGGCCGGTGATACTCAGCTTCTCCGGGAGCTCGTGCCCTTTGGAGTGAGGGTCACGCCCAATCCGGACGACGTGCCCATCATCGGTGTCCCCGGCTGAAAGTTGCACACTGCGATCGCGGCGACCTGCCAGCGTACCCACGAGCGGGTCACCATCACCAAGAACGGTCGCCCCGCCGCTGTCCTGCTCTCGGTCGAAGACCTCGAGGGACTGGAGGAGACCCTCGCCATCATGAGCGACCCCCAGGCCATGACCGAGATTCGCCAGGCCGAAGCCAAGCTGGCCGGCGGCGAGGGCGAGACGTACACCCGGGAGGAAGCTCTCGCCATCGTCAAGAGTCGCGGCACGAAGGCGTGACCTACCAGATCATCCTCGCCCGATCAGCACGACGATCACTCGAACACGACCTGCCGGAAGCCGTCGCACCGCCGCCGTCGAGTTCAGCTCCGGCCCACTCGCCGACAACGCGCAACGCGTAGGCAAGGCCCTGCGCTTCGAGCTGGCGGGGTACTACAGCGCCCGGCGAGGCGAGTAGCGGGTCGTCTACCGCATCGACAACGGCCAGGTCATCGTTCGCATCGCCGCCGTCGGACATCGACGAGACAGCTACCGCCCGCACTGACCAACGGGAGCGTCAGGCCGGGTGAGCGGCTCGCCAGGTTGACGGGCCACCGGGTGACGTGCATCATGCTGGTATCGATTACAGGAGATGGTGTGAGCACGATCCAAGACGTGGCCAGGTTGGCGGCGGTGTCGACCGCCACGGTGTCGCGGTACCTCTCGGGCGAGCCGGTGCGGGCTTCGGCCCGAATCCGTGAGGTCATCGCAGAACTCGGTTACCGGCCAAGTGTCGTGGCCCGCGGGCTGCGCTCAGGCCGCCACGACACCTTCGGTGTGGTGGTCCCGGACGTGACGAACCCATTCTTCGCCGGCGTGGTGCGAGGTATCGAGAACGTGGCCGGCCAGCGTGGCGTGCGGGTACTGCTCGGCAACAGCGACGAAGACCTCACCCGCGAGGCGACGCTGGTCGACGACCTGTCCCGCCGCGTCGACGGCATGATCCTGGCTCCCGCTACGGAGCACGACGACGTCCCGCACGTGCTTGCCTCCGCGGGTGTTCCGGTGGTCCTGCTGGACCGGGCGGTCCAGGTTGGTGGCCGGTTCGACTCCGTCACAGTCGACAACATCGTGGGCGCGAAGCTGGCAGCACGCCACCTGCTGGGACTGGGTCACCGTCGGATCGCGACGATCAGTGGACCGTTGACGTCCACCCCGGGTCGGGAGCGGCACGAGGCGTTCCTGGACGAACTGGGCGCCGGCGGCGCAGACCTCGAATCCGCGCTGGTCGAGGTGGCGGACTTCCGCGAGGCAGGTGGTCGAGCTGCGGCGAGCAGGCTGCTGTCACTGACCCAACCGCCGACCGCGCTGTTCGTGGCCAACAACCTGATGACCGTCGGGGCCTTGAAGGCGTTGCGGGCGCTCGGCGTGCGGGTACCCGAGGAGGTCTCGGTGCTGGGTTTCGACGATCTCGACCTCGGGGCGTTGCTCGACCCGCCGCTGACGGTGATCGACCGGCCCACCGTCGAGCAGGGCGAACGCGCGGCCACCGTCCTCGTGGACCGGATCAACGCCGGCGCAGGACCGGCTGTCCACGTCGTTCTCCCCGTCCAGCTGCTGGTGCGCCAATCCACCGCTCGACCGCGCCGCGACCCCGTGAAGATCATCCCCTCGACCCCAGGGAGCACGACACATGAACACCCAACAGTGAACACCGAACAGTGAGCCGCGTGCCGGACGGACCCGTGAGGGTCACCGGCCGGGGTCCCGGCGTGGTGGTCGTCGGCAGCATCACCGCCGATGTCACCTCCTTCAGCGAGCGGTTGCCGGTGCGGGGCGAGACCGTGCTCGGCCACGACTTCACTCTCCTCACGGGAGGCAAGGGCGCCAACCAAGCCATCGCCGCGGCCCGTGCGGGAACAGCGACCTGGCTCGCGGCCTGCGTCGGGTCCGACCTGCTCGCCGGCGTCGTCCTGGACGGGCTGAGCGTGGAGGGTGTGGACACATCGTCGGTGCTCACCGTGCCCGGCCCTACCGGAGTGGCGCACATCCGGGTGGACGCGAGCGGTGAGAACGACATCGTGATGGTCCCGCTGGCCAATGCGCACCTGACACCGCAGCGCGCGGAGCAGGCGCTGGACGGCGTCGGCGACCGCGCGGGTGTGCTGTTGCTGCAGCTGGAGATCCCCGTCGCCACGGCCGTCCACGCTGCCCGGCTCGGGCGTGAACGTGGGTACATCGTCATCCTCGACCCCGCCCCGGCACCGGTGCATCCACTGGACCCCGCGGTGTGGTCGTTCATCGACGTCGTGACCCCGAACGAGGCCGAGGCCGGCCGGCTCACTGGGGTACCGGTCGTGGACTTCGAATCGGCCGCCCGGGCGGGGCAATGGTTCCTGGACCGGGGTGTGCGCGCCGCGGTGGTCACCCTCGCCGGGCAGGGAGCCTGCGTCGTGACCAGCGAGGGGGCCGTCCACCACCCGTCCTTTGCGGTAGACCCGGTCGACACCACAGCGGCTGGCGACGCCTTCGCCGGGCAGCTCGGTGCGTGCCTGGCCGCGGGGATGGCCTGGGAGGCCGCGCTGGTCCGGGCAATGGCCGCCGGTGCGCTGGCGGTGACGGTTGCCGGGGCAAGCCCGAGCCTGCCCACCGCCGCCGAGGTGGACACCTTCCTCGCCCGCGTCCACGCTCCTCCTTCCCCTTCCCCCACTGACGCCGGTGGCCCCGCACGAGGGACCGGAGCCCGCCCATGAGACGCAACCACGGGACCCTGAACGCCCAGCTGTCCCGGGTGTTCTCCGAGCTCGGCCACACCGACGAGATCGTGGTAACCGACGCCGGGTTGCCCATCCCGCCGGGTGTGGAGCGGGTCGACCTGGCGGTCCGTGCGGGCTTGCCGAGCTTCTTGCAGCTGCTGGATGTGACGCTCGAGGAGGTGGCGGTTGAGGCGGCGGTCGCCCCAGCGGAGGTGGCAACTCACAGCCCGCAGCTGCTTGCCGCGCTGCGCGAGCGGCTAAGCGCGATCGGGGTAGAACTCGAGCTCGTCCCGCACGTGGAGTTCAAGCGGCGCACCGAGGGTGCGCGGGCCGCGGTCCGCTCGGGGGAGTTCACGCCCTACGCCAACGTCCTGTTGCGCGCCGGGGTCGTGTACTGATGCGCCTCCAGCTGCGGGACGTGCACAAGAGTTTCGGTAACAACGAGGTGCTGCGTGGTATCGACCTGGACATCCTCGCCGGGGAGGTCGTCGCACTGGTCGGGGAGAACGGGGCTGGGAAGTCGACGCTGACCCGCATCGTCTCCGGTGCTCACCGACCTACCTCCGGCGACATCCTTCTCGACGGCGTCCCGGTGCAGTTCACCCGACCGCAGGATGCGATGTCGCACGGCATCCAGGTGATCTACCAGGAGTTCAGCCACAACCTGTTCCCGCACCTCGACGTCGCACAGAACCTCTTCGTCCTCGACGCCCGCCACCGCTACGGCCGGTTGTTCGTGGACCGGGCGCGCATGCGGCGTGACGCCCGTGAGCTGACGGCCCGGATCGGGCTGGACGTCGATCCGCGGCGCCCGGTGTCCTCGCTCGGCGTCGCGGAGCAGCAGATGCTGGAAGATCGCCAAGGCCATCGGCCACGACGTGCGGGTGTTGTTGCTCGACGAGCCCACCGCTGCCCTGGACGCGCACGAGTCGCAGCGGTTGTTCGCCCAGGTGCGGACGCTCCGCGAGCAGGGCGTCGCGATCGTCTACATCAGCCACCGGTTGCCGGAGGTCTTCACGTTGGCTGACCGTGTCGTGGTGTTGCGTGACGGCCGGGTGGCCCTGGAGGGCAGTCCCGGCGAGCTCAGCGAGCGGGAAGTCGTCGCCGCGATGGTCGGGCGCACGGTAGCGGACTTCTACCCCAAGGAGCACCACGTCCGCGAGGCGGTCGTCCTCGGCCTCAGCGGGCTGAGCAGCGCCGGCGAGTTCCACGACCTGAACCTGCAGGTGCACGCGGGCGAGGTGGTGGGCATCGGCGGCGTCATCGGCTCCGGCAAGGGCGCGGTGCTGCGCGTGCTGTTCGGACTACTGACGCGGACGGCCGGCACCGTGACCATCGAGGGGGAGGCCCTGCAGCTCTCGTCCCCGGCCCGTGCGCTCGAGCAGGGCATTGCCTACGTGACCCCGGACCGGCAGGCCGAGGGCCTGGCCCTGCACCGGTCGGTCAGCGACAACGTGTCCCTGGCCAGCCTCGGCGCGCTCACCCGCGCCGGGTTCGTCCGCCGCCGCCCCGAGCAGGTGGCCGTTGGGGGGATGGTCGAGCAGCTGGCGATCCGGACCGGCTCGACCCAGTCCGCGGTGGGTGACCTCTCGGGTGGAAACCAGCAGAAAGTGCTGTTCGCGCGGTGGTTGATGACCTCGCCGCGCGTCCTGCTCATGGAGGAACCCACCCGAGGCGTCGACGTGGGAGCCAAGGCGGAGATCTACCGGATCATCAACGACCAGACTGCCCGCGGCGTGGCCGTGGTCCTCGTCTCCTCCGACCTGCCCGAGCTCGTCGCCATGTCCGACCGCGTCATCGTGATGCGTTCCGGGCGCGCAGTGATCGAGCTCTCCGGCGACAGCCTGACCCAGCAGTCCGTCCTCGAGCACGCCCTGGAGAGTGCGTCATGACGTCCCGACTGGCCTACCTCGGCCGCGAACTCCGAGCGGTGTGGATGCTGCTGTTCGTTGCCGTGATCCTGTTCATCGCCACCCCGGTGTTCCTCACCGGCAGCAACCTACTGAACGTCTTACTCGCGGCGTCGGTGACCGCACTACTGGCCGCCGGTCAGACCTACGTGATCATCCTGGCCGAGATCGACCTGTCCGTCGGCGCGGTTCTGGGCCTGTCCTCGGTGGTCACGGCGCTCACCCTGCAGCAGCACGGTCTGCTGGTCGGGCTGCTTGCCGGCCTCGGAGTCGGTGCACTCGCCGGCTTGGTGAACGGGCTGCTCGTCACCCGGTTGAACATGCCGTCCTTCATCGCCACCCTGGCGACGATGTCAGTGCTCTCCGGGCTCACGCTGCGGATCACGCAGGGCAATCCCGTCGGGGTGGACAACAGCGGGTTCCTCAGCCTGGGGCAGGGACGCCCGCTCGGAGTACCCGCGCCCGTGTGGATCATGCTGATCGCCTACGTCGTCTTCGGCGTGGTACTGGCTCGCAGCCGCCTGGGCCGGCAGGTCTACGCCACCGGCGACAACGCAGAAGCGGCCCGGCTGTCTGGCATCCCGGTGGTCAAGGTGAAGGTCATCGCGTTCGTCATCAGCGGTGTTCTTGCCGCCGTCGCCGGTTTCATCCTCACCGCGCGGCTGTCCACCGCACAGCCCACGTCCGGCAGCGGGCTCGAGCTCGCCGCCATCGCCGCCGTGATTATCGGCGGCACGAGCCTCGCCGGTGGTCGCGGAGCACTGGTGGGAACCGTCATCGGGGCGTTGCTGCTCGGCGTCATCGACAACGGACTGAACCTGCTCGACGTCTCCCCGTTCCTGCAGAACGTCGTCAAGGGCCTGGTGATCCTGTTCGCGGTCTTCCTCGACCGCAACGCCGGACCCGTCCGCAGACTCGCCGCTGCCCTGAACCCCCGTCGTCCCGGCCGCGCCCTGCGGTCGGAGGCCGCCTAACGCCGATTTTCACGCAGCGAGTTCGACCTTAGTTTCAGGTGAATTGGTAGGTGAGTCGTCGGTTTCCCCACCAGGGGACGGTGACGGTGGGGAGGTCGGCTTGGCGTAGGACGGG
>JAABUV010005363.1_pt1 | contig 14675 bp, 20 predicted proteins | sample 5559971 | NCBI WGS metagenome assembly JAABUV01 (sample SAMN10711881, study PRJNA513362) | rock metagenome | isolation source: Antarctica rocks | place: Antarctica: Victoria Land, Knobhead nord | collected 2015-12-19
AAGCAAGGAAGGGACCCATCATCGTCAAGGCGGAGAGAGTTGCAAGACCACAAATGCTGATTCTCGATACTCCGCAGAACAAGAACGAAGATCAACACTGCAGTCAAGCTTGTGGGGGGCTACTGTGCATTTGGATTCATCGTGGTCCAGGTTCTTTACCTGGGAGTCTGGTGTCGGCCAATACAACAGTATTGGGCAGTTCCTGTCACTAATTGTACGTTACCGTCTTTGTGTTCCTCCAGCCCCCAATTCTCGAAACAAATTTGACAAGGCAATGGCTTACCCGGATTCGATACCACAGCGCAATGTGCTTCATATTACCACCACCTAATCACCTCGTCCGTGTTTAATATATCCTCCGACTTAATGATATTATGTATTCCCCTACCGATGCTGTACAAATTAAAACTTTCAATAAAAAGGTACGTCCCACCCGCCCGTCACTCTTACTCCATCGCACTTTCCGGTATAGCTAAACGTATCCGTAGAAAATTGATCCTAGGCGGCGTCTTCAGTCTCGGTATCTTCGTCGTAAGTTATCCCCCACCACCTCCCCTTCTACCCACACACGACCACTAACGCACACTGCCCCCTCCAGATCCTCGCCGCAATCCTCAACCGCTACTACAACTTCACCGAACCCTACGGCTCCCTCGTCTACCTCAACTGGTACGTCGGCGAATCCGCCACCTCCGTCTTCGTCGCCAACGTCCCCCTCTGCTGGCCCCTCCTCTCCCGTATCTTCCACGTCGGCGCCTTCAACTCCTCCCGCCGCTCCGGCGCCAACCGCACCGACCCCAGCTCCAACGCCCTCCGCAGCGAAAGCAAGGAGCGCATCACGAATGCCGGAAGTAGATACTACGGCGCCGATACGCCTAGCCAGAGAGAGGGCACCTACGAGTTGGGGAAGATGGGGGAGGGGCGGTATGCGGTTACGGCGGTGGGGGGGGAGGGGCGGTCAAGTGATGGGGAAGGGGAGAATGAGAGCGAGATTGTGAAGACGGTGCATATCCAGGTGCATGATGGGGTGGTTTGAGAGTGGGGTTTGTCATGTGTGCGTTGGGGGGGGGGGTTGTTTGTTTGAGTGAGAGTAAATACTGAGACGAGATGATGTTGGGAGGGCCAAGCGCGTTGGATAGAGGTGAAAGAGGATATCCTGTCTATATGGTGAGGTACTATTGGAGCGAATTTGCGCTAGATAAAAGGTATTTTTTGGCTTTTTCTTGTATAGCTGTAGAATGGTTAGTTCGGTAGATGAGATACTCTGTTTGTTTATACCCTCCATCTCGAGCGCTTACAGTGCGATATCATTCGGGTCGTGGGCAAAGAGAGACCTGGTCAAAGAGAGACCTGGTCAACTGGCGGAAGGGAAAACTGCGGGCAGCAAAGTCCGGCCTAACCAAACGGACTTGGTTCGGTTTTCCCCAAACACGGGTCTACACCATTTGCGCCCCCCCACCCCACCCCATCCCCACAAATCTCCCCACCCCCACCCCCATCTCACGCCCTCCTCTCCCAATCCTCCCCAACCATCCCCGCCCCCTTCTCCGCAACCGCATACACCGTCGCCTGGATATGCGCGCCCACCTGCAACGGCATCACGCTCGCATCGCACACCCGCAAGCCCCGGGTCCCATACACCCTCAGCCGCGCATCCACGACCCCGTGCTTGATCCCGGCGCGCCCGCCCATCGAGCAGGTGCCCACGGGGTGCCAGTCCGTGACCGTGTTGGCGCGGACAAAGGGGGTGAAATCTTCGTCGTCTTCGGCTGCTTGGGAGGTGCTGGAAGGGGAAGTGGGGTTGACGGGTGAGGGTGAGGGTGAGAGTGGAATGGGGGGGGGAGGAGGGTGGGCGCGCGCGACGATGATGGAGGATAGAGGCGCGGTGGAGCAGATGCGATGGCCGAATTTCTGCGCGGCGACCATCATCGCGAAGTCGATGTCGCCGCCTGGGCCGGCGTAGTAGCGCGGGTCGATGACGGGGTTGTCGGCGGCGGTGGTGGGGGTTTTGCTGCCGGGGCGCATGGCGGGGATGTGGATGGAGCCGGTGGAGAAGGGGTACTGCAGCATTTGCAGCATGGTGGCGTAGGATTTGCCGGGGACCGATTGGAAGTAGGGGCTGTAGTTGCTGGTGTCGAAGTTGAATTCGATTTGGCCGAGGACGGTGGAGGGGTTGAGGCGTGCGGCTAGGATCGCCTTGCGGGGGTCGTTGGTTGTGGATGGGGAGGTTTGGGTGAGCGAGGCGGAGAGGGCGGCGAGGGTGCTGGGGGGGACCATGTGCGAGTAGGGGAGGTAGATGATGGACGAGGGGATGGCGGTCCGGGGGCCGGAGCGGGAAGTGGCATATGCGTGGTCGGCGGCGGCGGCGAGGGCGGGGTCGGTGCGGAGGTGTTCGGGGGTTTTGATGGGGGGGGAGATTTCGTAGACCGTGCAGGTCACTGGGTGGTGAGGTTAGTGCTTGCTTTTTGGATTCGAGGGTAATGGGGTTAGTATGTACTCATGTGGTCTTGGAGGTTTTCTCCTACGTTTGGATTATCGACTTTGCTTTCGATGCCGGCGGCTTTGAGAATATCTGGATTTCCTATCCCGGAAAGCTCGAGAAGCTGGGGCGATTGCACGCTCCCGGCGCAGATGATGATTTCTCCCTCTGTCGTGACGACATGTTCTTTCTCACCATGTACGAATCTAACGCCCTTTGCAACCCATTCGCCCTCGGCCTTTTCGAGCACTACTTCCTGCACAGTCGCTTCACTGAGCAACACCAAGTTTGGTCTCCCAGAGTTGGGTCTGTAGTACGCAGTGGCCGAGTAGCTCCTTTCTCTCGACTCTGGAGTAACGCCCGTAAGTGACGTCCAACAACCAACGTTCGATCCCGACATGTGACTACGGTTCGTTTCTATGCCCAAATTGTTGCACGTAGCATGCCAGTGTTGGTGCGAGGCTCCGTATTCCGAGGAGTATACGGTTTGAAGCGGTCCATCAGTTCCGTGGAATTTGAGCTCATGGTGGGATTGATGCTTGGCTTGGTGGTCTTCGTTTGGCACGTGGAAATGTTCACTCTTTTTGAAGAATGGTCTGATATCCTTCAGTAAAACCCAAAAAGAAAATCTCTCATGCAATTAGGGAACAGAATACATAGAATAGAGCCACCAAACAAGTAAAACCAACGTACAACATTATACACTAATTAAAGAGACCTGCCAAGCTAGACTGAGGAAGGTCTTTTTTGAAAACAGTAGAATAAAACAACTTACAGCAACCCATCCCAACCCCAACCCTCATTCCCCAACTCCTCCCAAGCATCGTAATCCTCTCTACACCCCCGATTCCAAGTCATAAAATTCAGCGCACTCGTCCCACCCAGCACCCTGCCTCTTGGCCATGGCAGCTTTCTGCCGCCAAGGCCAGGCTGCGATGTTGTTTCAAATTGCCAGTCGTATTTGGTGCCCAGAGTCTCTCCAAAGCGACCTGGGACGTTGATTGACGGTTCATGGAACGCTGGAGGTCCAGCTTCTAGAACGCCAATGGTTATGTTGGGATTTTCCGAAAGGCGTGTGGCGACAACGAGACCGGCGGTTCCTCCCCCGATTACCAGGTGGGTGAATTTACGTGAAAGGAATGACTCTACACTCGGCGCGGGACGCTCCATTGCTTGGGGCGAATAAAGATTACCCATAATGCTTCTTCTTGAAAAATCCAATAGAAAAGGGAGAATATTAGACACATAACGAGAGATTGTGTATTAGATCGGAGTTAAGACGAGTCCTTTCGACAAATCCGAGTGCATCGGTCTCCATCTTATCGAGACGACTGATTGGTTTTAATGCTCCACACCCCAAATTGCTCCTCGCAGACTACTACTGAGTACTGTAGCCTGTAGGTCTTTTCAACACCTGCATAAACTAATCCAGATGCACCAGCGATCAAGTCGCCAGCCCGGCATCGTTAGCTCTTCACACCGAAGGGGGCATCAACACCTTAATCACTTAGAGTTGCAACTACTTTAATTCTTGGCGGCCCTCTTAGCCGCGTTGACGCCCATTGGCTGAATAGGTTCTGAAGTGCCGAGCGAGGCACGCCTGGAACGGATCATGTGATCATTCATTTTCTGTGAAAAAACATTTCTCTCCCCTACTATCGCAACTCGTTCGACCCGTCTGCTACCAGATCTTATTCTCAATGTGCTTCCCATAAAGGAAATGGGTGATGCTGGCAGCAGGACCCTAGGCTCATGAACTGGGAATATATATTCCTTGACCGATCTCAAGTCTGCGACCAAACGCTCGTCGGTTTCGCCACCGGTTCACTATCCAAGGTTATTTCTATGAGTTCCCTTTCCTATAGGATTCCGCCATATACTCTGTGGCAGTGCTGACAGCCTTGACATCTCTCCTGGGTGAAGGTGGAGGCGTGGAAGGTCAACGAGAAAGCTACATAGCCCCAAGAAAGCGTATTGTGCTGTGATGGGAACTCTGTTATCGATAACTCGAATTCGTAGAATTTCTTCTTCATCAAGCGTTAGGGGCACGGTCAACCTTGAAGATCTACCTGATGCTGGTAATCGAATGTCGTTTCCAGTGTCATCCTCTTTGAATTCACGTGAACAGCTAATCGAAGAATGACTATTCACCGTTCAGGTAACAAATTAAGGCGAAAGATTTAGTTCAGTTCACCTCGCTTTACTCAGCTTTCCGTCAACAACTGCTAAGTTTCATTCTATTTTGTAGGCGTATTGAATTAGATGTGTCTTCTTGAGCTTCTATTCTAACGGTGACTGTTTGATTCATCTTACCATGAGGGAAGGATTGTGACAAAACTTGTTCGTACTTCCTGGCTTCGCGACATAGAGGGTTCAAACCTCTGTTGAGCCTCGATTGGTACGACGTTCACTTCGTTAATGTTCCATTTCAAAGCAATGTTCAAGAGCCCAAAGTTCTTCCTTTACTTTCTGAGTACACTATTGTGGCTACCAGTATGCGAATGCGGCCCCATAAGATACCATGGTTCAGCGCCGCCCTACCTAACTCATCTGAGCAATGATCGGTCCTTTCATGCTTCTTAAGGGGCTGTAGACGAGAAAAGACCTCCGCTAGGAGACGCTGAAGTCTACGACCAAGGCTTGCTGAACCTTATGCAATTTGTGCTAAAGGTCCACCAGTGAGTGCAGAAAGTCGTGGTATAACGCGGTGAGTCGTTGTCTCGGCAAAGCCGGTTATTGTACCACGACTTCTTGCACCTACTGGTGGTCAGTCTCACGAAGCTTATCGCTGCTGCTGAAATGGAGGACTATTGATGGCTGGGCTACAGCTGGTTTTGCAGTCGACTTCAGTAAGGACGGCAGCGGACTGTATCGAAAATACAGTACCCGTGGTAGCGGGTACTACATAGACGTGGGATTCTCCCAGCTAATCATCGATGGGAAGATCAATATCAAGCAGAGTCTCGAAGGGATTACTGGATTTGATCAAGTCTCTCATCTTAGCCGAGGGTAGTACTGTAGGTTGGATGCTGATATCGTTGTTTTGCAACGGGGTATGGATAACATGCGCACCTCTGCTCGGAATATCGTGGGCAATAGAATTTCGGATCGATGCAAGGACGTCCGGGATATGGATGACAAGAGGGGAATCAATTGCGGTACCTGACCCTGTTCTTTGCAACTCGCTTTCTCTTGCCAGTGTTTGGTGCTAAGATATTCATTGGCGCAGATGTGGAGGCCTAGTGGCCCATGTATATTCTTGGCCCATGTGCGGTAACCTTGCTGTGTGTCGGATTTACTCTTGCTTTTACGTTGGAACTCCGGACGAGGGCCTCCGCTCAAGGTAAAGAAGCTAGTTTGGTTTTCTCAGGCTATGCGATGGAGATTGGAAGAGCAACAGTTGAAAAGCTGAAAAGGATAGAAGCTATAAAAGCTTTATACATTATGTCTTCTCATCTAGGTCGGCTTTTAGATAAAAGAAGTCCATGACTTACCCAGCGAACCATGTCTTTCATGCCTCGTGCCACTGGTCGAACTGGAGCGGTCAAAGATCCTACATCATCAAACACTTGATGCTGCCCTGATATATTCGAAGCGCTTGACAAAGAGAAATACCCGAGGAAACCCCAACAACGCTAGTTGATGCTTCTAGGTCGCATAATCACAGCGTAAAAGCGAAAACTCCAAATCCCGCAGCCACCACCGCCGACAAAAAGAGAGTATACTTGTTCCAAACACCAGAACATCTCCCCGCTTGCGCCGTAAATGCAACAACACTGCTATTCGCAAGCGCCGAGATGGCCGCAGTACCGCCTATTCCAAACGTAATAAGCGACGGTGCTTCATTAGAGTATGTAGGTATATTATAGGTTTTAGAACCAACAACGAGACCAGCAGAACCAAGAGACACATCAGTTTTAGATATTGTGACTGCGGGTCCGCCAATGGATAGCGTTTGTCCTGCCACCAGGACCGCGGACGACGGGGCTGCAATGAGAGTCTCCCCGCCTATTGTATATACCGCTGCTAATTGCTGCTTTGGCGGAGCATAAGTAGATGAGCCGATAACCAGACCTTGGGAGCCAAGAGATACAGAAGTGCCTGAGACTACGGTACCAGGAGCACCTGGTTGCAGTGTTGTGCTTGCGACGACGAAGCCGCCGTCTGCCGCTGGGTGGATCCGTTGACCACCTATCAAAGGAAGCGTTGGAGCGATGGGGGAAACAGCTACTGTAAATGTGGAATGCCCAATGATCAAGCCGTTGGGCCCCAGCGAAACCGGGGTGCCCGAAATTATTGCCCCAGCCTTGCCAGGCGATATCGTTGTTCCAGCGATGACAACGTTACCACTTGGAGCTACCTGGACCGCCTGGCCTCCTACCAGTGGCAAGGTGGAGGCTGATGCTGGAGTCGGTACTATGAATGTGGATGTCCCAATAATAAAGCCGTCTGCGCCGAGCGAGACCGCAGTTCCCGCTACTGTTGCTGCGGACCCTCCATGCGACAGCGTTGTTCCACCAATGATAACATCACCATGTGGATCAACTTGGACCTGCTGGCCTCCTATTGATGGTAAAGTTGGAGCTATGGCTGGCGTAGAAGATCGGATTGCGAACGTAGATGTCCCAATGACCAAGCCACTTCCGCCGAGTGAGGCCTCAGTTCCTGATATTGTTACTCCAGAACCGCCTTGTGAGAGCGTTGTACCTGCGGCGATTACACGGCCATCAGACGCTACTTCAATCTGGTGGCCGTTAAAGGAGGGGGTATCAGAAGGGATGTTTGCCAAAGCTGGACGACTAGTCCCAATTCCCGCATAGGCGGTCGCAACCGAGACCGGGATGTTATCAAGTGTAACTGGGGTAGAGCCAGCAGTCAAAATGGCGCTATTGACGCTGAGACCTTTACTAGGTAATCCTAGTGCTGTATGGGATCCTGTTATAGGTGAGGATGGTGGCGCAGGAGAATCTAGGTTTGCAGTGGGAGGACCGGTGTTTTGGCTTTGCAGTTGAGTAGGTTTTTTGCTAAAGCTTCGAAGGCCGCCATTTTTCGGGATATCAGGCTCTGAGTGAGTGCTGGCTGTAGAATCTGAGAAGAAACCTGGATCTTGGCTGGGATCTTGTTTCGGAATAATGGCCGAGTCCCTATTGGCTCCAGGCTCTGCGGTGCTTCCCGGATCAGCATCACTTCTGCTTGAACTTGAGGCTGGTATCACTTGGGAAGGCTTAGGTGCAGGTCCGGCTGATGTGGTTGCGGTTGGCGTTGTAGGGGCTACAGCTGACGCGGGCGCAGCCGAGGATGTCAAGACTGTCTGGGCTTGCGGAGTCGTGGTTGGATCTGGAGTTAGAGGACCGGAAGCTGGCTGTAATACCCGAGGTGGATCCCAGAGCCCAGATATACCAGCCGTACAGGTCGACCACGCGGGGTCCAAATTATATACCGTGCGAGGAACGGATAGTAATGGCTTACACGGATCATACGTTATACTTTGAACAAATATATGTGAGACATCTCCAGCGGTCTTAAGTTCCTGAGGGTCTCCATAGAATACTGATGGGTCGGTGGCATTTTGCCATTGAACATTTCCCTTGAGTCCCTTGACAGTTTTAATTCCACACTTTCTGTAGATCATATGTAAGCCTTAGGGCCAAATATGAATATCACCTTTTCGTCAAAGAGTTGCACTGCTTACGCTGTAAGATCGTACGGATTCATCGTTGTCCAGACAAAGTCAGAATAACCACTGTAACGGGGCAATCGAAGGTGGTCGATAACAGAAGCACCGGTCATCAGCTGGTTCGGTGGAAAAGAGAGAGTTGTCATGGTGTACGATGACCCAACAGGACCACAGTAATCATGAGCAACCATAGATTGAAAAGCAACGTATATTAACGGTGAAGTACTACACTTAAGGTTAGACATCTTCTTCGCAGAGAGTTGAGCATATCATACAACGTAAAGCCATCGGAGACAAGGGTACGGGCGGTTTGATTCCTACTCGATGTAACGGTTGCGGATTGATTTTTGTCCGCAGCATCTGCTGCGATTGCTGATGGCTTCGTAGCATCGGTACTTGGCCAGACATACACCTGGACTGTTCCTCCGTCGAGACTACAAGAACCACAACAGGGTGGCTTCGCGGTATATTTCCAGCTAGGGTTGTAAGAAGAGGCTGACACCAACGAACCGGTCATGCCCAAATTTTTACTGTCAGGATAGTAGCCGGAGATACTTGTTGTTCCAGTAACCGTACCCGTCGCTATATACTGCAGGAAGTCTGTAGAGAATTGGGTGCTGCATAAGCTGTTGAGGGTGTTGCACGCAACTCCCGTGCAATCCCACGAATTGCTACAGCCTTGGCTCGTGAAGACAGCGCAGCTTCGGCCGATAACGATGGACGCATCCAAGTTGTGGATACCTGGCCATACGTTGGTGCATGAAGACGGGATTGTCGAAGGGTTAATTTGAAAACCCTGAGCAGGGACAGAGGCGAAAGAAGGGAGAGAAGGGAGTGATATATTGACAGCCATGGGAACGGCAATAAAGAACTAGCGATTGTGATTAAACATGAAGAGTATATTCCAACATTATGAGCGATTGCCAACAAGGCCTTCTAAAGCCAAGAACGAAATGACTTGAACAAATCAGGGACCAATTATTTAAAATCCTTCGAGCCTTGGAACATCACTTTTTGTGGCGTGCCAAAACGTCTTTTCGAGCCTTGGAAGAAGTATAGAAGTTGATAGGTCGAGATCATCACGAGCCTGAAAGTACAGGTCCTTCCTGCAGCGGGCTCTGCAGGAAGGACCTGTATCCATCCACACAATCCTCTTTCGCCTTGCAAACAAAGATTGATTCCATTTTCGCCCCCGAAGGCTAAGCGCCCCTTGACATTTGGGGAAGTTACAGAGGAACTTTCGGGGTCGCACTTCTTGTGTATTGGATAGCGACGATGCATTTGAAACGGTTTGAGTGCGCCTCCGTACTACAATTTCCACCTTTGGTAAGCATTTCACCTGACTAATCAATATCCTCGGCAATTCCCATACTGAACAAAGTCTCGGGCAGGCAATAATCAGTCTCTTTTCGATAGAGAAGAATTTCAGCCATAAGTCTGGCTAACGTGCGTTAAGTGTTTGCGCTGGGCTCAATGACTCCAGTATTAAGGCATCGTACCCCGCGTATCAACGGTTTTGGTCTTTGAATCCCCATTTCAGATGTTCTTCGCCCCCATCGGCTCTACAGATCTAAGAAATCACACTGGCACGAAAGGTTTGTCGATAAGAGCCGACTGGAAGGTGATGTCACGTTGGTATGAACGGTACTTGGGATATATCCTCTCCTGTCGTCCCTTCAATACAGCCAACTTTTGCTTTCGAGCAACGCTAACAAATTGCCTCACTTTATCGTGGCTTTTGCCCTAGAAAGAAATTGATCTCTGCCTTCTGCGGGAGTACTGGACTCGGCAGGAAGCCAGGAGCGACCTCTACCCCCGGTTCACGAACTCTGCGTATCCTCAGCGCCTGGGGTCGTTTCAAGGCCCTTACCGAGTATCCCATACTCATGCTGTCCAGTATTGATTGCCGGAGAAAGGCCGTACACTCCTGCTTCTTTGCCATTACCGTGAGGCTCATATATTTTAGGAAAGCAGGGTACTGATCGATGGCATGAATGTGACAAATCTTATTTGTCAGGTGCGCTGTCGTACCTTTTGGAGGTGCACCGGGAGCCTCAGAAGCCTCCTCGCAAACTTGCTGGATAGGCCTTCCTTGATGACGAGCTATCTTGCGGAAAAGGTTTAGGAATACAAATAGTCGGTATGATATCTTGGAAGCTTGTTTCGTTTTCTATAAACGATAATCCAATTCGGACGGTGGCTCGAGGTAGCTCAAATCGGCCATATCAGCATTCTTTGGAACAACCAAAATCCCCAGTGAAGGAATTGCGATACCTGGCAAGTTCGACGTTTGCCCCGGTTCCGAATTGCTCAATCGTTTCGATACCGAAGAAGCTCATAAGTTGGATTGCAATTCCCTTTAGTGTATATGCTTGTGTGTAGCCCTCATCTATGTTGGGCATGGATGCGCAGATGTAGGAACCGAAGATATTCGGATGGACAATTTTAGACTGTATGGTAACTTTCGATGCTGAGGGAGGGTAGCGGTCGCCAATCTCGATCGTCAGGTGGAGGGGAGCGCCACCATTAGGAGTGAGTATGAGGCTTTCGTCGTATCTTCGTCTTTTAGACTTAGTGAGATGTTTGAATATGGCCTTGCTTGAAGTTCGGCGACATCGCGCATCAGACGTTGACGAAGCATATTGGTTCTATCCTAGCAATACATATCGTCATCAGATCCCCTTCTGTTGATGCTGTGGGTGTTTTGTCAATACGATTGCTCTGTGCTCTATTTTTCTAACGGCAACTTTCGACTCCGCTTATTTCGGCCCCTTCCAATCAACCTACCTATCATTTATCGAGGCCTGCATTGGTGAAATGCTCTGACAATGTGAACAGCTAGACAAATCGAATGATAGATCAACTAAGCCGGATTAATGAAAGTGGTTTGATACATATAGTCCAAGTTAATGTTGTGCTTCTCCGCTTGTTGTAAGTTAAAATTTGCTTTCTATCCAAAAGCAGAAGCTGCTTACGCGTGCAGAATCGTGGCCAGTATCGTCGAAGCTTAACCTCTGAATGTAGGTTCTTCCTATCCAGTCACAAACTTTCAACTTATCAGTCGCTCTTTATAAACCTTTGCCTTTTTCTTGCTGTTTCTTCAACCTCTCTTGCAACGAGCAAGAGCTAGTGAGCCCTAAATCAACATCCACTTTTGAGGAGAGTGGAGAAGAATGCAGCTGAGAACAAGTGGCCGCTGATGGTATCGCAGCGTTCAGGGAACGTGATGCAGCATTTCACTGATATGATCTTCTGCGAAGTTTACGCCGTCGTTCTTTGCTGCAGCCATCATAGGAACTCCACGCTGCACTAGCATTCAAGCCCACTGCCCCAATTTAGAAATCTCTACCAGGACGCCTAACTCATCATTATCTGAGCCATCGTCTACGTTCCATGTTTCACTCATGGAATCCCAGTCTTCGAAAACGCACCTGGGAAGAGTCTTAACGTTCTCTTTACCACCAGAGGTTGCTTAGCATAGACTGGCCTCTACCTATTTCAATAGTCACCAGAGCAACCCATATACTTTTGGGGAGTGTGATCGTCTCGAGCCAACAGGGTAGATGCCTAAAACCGCTACTCCATCTTGTGAGACCTCATAGCCATCAGCAAAGGACCATCGCGTACTAATATTGGGCCTGGGCGTGCGTACCCAGGTCTACATGAGGAGTCCCTAATACTTTAGATTCTAAAACTCGCCCCACCGAACCGAAAATTTCATCTATTTCTCCACTCAAACAATATACCTACACCACCGCACATTTACTCAATATCGCGCCCTAATTCTGAAGGCCATTGTGAATGATACTCTCATGCCACCAGGACTAGCTCATTCAGATAACCAACTTCTATCAGCACATAGCCTCGAAACTGCTGCCGAACTTCTTCTTCATTCCGTTTCCAAGTTTCAGGGCCTCTGCCACCGAGTTCATCTATATTACTTGCAACAGTTTCCACCTTGATCCTGAAGGAAGGTGAACGGCCATTCAATCTCGCGTCATCTCGCGTTGTGGGATACCACACCATCGGCATAGAAAAGGCACCTCCAACGTTCCTAGCTTGGTAAATTTATTCCAAGCACTATAGAGACCCAAAACAGCCCCATTTCCTCGTCGTCAGATAGCTTCTGGATGATAGAAGAGCCCAATGTTACCGCAAAAGAGAGGTACGCTCTGGAAGGTTTTGCAGACGCGGACTAGGCCACCAAGTGCGATCTGATTAGTGACGTCAAAGACCGACATGATTTACTCGAGGGGCAAGAAGATGCCATTGAAGGTGGTCATGTTTACTGAGATATCGTTCTGAATGGTCACGGTGCTTGATTCTGATGAATGCTCGACTGAGAGACACATAAGAGAGTAGATGCTGGGTGTGTCGACTTTGGTCCGATAGAGAGTGTACCAGATGTGATGTGAGCCGGTCAGGTGTTCAATTGTACTGATGCTTTAGGAGACTTTAGGCATATGACTTAGTCTGAGTGGTGGAATATTTTGAGGCAGCAGGAACGTCTTAAGGCCAGATCCTTGAAAGGACTCACATCTATATCTGGGCACCAGAGGTTAAATAATTCACCAACCGCGGCAAACGCCTATCTCCATCGGTACCGTTGTCTGCAAACGCCAAGTTCGAATATCCTCAATGGACAGACGTACAAGGTTGGCTGCAGAACCGAATGACTGGGATAGATGGTATTCCGTTCACTTGTTCTTTCTTGTATTTGGATGGCGCGATCCGGCACAGCACTTTAGAAGCCTGGTGATTCTCTGGTTGGGCAAGGCCCAAACCAAAGTGCAGCTGGGGAAACTGGAATTCATTGGATACTGACATATTAGTCGATAGCTAATATTCACCTAGAACAGCAACGGAAGACCTCCAGAACACGACCAAGTACTTTTTAGACACCCGTCCCCTAATGACCTTTGCAACTAACAGCGAAAACCCCTCGATATAATATCACCTAGTTCAACTGCCGATTTGCATCAATTGACCACAATTCCCCATCCGACAAGATGAAACTCAGCGTCGGATTCAGATTCGGATTCACATCATTGCAGTGTGCCCCTAGGCTCCCATATGAATCGCAATTTCCCAGTGGTAGACTGAACAAAGCACGGGTGTAAGAGCCGTCTGGGTTCGCGATAATTTGCGCTTGCCCCATATGGAATCTCTGATGCAGTTGACACAGCAGTAGTAGGTGGGGATCCCAACGGTAAAGACTGTTGTCTAGATGCCGGGCATTGGGGATTAAGAGGTGGTTGTCGAATGACTGGTCGAAGTTTCAGCCGTTTCCCAGATTAAACTTTTCTTTCTTTTCCGTGCTTAAGGTTAAAATGAAGTCACGACTGGTGTGATAAATCTTTCGCTCCTCGAGCGTCTTTCATTTCGAACATATATTTGCAGACGGAAGACCGAGGTCGGCTACTATCTATGTTTCGGCTTTCCGTAGACCGAGCCAGGTTTTTCACATTTGAAGGAGATTCGAGTAAAATCTCCAGCGCCATGTAGCAAGAGACTGAGCAAAGGCTCCACCAACGACAGGGCCAATGACCGACCATACCAATTCAAAAGTTTATACTTTAAAGTTTGTTGTTGTTGTTGTTGTTGTTGTGGAGATGGGGCGAAGGGGTGGCGGCGGTTACAGTGGTTTCCAGTATCGATGTGGATGGTAATACTGTCAACAACTTCAGCATAGAAGACGATTGTGGGATATTGTCTGATGCTTGAAATGATGGAGGTGGGGAAAGTTCATAAAAGCCATAGGCTAACCCTTGAACCGTCGAAGATGAGGCTACGTTTGATGAGCTTTCTCCGCATACTCGCCAGGTACATCGGTGGTCTTCTATGACAGCGTGTAGTAGCATCAGCAGTCCTGTTTCTGGATAGTCAACGATTGCACGAGCTTCAATGGTAGTCGCTCTCGAATGGCCTAATGGCTTTGAAGACCGATCTAGGTGAGATGACAGTACCTCAAATGGTAACCCGATCGTGCAAAATTTCACTGGGCTAGGAAGCCTAAGTTGCGCTTTTAGGGAATGAAACTATTGGCGTTTTTGACAAACCCCAAGGAACTGGAGCCTTTGATGGCGTCCGACCAATCCGTAACCCCCACTAACCTCGTTCCTCGCTGAGAGCTTAGTGGGGGCTACGGATATGCAAAAGATGAGGAATATGGACATCACAGCGGTCAAAGCGCAGGTAGCAGGTTTCAAAAGACGGGGCATTTTCAACAAAGAGTGTAAAAACTGAAATGTATCTCTAATCCGAGATGCCCCGAAATCTGGACAAAGCATCATGAGGGGTACAACAACAAGATTTGAGTCTAGGTAAGAGAAAAGGCGGGGAACGGTTGGACGCTTGATCTTCGACGGTCCCAAAATAAGCTGCAGGTAAGATACCCTCCCGCGTCTTCGCGCCCCTCTCCAGTAGCAGAACAAATGATCCGCAGTAGAGACCTTTGGACGTGAGCTTCATGACACGCAAGTGGTAGTAGTAGTAATGGAATGTACTTTCTGGTCCTTG
>JAABUV010005364.1_pt1 | contig 14673 bp, 17 predicted proteins | sample 5559971 | NCBI WGS metagenome assembly JAABUV01 (sample SAMN10711881, study PRJNA513362) | rock metagenome | isolation source: Antarctica rocks | place: Antarctica: Victoria Land, Knobhead nord | collected 2015-12-19
GCTCAGCCAGCGCCTCGGCCGGCGGGCAGCAGGCGCAGGCTGACGTCGGCCCGGGGCGCGCGCGCGCCAGGCGCGCGCGCTTGCCTCACCTTGTAGGGCTCGGGCCGCGCCCGGGGCCGCTGGCGGGCACAGGCCGCGGGCGCACGATGGCCCACGTCTGCATGCCGGCGCCGCCGGCCGCGCGGCACGCGCCGCCCGCCCTCCGCGGCTGCTGCGCCGACCGCCGCAGCGACTGCGGCTCGGCCTGCTGCCGCGCCCCCGCGGCCTGCTCAGCCGCGGGCCAAACACGGGGTGCGCCCTCCTCCGCCTCATCTGCTGGCTGGTGCGACGCGCCCCGCTGCGCGCTCACGCCCTGCCCGCCTACGCGCGTTCCGCGAGGTGCACCCTCCGGGGCATCCCTGAGCGCCTGCGGCGGCCCGCCCTCCTGCTGCATGCGGAGGCGCAGCCCGGCAATCGGGACCGTGCAGACGGCGCCCTCCTGCACCTCGCCCAGCTGCAGCGAGCCCTGCCGCCGCGGCGGGCTGCCGAGCAGCCGCGCGCCGGGCGACTGCGCGAGCGCCGGGTCGGTGCTGCCTTCCCTCTCCGGTTGCTGGTGGTCACAGCCACGGGCGCCAGCGCCCAAGGAGGCCCGCGCGCCGCCCCAGCTGCCGCGCCCGGGCAGCTCACTGCCGCGGCGGCCCTCGGCGCCCCCATCAGCGCCCAGCGGGCGTGCGGGCAACGCCCCGGCACTGGGCCCTGCGCCCTCCACCAAGCGCGCCGGTCGTGGCCCGGCGCGCAGGGCAACCAGGCCGCCGCCGTCATGCTCGTCCGGCGCAGCGGCGCTCCAGGCCTCCAGGGCGGCTGGCAACGAGCGCGATGCCAGCTGCGGGCGGCCGGCCGGCGGGCGGATGCTCGAGGGGTGGGGCTCGCACTGCGCTGCCGCCTGGCCCCGCACCGCCCTTTCGTCAGAGTTGACGCACGCAGAGCCGCCATCGCTCGCAGGCGTGCGCCCCTGGCCCTCCCGGCGTCCAGGGCCGGCGTCGCCGCCGCTCGCAGCCTCGGCAGCGCCGGCGTCGTCTTCGCTGGCGTCCGGACTGCCGCCAGTGCGGCTGCGCTGCGCGCTGCTGTCGGGCTCTGCGGGCTCGGGGCGTGCGCCGCCCTGCTCGCCGCCGCTGTCGCCGGAGTCGTCGTCGTCGGCGCGCCAGCAGCGCACGCGCGCGGCCCTAGGCTTAGGGTCGGCCCGCGCCTGGCGCCCCCGGCGCCGCGCGGCGCGCGCCGCGCGGCCGGCCGCCGCGCGCTCCTCGGCCTCCGCGGCGCCGCTGAAGTCGAAGCAGCGCACGACCTCGCTCTCTGCGCGCGCGATTGACGGAGGTAATTTTGGCATAGCTCTTCATGACACTTACAATGTAGTGGCACATTTTCATTACGTACTATCTATGGGCGCGGCTGTGAGGCGCGGCGGGGAGCTGGGGGCGGCACGCTCGGCCTCTTGGCGCAGGGATCAGCAGGAAAAGACGGCGCATCCAATGCCCGCTCAGGAGCTCCCCTGCTTTGGCTGCACTGCGCTCGGCTCAGCATGCGCAGTGCCATGACATGCACTCGGCATGCGCCCCAAGCTCGCAGGGGTTTCGCGCCGCCGCGTCCCCCGACAGCGCAGCCCACAGTGCCGGGCTGCGGCCGCCGCCCCGGGTGTGCAGGGGCCGGCACGGGAGCTCGGCCTGTAAGCCATAAGGCTGTCAATCCTAAGGACACGCGCCGCGGGCGGCGCACCGCCGCCGCTCGCCATCCACTGGTCGCGCAGCTCCACGCAGTATGCTGGCCGGCCCGAGCCCGGGAACTGGCGCGCGGGCGGCGCGGCGCCGCCGCCAGGCGCGCCCGGCGGCCCGCCGCCGCGCCCGCCGCGCATTGCGGCATCGACGTTGACCACCGCGAGCGACCCGTCGCCGAGCGCGGCCGCGAGGTAGGGATCGTCGAACGACAGCGCGTGCACGATGCCGCCGCCGGTCCAGAGCGCCGCCGCGGGCGCCGCCGAGGCGGACCTGCGCGCGGTGCGCAGCAAAGCCCTCGGCGCTCTGGCGCGGGCTCGGCTCGGGCCGCATCCTCCGGCCGGCTCGAACAAGCCAGTCGCAAGCGCAGCAGCCACTTGGGCTGTATATGAATGCTGTATATGAACAGAGCATGCTGCGCTTGTGGCGAGCGAGGGGGGTGGAGCCTGCATGCTGCAACAGCCGCAAGGCAGCTGCGCTGGGCGGGCGCACGCCGCAGGTCGCATGCAAGCACGGCACGCTCAGTACGTTCATGGTCCTGCCTCCCAACCGATCACTGCTTGCACTGCAGCAGCCGCAAGGCGGGCGCGCGGGGCGGGCGCGCGCCGCAGGTCGTAGGCGAGCACGGCGCCCTCGGCGTCGCCGCAGAACAGCGTGCGCCCGTCGCGCGTGCCCTCCACGCGCGGCGAGTGCAGCGCGGCGCGCGCGCAGCTCACGTAGCGCCGCACCACGCGCCCCGTGCTCAGGTCGTGCACGACCGCCGCGGGGCCCGCCGCCACCTGCGCGCGCGCGCCACGCTCGCCTGAGCGCCTCTCTGCGGGCGCTGGGCCACGCGCGCGCCGAACCACATCATGCCCCGCCGCTGCCAAGTCAGGCCGGTGCCCTCAGCGCTGCCGGATGGCACGCCCTAGGACACACACGTCCGATTCAACGGGCGTGGCCGCCACACGCAGCAGCACCACAGAGCACCGCAACACACACAGCCATGCATGGTGTGGAGGCGCGGCGGCGCGTGGGCGCGCGCCAGGAGGTGCGGCAGGCGCGGGCAGACGCTCCAGACCCAGTCGTCGTAGGACAGCAGCGCGGTCTGCCGCAGGCGCGCGCGGCACCACACGCGCACACTGTAGTCCCAGGAGCCGCTGTAGATGCACGTGTCGTCCACGGCGACCGTCGTGACGGGGCCGCCGTGGCCGAGCAGGCGCGTGGCACGCTGCAGGTCGAACAGCGCGCGCGCGTCCGCAGCCTCCGCGCGCCACACGCGCAGCGCGCCGTCCTGCCGGGGCGCGCGCGGGCGCGCTCGGCGCTGAGCGGCGGCTTTGCCGGGCGGGCCAGCAGTGCGGCGTGTGCTTTAGCAGCACGCCGGTCTACGCGTGGGGGGCTGCAAAGCCAGGCCGGCAGCTGCCTGGACGACGTGCAGCCAGGCGACAGGTGGAGGTAGGGTTAGGGTCACCTAGGTCCCCTTCCAACCCTGTGCCGCACCAGGTTGCTGGCGCTGACGAGCAGGGTCTCGTCCATGGCCAGCGCGCGCACGCCGCCCGAGTGCAGCCGGCTGGTCGCGAGCGGCATGCCCGCCTTGAGGCTCCACAGGCGCACCGTGCGGTCCGCGCTGCCTGCGCCCCGCGCACGCGAGCGCGTCTGCTGCCTGCCAGTGAGGCGCTGCGCTGCAGCCCCTCGCCCAGCTCGGAAACTCAACACTTTCCAGTCAGCGCAGGCGCACTCAGCAGAACCAGGTCAAAGTAACAAGGTGGTTGTCTGCCAAGGAGCCCAGCGCGGCCCCGCTCCTGCAGTCCCCACGACAGCCCCCGAGGCACCCTGCTGTGTGACTGAGGTGTGCGCACGGCCACCGCAGAGCCCAGGGAGATCGGAGACAGGGCAGGGGCCAAAGGGGGACGGGCGAGCGCGCGTGCGCGCGCGGCGGGGGGGCGGGCGCGCCTGTGGCGAGCAGGTCGCGGCCGGGCAGCAGGCCCAGGCAGCGCACGCCGGCGCGGTGCCCGAACAGGTTCTCCTGGCGCGCGCGCCCGCCGTACGCGGCCTGCGTGCGCACCTTGCGCCCGTAGCGCGCCTGCCAGGTGCCGCCGGCCGCCAGCGGGCACGCCGGCGCCGCCCAGCGCTGCTCATAAAACGCGCTCCACGCCTGCGCGCGCATGCGCGGGGGTCGGCCCCGTCGGCCGCAGGACAGCAGGCGCGCACGCGCCGCGTCAGCGCTGCTCGCTGAGCGCCGAGGCCCCGCACCCAGGCGCCACTCGGCTGAGCTCACTCCAGGTGTATGAGCGACCTACCAGCAGCAGCAGAGCTGGCAGGATGCTGCTGTTTTCACAGGCAGTGAAACACCCAGTGCACCCAAGGTAAGGACGCGGCCATCAGACACGGCCGGCCGCTGTGGTTACAGTGCTGCCTGTGGCAGGGGGCAAGCAGCTGCACAAGGGCTGTTGCCCCTGCTGCTATCAGTGCGCGGTTGGCTGTATGGTCGGGCGCGAGGTGTTGTGAGCAGCAGCGGCGCGCCTGGTTGGCCGCGGCGTCGCCCTGCAGCCCACGCCACTGGCGGCACGTGGCGCCGACCGCACAGAGGCTCCGTGGCTCGAGGTAGTCGAACACATGGTGCAGCGCGCCCGCGGGCAGCACGCTTATGAGCTCTGCGGGGGCCTCCTCTGCCTGGCTACTGGGCGCCACCATGCTGCCCACCCCTCAGCAATAAAACTCCCTAGGCGCTGTGGATCACTTCAGCGCGGTTGCATGCGCTGCTCTCTCCCTTCACGACAAAGTCAGCGCGCAGTCCTTGCCACTGAAATGGACGCTCGCACACAACAAAGCGTCTCTAGCTACCACACCACTTACTCCTACTGTCTCGAGGCGATAAACTGCTGGAGACACCGTGTGGGCCAGACCCTCACAGGGACGGAGGGCTTGCACACAGAGAGGCGGCCTCGCTCTCCAGAGGCCAGGTAGAAGGCAGGAGGACGGGGAGCAGCTCGTCTGTGCTACTCGCCTGTTCAGCGTTTCTTACAAGCAAAGATGGTGCGCTGCGCGCCGATTGCACTGCGCCCAGCGCATGGTGATCTGCGGCGTGGCGCACATTTGGTGACCGTGCTCTATCACCGCGCAGGCGTCGTCGCGCTTCTGGGCTGCGGGCGGGTCGTCAGACAGCGAGGATGCAGAGGACGAGGTGACAGAGGAGGAGGAGGAGGAGGAGTCCTCGTCCTCTTCCGATGACGAGGGGCAGGCGAAGAAGGGAGCCAGCCGGTGCGCTTGACGGCGGACTGGCTGGTGCAGTCGAGCGCTTTCCTCTCAAGCAAGGACAAGCACGCGCGTGCTCCTTGTTGCGCCGCGGCTCACTGTCTCTTACTGCCAGTGCGATGGCTTAGGTGGACAACGTTGATGGCCTGACATGCTGTGCGCGCAAGCTGTGCTCCTTGTGCGAGATGCGCGGGGGAGTGGCTGCCATTGCGCACACGCCGCCGAGTGCTGGCACAGGCTCCATAGCCTCTGGGAGCCTTGGAGCGTCTGAGCATAGCGGGGCAGGCAGTGCTGCAAGCACCAGACGATGCTGGTCCTGCACCATCCCTTAAAACAAGCCTGTTGCGCAGGTTCATGGTTGGCTCCAGCGACTCTGACTCTGACGAGGACAAACGCGTGGTGCGGAGCGCCAAAGACAAGCGGTTTGAGGAGCTGCAGGCCACATGCGACGAGATAAGGGTGCGCGCACGCGCTCGCTCGCCTCTGTCCTGGAGCACCCCACTGCCCATGCGTCCACACTGGAGCGTGCATGACCGCTGCAAGGCACTCTCCACGAGTGTTCAGCGAGCGGTTAGGCAGTAGCGTGCTGACCAGTTCTGACGACGGCGCGCGGCGGTGCGCGCAGAAAAAGATGCACATCAACGACTGGTCGGCCATCCAGACGCTGTTCGACAAGCTCAACAAGCAGGTGGAGAAGGCGCAGAAGGTGACCGAGACGCTTGGCGCGCCGCACGTGTACATCAAGATGCTGGTCGAGCTGGAGGTGCGCGCCGCGCCGCGGCGCCCGGCCCTACCTTTGGTGCATGATTCTGTGCACTTGCAGGAGCTCAAGCAGTGCAAGTGTGCTTTGTTGTGTCTGTTATGAGATAGTAGGAGGAATGTTCAGCAGGCCGCTTGCCTGAGGTGACACGCTTAGCCGCGCACAAGCGCTGTACTGCTCGTAGCTTGCAGCGATGCCTATCTCAGTGTATGCCCGCACTGCATGTACCAAGCGCTCCCAGGCGCATCTTAGCGTCCTCCCGCATCGTGCATTTTGAGGCGCGGCCGCGGGGCCGCCCAGGACTACACCAATAAGACCAAGGACAGCCCCGAGCTGAAGAAGAAGATGAGCCCGACCAACGCAAAGGCGTACAACACCATGCGCCAGCGCCTCAAGAAGCACTGCGTGACCTACACGGCCGCCATGGACGCCTTCCGCGCGGCGCCCGAGAGCGAGGAGGAGGCGAGCGAGGAGGAGGAGGAGGACGCCGACGACGCCTCCAGCTCTGCGTCCGGCTCCGACGCGGAGGCCGGCGAGGACGGCGAGGGCGGCTTCGAGAAGATCCGCAGCGCCAAGGACAAGAAGAAGGCGCGCCGCGCACGGGGCTGCAGGGCTTCTTCAGGACCGGGGTGTGGCTGTGCTGTGCAAATAGAAAACCTGGTGCTAGGGTCTCCTGCTGTGCATGCAAGGCTTGCGCAACTAGGTAGGCGACGCTGGAGGGCGCCAGCACCAAGGCACGCCCAGGGACGGCGGGGCCGTTCTGCGCAACGGCAGCCATGCCTCTTGCATGCTGCACGTCAGGATGATGGCAGGTGCGTCAGGTGCCCGGGCGGGGCGGTGACGTGCGTGCGGCGCGCGCAGGACAAGATCCTGAGCATGGACCCGACGCAGATCACGTACGAGATGGTCAGCAAGAAGCTGCGCGAGATCGTGACCAGCCGCGGCAAGAAGGGCATCGACCGCAACGAGCAGGTCGAGATGCTCGTCTACCTGGCTACCGTTGCCAAGGGGCCCTGCCAGCAGGTGCGGCGGCGCGCGGCTGCCCCGCAGCGCGCCCGCGCTTTCCAGCCCGCGCTCTGGCGCTTTGCTGCAGCCGCGAGCGTCGCGCTGTGGCTCTCCTGCGCTCCGGTGTGAAGCCCATGCCTGCAGCGGCGCAGTCTTGGACGAGTGCGCGATGCGCCCGTCTGCAATATGGTAGGGTAGGGTGAGGGTGTGGTGTAGGGTAGGGACGGGCAAGTTTGCTGAAGGCGCGCCCCGTGCGCGCGGCGGCAGGTGGAGGTGCTGGTGCAGGTCATCTCGGCGCTGTTCGACATCAACCCCTCCATGAACACGCACATGGCCATGCCGCTGTGGAAGCGCTGCGTGGGCACGCTGCTGGAGGCGCGCGCACGCCCCGCGCCCCCTGACACCGCATGCAGCAGTGGCCGTGATCAGTCGCATGCCCAGCACCGGCAAGCGCAGCTGGGCTGCTAGTCTCATGCGTTCTTGGCAGGGCAGGCGTGAGCCTTGCATGCAAGTGCGCGCGCGCGCTCGGCCTGAGACACTCCGAAGCCCGCAGCATCGCATTCGGTGCAGGAAGCCCCTGTAGAGTCGCCTCACATGCCATGCCCTGGTCGCAAAGCTTCACAGGGGTCATGAGAGGGGCCAGGAGCGACATGCAGGGCCAGTAGGGCAGCTGCATGGCAGGAACAGGCCGTGGTGTGAAGCGCGCGCTGAGCGCGCAGGTGCTGGCCCTGCTGGAGCTGCACCCGCATATTGTCATGGACGAGGGCTTTGATGGCAGCGAGGATCGCCTGGAGGAGCCGGACCCCGAGGAGGGCGAGGCGAAGGTCTGGGGCAACATGGTCGCCTTCCTCGAGCGCCTGGACGATGAGCTCTTTAAGAGCCTGCAGGCGTGCCCGCGATACGCCTGCGGCTTCGACCGGGGCTCCGTCATGTTTGTATTTATTAACAGCCGCTGCCGTCGCCAGGCATTTGGACAGTGTGCCTGACCAGGAGAGAGCCTGCAGGCGCTCTTGCCTGACCCTTGCAGGGTTGAGGACTGGTCATGGCCGGATGCAGGACAGTCGCAGAGCAGACGTTTAGGGGGCGCCTGCATGCTAGCATGGCTTGGGGCTGCGGGTATGGGGGCAGGGGCCATCTGTTGCGCGCCTGGCTTGCACAGAGCCTTGAGCGCAGCATGCTGGTCATGGCGGACACTGCAAGGTGCCACGGCTCATGCAGGCTGTGCATCATATGTGCAGAGCTATTTGCCCCGTGCTGCAGTCATTATGGCAAAGCTGCCAGCGCGGCGTGCGTAGGCTGCAGCCGCCGCCGACGGCCTTGAAACCTTCCCAAGCCCTGGATCCGAGCGCCCCCGCGCGCGCAGGTCATCGACCCGCACACGCACCAGTACCTGGACCGCCTGCGCGACGAGCCGCTGTTCCTGGCGCTCGCGCAGAAGGTCAGCGACTACTGCGGCCGCGTCGGCGACCAGCGCGGCCTGGCGCGCGCGGCGCTGCGGCGCGTGGAGCACTTCTACCACAAGACCGACGCCGTGTACGGCACCATGCGCCGCCTGGCCGTCGCGCAGCACGAGGCCGCCAACCTGGTGCAGGTGCCGGCCCCGGCCGCGCCCGCGCGCGCTGCCTCCATGCTGAGACTTCAGTAGGCGAGGAGTGGAGGAGGGTAGGGTAGGGTATGTGGGTAAGGAGGAGAGGAGGAAGGTGTGGCACAACAGAAGCGCGAACATGACGCCAGGCGACAAACCGCCTGGCGCGCGCGCATTGCGTCGCGCGGCCGGGCGGCCCGGGCGTGCGGCTCTGCTGACGGGGCCGTGACTGCCACCGGGTGGAATCTGGCCGGGTGGCAGAGCGGGCAGCGGCGCCGCACCCGCGACCCATGCAAGGCGGCCGGCGCCTCGGTGCCAGCCGCAGTGCCTGGGCTGGAGCCCCCCACCTCGCCTGCGTCGTCGCTGCCTGCACGCTCGAGAGCGGTCACGCTGCGCTGACGCGCCCACACCTGCACGCCTCCTTGAAGAGCGCCTCCTCCTTGAACTTGCTGCTCTGGGCATGTCCGAGCGGCGCCGCGCGACGCGCAGGACGACGAGGACGGCGACGAGATCCCGGACGAGGAGGAGGCGGGCGTGGGCGCGGCGGGCGCGGCCAAGGTGCTGGTCGCCGTGCCGACCGACTTCACGCTGTCCGAGAGCTGCCAGGAGCTCATGGACGCGCTGTGCGGGGTGCGCGCCCGCCCCCCGGCCCACTTGTCCAGCTCCTCCAGCAAGGCGGTCCCTGTACACATAGACCAGGCTTGGGCTGCACCCCAAACACACAGCTGATCATGCAGGTAAGCAGGACCAGCGCTGCCGCCGCGCGGCGCGCGGCCGCAGGCTGCGCGCGGCGCGGCCGAGCGGCGCCCGCCGTTTCTGAGCCGCTGCGCATGAGTGGCTGTGGGACCTTGGTAGCGGCTGGGCGGCCGCAGCTGCATGCCTGCATGCCGAGGGCGTGAACCCAGCTTTGCACCTCACCCACCAGCGGCAGGCCACCGTCGAGCGGCACGCGCTCCGTGAGTAGCAGCACCTGCTGCGCCGGCACGGCCAGCTAGGGGCTGACCCAGGACCGACGGACGGCCTGCACATTGCACCAGGCACTCCCAGGCGCAGGGTCGCTCTGTGGCCGCGCGTGCGCTGCGGCGGCGCGGCCGAGCGGCCGGCGGCGCGCGCGCAGGTGATCTACAAGCGCGGCGACGAGCGCACCAAGGCGCGCGCGATGCTCTGCTCCATCTTCTTCAAGGCCATCCGGGACCAGTTCTTCGTCGCGCGCGACATGATGCTCATGTCGCACCTGCAGGTCGGCCGCCGCCGCACCCCTGCTGCGGGAGCAGGCGCTGCTCTGCTGGAGTCATGGGACATTATTCCCAGTATGCCAAAACTTAGTATGCCAAAACTTAGCACTGAAAGTCTAAAAAAGTGACAATCTCAGAGGCATGCTCGCTGTGTGTGCGATACACATATCACGGTGCTCGCCTCTGGTGTCGGCACAGCGTGCAGCGCAGGAGCGCTGGCCGTCGCATGCATCCCAGGGCCATGGCATTCGCCCTGGCAACTTTCTTTCAGGGCCGCCGAGGCTGACCCGGCGGCGCGCCCTGCGCGCAGGACAACGTGCAGCACATGGACATCAGCACGCAGATCCTGTACAACCGCACGGTCGCGCAGCTGGGCCTGTGCGCGTTCCGCGCGGGCCTGGTGCCCGAGGCGCACGCCGCGCTGGGCGAGCTGTACGCCAGCGGCCGCGTCAAGGAGCTGCTGGCGCAGGGCATGTCCATGAGCAGGCGCGGCGGCCCACCCCCGTGCGGGCGGCGCGCGTCAGGCCCTACCCTGCTCTGTCCTGCAGTGGTGCATGTCAGGCTGTGGAGCGAGTCCGCACCGCCAGCATGAGCTTGAGATCCAGGGCTGCCGTGGAGCCCTTGCCGCACCCTGCGCAGCACGCACAGGCAAAGAAACAGGCCAGGCGTTGCGGAAGTGAGCAGGCGAGAAGAGGTTGCCGCAGCAGCGGGCAGTGTGGCGCTGCCAGCAGCCTGGCAGGGGCGGCGCGGCCGCAGCAGCGCAGGTGGTCCGCCCACAGCGCCTCCGCGCGCGCGCAGGTACCAGGACAAGACGCCCGAGCAGGAGAAGCTGGAGCGGCGGCGCCAGATGCCGTTCCACATGCACATCAACCTGGAGCTGCTGGAGTCCACGCACCTCATCTCGGCCATGCTGCTGGAGGTGCGCGGTGGCGCGCAGAGGGTGCCGTATAGGGTTAGGTTTTAAGGTATAGAGCCCAGGCACCCCATCGCCGCGATGCTGCTGGAGGTGCGCCCTGTGGGGTCTTCCCGGCGCCGCCGCGCAGAGGCCGGGCGGCTGCCTGCGCCGCCTGCCTGTCTGCGCAGGGGCCGGCCTGACGCCTGTGTTGGCAAGCTCTGAGTCCAGAAAGTTGATGCGCGGCGCTCCCCGGAGCGTGGGGCATGCAGCGCATCTGCCGGCGCGCCTCTCCCACGGCTTGCAGCACGCCCAAAGCTTGAGCCACGGACATGCCGCGCGCATGCACAGCGCGGCTCTTGGAACCGGCCAGCCCACAGCGCGCTGCGGCATGCACCAACGTGGCATGCAACATGTTCACGGGCAGCCAAACAGGCTGGGCTGGCAAGTGCCGCGTGGCATGCACCATGTCTACGGCAGCCAAGACAGGCTGGGCTGGCTGGTGCCGATGTGGCATGCACCATGTCCACAGCAGTCAGAACAGGCTGCGCGAGCAGGTGCCGACGCTGGCCAACTCCAACCTGGACCCCAAGCGCCGCCCGCTCTCCAAGCCCTTCCGGCGGCTGCTGGACAACTACGAGCGCCAGACGTTCACCGGGCCGCCCGAGAACGTGCGCGACCACGTCATGGCGTCCACGCGGGTGCGCCGCGGCCCGCGCCGCATGCAGCGAGCCCTGCCCGGGAAGACAAGCGCGGCGCTGCGGGGTGGTCGGAGGTCGCTCGGCTCTGCCTTCAGGAAAACGACTGCTTGCTAATTGTTACACAGGCTCAAAAAGACTGATGGCATCTGGTGCTGCTGCCAAGTGCATCCCACCCACAAAGCACGCCTGTATATTGGCTTCTCCGCACCCTATCCTATGTGTCAGGATGCCGACGAGCGACACGTCAGCCTCGTACACAGCAGGGCTGCCTGTGGCCTGGCAGCGCCGCTGACGCGGGCGCGGCGCTCGCAGGCGCTCATGAACGGCATGTGGCGCAAGGCGTACGACCACCTGGCCGCGCTGACCAGCTGGAGCCTGGTCTCGCGCAAGGACGAGACGCTGGCCATGCTGCGCGGCAAGCTGCAGGCGCGCCCTGCTCGGCAGCACTCTGCTGTGTTTCCCTAAACGACGTTGCAGGAATGTTGCGAGAGTCAAAACTTGATACCATGATGCTGTGGGAGGGCTTGGTGTGCAGACAGGCCGCGGAATTGCCGCAAAGGTGTGCTGCGTTCAGTCAGCGCACCTCATAGGGTTGGTTAGCCCTACCCTATCCCTCAGCAGAGCGGACCTGGCAGGAGTGCGGGCTGCGCACGTACCTGCTGGCGTACGGCGCGTACTTCCACTCGCTGTCGCTGGACCAGCTGTGCCAGATGTTCGAGCTGCCCGAGAAGCAGGCGCGGCGCCGGCCGGGCAGAGCGCGCCAGGCTGATGCAGAATGTCGGCCGCTGTCTAGCAAAGCTTTGCTGCACATGCGAGCTCTACATGGTGCATGCTTGCTGTTTTAAGCAACAGCCTTAACATGTTATTGTGTCTATGGTTGGGGGTGCCCCTGCGGACTTGTGGCGCACTGCAGCCTGTGATGTGCAGGATGCGCGGCGGCCGCGCGCAGGTGCACAGCGCGGTCAGCAAGATGATGATGGATGAGGCGCTGAGCGGCAGCTGGGACCAGCCCACGCGCACCATCGTCATGCACGCCGCGCAGCCCAGCCGCCTGCAGTCCCTGGCGCAGGCGCGCCCGCCGGCGCCCGCCCGCGTCTGCGTCCTGGCAGCGCCGCTCCTGCTCGAGCACAAGCGTGCATGGCCTGCAATACCTCGCTGTTCTCTTGTAACCAGGATATGTGTATGTGCACACAAAAAACCTGTGTTCGGTCAATTTTGATTTCGTCTCCGTGAGGCTGCTCCAGTCCAGGGCGGCTCTGATGTGTCTGCTGGACGTGCTGCAGCTGTGTATGGGCGGGGGTCCACTCTTTGCATGGAGACCCTACATGCAAGCTACTCGCCTCAGTCGACAAACAGGCACGCTCAGGCGAGCAGCATGCCATGCTCTTGAGGCGGCGCGCCGCACGCGCGCAGGGCTTTGCGGAGCGCGCGGCGGGGCTGGTGGACCTGAATGAGCGCGCGCTGACGCTGCGCACGGGCGGCCTGCGCAGCGACGACGACGACGGCGGCGGCCGCAGCTACCCCGACCAGTACGGCCAGGGCGGCCGGTGCGCGCCCGCGTGCTTTGCAGCGTGTGTGCGGGAAGTTGCCCGCCTCGCTCGCCTTGGCATCTGGGCGCAGCGGAGCTTGCGGGTCAGTCCGGCTGGCCGCACTTCACCTGACGCGCACGCCTAGGCCTGTGCGTCGGTCGGGTCTGGGTGCGGGCTACGTATGGCGTCTCGTGCCCCCAGCAAGTGCCAGTGTCAAGCATGTGTTGATGCTGAGCTTCAAGAGCATTTTACGTACTCAGCGGCGCTGGCTCGCCAGCTCCCGCTTGTGCCTCTGTGCGGCTGCGTGCCGAAGCAGGCCGCCATGCCGCGTTGCAGGGGTGGGCGCGGCGGGCGCGGCGGCCGCGGCGGCCGCCTGCCCAGCCTGGGCGGCTTTGACGGCGGCGGGCGCGGCGGCGGGCGCGGGCGCGGCCGCGGCGACCGGTCCAACATGGGCGGCCGCTTCGGCGGCGGCGGCTTCAGCGTGTTTGGCGGCGGCGATGCGCGCTTTCAGGGCGGCAGCCGGCTGTCGAGCCGCGGCGGCGGCGCGTCCTTCACGCAGCTGGGCCGCGCCGGCGGCTACGGCGGCGGCGGCTACGGGGGCCGGGATAACTACTGATTGTTGCGCGCGGGTTGTCAGGGGTTCTGGTAGGGCAGACTAGCATTGTGTGAACTGCTTTTGCGTGTCCTGCAGGGGCCGCAGAGCTTGGGCAGCAGCGGGTGCCTGTTTTGCTCCAGCGGCCTGCAGCTGCCGCGCTGCGGCGGGGGCAGCCCTCGGCTGCGGCCTCAGCAGCTGAGATGGCCTCTGAGCGCGCTCGAGGGAGTGTGCCTGGCGGCTCTCGCCTGCCGTGAGTCTGCATGGTATCAAGCTGCGTGGACGAGAGCGACATATCGAGCTTGTGTCTTACTTGCTTCTTGCGACACAACCTAAATCGCCTGCATCACTCAGGGCCATGTAAAACAACTTGCTGCCACATGGTGCCCCATGCAACAGCCTGCACTGTGAACGACCCAGCCTCGGAAAACAGCCCCATGTGGACACACCCGGCTGGCCGCTCCTGCGCGGGCCCGGCTCAACCTCAGGGCACGCATCTCCTCCTGTCAGCACAGGTGCAAGCTAAACTGCAACTGCAGTGCTCTGGCCGCCTGCCATGTTCTGCATGCGCTAGCATCTCAGATGCTTCCTGAGACTTGTTCAAGGTAACACCTCATGGTACACCCCATTGCCCATACTGCAGGGGCCCATCCCCGTGATCAGGTCACCGTCCTTGCGTTTCCAGTCCGCCTTTAGCACACGGCTTGCTAAACACACGGCCTGCTCAGCTGGCGCCACCGGCGCATGCGCAGCCGCGCCAGCTTTGCCCGCAGCGCGCCCGCCGCTAGTAGTAGCGGCCGTAGTGGTGGCCGAAGAATTCGTCACCGTCGCTCTCGTCGCTGCCGCCCGCGCTGCCGTACGCCTCCTGCCAGCGCGCGTAGGAGCTGCGGCCGGCGCGCGCGCCGCCGCGCGCTGCGGGGTACCCGCGGTAGGCGCGCGGGAACTCGCCGGCGTCGGGCCTGCCCGCCGGCGGACGCCGCTCAGGCCACCACTAGAAACCAGCGCGAGCACCGCCAGTCTGTGCTGCTGTGAGCATGGTCTCTGCACGCGCTTGGCAGCTGCAGGGCCCGCCCTTTCCACCTGCGCCAGTCAACGAATGCAGGCACCGCCAATCCACGGTGTGCAGCCAGCCAGCAGCATCCACCGTGGCAACTCCAGCGCCTGGCGGCCGGCACCGAACAGGGCGGCTGCACCGGGCGCGCGGGCCGTGCCTGGGCGCCTGGGGGCCGTACGCGGCGGCCCGGGCGCCCGCGGTCGGCCGCGCAGCCTCCGCCTGCAGGTCCAGGTCCAGCTTGCGCCGCTCGACCGCGCTGCCCAGCACCGCGTGCGCCGCGCCGATCACCTTGAACAGCCAGTCGGCCGCGCCGCGCACGCGCTCGCGCGCCTGCGCGCGCT
>JAABUV010005370.1_pt1 | contig 14662 bp, 16 predicted proteins | sample 5559971 | NCBI WGS metagenome assembly JAABUV01 (sample SAMN10711881, study PRJNA513362) | rock metagenome | isolation source: Antarctica rocks | place: Antarctica: Victoria Land, Knobhead nord | collected 2015-12-19
CGACGGCCTGGCGGCCGCCAGCGACGACGCGCGGCTGCGCCTGCGCGAGTGGGACCTGCCCGAGAGCCTGCAGGCGCGGCCCGCGCCCGCCGCGCCGCCGCGCCCAGGGCCCGCGGGTGCGCCGGCATGCCTGATGGTCTGATACAGGGTCTTGCCTCTGCGGCCGACGCGCCAAGCCTGCCCGCAGCGCCCGCCGTTGAGGGCCGTCATGCCTGCACGCGCCTGCTGCTCACGCTGCCCGCAGGCAGGGGTTTCTTGGGATGCGAGGCACTCGATGCGGGCGCGCGCGCAGGCGCTGGACGCGGGCACGGCGGCGGTGCTGCCGGAGGGCCTGCGCACCGAGCTGGAGCAGCTGGAGGACAACGGCGGCGTGCGCCACCTGCACGACCTGGTCGCGCAGATCAAGGCGCGCCGCACCCCCGAGCCAGCGCGCCCCGGGCGCCGCCGGGCCCGCAGGGACGCCCCGAGGCCCGCGCGGGCGGCGCCTTATGCGCAAGCGCGTACGCCGCGGCCGCGGCCACGCCCGGAACGGGCCGCACGCGGCGCGCAGGAGCTGCGGCGGGTGGCGGGCGAGGACCTGGCGCGCGTGGAGGGCGAGCTGACGCGCGAGGCGCGCGAGGACGCGGAGCTGCGGCAGCAGCACGGCCGCGCCTGGGCGCGCCCGGCCTCCGCCGCGCTCAACTCCACGCTGCTGGAGAAGGTGGCCGGCGCGCGCCCGCGCCCGCGCCCGGCCCCGCCCGCTGCCCCCGCGCGCGCGGCAGGCCCTGCTCCCTGCGTGCATGCCTGCCAGCGCCGGCCCGCGCGCCGCAGCATGTCCACCACGCCGCCTGCCAGGCCGTACTGCGTCAACGGGCCGGTGCGGATCAACATGGCCGCACGTCCATCACCAGAGCTCGAGTCTGGCCGGCGCGCGCAGGCTACAAGGCAAACATGGTGGCGGCGGGCGAGAGCGACGCGCGGCTGGAGGCGCGCCTGCAGCAGCAGCAGGCGGCGTTCAGCGCGCTGTCGCTGGACCACGCCGTCGCGCAGATGCCGCGGCTGCAGGCGCGCCCTGCCTCGCTCCTGCTGCGTGCCATTTGGGACGGCCTGCCGCCGATGCGCTGGCGCCCGGCCCGCGCGGCGCATGCGTGCCCTCCGTCCCAGGCTCGGCGCGTGTGCCGGGCGGGCGTGCGCAGCCTGTGAATGCGCGCCGGCGCGGCAGGCGCCCATGGTGAGCGTGGGCGAGGTGGAGCCGGCGGCGGTGGTGGCCACGCTGCGCTCGGCGCTGGACGCCATCGGCCGGCTCAGCGGCGAGCGCGCGGGCATTGAGGAGGCGCTCAAGGTGGAGAAGAACAAGGACAACATCCTGCCGCGCATCATGGCCGCGGGCGGCCAGCACGACCGGCTGTTTGCGGAGGAGCTCAAGAAGTATGAGCCGCTCAAGGCGCGCGTCTTGGCCGCGCGCGCGGCCGCCCGTCCGTGCGGTGCTGGTTTTTTGGGCACAAGGCGCTCGTCTCGTGGCAGCGCGGCCTCTGCGGGGATGCGCTGCATTAGCGCGCATGGACCGCAAAGGTTGTTGCACGTGCTGGACAGCGACCTGCAACCCGCGCGCTTGTTGTGGGCGCAGGCCCAGGCGGAGGAGAACCTGGCGAAGCAGCGCGAGGTGCTGGACGTGATCGGCAAGAGCCAGGCCGCGTACAAGCACGTGTTTGGCTTTGCGGAGTGGCGGTCCGCGTGCGAGGCGCGCGCCCCCGGCCCGCCCCTGCCTGGCAACCCGCCAGAGCCGAGGCATGCGTGGCGCACGACGCGCCCGCCCTGACCTGCCAGCCGCCGCCGCGCTCGTCCGCACACCAAATTCAAAACGGCTGGCCGCGAGCCGCGCGCATCGTAACGCGCAGGCGGCGGCGGCGGGCGTGCGCGGCAGCCTGGGCGCGTACCGCGAGGTGCGCGACAACCTGAGCGAGGGCCTGCGCTTCTACATGAGCCTGCAGGAGGCCATCGGCACGCTCGGGCAGCAGGCCGGCGACTACGCGCTCACGCGCCGCCTGCAGCGGTGCGCGCCGCGCGCCGCCGCCGATGCTGGGGCCCGATCCCGGCCTCCCTCCTGTCTGCTCTGCTGGAGCTTGGCTGGGCCTCGCGCGGCTCGTGCAGGCATGGCGAATGAGGCGGCCCGTGCGCACCCCCCGGCTGACAGCGCTGCCTGCCGGCCGCGCCGAAGGCTGCGGCCGCAGTCCGGGGCCGGGGGCATGCAGCCGCCGCCCGCACGTCTGACTGCACGCCCGGGCGCGGCGCCAGGGACGACATGCTGGGGGACATGCGGCGTCAGGGCAACGCGCAGGGGCGCGCGGCCGAGGAGGAGAGCGCGCGTGCGCAGGCGCAGCTGTCCGCGATGCACCTGGCCTCCGCGGGGCCGCCCGGCGGCGGCCCCCAGCAGTATGGCCATGGGCCGCCGATGGGCCACCAGGTGCGCCTGCTCGTGCGGCGCGCCTGTGCTTGCCCGCCCTGCATCCAGTGCCCGCGTGTGCACACCAAAAAAGGCGCCGTCCGTGCTGCCCCGCTCCATGCGTTCTGGCCGCCTGCTGGCGCCGACACTGGGTGCAAGCGCTGCGGCCTTCGGCAGCGTCTGATGCAGCGGCGCTGACAGCGTGCGGGGCGCAGCAGCAGCAGCAGCAGCAGCCGTCGTGGCCGCCGCAGGGGTACGGCGGCTTCACGCCCGCACAGAACTACCCGCCGCCGCCCCAGGCGCGGCCCCGGATTGCTATCGCAAGGATCCGTGCGCATGCTTGAGAGCCTTGCAGGCATCGCCTTTCAGGCCGGCTGCGAGTGCACGCCTGCGAGCGCCGAGTGCAGCGGGCCTGACCCTGGGCCGGGGGCCTGTGGCCGGCGCAGTACTACCAGCACCAGCACGGGGCGCCGCAGTACCAGGGCGGGCCGCCGCCGCAGTACCACGGCGGGCCGCCGCCGCAGTACCAGGCGCCGCCGCCCGGGCAGGCGTACAGCGCGGCGCCGGGCTGGGGCCCGCCGCAGCAGCAGGCGCCGCCGCCGCAGCAGGCCGACGCGCCGCCGCCGCAGCAGGCGCCCGGGCACACCAGCTTCAACCCGCTCGCCGGCCTGTGGGGCAGGCGGTGAGCGGGGCCGCGCGCGCTGCCTGCCCCGCTGCGGCGGGCCGGGCCGCCTCGGGCCACAGCCAGCACAGCTGCAGGGAGCTGCCGGGTGCCACCTGCTTCATGTGTTGCCTTCTGATAGCGCAGGCGGCCTGCACATGCGGGCTGACGGCGTGCGCTCGCGGGCGCTGGCCAGCCTCTGAGGCTGCATGGGGCATCACATGCCAGCCCTTTTCATGATGCAGGTTTGCTAGCTAGAAAACAAAGCAGGCCTGTAAACGAGTGGGAGTAGCAGATCTGCGCGGCATAGTCTCTCAGAGGAGCGCCACAATGCTGGCAGCACAACAAATACAGGCCGGCGCGTCCAGGCCGCCAGTGGCAGCGTGCCAGGCAAGCATGCATGTTGAGGCTCTGGCCGCTGGCAGCTGCCGCCCCTGCCCAAGGACGCGGTGGCCTGCACAGAGGCTGCCCGCTCCCAGGATGTGCCGCGCCAGGGCACGCAACAGCAGGCAGCAGAGTGTGGAGGAGTGCATCAGTGCGCCCATGAAGGTGGGCATGCTCGCTGGGCAGCGGCCGGGCGCACACGTGCGGCCACAGGCTGGCAGCAACCCGCGGCGCTGCCGGGGCAGGTGCAAGTCCTGGAGCAGCTGGGGGGCAGCGACCAGGCGACCTCCGCGCCCATATGGGCGTCCTTCTGCGGCGTCAGCAACGGCGCCTGGCAGGGCACGCAGACAGCCTTTGCGCCCGGCACAGGCAGGCCGCGGCCGCCCCTGCCTGCGGCGCGGGACATGTGTCAGCCTGCATGCGCCCTCCTCGCGCGCACCAGCAGCCGCAGTCCCTGGGAGCAGGGCAGAGTGACTAGTGCTGCTCACAGAAGGACTGCACGCTGGCGGGGCCTGCGTCAGTGCAGCGCGTACCTGCAAGCTCGCACGCCTCTACAAAGAGCTCCGCACGTCCGCCTGCCTTGTCGCACGCGCGCACGGGCGCCGCGGGCTCACCGGGTCGGGGCCCGCAGGCGAGCCGGAGGCGCTCTGGCAGGACGCGCAGCGGCGCGCGGTGACCGAGCTTGCTACGTACACGGTGGAGGAGCGCCGCGAGGACGGGGAAGCCATCCTGCGCCGCAGCGTCAAGGGGGCCACCGTGGACGCGCTGCGCGAGGCGGCGTCCGCGGCGGGCGACGGCGGCGCGGCGGCGGGCGGCGACGGCGCCGCCCCCGCGTGGGCCGAGGACGAGCAGATCTGCGAGGACGAGCCCGGGCTGGTCTTCTTTGACGGCGGCACGTTCTCGCGCGGCCCGGCGCGGCTGCTGGCGGCGGGCGACGCCGCGCTCGCGGCCGCCGCAGCCGCCCAGCGCGCGGCCCTGGAGCGCCAGATCGGCCTGCCGCTGGTGGGCACCCGCCTGCCTGAGAGGAGGTTGGCACACCCTCTCGAGCACCGGCTCCGCCTGCCGTGGGAGGGCTCCCGCTGCGCCGGCCCCACAGGGGCGCATGCGTGTGCGCTCGGCATGCACGCCCGGCCGAGCTGGCAGGTGCGGGAGCGCATGACACATGCGCGCAGGGCTGGGCGCGCCGCGCCCACGGGCTGCTGCAGCTTGCGCTGGCCCAGCCTCCCTGCTCGGCCCGGCTGCCGCGCGGTGCACCGACGGGCGCGGGGCGCTTTTTTCGCAGGAGAGCAGCACGGGCATCGTCGGGGAGGCGGGCGCTGTGGGGCTCGCGCCCGAGGAGCACAGCGTCGTCGAGGAAGGCTGGGAGCCCGGGGCCGATGCTGGGCCGGGCGTCGGGGCCGACGACGGCGATGAGGACCCGGAGGGCGAGCGCATCACGGCCGAGGCGGACGTCGGCAAGCCGCCGGAGCGCCAGACGGTCGTCGTGGAGCAGTGCTGCGCCTGGGGCGGCGAGCAGCGCCTGCGGCTGCGCCTCACGCTGTGCGTCGGCGCAGGCGTGCGCACGGCGCACAGGCAGAGTGCTGGCGCGGTTGCTTGCATGCCCTGTGAGCCAGACCCGTGGCGCCCGCCCCCTGCCGCACGTCGTGTCAGCGTGCTGAGGAACTGTGTCGCTCCGGGGAACGCTTGGGTGCATGTTTGAGGCTGCACGCGCGCTGCATGCCGTCGCTGCGCTTGCGCTCCGACCTGCTGTGCCGCTGGCTGCGTGCCCGCGCCCCCGCACGGTCCAGGCCGCCCGCGCTCATGCGCGGCGGCATGCCTGCGGCAGACGACGCTGAGCTGGACGTGGAGGTGCTGCGCATCGCGCTGTTCCGCGAGGGCTGGCAGTGCCTGGCCGAGGTGCGCGCGCGCGTGGCGCCCACAATACAGGGTCATGGCGCGGGTAAGCTTGAGAGATCGGCGGCCTTGCCTGCCATCTTCTCGGCCGGCGCGCGCGCAGCTCTTCTCGGCGCCTGTGTGACGTGGTTGTACGTTGATCTGAGGCCCGGGGAGCTGTACGGCCTGCCCGCTGGCGCCGCAGAGGGGGCCTGTCAACCCGCGCCCGGGCGCAGGCGGACGCGGACGCGTGCATCCTGCCCGACCCCGGCCGCGAGCCGGCCGAGGCGGGCGCCGGGCGCCTGCGGCCCGACAGCCTGGGCGGCGAGTGGAAGGTGCTCGACGTGACCGGCGTGCCCATCGTGGAGGAGGACGCGCTCACCGGCGCGCCGCGCCGCCCGCCGCCCGCCACGTATTGCCAGGCGCCGCGGCGGCGCTGCCCCGCCTGTGGTCATGCCCTGTGCCTGGCCATCCTCCGTAATACTCCGTGCCAGTTGCTGCTTCCCAGCGTGTTCATAGGTCGCACCGCCCCAGAGCATCCTTTCCATGGTGTCAGCGTTTACTGCAGGCCTGTGCAGACCATCCGTTACACACATGTCTGCCGACACGCGCGCAGGCGAGCCGCGGCAGCTGCTGGCGTACTGCAACCGCGAGACGCGGCAGCGCTGGCGCCGCGGCGGCCGCGAGCCCAGCGCGGGCGGCCTGGCGCTGTGGCTGCCGGGCGGCGTCGCGCTCGAGCTGCGCATGGTGCCCGCCGTCAGCCGCGGCGCGGCCGCCGACGCCCAGGTGAACACCCAGCATGCTGTGCTATGGATAGGGAGCCCTGCGTGCCACGTCTGTGCGCTCCGCAACATGCCCGCTCCGCCCAGCATTGCCCAGCTTGCGGGAGGCCATGACATGCAGCACTGTTGATGGGGTCAGGCGCCATAGAGCCAGCTGGCCTGCCTCCCTGTGCGGCAGGAGGGAGTGGACCTGCAGCACGCCGGCCGGGGCCTCGTGGTCGCGCTGTCATGGCTTGTGCGGGACGGCACGCTCATCGGTGCGCCCGTGCCCGAGGCAGCTGTGTGGCACCGAGCGCCGCAAAGGCTGCAGGGACGTGCCTGTGCGGGGACGGAGACTGAGCAGAGCTGTGACATGTCCTGGGGCCTCCAGGCGTGGAGCGCGAGTATGACGCCTGTGGCGAGCTGCTCGAGGTGCGCAGCCGGACGGCGGTGCGCGGCGGCTGGGTGGGCGGCCGCATGTGAGCTCCGCCGCGCGCGGCCGCAGGATCTTTGGCACCGGCGTCACTTCTGTCCACTTGGTGGGCCGCGTGCATGTGTAACAGTCGCACAGAGGTGGGTTCCGTGTGCGCAGCGGCCGCTGCCATGCACAGCACCTGTAAAGTCGACATGTCCAGCCAGGCGATGAGCCTGTCCGACAGACAGTGTCCATTCGCTATGGCCAGCCCGAGTCCTTGCGCCACTCCCAGGGCGGCACAAAGCCGCCGGCCCAGACGCCGCGCCCGGCAGCGCGCGCCGCGGCCTCCAGGCTCGCGTAGTGGCGCAGGTGCCCGCCCGCGTACTGCCTGCCGCGGCACGCCGCACGTCAGGGCCGCGCTGCCCGGGCCCGCACGTGCTCGCCAGCAGGGCCGGTGCTTGCAGCGGCACGCTGCACGATACGCTAGCGCCCGGGAGACCGGCGCGCACCTGTAGACCAGCGCGTGCCCGTTCTCCAGCAGCCACTCGCCGAGGTCGACGGCGCGCCGGAAGAAGGTGGCGGCGCGCGTGCAGCGCGCCACGCTCCTCCTGTAGCGGTCGGCGCGCACCACCACGCAGCTCAGGGACGCGCTGCCCACCAGCGCCCGCAGCGCGTCCGCCGCCACCTTGCCTGCGGCCCCCATGAGCGGATGGTGCTCGCCCCTTGCGCAAACGGGAGCGTGCGGGCCCCAGAGCAAAGGCCGGGCGCCCACCGCAGTCATACGAGCGCCCGCGCGCGTCCGTGCACGTCTGCAGCAGCTCCGGCGCGTCGACGGCAAACAGCCGCACCTTGCGCCCCTGCACCTGCGTGCCGCTGTGCGACGCATCACCTGCCTGCCCGAGCACTGCAGATGCGGCCTGGAGGACAGGGGCGCGCACCGTGAGGGAGTCGCCGTCCCAGACGGCGGCGGTCCCGTTGATGTACGTCGCGGGCTTGCTCTGCGCCCCGGCCTGCCGCCTGCAGCCGAGCGCTATGGCGGCGCCCAGTGCAAGCAAAGCTGCCGCCGCCGCGGCCTGCTGGACGCGCCGGTCCCAAAGGCCGCTGTGGGGCGCGCCGGCGACCGTAATGAGCCTGCTGCTGCCTGCCAGCGAACCTCAGGACCGGCGCATAGCTAGCTGCCGAAACCAAGTTTATAGCGCCGATGACCTTGCAGGTTCCTTGGCTGCAGGTGCAAAAAAAACATGTCCTGGCAGACACGCCAAGAGCTGTGGGGCGGGGATCGTGAAAGTGGGAGCCTGTACGAGCTAGGCGCACAGGCTCGTACGTGATGGCGAGCGGCGCCCGGCGCTGATGGCCGCCTGGGAGGGCGTCGATGGGGGGTGTGAAGAATAAGGAGCTGAAGAAGAAGGCGCAGCATGTGTACACGTGCGGCGCGGGCCGCCGCGCCCTCCCCGTTCCGGCCGGCCGAGGCTCCCCTGGGGCGCGCCCGACCGCAGCGCGCCGTGCGCGCGCAGGTCGGGAGGCGGGAGCGGCGGCAAGGGCCCCGCCGTCGTCGACAAGCGCAACCAGGAGCTGGCCTGCCCGCACTGCGACCGCACGTTCAAGCAGGCACGGCGGGCGGCCCCGCCGCGCCGCGGCCGCCCCGCCTGCCTCGCGCGCCGCGCCCGGGCCTGGCCGAGCAGCGCGGCCGGGCGCGCAGGTGCAGCGCTTCCGCGAGCACCTGCAGAGCAAGCACCCGGAGGCCGGCGCTGCAGCGCCGGACGCGGGCGGCGGCGCCGAGGCGGACCCCGCCGCGGCGGCGCCCGCGCCCGCGCCCGCGCCGCCGCCCCCGCCGCCCCAGGTCGGCCCGCTTGCCCGTCCCCGCTGCGCCGCCCGGCCGCGCGCAGGCCGCCGAGCGCGGGGCGGCTCGCGCGCGCAGGGCGCCTTCATCGCCGGAAAGACGCCGAAGATGCTGCTGTCCGACTGGTGCCAGCAGAACAGGCGGCCGCGGCCGCGCTTCCGCACCGGCGCCGACCCGGCCGCGCCGGGCGCCTTCACCGCCAAGGCCCGGCCCCGCCCAGCGCGGGCCTGCGTGACGTGGCCGTGCGCGCGACAGGGCCGCCCGGCGCACACACAAGGCGCGGGCGGGCCGCGCCTGCCGCAGCCGGACCCTGCCTGCGAGTGGCCGCATGCAGGGGCGCGCGGCCGCATGGCACGCGGCCGACACGCCCGCACCATGGCCCCGCACGCTGCATCTGACCACCCCCCTCCCAAGAACAAAGCGTGCCCTGCAAGCACGGCCGGCGTGCACGCCCCCGGTGCGCCCGCCGGTGCGATGCGCGGGTCGGCGCACGCAGGTGGTCCTGCCGGACGGCAAGGAGGGGACGCGTGACATTGTCGCTTTCCTGGGCAGCGAGCATGCGGCGCCGAGTGAGGAGGAGGCCGGCCAGCGCGGCGCCGTGGCCGCGCTGCAGCGCGTCGCCGGCGAGCGCTCGCTGCACCGCGTGCTGCCGCAGCGCTACCGCGAGCTGTGGCAGGCGCTGGGCGCGCAGGCGCGCGGCCCGCCACAAGGCGGCGCCCGCGCGTACGCGCTGCAAGCTCTGCACAGGGCTTGCTGTCCGGCAGCGCAGGGCGCAGTGAGCCGCATGCTCCGCAGCCTGGCGCACCGACAGCGCTCCCGGCGGCGCAGGCGGAGGAGCGCGCCGCGCGGCAGGCGCGCCAGGCGGCGGCCGCGGAGGCGCGGCGCGAGCGCGAGCGCGCGCGCGCCGCGGCCGAGGCGCGCCGCGCGCCCACCGTCGTCGTCATGAGCGACCAGCAGCGCCGCATGGTGGAGGGCGCGCTCGCTGTCCTGCGCGCGCCCACCGGCGCCGACGGCGCGCCCGGCGCCGGCGCGGGCGTCGGCGCGGACGGCGGAGGTACGCGCGGCGTGTCGCCCCCTCCAGGCCGCCGTGCCGCCCCCATGCACTTGGGTCGTGCTGCGTGTGAGAGGGCTCAGCGCGGCGAGCAGTCGTCGCTGTGCCGCGTGCAGCTCAAGCTGCCCGCTGCAAGGTCTCCACAGACAGGTATCACTTGCACACGCGGTTGTCCGGGCGTGTGCGGCTCTCTGGCGTCGGCAATGCGGCAGACTGCGGCGGCGCGCGCGCAGAGGGCGCGGAGGGCATCGCGGCGCGCCTCGCCGCGCTGGGCTTTGCGGACGCAGACGTGGAGGCCGCGCTGGCGGCCGCGCAGGGCGCCGCGGGCGGCGCTGCGCTGGAGGCGTGCTTGGACTGGCTCTGCATGCACGTGCCCGAGGCCGACCTGCCGCCCGCGTTCGCGCCCGGTGCGGCACCGCCCAGCGCACAAGACGTGCGGCTGCCACCCTTTTGCAGCGCATGTGTGGCCCCGCAGGCCGTCCTCGCGCGGCAATAGGACCGCCGTACTTTCCGGTCCCCGCCTCTCCGCCCGCAGCGCGCCGCTCACGCTCTGGGCGCCTGGTCGTGCGCAGGCGCGGCGGGCAGGCCGGTGGGCGTGCTGCACAGCAACCTGCGGGCGCGGCCCGCAGCGCCGGGCGCGGCCAGGCCGAGCGACGTGGCGGAGCTGGCCGCATTCGGGTACCCGCCGGAGGCCGCGGCCAGGGCGCTCGCGGCCTGCGGCTCGGACGTCGACGCAGCGCTGGCGCGCCTGTTTTGCGGCCTCGACAGCGGCGACGCCGCTGCAGGCGCGTGGCGCAGGGAGAAGCGCGGCCGGCATGCGCACACTGTGCTGTGCATCTGCGGGCCATGCGGGAGGTCACGCGTGTGAGGGCACCCCGCTCCTCCTGGGCGAGCAGCGGCGGGGCTCGGCTTGCGCACACTCGACGCGCGCGGCGCAGGCGAGGCCGGGCCCGCTGGCGAGGCGCGCCCGCCGGCTGGGGCCGAGTGGGCGGAGGAGCGCCTGGCGCTCGGCGCGATCTACGACGGCGACGCGGACTTTCCGTCGGAGCGCCGCACCATGCTGCGGCTGGAGGGCGGCCTGACGCTGGACGTGCGGCTGCCGCCCGGCTGCGCCTACCCGGGGCAGCCGCCCGCGCTGGCCCTGAGGCGCGCCGCCCCTCCGCCGGAGGCTGCGACGCAGCCGGGGCCGCCGGGTCGCCTGTGCCTGCGGGTGCGATGTGTCCGCACTCGGCAGGGCGTCCCAGGCCCGCACGGCCGGGGCCAGCCGCAGCCGGCACGCGGCCGGCCTGCTGCGCCGCGGCGGCCCGCCTCGGCCGCGCCGCCTGGTCACCTTGAGCAAACAGGCCGTGTATGCTGCGGCGGTGGCTCTCTGTCACCTGCGGACAGTGTTTAAAAATACCCGTGCGGCCAGGCACGAGAGCGTGCCGGCGGCAGCGCTGCTCGCGGCCACGCGCGCGCTGGCCGCGGAGGCGCGCCGGCTGGCGGGCGCGCCGCTCGTGCACGACCTGGCTGCCGCCGCGCCCGCGCTGCTGGCCGCCGCTATGAGCGGCGCCCCGGCTGCGCCGCAGCCGCCGGCCGCGCCCGGCACGTCCGCGGCGCAGCCCGCGGCCAGGCCGGCGTTCCAGGCAGGCGGTGGCGCAGCGGCCTGCACACCGGGCGCGGCGGCTGCCGCCGACGCGCGGCCAGGGCGTGGGGACCGCGGCCGCGACGGCGGCGGGCGTGGGCGGCAGCATGGGCCATCGCCCGAGCAGGCCGCTGCGGAGAGCCGGCGCTTGCTGGCGCGGCCCCACCACCCGCCCAAGTCCTGCGCGACCTGCCTCCCGAGATATGGCATGTGATGTCCAGCATGGCCTCGGCGGCGCCCGCCATATCCGCATGCTGGCCCGGGGGCGCGCTGCTGGCAGGCTGACGCAGGAGGCTGCGGCGCGGGCGCGCAGGCGCGGCAGCGCGACTGGCAGCAGGACAGGCGCACCGCGGCGATGCGTGCGGCGCGCGGCAAGCTGCCGGCCGCCGCGCATGCGGCGGCCGTGGAGGACGCTGTTGCGCAGAATCGCGTCCTTGTGCTCAGCGGCGCGACGGGCTGCGGCAAGAGCACGCAGGCGCGCGCCGCGCGCCGGCCTGGTCCCAGCGCTGCGAATCCCTAAATTGCATGCTGCTCCTGCGACGCGCAGGTGGCGCAGAGGCGCAGTAGCTGGTTGAAGGGGCGTCTGACGCGCCCCACCCTCACTGCTTGTGGAGGGTGTGTGCAAGGAGGTTCAGGCACGGCGCAGCCAGGGCGACCCGAGTGTGCGGGCGCGCAGGTGCCGCAGTTCCTCCTGGACGCCGCCATACGCGCCGGGCGCGGCGCCGAGTGCAACATTGTCTGCACGCAGCCGCGTCGCATCTCTGCAGTGGGCGTCGCGTCACGCGTCGCGCAGGTGTGCGCGCCCATCTGCGCGCCGTGGCGCGAGCGGCGCCGGGCAGCTGTGATTGCGGGGCCGCTGCGAGCGACTGCGCTCCTGACTGACAGGGCCTGCTGCATTAGGGGGCGATGGTCAGCAGCATGCTGCCTCGCCGGGTGCGGACCCTGCTGTACAGGAACGACGGCCCTGCCACAAGAGCAGCATGCCGCCCTCTCACATGTGTCACAACGTGCGCCGGCAGGAGCGCGGCGAGGTCGTGGGCGGCACCGTGGGCTACTCCGTGCGCCTGGACACGCGCGCCAGCGCGGCCACCCGCCTCCTGTACTGCACCACCGGCGCGCATCTCTCCGCTGCCGGTCGTCTGCCCCGACCTGCCTGCCCCGGCCGGCGCGAGCTGTTGTTCCTGCGGACCTGCCTCCAGCGGCGCCGGCGCACTGGCCCATGGCGCGTCCACGGCCGGCGGGCGCGCCTGCCGCATGCGGCGAGCGGCGCGGCGCGCGCGCAGGCGTCCTGCTGCGCCGGCTGCAGGGCGACGCCGGCCTGGCGGGCCTGAGCCACGTGGTCGTGGACGAGGTCCACGAGCGCTCGGCCGACACGGACCTGCTCCTGCTCCTGCTGCGCGACGCGCTCGCCGCGCAGCCGGGCGGGCGCCTGCGCGTCGTGCTCATGTCGGCCACCGCCGACGTGGCCGCGTTTGCGCGCTACTTTGCGGCCGGCCTGCCGGCGCGTCCCCGGCGCGACGCGGCCCAGCCCCCGCTCGCGCGACAGTGCTGTCAGGGCTCGGGCAGGCTTGGGCTGCCTGGCAAGACATTGCTTCGATGGCAAGCATAGCCGTGCGCCCGCTGGATTACCGAGTTGGTATCCCCTCACTGCGCAACAGCCCGGCGCGGCGCCTGCAAGTTTGCAGACAGGGCTGCGCCGCCCGGCAGGGCCGCGGCGCCGACGGCGTCGGCGCGGTGGGCGCGCTGGCAATCCCGGGCCGCACGTTCCCGGTGCGCGACCTGTACCTGGAGGACGCGCTGGAGGCGACCGGCTTCGCCATCGGGCGCGCCTCCAGGCGCGCCGCCCTCGCGGCCGCGCCAGCGTGCAGCTGCGCGGGCCCCAGCGCGCGCAGGCGGGGCTCCGCGCAGCCTGCTGTGTGCCCCCAGCCAGGCGCACGGCAGAGGTGGCTGTGAGGCTGCATGTGGCTGAGCAAGCCCTCAGCCCGCCGCACCGGTTTGCAGCGGCAAACACGCCTGCGCGGTTGGTGAGCAGGGCCTGGGGCTGCGTCCGGCAGGTACGCGCGCAAGGGGGCCTCCGCCGCACAGCCGGGCGCAGCAGCGCCGGCCAGCAGCGCTCCGTCTCCCGCCGAAGCGCAGGCGCGCGCCCGCCCAGCGTCGTTCCACGCGCTCGCCCCTCTGCAGCCCGGGCTGGCTGCTCGCCCCTGTCGCGCACGCCCCGCGCGCCTGCCTGCGCGGCGCCAACCCAGGCACCTGGTTGGACGAGCCTGCACCATGCTGCACCGCGCTGCCGGCCCGCCCCCCGCGACTCGCGCTCTGTCATCTGCGCGCTCATGCGCAGGCGCCAGCCGCGCCCGAGGACTGGGAGGCCGCCGACGACGGCGTGCGCCAGGCGCCTGAGGCCTGGCTCGAGGGCGGCGCGGGCGCGGCGGCGGAGGCCGCCGGCGCGGCGGAGTACAGTGAGGCCACGCGGCGCTCGCTCACCGTTGTGGACGAGGCCGTGCTAAACTTTGACCTGCTGGACGCGCTAGTCGCGCGCATCGTGGCGGACGACGACGGGCGCGACGCCGACGCGGCGCTGCAGGCGCGCGCCGGCGCCGGGCTGCAGGAGGCGCACACAGCACTGGCTGCGGCAGCGCCGGCATGGCCTGTCTTGCAGAGCTGCAGCGCGCGGCTGGCAGCGGCGCGGGGGCGGTCCTGCCATACGCACGGCTGCGCGCGGCGGGCAGCACGCGCAGGCCGCGCAGGTCGCCCTGGGCGGGCGCTGCCTCGGGTGTGAGCCTGTCCCTGATGCCCGAGCGCGCGCGGGGGCGCAGCCCGGGACGCCGGGCGGCGGCGGCGCGGTCCTGGTGTTCCTGCCGGGCGCGCCGGAGATCGGGCGCGCCGCGCGGCAGCTGTCGGGCTCGCCCGCGCTGCGGCGCGCGGCCGGCGACCAGCGGCTGCGCATCCTGCCGCTGCACGGCGCGCTGCCGCCCGCGCAGCAGGCGCGCCCGTCGGCAGCCCACCGGGCACAGGACATGGCGCAGCACGCCGCGCCAGGGAACCTGCCCCCGCATGGAACCTGTCCGCGCGCCCGAGCGCGCGCGTGCCCGTGCGCTGCGAGCTGAGCGGGCGAGTGGCACCACTGGGCCTGATCCCGGCGCCGGCGGGGCTCTGATTTGGCGCGCACGCGGGCGGGCGCCGCGCAGGCCAAGGTGTTTGAGCGCGTGGATGCCGGCACGCGCAAGGTCGTGCTGGCCACCAACGTGGCGGAGACGTCCATCACCATCGATGATGTGACCTGCGTCATCGACTTTGGCCGCGTCAAGGAGATGCGGTGCGCTCGGGCGCACAACTCGCTGGGCATCATGGCGACCCGGGCGCAGCAGCGGGGAGCACAGGGGCGCGTGTCGGCGGCCCCGAGGTTGGGCATTCTTTTTGCTGCAGCGCTGCACCCTCGCCCTGCTTCTCGACGCAGCCAGTGCTGCCGCGCTCGCAACCGGCTGCGGGGGCCGCCCAGGTACGACGCCGGCCGGGGCATCGCGCGGCTGCAGGAGACCTGGGTGTCGCGCGCGGCCGCGGAGCAGCGCCGCGGGCGCGCCGGCCGCGTGCGGCCCGGCGTCTGCTTCCGCCTCTTCTCGCGCCGCCAGGCCGCC
>JAABUV010005371.1_pt1 | contig 14660 bp, 17 predicted proteins | sample 5559971 | NCBI WGS metagenome assembly JAABUV01 (sample SAMN10711881, study PRJNA513362) | rock metagenome | isolation source: Antarctica rocks | place: Antarctica: Victoria Land, Knobhead nord | collected 2015-12-19
CCAACTGTCAATGGAACCAAGAACCGTTGTGCTCCAGTCGTGAGCACGCACGCGATCTGGCATTTCGCCCGTGCCAAAGACAAGGCCATTTGACTGCCATGAGACAACTGCAGCCGCTTCTGGGGAGAGGTCGGGGGGGAGGTGACTCATCTGGCGTCAATTGTCCCTCACGGAAGCCTTGACATTCAATCAAAACAGAGAAGGTTTCTGAACTGGAGATCGGTGTCCGTAATCCTGAGATGCGGCCTGCAGCCTGCTCCGTCCTTGCTTCTCTTTGTTCTCTCTCCGTTTTGGTAACACGTGTCGCTACGCTTTAGATGAGGTTATGTTGAGGGTTCGCTCCGAACCTGCTCCGGCCTTCAGCACTCTCAGGCCGAGACAGCGGCCTCAGGCACCTTTGTGCGTGTGAAGGGCGGCGCGGATCTTTTCGACGTGGGTTCCATGGCTGCGGATGGCTTCGTGGAGCTGGTCCCCGGTGACGCCAAACTCTTTCGACCAGAAGGCAATGTCATCTGGACGCCCTTGTGCGAAGCAAAATCTCTCAACCTCAAAGCAGATTAGTTTGGGTTTTGGGTCACCGTTGACGTCCCACGGTGCCGAGGCGCACCCACGTGGCACCAATCCAAGCAGTCTGCCCAATTTCCTCGTCAAAGGTTATGGCGAAAGCGACGGAACAGCAGATCGGTGCCTTCCTCCTTAAACGATCGGTGCCTCTGTTGTGCCAGTAATGCTGGCGGGGGCCAAGTGGTTTGCCGAATCACTAGTCCTGTCCAGAGCAGCTGATTACGAATCACTTGGTCGGGGGCAGATGGAACAAGAAGAAAAAGAGCCAACGGGATGCTCACCACCCATCGGCTTAAATGCGGTAGCTTGGCATAGCAGGTCTGCACTCCCTTATGCCTGACCAAGGACACCGATTGTCAAGCTCAACCTCGCAAGTGCTTGAGGAGCCGCGGATCGAACTCCGCCGGTGTGCTCTCTATGATCTGGATCCTCTCGGCATCAGGATGTAGAGGATCCAACAGGAAGTTTGTTGTATTCGGGAGGATAGCCGAAGGAACCCGTGCAAGAGCCGTTGTTCGGCTGCCCAGCCACGCATCTCCGAGTTGGCGACTGAGGTCGTGATCGGCCTTCCATGCGTCTCCAGGGGGAACGCTGATCTGTTCCGTTGCGAGGTCCCCTGGCGCTCTCACCCGGAGCAGGGTATACGACCGGGGCAGTTCGTCTTCCTCGAGCTCCAGGTGAACAAGAACCTCAACCATGGCTCCAGCCGGCGATTCGGCCAAATACGCGATTCGGCGACCCACGCTGTGCCATCTCGCCGCATACCTCAGCCCGCCTTCCCCTGTGAGTGACTGGTGATTGCTGATTCGCCAGAGGTCCGGCATTAGGCGAACATGCCTTCATCAATCTGGCCGAGCATCTCCTCGACCATCCGCCCCCCGAAATCGGTGCGCAGCATCTGCAGTGGAGTTCGATCATCGAAGCGTTTCTTCGGCTTGTTCTACCACCTGCGGGCCGGCTCCACCTCCCCAAGGACAGCGACTGCCTGATCGAAGACCCGTACCAGCCTGGCGAGCTTATCGGACTCGTCACGTGACAGAGACTCCTTCCGGGAGCGCCTGTGCTTCAGCGTCCGGGCGGGGATCACGATGTCGTAGATGTCCTTGAGTTCCATACCCGAGGCGGAGACAAAGCTCGTCATCGTGTCCACTGATACCCCGGCCTCAACGCTCTCCAGGTTGAAACGTAGGGCTAAGAGCAAGTGCGGACGGGTTGGTAATTTCGCAGCTTGGGCCATGCGGACATTATGCCACATCGTATATGGCATAATGCCCTTGAGAGTGCGGCGAGGCGAAAGCTTATATTGGCTATGCCCTGTTCAAGGTGACCAGACTCGGCGGAGGCACGCCCGGTGTTCAAACCAATGCTGCTTCCAACCCTTCGGAGCTATGACGTCCTAGGATCCGGTTTGCGCCGATCCGCTCCTTCCCTCCTGCAGGAAAAGAATCCCAAACCAGGAACCTAACCTGGGTGGGTTGACGTCCAACTGCTGGAAGAGGAGCGAGGCCCGGAGTGAAACCAGGCGACTACCGTGAATCACGCATCGTGACCGAAGACACTCACTACCAGGTCGAAGACCTAGAAGGAACGCACTCTGATTCTGGCACCCTCCATGTTATGCGTGTCGTTTGGGTCAGAAAGAGCCCTGAAGGACAACGCCCGGACCAATGCATTTCCGTCTATGCCGAAGGAGTTGGTCTGGTGACCTTGGAGGCACGCTTCCTGGGCCGCCTCCATAGCTCGGAGAAGACGATTCTAAGAGCAAAGGGGTGCATTTGCTAGTGGACGGAACTATCCAACTCGCCCCAATCCGAAGGGGAGTATTGCATCAGACCGACGCCTTGCAGGTAGTGCAATGTGCGGCGGGCACGGCCAAAAAACACGTGACGGCAGCCGTTCATCTGGGTTCGGTCGAATCCAACTTCCCGCCCGTGATACTTCAGAATGCAGTCGATGAACTTGCAATCGATAAAGTGCTTGTCATCGAGTTCCACAGACTCGCCGCTGAAGACTTTGTCTTCGATGATCTGCATTAGAAGTGCCCCTATTGAATAGGCCACACGTCCCGAACTTACCATGATTAGTGTAGACGAGTACGCCTTGTCACCCACATCAATTCAATGCAGTGCGGAATACCACCAAACGGTCGTTGGCAGGAACACCCGGGTTTGCGCATACTCACCCTGTTCCAAACTGCTCTGTAGCCTCGACTTCGAGAGTCGCTTCATACTGGTGGCATGGATCTCGGCTATCCGGTGCTTGAAGCTTGCACCCTCGACGGCTTCGGTGATCTCCCGATACCGGGGTGTTCTTCGATGGTGATGAGCTGCCCTTCTGGAGTGTCCGGGCGAACTTCGAGAGATTGCTCCAGGCGTAGACCCGATGCCATTACAGGCGGACCTTTATCTCTCGCTGGCCGACGCTCTCTTCGACCGTGAGGACCCAACTCTCAACCCCACCGCAGGAGCTTGCGTCACCTGCCCCCGCCGCAGCGGATACAACACTTCCCTCTTCGCAGACGTACAGGGCGATCAGTGCCTTGACGCACCCTGCTATCAAACCAAGATCACCGCGCACATCGACCGTGAACTCGCAGCCCAGCCTGAGCTTGTCCAGATCAGCCGCTCGCGGTTCTCTCCCACGCTGCCGCTCACACGTTCGGAGAGCTCGGGAAGCTCTGCGCCTTCGGTCTGCGACACATCGAAGACGTACGCGCTGCGGAACCCTACCAGCACGGGCTGATTCTGCTCGGGTGCTCCTCTCTGCTTCTGAGTCCTTCTTCTTTCGAATCCCGATCACGGGAGCGAGGATGCGGATGCCCTTCTGTCCCTTCATCACCTTGCGGCCAAGCTGGTTCCACGCATGGAGGCCTGCCACCCGGGTGGGGTCGGGCTTCTGCCGTGCGATCTCAAGGATGTTGCCGAAGCTGTAGTTGTGAAAGCTGCCCATCGCTGTCAGGTAAGCGGTGAGGCCTTCGGAGTGTCCGGCCTCAAGCTGTGCGATGAGGAGCTTGACGTTCTCGGCTATGACTTCCCTGGCGGTCTGCGCTTTGGTTGTGGTGGGGAGAGTGGAGACGTTGGAGGCGTTGCTGGTCTGGTTGCGGCTCATGGGTGTTGTCCTCGCTTTGAATGGCTGTGCTGTGTTTGCTCACAAACACGCCTTGGCCCTGGCCCACGCCAGCAGGGGCGGCAAGTGCAAGAGGCGGGGTTCCCCACCCGCGAAACGGAGCGGCAGCGAAGTGGAGGGGGCGGAGCGCAGCGGAGGTCTGCACAAACGCAGTGCGGAAGATTGGGGTGCCTCTTGCAGCGCGCCAGGGACGGAGTCCATTCCATGTCTTTTTGCAAGCCCTATGCACACGGGTTCACTCACCGCGCCTTTTTCTTATTAGGGCAGTTGCTTTTGTTCTTAGGTTTCCCATCAGGTCGGGAACCGGGCGGCGTTCAGCGACAGTCGCTCAAACTTCCATACGCGGGTTGGCTACCGCACGAACGTGTGTCGTCGCAGGCTTGCCTCGGACTCAGGGCGGGCGTCGGAAGGAACTCCGGCCCAAGGGACTCTCGAGGATCACCATGACCGGCCGCCCCGGTTCCCCACCCTAGGAGGTGGAGCAGCTCAACTCAAGCTGTCATCGGAGCCCCCATCTCCTGAGCGACGGCCAGATGAAGCCGGCGAGTTCTCTCGCGATCGCGGCGACGACGACTGTGGGCTTCTTGCCTTTAGCGATCAGGGAGCGGTAGCGGGCGCATAGCCTGGTCTGCGCCTTCCATGCGATATCGCGGATGTTCTTGGGCAGGCGAACGAGGATCTCCGCTTCTCCTTCGCGATGGGCAGCTTCGATGAGCATGCGTCTGGCTTCTCTGTTGCCGGTCTTCGTGATGCCACCTCGGCGGATCGTTCCACCGCTGGAGTGCTCGGACGGAACAAGGCCAAGGTAGCCCATCAACAGGCGCGGCGACTCAAAGCGGCTGAGGTCGCCAGTAGAGGCAATGAAGGTGGCTGCGGATACGAGGTCGATAAGGCACAATCCTCGCCGCGCTTCGAAGCGGTCCAAGCGACCACGTCGCAACCATCGCAGAGATCCTCTGAAGGAGGGCATCTCTTCTATCCTGCGCAGTCGAAACGGTCTCCAGATAATCCTGAAAGACGATACCGTGGGCCTGCTCCTGAAAGGTCTGCCCTGCCAGCCAGCAATGATGGCGCTGCGTCCAGTGATTGCCGGTCGGATAGCTGCGGCCATGCCGCAGCAGGAAGGCGAGCAGCTGCTGTCGAGCCCGCATCAGGTGCATGGATGCGTCGACTCTCGCCCGAACCAAATCGCGAAGCGCTTCGTGTGGTGTCTGGAACCCACACCGGCGTGAGGTCATCCGAACGGTGCAGAATCGCCAGCTTCTCCGAATCGCGTCGGTCGGTCTTGATCCGTTCTCCAGGCTTGCGCGGGATCATGGACGGCGCGGCCACGGTGCACTTGTGCCCGAGGCCCGTGAGTTGGCGATGAATGCCGTACCCACAGCCGCTTGCCTCATAGCAGAAGTCGAGCTCACCATGCTTGCCGAGCTGCTTCGCCATCTTGCCTACGGCTTCCGGCGTGTTCGGAATCGCACCGATGAACCGTACTGGCCCACTGCGGCCGTCTTCCGCAACGCTGATGGCGATGGTCGCCTTATGGACGTCCATGCCGACGAATGATCTGATGGTCTGCTTCATGCCTTCTCCTCCTACCCACAGGAGAACCGATCGCTGCTGCAACGGTTCTAGAAAAAGACATACAGACTCAGGAGGTCTGGTGACCCTGTCGGGCGGAGCGCAGGCGATCTATTTGCTTCTGCTTTTAGGGGTGGGCGTTGCGGGCGGGAACTGGCCCGCGGAGGTGGGTGTCGAAGGACGGCCGAGCCGGCCGCAGCAGGGAGGAGCCGTCCTCCCTCCGCTGGATGGCTCCACGTTTCCGAATGAGGTCCTATGCTGCTTGGGTGCAAGGCGAATCGGTTGCTGAGTTCACTGCAAGGATGGAGAGATTTGCGAAGCGCTCGCCTGTCCTCTGGACCGGGACATTCCGTTCTTCAACGAGCATGCCGGCATCGCAGACCAGCATGGGTTGAACTATCGGGAATCACTCGAGTTCATTATCTGCATGCGGAACGGCGGCTCGGATTAGAGCTCTTCCCTTCGCCGCGTGGTTTGAGGCCCAGAGCACGGACGACTTGGTGCCTCTTAACGCCATGCCTGATCACCCTGACCGGGCTGGCGCAATCAGTTGCTCCTCGAGCTCCACTGCCTGTGCCCCGGACCGAGTCCGCTCCCATCCTGCTCTATGCTCCCCAGTCCAATCTCGAACGAAGCGAGTTGGAGGTGCTCCGAATGGCTAGAGTCTCCATCGATGTTGCCACATACAGCTTCACCGACAGGGAGCTGGCCCAGGAGCTGGCCCGCCTTGCTCGCAGCGGGGTACAAGTGCGCGTCTACCGCGATAGCGGTCAGTACCAACAGGAGAGTCAGCGAGGGCTTTCAACATCGGAAATCCTCCTGTCGGCTGGAGTTCAGGTGAGGGTGGAGGAGTCGAGAGACCTGATGCACCTGAAGAGCTACGCGATCGACGGCGCTCTGTTGCGCACCGGGTCGGCCAACTGGTCTCCGACAGGCTTGAAGCGGCAAGACAATGATCTGCGCTACGAGGTGAACCCCGCGCTCGTCAAGCTCTTCCAAGCTCGCTTCGCCGAGATGTGGGACCGGCCCAACAATCATCCCGTTACCTGCGGGAGGGTAATAGTTTTTTCTTCGCCTACACTTCGGCTCTTGGTGGGGAGCTCGGAGTGGCTTTCGAGACTGGGAGAAGATAGAGGATGAGCTATCGAGAGCCCACTTATAGACCCTGCTCCCGCAAAGCACGGTGGTAGTCCGTCTGGATGACGAACCCTGTTAGGTGAGTGTGCCCTGATGTTTGCTGGATTTGCGGCTCTCAAACTTCCGTTCTGTTTCGTACCCGGCCTCGGGTGACCAAGGGAGGCCGGCGGGGACGAAAGTGCTAGGGATGGAGGCTCCAGCATCGCTACGCTGGTGAAGTAGCTCAATCAACGAAACTCCCAGGTCTCGTGAAACATTGCACAGCTTGAGCAATAGGGAACGACAGTCGATCTCTCAAGAGGAGAAGGCGCAGAGAGTTCAGCCGTCCTTTGGGACGGTTCTCTTTTCTCCGCGCTCCAGCAAGGGGCAGAGCCTTGCACGAGGAATCGGGGTAAGATGACGCAGTGTGCGGCCGCTATCTCCGTCGATCCGACAAGCAAGGCATCGCTGAGGCGTTCCGGCTCGGTCACCTGCCCGAAGGTCTCGTTTTGCCTCCTGATTACAATGTCGCCCCAACCTCCACGCAGCCGGTAATCCGGCTCAAGCGAGACACCGGAGAACGAGAGCTGGTGATGATGCGCTGGGGTCTGATCCCCTACTACGCCAAGAGCGCGGCGGAGTTCAAGGGCTTCTCCACCATCAACGCCAGGGCAGAGACGGTGGAAGACCGAGCGATGTGGCGTGGACCCTTCGAGCGGCGCCGGTGTTTGGTGATTGCCGATGGGTACTACGAATGGTTGAAGGTCGATCCCAAGACGAAGAGGCCGTATGCGTATACCCTGCCCGACGACCAGCCATTCGCCTTTGCCGGTCTCTGGGACGCATGGAAGGACCCTCTAAACGGAGAGTGGCTTCAGACCTTCGCCATCATCACAACCGATGCGAACGAATTGGCTGCGAAAGTGCACGATCGCATGCCGGTCATCCTTCATCCGCGTGATTACGATCGTTGGCTCGAACGGGGCCAGACACACCAGCCGCCCATCGATCTACTCCGGCCCTACGAGGCTGACAGAATGGAGGCGTCAGCCTGCAATCCTGCGCTGGGAAACGTCAAGAACAACGGCCCGTAGATGCTGAACAGCGCGTAACTTTACCAACAAACATTGGTTGAACACTTCAGTTGGGACGAGCCTTTACTGCTGTCGGCTTGAGCGTCGCAATTTGAACAGCGGCAGGCTCGAGAGCCGGTTACCTCCGGCCGCCTTCATCATAGCTACTCGTCCGCGAGATGCTGTTCGATCTCTTCCCAGACGATGCGGACGAACTCGACGCAATCCCTCACCTGTTCGCGGATTGGGAACCGTATTGGCGCTCATGTATCTCTGCTGCCGCAGACGAAAGGCGGCGACGCAACAGGCGTTCTCGAGCCACCACTCTTTGGGTGGCTGCTTGTCACCGGGTGAAGTCATGGGCTCACTCATGGGAGGTTCCTAGTGGAAGTCATGGGACTCCATGGGTGCGGAGGTGACACTCAACTCCTCGATGTGTTTGGCTCGGATGGGGATGACCTTGTCGATGTTCTGGAGCGCGCCTTCGATCAGGAGGGACTTGGCGGAGGTGACAAGGTTGCGGTTGGCCTCATAGAGATCGGGGTCGATGATGGCGTTGGCAATGCCGGTCTCGTCTTCTATTGAAAGAAAAATGAAGCCGTGGGCGGTGCCGGGCCGCTGCCGTGCGATCACCTGGCCGCAATGCGGGCCTTCACGCCGTGCCGAACCAGCTTCAGGTCGCCTGCCCGGAAGACGTTCATGCCGTGAAGCCGGACACGGCAGTGCGCCATCGGGTGCCGGCCCACGGTGACGCCGGTTCCGGCGTAGTCGGCGACCATGCGCTCTTCCGGGTTCATGGCTTGTAACGGGGAAGTGTGCTCCTCGTCTCCGTCCAGATCCCGGAGCAGCGGCCCGGCCTGACGGCCGGCGCGCTCAACCTGCCAGAGCGCATCGCGGCGGTGCACGTTTTCCCCCAGCGAGTTCAACGCTCCTGTTTCGGCGAGCGTGGTAAGGTCGGCTTGCGAGAGCGACGGCACACGTCGGGCAAGCTCTTCTATCGAACCGAACGGCCGCATGACGCGGACCCGCTCGATCTCCGCCACAACGGTAGCGCGCAGGCCGCGCACATACCGCAGTCCGAGTCGGAGCGATAGCGAGGCATCCTCTTCGCGCTCGAGGATGCAGTTCCAGTCGGAACGCAAGACATCGACCGGCTTGATTCGCAATCCGTGGCGCTGCGCGTCCTTCACCAATACGGCTGCCGAGTAGAAGCCCATCGGCTGGTTGTTGAGGATCGCGGCGGTGAAGACCGGCAGGAAATGGAACTTCAGCCAGGCCGAGGCGTATGCAATCAGCGCGAAGCTGGCGGCATGGGACTCCGGGAAGCCGTAAAGTGCGAAGGAGCTGATGGCGAGGATGATCTCTTCCTGTGCCTTGGGACCGACGCCGTTGGCGTCCATACCGGCGCGGAGTTTGATCTCGAGCGCCTTCATCTTGTCGGCGGAGCGGCGGCTGCCGAGAGCGCGGCGCAGCTCTTCGGCCTCGCCTCCGGTAAAGTTGGCGATCACCATGGCGATCCGCAGCAGCTGCTTTTGAAAGAGCGGCACACCCAGCGTGCGGCGCAGCACCGGCTCCAGCAGAGGATGTGGGTACTCCGATTTCCTGACGCCCCTGTCTTCGCTCCATTTAGGGGTTCATCATCTGGCCGACGATGGGGCCGGGACGGATGATCGCGACCTGCACCACCAGGTCATAGAACTTGTCCGGGTTGTTGCGGGGGAGCGACGCCATCTGGGCGCGGCTCTCCACCTGGAAGAGGCCGATGGTGTCAGCTCTTCGCAAGGACTCGAACACCCTGGAATCGTCGTGTGGAATCTGTGCGATGTCGACCTGCTTGTCGTAATGGCGCGGGATCAGCTCGACGCAATCCTTGAGCACGGCCATCATGCCCAAGCCCAGAAGGTCCACCTTGATCAGGCCCATGTCCGCGCAGTCTTCCTTGTCCCACTGGACCACGTTGCGACCCGGCATGGAAGCAGGCTCGATGGGAACTACGGAGGCAAGCTGGCCCTGAGCGATGATCATGCCGCCCGAGTGCTGACCCAGATGCCGCGGTTGGTCGAGCATGCGGATGGACAGCTCCAGGTATTTAGCGATGCGCGGATGATGCAGGTCGAAGCCGGCCTGCCGGAAGTGATGCTCCATGGTGTCGGTCGGCCCTTTCCACTCGAACGAACCGACCAGCCGGGTGAGCCGCGTCTGCATGTCGGCATCGAAGCCGAGCGACTTGCCGACCTCGCGGGCTGCCGAGCGGCCGCGGTAGGTGATGACGTTGGCGCACATGGCCGCACCGAGCTGGCCGTAGCGCTCATAGACGTACTGGATGGCACGCTCGCGGTCGTCTCCGGACGGCAGGTCGAGATCGATGTCGGGCCACTCGCCGCGCACCTCGGAGAGGAAGCGCTCGAAGAGCAGTTTCATGCCGACTGGATCGACAGCCGTGATACCGAGCGAGTAGCAGACGGCGGAGTTGGCGGCCGAGCCGCGCCCCTGAACCAAGATGCCGTGCTTGCGGCAGAACTCCACAATGTCCCACACGATGAGGAAGTAGCCGGCGAGTCCGAGCTTGGCGATGAGCGTAAGTTCGGTATCGACCTGTTTGTCGGCTTTGGCTCGCAGCTTCGCGCTGGCCTTGGCACCGTAGCGCCGGGCTGCGCCCTCGTAGGTGCGCTTGCGGAGGAAGCTGTCCATGCTCTCGCCTTCCGGAATGGGATAACGGGGGAACTCGTAGCCCATGTCCTTCATCAGGAAAGTCAGCCGGTCGGAGAGCTCACCGGTGTTGGCGATCTCTTCGGGCACATCGCGGAAGAGGGCGCACATCTGCTCCGCGGAACGCAGATGCCGTTTACCGTTCTGCTGCAGGAGCAAGCCAGCATCGTCGAGCGAGCAGCCGTGCCGGCTGGTGAGCACGTCGAGGATCTCGCGCTCGAACTCGGTCGCCATGCTGACGCCGTTGGTCGCAAGCGGTGGAAGGTGGAACTCATGGGCAAGTGCAATTGCGGCCTGATTGCGGGCCTCCTGTTCGCAGATGCCGTGCCGCTGCAGCTCGACGTACACATTCTTCTGGCCGAAGGTTTGGACCAGCTGTGTGAGCGTTCTGCGGCCCTCGTCCATGCCGCCGCGCTCGAGCGCCGCGGCGAGCGGGCCTTCGTCGCCGCCAGTCATACAAACCAGACCTTCCGCGTACTGTTCGACCTTGCGGAACGCGGCGATCCGTCGCCCTTGCTTCGCTGGGCCAGCTTGTAGCTGGAGATGCACATGGAAAGATTGCGGTAGCCGGTCTGCGACTCGCAGAGCAATGACAGTCGCACCGGGCGATCTGGAATGGTGTGGGGCTGCCATGACGGAGGTCGCACCTGAAGGCCGAAGACATCGACCGACACTTTGGCTCCGATGTGCGAACGCAGGCCCAGCTTCTTGGCTGTTGTGTAGAGCCGGGGAGAACCGTACAGGCCGTCGCGATCAAGGATGGCGAGGCCGGGCAGTTGGAGGTTCGCCGCCTGTTGCGTCATGGCTTCGGGCAGGGAAGCCCCTTCCAGAAAGCTGAAAGCTGATCGCGCGTGCAGCTCGACGTAGCGCTCAGTCATAGAGCCCCACCACGACCATGCCTGGGAAGCATGGTCTTGCCGAAGCCGCAAGGCTTGTAACGGCTCGACCGTGACCACATCCCACAGGTCGTGGTCCCATGGCCGCCCTTTCCACCATGAACCCGAAGAGTGCCATGGCCCCGCAGCAGACACAATCGCAAGTCGGGCGCCCTGCCAAAACATCGTGCGAGGCTGATTACTCCAGCAGGTCACGCGTACCGCCAGTGACGGCCGGAACACGCGAACAGCGATGCGGGAGGAAAGGGAACTCTCCCCTGAGCCGGTGTGGAGGCTCGGCCGGAACGGAGCCATGTTGAAGGAATCTGTGCCATGGCTGTTCTGCAGCTGTGGCGAGCCCACGTTGTCTGCTCCCACGATGGAGCGGAGACGTGCCAGCAACAGCTCCAGCTTGTCCGGTTCGGGGAACTGCGCTTGGAACAGACCCCGTTGCGCCGTCTGCGGCTGGGTCGGTTCAGCCTCGAGGGTGACGCTCACGATGCCAGCCTGTGGAGGGCGTGCCTGCAGCTCCAGCTTGAGCAGCTTCAGCAACACTTCCCGGTTCTGGGTCGGCGTCGCCGGGCGCACGTCGATGGTGTGCGGCTCGGCTCGTTCCAGCACCAGGGTAAGCCGGACGGAGCGGAGCGCGTAGCGTGGTTCATCGCTTTGCGCAGGATCGCTTCCAGCATGGGCGAGAGCACAAAGAGCAGGGAATCGAGTAATTCCAAGGCGAGTCGAGCGCGGTCGTCTCGGAAAGAGTGAACTCCGGTTCCTCCGGCACCAGCAAGTGGTCGGCTTCACCCCTTGCGAGCTGTTGCAGCCTGCGTCCTCCCTGTCCGAGACGGCTGATGAGCGCGGTCTCGGGAGAGCTGCCAGCTCGCCCCAGCGTGCGGATACCCCAGCGGTTCAGCACGGCCAGCGTCTTCGCCTCGCAGGGCAACTGGGAGGTGGAGAGCTTGGCAAGTTTGCCGCGCACGCTGTCCCGGCCGGCACAAACAACTCCCTGCGTGCTGCGTGCCAGCATGAGAGAGGCTTCCGCGTTCGGAGCCATACCGATCCCGGCTGGAAAGCCTGAGGCGCGCAGTTCCTGATGAAGCTTGCGCGCGTAGCTCTCGGCCGAGCCGAAGAGCGTGCCGATCCCGGAGCTGTCGATCAGCAGTACAACGGCAAGCCGGTGGGCTTCCGCGTAGGCGTTCAGCGGCGATGCAAAGACCTCGACCCGTGGAGAAAAGCGCTCCGCGATCTCGACAGCCTCGGCATAGGCCACTTGCTCTTCCTGAATATCCCGTGAACGAAAGCGAGCAGTAGAACCCGCCTCGGCCTGTACCTTGCTCATGCCATGCTCGATGCCTGCGGCTCTAGCTTTCCCGCAGCGCGAAACGACCTTTTCCTGCGGTGATATGCCCTCCAGCACCACGCAAGCGTGGGAACGCACAGCGGGAGAGCTGCGCTGCCATGCGGTGATGGGGAACTCCGGGATGTGGATCGCCGCGAACGACGTGCTATCCCCCCGCCGCCTGCATCCAAGCCGGAGCCGCATCCCAGCCTGTGACCCGTCCTGGAGCTTTCTAACCCAACGCCGGTCCGGTCCGATGGCGCGCGACCTCCGCGATACGCGGGATAGTTGTGAGAACGCCCTGTATCTCCGGCGGCTCTGCGATGGAGCATTCGAGGACGCAGGCCGCGCTCGATCGGGCGCATGGCTCTCGTGTGAGCAGGAGCAGGATGGCATTGCTCTCCTGCGCAGCTCGCCGGTAGCGGAACCACGTCGAGGACGGAATGCGCAACGCTTCCTGTGGAGCGACGGAGGCAAGGTCCAGCACGACTACGCGAAAGCCGCCCGACTGAAGTACCTGGTCCGTTGCGCGTAGCGCCCGGTCCAGCCGGTCCCACGGCTTCCGTTCGCGTACCCTCGCGGAGACGATCGGGGCATTAGCACTAGCTCGCCGACGTGCGGCCTCCGCTGCTTCTCGATCCATCTGCCGCAAGGGATCGGTCTCATCGACCTTGCGCAGGTTCCAGCGCTCCCACTCCACCTGGTCCTGCGAGGCCGTGTGCAGGCCGAGCGGCTGTTTGGGATGGCCGGGCGTGCCATCCATCTTTCGCCTGTGCCGCTCTTCCTTTTGGAACAGCATCTCTTCGAGCGCCGGAGCCAACCCCTTCGTCTCGCCGCGTGGATGCGAGCTGCCGCAACCGCCATGGATCGGTCGATGGCTGCCGTTATCTGCTTCGTACGATCTGGTAGGTACGGACGGCCGTACAGAAGAAATCTGGCGCTGTGTAGCTGCCGCGAAGCGTACCCAGAGCAGGTTCGCCAGCTCGATCCCGGCTGCGGCCGCGCTCTGCGGCGAGAGCGTATCGCTCACGTCGATGTAGGCGCATGCGCCTTCCCTGGAAGCGCTAGCCAATAACGATAGCGCGAGGGAGGAACGCCCGGAGCCGTCCGGTCCGGTCAGCTCACAGACAGAGCCGAGCGGCAGGCCGCCTCCGAGCAGGCTGTCAATCCGGGTATTGCCCAAGGGGTGCAGCCGCGGCGCTTGCTGCGCGATCGGCGACAACGCCGCCGGGATGCGGTTGGCCAGCTTCGCCTCGATCTCGCGCCTCAGAAGTGCTGCTTGCCCATGCATTGCATGTTCGCCTTTTATTCGCTTACTGGATCCTAGCCTAGCGCAACTTGGAGCGGAAAAGCGAATGTGAACCGAGGGTTGTGCAACGTGGAAGTACTGTGCTGAGCCGTGAAATCTCGAGACGTACAGATGAGGCCGGGGCCGGCGAGAGACAAGCAGGCAGCCGATCCTGCCTGCTTTCTTCGGCTTAGTTAGCGCTCGCTGTGCAATCGGTCAGCTTCCGTTCTGAATCGAGGCTGTACCGGATCGTAGCCCAGCTCCTGCTGGCACAGGAGGCAGGCTTCATCCCATTGCGGGTCTCCTCTGTCACTGCCACGACCATCTCTGGTCCGGGATGCCGTTGATCGATGAGCAGAAAAGCAGTCCAGGCAAGATCGTAGGTCCGAAAGCGGTCTTGCAAGCACCACTGAGCTTCCGTTCTTATCAGCTTGTCAAGCGCTCATGCTGCGTTCGAACCAAACCGACTCATAGGAACGATTGCGGGGTGTAAGCGGTAAGGCGTTCGGAGTGTCCTGCCTCAAGTTGCTCAATGAGGAGCGTGACGTTCTCGGCGATGACCTCTTTTGTGGAGCAGGAGCTTTCGACATGCCATGGCAGCAGTCTCTCAAGGTCTACGCAGACTACCTGCAGCGACTAAGAGCCTAGACGGCATGCAGTTCCGGTCGGCCTGGGCTGCCCTCCGATGACGCGTGTTCAGCTGGCCTGTCTGACCGTGACCGGCGAATCGGCTTTCGCAAGCGTCAGTGGTTCCGCGGTGCGACCGGGTAGCCTTCCCACAAATAGTCTAGGGCTTCGGGCAGAGTTTGCTCTTTCACGGTCCGGTCCGTGTGGCCTGCGTTTCGGGCGAAAAGGAACTGGTAGTGGTGGCCCTTACCGGCGAGGACGCGCGCCATGTTTTCGTTGGCGAGAACCCAGTCGTGAAAGTTGTCACGCATCACGTTGGGATTCAGGAGATCACGGTCGCCTACTTCGAGCCACAGCCGCAGTGGCTTGCG
>JAABUV010005372.1_pt1 | contig 14658 bp, 26 predicted proteins | sample 5559971 | NCBI WGS metagenome assembly JAABUV01 (sample SAMN10711881, study PRJNA513362) | rock metagenome | isolation source: Antarctica rocks | place: Antarctica: Victoria Land, Knobhead nord | collected 2015-12-19
CGCGGTGTGCGCGGGGGCACGCAGGTCAGCCCGACGACGCTGTTCCTGGTCGAGGGCTGCGGGCAGGAGATGTTCGCAATGAACTGGGGCGACGGCTTTGTGACGGACAGGTGCGGGCGCCGGCGCCGCCGCCGCCATGCATCGAGCCTTGTCAGCCGCGTCCGCCCCCCTGCTGACAGACACGACCTGACCTGTGGTCCTCTGTGGGCCTTCAGCTAGGGGGACCCTCAGGGTCCCCCCCCTGAGGCCCTTTCTCCTGCGTCGCTGCGCACGCAGCAGCTCTGTCCCGCGTGGGGTTGGCTCACCGGCGGGAGGGCGCGCAGGCAGCTGATACGGGAGCGGAATTTGTCCGACCCTAACTGGTTCTTCCAGACGCTGCTGGACAAGCCCTACCTCAACAATGTCATCATTTCGCCGCACTTCTACCCACCCACTGTGTCAAAGTCAAAGTCCCAGTGCGCCTCCTACACTGTCCCCCCCCAACTTGACTCGTAGAGCCTGGGAGTGCATGATGTGAGCACGCATGGCATGCCTTTGTCTGCAACACAGGTTTGGCAATGCTCTGTGCAGAGTGAAACTGACCATCTGGCTGCCTTGCAGCTTCACGGGCGAGTCGCTGTTCTGGCGCATGTCAAACTCCTTTGGCTATCTCACCAAGGAGGGCTACGGCGGCCACACATTCCCAATCATTTTCGGCGAAGTCGGCTCGCACCTCACTGCGGTGCGTGGGCTCAGCCCACTGGCTGGGTTGCGTTGTCCGGGCAGACTCTGTCATGGAATCAGGAGCGCTTGGCATGTTAAATGAATGGCTTTGAGTTAATAGACACACAGGCATCGTGGGTTGACAGCAGGAGGGCGGCCAGCATGCTACATGTGCGGGGGGTCGCAGCGTGCCTGCACAGGTAGGGCTGCCAGAGTGCCCTGTGCCAGTGGCACTGAAACCACAGAGCCGGCGTCCTCGGACTCGCAGGACAACGACATGAACATGATGGAGGACATGGCCAAGTACATGCGCAACGAGGAGGAGCCCAACGACGGGCGGCACGCGGAAATGAAGAACGTCATCTGGTGCGCCTCTGCACCCGCGCATCTGCCCACTGGCAGCAATGTCTGACGCATGCGCCTGTCCAACCACATGCCGTGCATTCTCTGTGCTGCTTTTGCGCAGGTGGGCATGGAATGCCAACTCCGCAGATACGGGGGGCCTGGTGACCAGCCCGAACTGGGACAAGGTGCACTGGCGCAAGATCGAGTGGCTCATTCGCTCCACCGACATGAGCCCCTGGTACCTGGTGCGCAGCCTCGATGCATGATGTGAAGCTGCAGGCAGCAGGCCGCCACGTGCATGCGCACGCCGCTCGCTGCGGCTGCGCCGCGCTGCTTTTCAGCGCAGGCGCTCCTCTGCAGCACGGTGTTGTATGCCTGCTCTGTGGGCGCGCATGGCCTGCCGGTGACCTGCTCGGGCGCTGCCAGTGGCCTGACCGCCTGTGTGCTGCGCGCTCGCAGTCCGTCGGCCAGCCGACAGAGTAGCGGATCCGAGGTCTGCGCGCATCTAGCCAGCATACCTGCGTCAGGACAGCCGCGTCAGGACAGCCGCTTAGGGGTTAGGCGGCCGGCGCGCGAACGGGGGCTGCGACCGCTGCGTGCCCGCGCGGTGCAGCCGGCCGAGGTCGTATGTCTGCGTTTGTGTCTATACTTCGAGTCAAACGTGCCGCAAGCATGGTACCCCGACCCTGGTTTCCTGGTTTGTGATTCTGAAGGGCGAGCGTGCTGCTTGCCGCTGCAAGACTCCGTATGGCAGGCCGTTCGCGACAGTGGGCGGTGCGCGGTTAACAGGGTGGATGGCCTGTGCTAGCTCTGCGCATTAGCAGTCCTAGCTAGCTAGCAGTGAAGTTGCAGCCAGTGCGGTCCAAGGGTTTTAGCAGGCACTTGGGCGGGCACTATGCCTCAGCTCCTGTCCTATTAATGTGGTGCTTGCAGCACCTTTTTGGGTAGTCGTTGTTCCTGCTGCTGCTGCCGTTGCGCGAAGTAAGATGTAGCTCCGGAACCAAACACGCGCGTGCGCTCACCGAATAAACAAGATGAGACGCAAGAAACTCATCATCGACACAGACCCAGGCATCGGTGCGTGTAGCGTCACAGCAAGCAAGTTCCACGCTGCTCAGGTGCTGCAGCGGTAGAAGGCCAGCTGGGCGCAGATGACGCGATGGCCATCCTGGCTGCGTTCAACTCAGAGGAGGTGGAGGTGATAGGCATCACCACTATCTTTGGCAACGTGAAAACCAGTACTGCCACCGACAACGCCTTTATTCTCCTCAGCCTCGCTGGCTGCCCAGAGGTGCACCACTTGCTGTAGGTGGGCACAGGTCCGGTTGCACCTCAGCCTGTGCCTGATGCCTGCCTAAGGAGCAGGTGCCCGTGGCGGAGGGCGCCACGACGTCACTGAAAGGGCTGACCAAGCAGCATATTGCTGACTTTGTGCACGGCACTGATGGCTTTGGGAATACGAGCCAGGCGGCTGTAGAGGTGCGTGCGCGGGCCGAGCTGCACCCCGGCCCCTGCGTTCCGAGCTGTGCCGCGCCCCCTGCGTGTGGCGAGCGTAGCGCGGCAAGCGTGCTGAACGCGGCGCGCTCCCGCGTGGAGCCGCAGGGCCGGACGGTGGGAGTGAGCGCGGCGGAGTGGCTGGTGGAGCAGGTGACCGCCAGCCCCGGGCAGGTCAGCGTGCTGGCGCTGGGGCCGCTGACCAACATCGCGCTGGCGCTGCAGCTGAACGAGCGCGTGACCCGGGACCTGGTCCGCCCCCACGGCCCCGGCTTCTGCCCTGCCTGCAGCCTGTGTGCTCCGGGGCCAAGCCTGCGCCCAGTGTCTGGCACCTGACGCATGCCATGGACGCAGGCAGAGCTTGTGATCCTGGGAGGCGCATTCTTTGTGAACGGCAATGTCAACCCTGCCGGTGCGGGTCCCCCACACATCAGCCCGCCTGCCCTGCCTGCCTCGCAACCGGCGCCAGACTGAAAGCCCATGGCGCCCTGCGCAGTGGAAGCCAACATCTTCAGCGGTGAGCGGCCCCGCAGACAAGCAGGGAGGCCGCGCAGCGCAGTCTGTGTGCCTGTGGAGGGGTGTGCGCTGCGGCGCATGTGGCGCGGTCACCGCATGCCTGCTGCGCGCGGCTCGTGCTGACCCGCGCGCCCGGCCGGCTGTCCGGCTGCCAGTCCAGCGTGACATGCGTTCTGCGAGGCTGCTTGACAGCGTGCCTGTCGGGCTGACCCGCAGTGCGTGCCGCGGTGCCCACCCTAACCCTAGCCTGCTGCATGCCAGATCCGGAGGCCGCGGACCTGGTGTTCGGCTGCGAGGCCAACATCCGCGTGGTCGGCCTGGATGTCACGCACGCGTGCCAATTCACGGCGGGCGACCTGCAGGGCCTGGCGGGCCACGGCCGCTTCGGGACCTTTCTGCAGCAGATCACGGGCTTCTACCTGCAGTATCACAGGCGCGCCGCCCGGCGCGCAGCGGCTATATCTCTCACTCTCTCATGCGGGCGGCAAGCGGGAGCCTCTCTGCATGCCGCCTGCATGCCTGCTGTGGCGCATCCCGGCCGCCGACGCCCAGACGCGGGGACGTGAGGGCTCCGCCTGCCCCGGCCGCGCCAGGGAGGCATACGACATGGAGGCCGTGTACGTGCACGACCCGACGGCGTTCGCAGCCGTCACGCACCCGGAGCACTTCACGTGGCGCACGTGCCCGGTGCGCGTGCTGACCGAGGGCGTCGCGCGCGGCATGACCGTGATGGACGCCGGCCTGAAGCGCTGGAACAGCCCCAACGGCTGGACCGGCCGGCCCAAGGTGCAGGTGGCTGTAGATGTGCAGGCGGAGCAGGTCGTTGCCATGCTGTTACAGCGCATGCGCGCGTGAACGCGCGCAACGACGGATTAGCGCGGACGCCACGCTTGCCAAAACACTATCTGCCAGACTGGTACTGGCTCAGACACGGGGAGCAGGCGCCTGCAGAGCAGGTGCCGTGAGGCCGACGGCCTGAAACCAAATGCGGTCAAGGGTGAGCAAGCAAAGGGCAAGCAAAGGGAGCACTTCACTGGTTCTCAGCTCTGACTACACTGGGATGAGCAGCACCTCAGGAGCTGCAGGAAATCAGCAACACGCCAGCATGCAAGCCGACAGCCTGTCGTTGCAACATGGCCGCAGGCCCGGATACAAACGCAGCCGCATGGTGCTTGCGACAAAGCCCGCTCCTCACGGAGCCAACAGGTGCTGGAGAGCAAAGGCAGGAGACCGGAGGCGCAGCCCCCCGCAAACGTGTATGTGTTCGCCGCACACTTGGTGAGCTGCTCACTACCTGAGCCTGCTGAGCCTGCACTCCTACCTGAGCCTGCTGCCGTGCGGACGCTATTGCTATACCCTACCCCTGCGCCTTCAGCGCCTGCTTTGGCAGGCTCGGTCGGGCCTGGAGGTCGAGCGCCGCGCCCCCAGCCCCGGCGTGCATGCCGTGATGGGCCTTGATCCGCTCGGGGCTGGCGCCCGCGCCCGCATGCGCCTGACCGGCAGCCAGCTCGAGCTCCAGAGGCAGGGCCCCCAGGCCCTGTGGCCCCTCATGCGGCAAGCCCTCCATGCCGACAGCCTCCACCGCGGCGGCGTGCGAGGGCGGGGCGGCTGCCGCGGGCGCGTCCAGGGCGCCGGGCGGGTCGAAGCCGGTGCCGGCGAGCAGGCGCGTGCTCAGGTGGCGCATGGAGGAGCCGAGCAAGGTGAGCAGGCTGCGCTGGTCCGCGGCCTGCGCGTTGCCGCCGGTCGCGGCCTGCTGCGCGCGCGCGGCCTACCGTCAGCGGCTGTGCCTCTGGCCGTGTGAGGGGCCTGGGCATCCTGTGGCCTTGGTGAAGCGACGGGGGCAGTCTCATCGGCGCAGCACGCCGTCAGCACAGCGCGGTGCGTTAGCGAGGCAGGGTGCGGGGCCGCACCTGGGGGCCTGCCAAGGCCTGTGAGGCGGCGGCGGGGTCGCCTGCGGGGCTGCCGCGGCAGTCTGCCATGATCACGATGCCGGCGCTCGGCGCGCCCTTCCCCGCAGACAGCAGGGGGCCGACCTGCATGAACAGACGCGCGTGAAACTTTAGCGCTTGCTCGGTGGGTGTCCACACACATTTCCCATGAGCCAGCTTGGATGTGTGCATGCGGACCTGCACCTGCTCCGCCCGCGCGCCGCCGCCGTCAGCCGTCTGCTCCCGGGTCGTGCGCCAGCCAAGCGACACCAGCCAGGAGTGCCCCATGAGCTCAGACACCGTCGGTCGCCGCCGCGCCGCCTGTTGCACGCCGAGGCCATGCTCACATGCGATGCTGCCGGCGTATGACGTGCTGGTGGCCCACGCATTGGCTGCATGCCCGACATGGGTTGCACAGGCGAGGGAGTGTGGCGGGGCATGCATGGGCGCGTGCGCATGCGGCAGGCAGGCGCGCCTTGGTGAGCGCGGCCGCGACAAAGTCCTGCGCGGCCTGGGACATCGCCAGGGACTCCAGGTCGGGGCTGCGGTACATGATGCACTCGTACGTGTCCGCGCGCGACTCGCGCTCGAACGGCGGGTGCCCTGTGACGAGCTCCACGGCCAGCACGCCCACCGCCCACACGTCGCAGGCGCTGCCGTACCCCAGCAGCTCCTTCTCCTTGTTCTCCTGCGGGTGGCTCTTCTCTGGGCAGCACAGGACCTCCTGCGCGAGGCCGCCGCCCCCTCGGTCCCGGATGCGCAAGGGCACTGCATGTATCCTGCACATACGTAAATCCATTGATGAAGTCGGCGTGAGCTTGCAGCGAGGCGGCAGGGCGGCGCACGGGGGCCATGTAGTCGAGGGTGCCCGCGCGCGTGACGGGCCGCTCCGCCCGCATGTTGATGGACAGGCCGAAGTCTGCGAGGAGCCACACATTGCCCCGGTGACGCCGCTGCCACCGCGTGCTGCCCACACCAGGACCGGGCATCAAGGAAGGCGCACCGGCCAGCTTCACGACCCTGTCCGCCGTCAGCAAAATGTTTTCTGGCTGCACACCGCACACCAGTTCAGGGCGACTGCACACCGCGCACGCCGATACGGCACATAGCGCGTCGAGCGAGCAGGGGCATGCCGCCCCCACCGAGCGGTAGGGGAGCGGCGCGCGCCTTGATGTCCCGGTGGATGATGCCCTGCGGGGCGGCGGTGTCTCAGGGCCCGGCAGGGAGCACTGGCGGGGGGGCGGGTCGCAGGGGCGGCGGGCGCTACCTTGGCGTGCAGGTAGATGAGGGCGGACAGGCAGGGCCGGATCACGTCGCGCACGGCGCGCCGCTCCGACACCTGCCCGCCAGAGTGCTTGAGCGCCTCGTACAGGTCGCCGCCTGCGCGCAGCCGCGCAGCATCGCCTCAGAACCGGAGCGCCCGCACAGCCAGCGAGGCAGCGCGCGGCAGCCCCCACCCGCAGCGTACTCCTGGGCCAGGTACACGTGGTCTGCGTCCTCAAACGCGGCGTACAGCGCCACGATGTTCTGGTGGAAGAGCTGGCAGTGGATGACCACTTCGCGCTCCACCTGCCGACGACGCCCGCCCATGGTCAGCCCGCGCACGGCAGCCCTGGGCGCGCGAGCCTGTGAAGTCGCTGGGGCGCGCGCCTGGTACCAGTTCAGCTCGGACAGCCGCGACTTGCGGTACAGCTTGAGGACTAGCGGCAGCGCCGATTGCCGGCATACTGCGCTGTACACCAGGGACGCCTTGCCCTGGCGGGCACGCGGCTCCTCAGCGCTTGCTGTATGGTGAAGAGCAGCTAGGAAGCGCTTGCTTAGAGCCAAGCAGGCACGCCTTGTACAGCTGTCGCTGCAGCTCAAAGTCCTCCATCTGCCATGGCCTGGGCCGCAGCATAGCCGCCGGGCAGTTTGAAGTCACCACAATGGTGCGGGGCGCAGCCGCGGCCCGCTCAAGGTGCGGCACGCCCTGCTCGCCCGCCCGCTCCTCTAGGCAATCGCCCATCCCTCCGCTCTGCTGCGCTTCCTGCTGCTTCCACACCCCTACATTCCCTGCTGCGGTCTTGGCAGCCCAACGCGTAGCCAGGCCTGCCTGCCTGGCAAGCAGGGTAGCGCGGGGATCTCAGCTGTGACCTAGCTACCAGGCTGCTTGGTGCGCCTGGAGCGCGTACTCATCACAAACGATCTGCGCGCCCTTGTGCGGTGCGATGCGCGCTGGTTCTCGAGCTGCGCACTGCGATTTCTCGAAACTGAGTTTCCGGAAACCTGCGTCTGAGATAGGGCAAGGGCAGCCATTCAAATTGGCCTAATGCACCTGAGCCTGAGCGACTGTTGCAGCATCGGCCCTGCCATGCACTGCCAACACTCCTGTACGCATACGCAGTCGGCTGCCTATAGTTTGTTTGAGTAAATGCAATACCTGAGATTGCTATGCGTACTGCTATTAGAGCGTCAACTAGACCGCACTGCAGGTGCCGAATTCATGCTTTGCTTTGTTTGCTTGCCAATGCACAGTGTCAACGTCTTACGAATGAAGTGTGTTGGCAGCGCAGTAAGCAGGTGCTGCGCACGCGCCGCCTGGAAACGCAGGCACCCCTGCAAACCTGGGTTGAGTCAATCATGTAGCTCAGGCCTCTGCTCTGCTGAACCGATGTGAACCGATGAGCTACCCAGCAGGCATTGTGCTGCTCTGCATCAAGCTGAAGCGCATGCAAGCTTCAGCAACAAAGAAAATGACCGTTGCATTGCATGTTGAAGTGGCTCTGTAGTGGGTTGAGTACAGCAAATGGAATTTGACAGCGCAGCACAATGCCTAACTAAACATGACGGCGACAGGGGGCATCAGAACTTGCCCTGATGCTCGATTGCTGCATGCCTGATGGCTTGTGTCAGGCCTTGGTAAGACGCTGATATATTGCTGATAGTGTTCATTTCTGGCCATATTTACAGGCGTATGGTAGCCACTCCACAGCTGCATGGACTATGCAAGCACAGGAGATGGCATTCCAACACCTATGCTGCCTTGCTCACGGCAGCATCCGGTAAGGCTTTGTTGAGCCGCCTGGACAGATATCGTCCCGCGTTGAAAAAGCAGTACATAACGATCGTTGCCGCCAGCGTCGTAATGATGAACCCCTGCACACACTCTGCAGTCAGCCCGTGCATGCCAGTGTCAGCTTGCTTCGCGCAAAGGCAGCAGATGAATGGCGGCGAGGCACCTGGGGCTGGGCCGCGTGATTCAGGAACGGGTATGGCCACACGCCGTTGGCCGTGCGGCAGACCAGGATCCACTGGGTGTATATGAGCGTGAACGCCGTGGACATCCGCCTCGCGCGCGGGCTGAAGGACCGCGGCTTGGCCAGGAGCAGGTCCAGCCAGGCAGTGACGCTGTTGAACAGGTGCACAGAATGGCCTGCCGCAGTGGCACAGGATAGCGCGTCTGGCCGAATCCATCCGACTGGCCAGCAGGCGGCGACCACAAAGGCGAGCGGGCCCGCACCAAGCCAGAACGGGCGATCTACTGGGATGTCACCCTCCACAACATCCAGAGTGATGTACTGCAGTGTGTGGAACATAATAGTGACAGCGTTGCTCATGCCGAAGACCGCGCAGGACAAGTCGTCCGCGAAGCGCGCCACGGCGTCACGCAGCTTGGACGGCTGCGTGCAGGCGCGAACAAGCAGTCTCAGGCGTGTGGTATGCTTGAGCAGGCTGCTCAGACAGAGAACCCCATGCGAGGCCCCTTATGCACAGGCTCAGCACGGCCTCCACACTCCCGACTCCTGACCCAGGCTGCCTTGCTGCAGCGCACGACAGCAGGAGGTAATCACCGCTGAAACAAGTCACACAGAGCACGGCAGGCGGGTTGCGTTTACAGTGCGGCAATTGCTTGCCCGCAAAGGCGCAGTCAAGCAGCAGCTCCTGCTCACCGCTTAAATATATGCTTTCACACACTAAGCAAAGGCCGCTTGTAAGGAGCGATGCCACCGCAAGACAGAAGCATGACAGAGAGCTTGCAGCACCACAGCTAGATCACATGTACCTTCAGCGCACCCCACCAGCTCGCCAGTGGCTCGCTTGAGGTCATCGCAATCTGATCGATCTGCCTGGCTTGCAGCCCGAGGCGCACCGGAATCAGCACCGCCAAGCAGCACGCGGTCAGCTGCACAAACTGGAGGGTGTAAGAAAAGAACGTGAGGTCTGCACGCCCGGACAGAGTGTGAGTCAGCAGGACAAGCAGAGTTGACGCGGTGCAAGGCAGGGAACCAGAGCGTCGCGGCCACCCACATCGGAAGAACCAGCCGAATCCTGAGGCCCCTGGCAGCTTCCGAGCAATGGGAGAGGTCCAGTGCCATATCCAGACAAATCCATGCCATGATAGCAACAAAAAGTGTAGTGCTGAAGCGATGGGTAAGCCCTTTGTTTGGCAGGACTGCATATTGCTTCACCAAGCCCACCTGCTCTCTCTGTCCCCCCCTAAGCTGTTGCTCCCACTGGGCGAGCACTGGAGGAGCCCCCTAGCCCAGTTGCCCCTAGACCTGCCACTCCCGACCCTGCTGTTGCCCAGCTGAGGCAGGGAGAAGGCCACTGTACGTCAAGAGCAGAGGAGTGCGATGGCTCTGTGCAGCTGCTTCATCCCAGGGGGCTTGATAAGTAGGCCTGGTCGCACGCAGGGCCAGGGCCGTGGGCATGCCTGCACCCATGCGCGTGCACAGTGGGACTGCAGACAGGCAGGCGCTGACAGCGTCGCAGAGCGCCTTCGCTCTGTGGGCGGCGCGTCTGTGGCAGCGCTGGCGTTCAGCGCCTGCATCATTGTCAACGGTACCCCCACCAGGCCGGCGACCACTTGTCAGTAGCAGAGCCGTCTGTGGAAATCGTGTGCGGCACACTCACAGGTGCTTACGAACATTGCGCTCGCGCAGGAGCCGGAGCCCGCCTGGAGGGTGTAAACAGGCCAGACCTCCTGCCAAAAGAGAGCACGCCACTCATAGATGTTGCAGGCTTCCTGACACCCGGCGAGGTGAGTCAAAGTCGCGGTCCCGCAGGCGCCATGTATGCTGCCAGTCGCTTCCCTCTGGAGCGTTTATCACACCCGTGCAGGAGGACCGCCTGAAGAGGGAGCTGACCAATATGGAGAGGGATACTGGGATCAAGCTCAGAGTGCTGGCGCAAAACTATCCGGAGACTCCCGGGCTCGCTGTGAAGGACTTCTGGTCGGTGCGACGCTGGCTTGCTGTCCTTGCTGGCTTGCAACACCTGTGCCCGTTCTGCTTGCGAGCCATACGTAGCGCTACACGCGTGGCTCAAGTGCCAGACAGTGCCCATATGTGACTGCCGTGTGCGCGGGCAGGTTGACGACGACACAGTTGTGATGGTAGCAGGCGCGTCAGCCCACATGTGTATGAAATCTTGCCACACCTTTATCATTTGAATGCAACGTTGAATGAGACCTTGACGCTGCAGACCCTGGCCTGGGAGGCAACATCTTGAACTTCAACGTCGGCGCGAACATCGACCTGCAAATTCCACGGGTGCGCGCTACGCTCATCAGTCTGCATGTTGCATGCTTGTCTGCATGTTGCATGCTTTGGCGCCATGGAATAAGCACTGCGCCGCGCCCCTAATGTGCCGCCCGCCTGCAGAACTTCTGGAGCAGGCTCTCTGGCAAGTACGGCAACAAGTTCTGGTGGTGCGACCATGACCGCCCTTGTCTTCGCATGCTGCATGCGCTCATGCGTCATGCGGGCATGCGCTGTGCGCAGCACTGCTCAGATTGTGGGTGTGGGTCGGTTGCGCAGGCAGGAGAAGGGCCAGGAGGCGGCCATTGTGAACGCTGTGAGCGCGATCGACACGTGCTTCAGGGAGCCCGTGGGCAAGCTGCAGTGCACCAAGATCCAGGAGCCGTTTGAGGGCGATGATGTGAAACCAAAGGGCATTTTCGGATTTTAATCTGAGAGGCGTAGATGGTCAAACGCATCTAGGACGGTTATTGCCACACGTGATACAGTAGCTTGTACATTGCTACGCATGCAGAAGCATTGCTTAGACATGTTCACCTGCAACCCCTTGTTCTACTGCAGTTCCCAAGCAGTTCCATACACACCAAACTCAGGGCACATGTCACAAGCAGGCTGCCTGCCGCCAAAGGAGCGGACACGGGGAGGCCTCCTGTCAGAAGAAGCGTACAGCGCGCTCAACGTCCTTGACGAGCTGAACAAGCGCGGCGCCGTCGCACCCCGCCTGGCCCGCCAGCTCGGCCTGGCGAGCGGCCGGCAGATCCAGGAAGCGCGCCAGCAGGTTGCCGTCCAGGATGCCGCCGTACGCCAGCGGCTGGCCCGGGTGCAGGCCGCCGCCCAGCGACTGTGGCAGCTTCTGGTACCGCTGCCTGCGTGCAAGACAATTTCGCATTCAAGCCATGGAGTAGTAATGCGTCATCAAGTGTCACATTCAATTTGGATGCGCGAGCTTGTGACACAGACTATTGGTGTGCAGAGCTGCTGCGGCGCACGGACCGGAGATGCCACATGCAGAGACCCCTCTGCGTGCAAGCAGACTTTACTGCCTGCAACACAGGAACCGCTCTCCCGCGCGATGCGTATCAAATACACTCAAGCTCATGTCCAGGCCCATGATGTGTCGGAGGGCGTGGACAGGCAGGCGCACCCAAACCCGGCGGGGTTGAGCCCGGCGACGTGCGGCAGCGCCAGCGCGAGCAGGCCCTGCAGGCGCAGCAGGGCGGCGCCGTCGCAGCCCTCCCACAGCGGCGCGAGCACGCCCAGGGACCCGGCCAGCGTCCCGGCCAGCGCGGCCTGCAGGCGGCCCGCCACGGGCGGCGGCGGCGTCATGCGCTGCATCAGCAGCGCGCCCACCTCGTCGCCCGTGTGCAGCGCGCCCCTGCGCGGGGCGGTCTTGCCTCACACAGCTAGAGCTCGCACAGAGTCCACGCACATCTGGAAATTTCGTATGGTCACCCAGCGTAAATTATCTAAGCCAAGTGGTACACAGGACCTGCCCTCAGAACACTCGCCCTGGGCCCCAGAAGCACCTAGAAGCTCACCAAGGTTGTGCCAACAGGCCAGTCAGGGGCACACGTGCTGGCATGGATGCGTTTCCAGCCAGCACTTCTAGTCAGACATGAGCGTGCCCAAACGTACAAATGCCAGCGCCCCCAGCGGACTGGTGGAGGCGCACAGGGGCAGCAGGCGCTTGCCGCCCCAGCTCTGCGCGTGCTGCTCGTAGGACCACAGGCGCAAGGTCTGCCCGGCGTCGGCGGCCGCCAGGTAGAGCTTGCGCCCGTTGATCAGGAAGTCGGCCGCCCGGACGTCCGTCTGCCCAAAGTCCTGTCCTTGCGACGCGAGCGTCAGCGCGCGGGTCCGTGTGCGCCGTGTGCACAGAGGGCCTGCGGCCTTCATGTATCCAGCCAGGCATCAGCCCGGCGCACCCATGCCATCATGACAGGTTGGCACACCCTGTTGATACGACAGAAGGACAGGGCGGCCGGAGCGGCGGCGGCGCGCCCCACCCGCGACAGCTCCTCCAGCTTGGTGGCCCTGTCCGAGCAGCGCAGGAAGGTGAGGCCCTGGTGCACGTCGCCCGCCAGGATGTAGCTCTTCACCACCGCCAGCGACGTCACCAGTACCTGCGCAACAGACGCGCGGGTGCGGCGCGCCGCTCCGGCATGCGTGACTGCGCCTGCCCCACGCGCGCCGCCCCCGCGCAGAGCATGCAGGGGCGGGGGCTGCCGCGACCCTGCTTCAGCCCTGCCGATGCTGCGGCAGAGAACCGACCGCGCAGCACGCGCGCGCTCTGCGATGGTGTGGGGGCGCGCTGCGTGCAGGGGCAGGGAGGATGCGCCCGAGCAGCGCCGTGCTGCGGGGCGCGCCTGTGCGTCGTAGAACGCAGTGCGCTGCAGCCGGCCGCCGCGCCAGGCGTGCGTCTCCACCCGGTTGCCCGCCGCGATCACCAGGTGCCCGTCCACCGCGCTCATCGCCATCACCGGGCCGGCAGGGAACTCCCTGCATCGCGGGCCGGCGCTCAGCCCCGCAACAGTGCCGTTATTACTGACGCACCCAAGTAAACAGTCCATGCCAACCCAATCTGAACGTGCAGTTGGGCGTGTGCTTTCAAGCCGAAAATGTTGACATGCTCGGAAAGCCTTGTCCTAGTCCCCATGACCAGCGCACCTGGTGTACACCATGTCGGCAGTCCACTCCGAAGCCTCGGACGCGCCGTCCGCCTCCGCACGCTTCACGCTGAAGAAGGTGACGCGCCCGACCGCCGGGTAGTCCTGCGCGCCACCGGCAGCGGTGCGCACCGACGATGGCAGCGCACCTGACGCCGGTCACCATGCTAAGACACGTTGAGCCCCGATGAGGGCTGGCTGGCAACATGAGCGCCCTCGACTGGCGTAGCAACCCTGATGCTCATGGGCAAATGAGGGTTGTGCGGCAGCGCGCTCAAGGCCCGGTGAGTGCGTGCATGGGCACGCCCAGGTGGGCGAGCGTGACGCATGACGGAGCCAAGCGCCGGCACGCCGCCGGCGCCGCAGTGGGCCGCCAACCTCCCCCAGGGCGAGGCACGTCCCGACGGCGACCAGGGGGTGCGTGGCCCCGCTGACGGCGTCGCGCAGGCGCAGCACGGCCAGCGCCAGCGGCTCCTCGCCCGGCGGCAGCGCGTGGCGCCACACCGTCGCCCAGCTGCCGGGCGCGACCAGCCGCACCTGCCCGCGGACGCCGCCGTTAGGCCCCCCGCTCGAGCCGCGTAGTGTGCAGACGCGCTGGCAGGGCCGAGCGGCAGGCATGCGCCTGCTGATGGCGTCTCGCACGTAACGACCCGCCGCTGTGGCGCTGCAACAGGTGACTGGTGGATGTGCACAAGCAGGCCAATTGACGCATGCACGTGTCAGCACCAGTGCAAGCGCCCGGGCTGCGCTCGCGAGCGCGCGGGCGCCTGCGCGGACCCCCGCGGGCGCGCACGGCCGGGCCGCCGCACCTCCGAGCCAGGCTCGGTGCCCTTCTCCTTGGCGGCGACGTCGGCGGTGATGTACGCGTAGGTGGCGTGCGGGTCGCCGCCCACCTCCTCCTCCAGCCGCGGCCTGTACGGCACCTGCCGCTATGCAGTAGGATTAGGGCTAAGTCTGTACCCCGGCCGCAGCCGCTCGGACCTAAAACTCCCGTGGCGCTCGCTGCAGCGCTTGACATCATGCGAGAGCGCTGCGTGCTCATCGTTTCGGCCGGCCATGCCGAGCGCGCGCCTGGCGGGAGGTCAGCAGCGCATAGAGGCGGGCCTCGGCGTAGAAGGCGAGGCGGTGCGGCGTGGCGCGCAGCGGGACCTTGCGCAGCGGCCAGGGCGCGTCCAGGCGCACGCGCGCCGGCAGCTGGCAGATGCGCAGCGCGCCGCGCGCGGTCGCCGTGATGAAGCCCTGCACGCCGCCGGCGCGCCCGGGCTGGCGGGAGGCGCTGCTGCACTGCCCGACTCGCGCCCGGGGGGGGCGCCACAGGGTGCACAGCTCCCCAGGCAGCCTGCAGGCTGCAGCTTCCGTTCGCGTTCACAGGGACGCTGCAGGCTGACGGTGGATCAGACATTGCACGCCCTGAGTGCCTAGCGGGTCGCCGAGGCAGGGGCCGACCCGCGGGCAGTTGATGTTGTGGAAGGGCGTGAAGCCGTGCACGGC
>JAABUV010005374.1_pt1 | contig 14657 bp, 12 predicted proteins | sample 5559971 | NCBI WGS metagenome assembly JAABUV01 (sample SAMN10711881, study PRJNA513362) | rock metagenome | isolation source: Antarctica rocks | place: Antarctica: Victoria Land, Knobhead nord | collected 2015-12-19
AGGAGGGTCATCATGCGATAGACTGCGGGTGGCATCGGGAGGCTCCTTCCGGACGATATGGTGTCAGCACCCCTATCCTACCAAAGCCCTCCCGATTGCCCCCTTGTTAGCGAAAACTAGAGTATAACCGGGCGCGACTAAAGGGCGGGGACATTATACTGGGATAGTTATCGGCGCGTCGTCGCGCGCCAGATGGGGTTGAGAGAACACAAGGACGTCGATCTATGCCCGGACACACCATGTCGCTGGACGCGGCCTATGCCGCCCATCTCGACGCGCGCGACCCGCTCGCCCATTTTCGTGAGCGTTTCGTCATCGATGATCCCGACCTCATCTACCTGGACGGTAATTCGCTGGGCCGTCCACCCAAGGCGTCACTGGCCCTTGCCGGCGATCTCACACGCCGCCAGTGGGGCCATCGCCTGATCCGCGGCTGGAACGATGGATGGTTCGAGGCGCCGGAGCGCATCGGCGCCAAGATCGCCCAACTGATCGGGGCGCACGCGGACGAAGTGATCGTCGCCGATTCCACCTCGGTCAATCTCTTCAAGCTCACCGTCGCCGCCCTACGCGCACAGCCAGGGCGGTCGCACGTCCTGACCGACGACCTCAACTTCCCCTCGGACATCTACGTTCTGCGGGGCGTGATCGACCTCCTGGACAAGGGGCACACCTTGGAGGTCATCCTTTCGTCCGATGGCATCCATGGCCCTGAAGACGATTTGCGCGCCGCCGTCGACGACCGGACCGCCCTGCTGACACTGTCACACACCGCCTTCAAGAGCGGATACACGTACGACATGGCCGGCTTAACGTCCGCCGCCCACGCCGCCGGCGCGCTCGTTCTATGGGATCTCAGCCACTCGGTCGGGGCGCTGCCCATCGACCTGACCGCGGCGGGCGCCGACCTGGCGATCGGCTGCACCTACAAATATCTAAACGGGGGTCCCGGCGCGCCGGCTTTTCTTTATATACGTAGAGACCTCCAGGAGACGTTGGGCAATCCGATTACCGGCTGGATGGGTCAACAGGGCCTGTTCGACTTTAACCTGGCGTATCAACCGGCGGCGGGCCTGCGCCGCTTTCTGACTGGAACGGCGCCGATCGTGTCGCTCGCGTTGATCGAGCCGGGAGTCGACCTGCTGCTGGAAGCCGGTGTGGACAACCTGCGCGCCAAGTCGGAGGCCCAGAGCGCGTACGCCATCGGCCTATGGGAGGCGCTGCTAGAGCCGCTGGGTTTCAGCTTGAACTCGCCGCGCGACCCACGTCGCCGTGGCTCCCATGTATCGCTGGGTCATGCCGAGGGCTTGCGCATCGACCTGGCTCTGATCGATGCGATGAATGTGCTGCCCGACTTCCGCGCGCCCGATACCATCCGGCTGGGCATCGCGCCGCTCTACACCTCGTTCGCCGATATCCATGAAGCGGTGACGCGCCTGAAAAAAGTTGTCACCGAACGCTTATTCGAAAAATACGCCCAAAAGACGCCGACAGTGACGTAGCCGCGGAGCGGATAACCCAAATAGGCTATAGCGGTCCCCCACATTCGGGCTACTCTGTAGAAGGCAGTGACGCTGGGCGCCCACCCGGCATGGTTCTCCAGCGACACGTCACGTTTTGGAAAGGATGGATAGGATGGGTGGAGTCGCCATGGCGCGAACCGGTTCCGCGACGCTCCGCCAGGGGGCGATCGTGAGCCAGAACGAGGCGCCGGCTGCTCCGCATCCGCGCACGATTGGGTGGGTGGGAACGACGGCGCTGGCGATGGGGGGGAGCAACCAGAGCCTGTTTTTGCTGGGAGCGTTGATCATCGGGCAGGGCAGCGCGGCCATCCCCCTACTCGCCATTGGTCTCCTCCTCTCCTGGGCCGCCGCGCCGGGCTGGACCGAATTGGCGCTGATGTGGCCCAACCGCGTCGGCGGCATCGCCGCGACCTGCGCCGAAGCGTTCCGTCCCTATAGTCCCGTCCTCGCCAACCTGACGGGGGTCTGCTACTGGTGGGGTTGGGTCCCCACCTGCGGTGTGACCGCCCTGCTCTCGGCCACCGCGCTTCACGCGTGGTACCTGCCCGCCATTCCTACCAAGGTCCTCGCGACCGCACTGATCCTCATCTTCCTGGCCGTCAACCTATGCGGGGTGCGTTGGGTGACACGCCTGGCGATCCCCATCGCCACGGTCTCGGCGGCCCTCGCCTTCCTGTCGGGAGCGATCCCCGTGCTGAGCGGGCAGGTATCCTGGCGCCAGGCCGCCACTTTCCATCTCATCACCCCGTTCCCGGGAGCCTTTGGAGGTTTGACCGGCGCGATGGCGGGGCTCTACTTGATCGGATTCGCGGCCCCGGCGTTCGAGGCCGCCGCGTGTCATGTGGGGGAGACGATCGATCCCACGCGCAACGTGCCGCGGGCGATGCTGGCCAGCGGAGCGATGGCGACGCTCTACTTCGTGGCGCTTCCGGTGGTGTGGCTGGGGCTGCTGGGGCCAGGACCGCTGCGGGAACCGCTGGCGTACTCGCTGTGGCCGACGTTCGCGCCGTTGCTGGGGAGCGCGGCGCGCGGCGCGGCGGTTTGGTTCATAGTATGCAACATGTTCCATGGGACGTTGCAGCCGCTGGCGGGAGCGTCGCGCACACTGGCGCAATTAGCCGAGGATGGGTTGCTGCCGCGCGTATTGGCGCGGCGTTCGCGGACGGATACGCCGTGGGTGGCGACGGTTTTGACGGCGGGAATGGCGATCATTGTGCTGCTGGCGGGCGACCCTACGCTGGTCATCGCCGCCGCCAATCTGGCCTACCTCATCGGCATCGGCCTGCCGAGCGTGGCCGTCTGGCTCTTACGCCGGGACGCGCCGGGCGCGGCGCGGCCATACCGGGCGCCGCGCGGGACGATCGGGCTTGGTGTGGGCGCCGCGGGCGTCTGGGGGTTGGCCACGATCCTTGGCTTCCAGCAGTTCGGGCTGCCTACCGTCCTGGCCGGGCTTGCCCTCGCCTTTTCCGGCGCGGTCTTCTATGCGCTGCGCCGCTGGAGCGACCGACGCCGGGAGGGAAAGCCGATCCTACTCCATTCGCTACATGTGAAGTTGACGGGCGCGATGTTGCTCGTGCTGACGCTTGATGGAACCGGCTATTACCTGGCCGTGAGTTCCCTGGGCAAGCAGCAGACCGTCCGTATCGCCGGGCTGGAGGACATTTTCGTCGCCGTAGCCGTGCTCACGCTCAGTGTCGGGCTCATCCTGCCGGGGACGATCGCACACGCGACGGGCGAGGTGGCGCGCTCGGCGGAACGCCTAGCGCACGGGACCCTGGCCGACCTCCTGCATGCGATGCAAGCTCTCGAGACGGGTGACCTCGACGCTGCCCATGCGAGGATCGACGTCGACCCGGTCGTCGTGCACACGCGCGACGAGGTGGGGGCAATGGCAGCCAGCTTCAACCTCATGCAAGCCGAGGTCGCGCAGGCGGCGATGGCGCTTGACGGGGCGCGCGAGGGGCTGCGCCAGGCGCGCGGCGACCTCACCAGGAGCAATGAGGAGTTGGCCCAATGGGCGAGCGAACTGGAGCGGCGGGTGGAGGAGCGCACGACCGCGCTCCAGAAAGCGCGTACCACGGCGATCGCCCACGCCAATCGGCTCGACGTCATCTTCAACTCGATCGCCGATGGCGTGATGGCCACCGACCCCGAGGGACGCATCGTGCAAGCGAACATGGCCGCTCGGATGCTGCTCGGACTCGACAGCGACCCGCGCCTCTCGGCGCTGCCCATCGCCGAGCGCGGTCCGCTGCAAGGCCTGCGCGACGAGCAGGGACGGCCGCTCGCCCCTGACCTGTGGCCGACCGTCCGTATCCTGCGCGGCGATGTGCTGACCGGCGCCGCCGCCGCCGACATCATCGTCCGCGCATCCGATGGGCATGACCGCGAAGTGAGCGTCACGGGGGCGCCCGTGTGCGATGAGACCGGAACGCTCGTCGGGGGCGTCACGGTCATACACGATGTGACGGAACGTCGCCGGCAGGAGCGGCGTACCCACGATGCGCTCCATGCCCTGCTGCATATGGCCGAGGCGCTCGTCCTGACATCAGACGATGTCGAAAGCGCCGAAGGCGCCATCGCCCGCCGTCTGGCCGAGATGGCCCACGATGTCCTGGCCTGTCGCCGCGTCAGTATCACCGCCATCGACCCGACATCAGAGGCGCTGGAGCAAGTCGCGGCGGTTGGGCTGATAGAGGAGCAGGAGCGGCAGTGGCGCGCCCGTGGCGACATGATGTCTCTGCTTGACCTCCTTGGAGGGGCGGCGTCGCTGGCCCGCTTCCGCGCGGGGGAAGCGCGGATCATCGACCTGTCGCGACCGGCCTACCGGCTTCATTTGTCGGACTACGGCGCCGATACCCTCCTGGCCCTGCCGCTACGCGCTGGGCCGCAGCTTGTGGGCCTCTTGACGATCGACCACGGGCCGGGCACGCACACATACGGCCCTGAGGAGATCGCGCTGTCCAGCGCGGTCGCCAAGCTCGTGGCGTTGGTGATCGAGCGTGAACGTCTGTTGCGCGAACGCGCCGAGTCCCGTGCGTCCGAACTAGCCCTGCGCAAATCGAACCAGCGCATGGACGAGTTCCTGAGCCTTGCCAGCCACGAACTGCGGACGCCGCTGACGACCGTGAAGGGCTACGTGCAACTCGCGGAAGGACGCCTGGCGCGCATCATGGGCGAGGAAGGACAGGAAGCCGCGCTGGAACCCCGTGTAGCGCCGGCCCATCAGATGCTCCAACGGACCGACATACACATCAGACGGTTGACCCGGCTCATCGACGACCTGGTCGATGTGTCGCGCGTCCACGCTGGCAAGCTGGCGCTGCGTCTGGAACCGTGCGACATAGGGGCGATCGTGTGTGAGGTTGTCCAGGCGCAGCGCCAGTTGCATCCGGAGCGGCTCATCACGATGGACGTGGCAACAACCGCGCCGCGCCAGACCGTCGCCGACGGGGACCGTATCGGTCAGGTCGTGGCGAACTACCTGGGCAACGCGCTCAAATACGCGCCGCCTGATCGACCGATCGCGGTCGGCTTTGCCGACGAGGGCTCGACCGTACGCGTCTGGGTCCGCGACGAGGGCCCCGGCCTGTCAGCGCACGAGCAGACACGGATATGGGACCGTTTCTACCGTGTCGATGGCGTATCGCACCAGAGTGGATCGCATGTGGGGCTCGGCCTGGGACTACATATCAGCCAGACCATTGTCGAGCGGCACCATGGGCGCGTCGGAGTCGAAAGCGCCCTTGGCGAAGGCTCAACGTTTTGGTTCACACTTCCATATCGCGAAGGATTTGTCATATGACCTGGCAACCAGAGATCGACGAATTGCGCCGCCGCGAGGACCTCGCCCAAGCTATGGGCGGCGACGACAAGGTCGCCAAACATCACGCCCAGGGTCGCTTTACCGTGCGCGAACGCATCACCCGGTTACTCGACCCTGACACCTTCCATGAGAGCGGCGCCCTCGCCGGCAAGACCACCTACGAGGACGGCCAGCTCACCGCCTTCCAACCGGCCAACTTTGTGCTCGGTAGTGGACGCATCGAGGGGCGCAAGGTCATCGTCGGCGGCGACGACTTTACTGTGCGCGGCGGATCCGCCGACGCCGCTATCCTGGGTAAGCAGGTCTACGCCGAGCGCTTGGCCCACGACCTGCGTCTGCCTATCGTGCGCCTCGTCGATGGGACCGGCGGCGGCGGCAGCGTCAAGATGCTCGACGATATGGGCTTTACCTATGTTCCGGCCAATCCCGCGTGGGACCTCGTGGTCGCCAACCTGGGTATCGTTCCCGTGGTGGCCGCCTGCTTAGGCTCCGTGGCCGGCCTCGGTGCGGCCCGTGTCGCGGCGTCCCACTTCTCGGTCATGGTCGAGGGTACGTCGCAACTGTTCGTGGCCGGGCCGCCGATCGTAAAATTTGGCGTCGGCGAAGACCTGAGCAAGGAGGAACTCGGCGGCGTCGAGATACACCGCGCCAGCGGGGCTGTCGACAATCTCGCCGCCTCCGAAGATGACGCCTTCGCGCAGATTCGCCGCTTCCTCTCGTACCTGCCGTCGAACGTCTGGGCGCCGCCGCCAATCGTCCCGTCGGATGATGATCCAGGCCGTCGTGAGGAGTCCCTGCTCTCGGTCATCCCGCGCAACCGTCGCCGCCCCTATAAAATTCGGCCCACCCTCGACGCTACATTCGATAGTGGTTCCGTTTTCGAGCTGGGCCGCTACGTCGGCGGCGCGACCGTGACGGCGCTGGCGCGGCTCGACGGGCGCCCCATCGGCGTGCTCGCTCCCGACCCTTATGTCGGCGGAGGCGGCTTGACCGCAGAGGGCGCCGACAAGCTGGAGCGCTTCGTCGACCTCTGCCAGACGTTTCACTTGCCAATCGTCAACTTTGTCGATCAGCCGGGGCTGGTGATCGGGCGCGAGGCCGAACGCAAAGGCACGATCCGGCGCGGCGTACGCGCCATCGCTGCGATCTATCAGGCCAGCGTGCCCATGGTCGAAATTATTATCCGCCGCGTCTTCGGTGTGGGCGGAGCCGGCATGACCAACGCGCACGGCCTCAACCCGCGCTACGCCTGGCCCTCCGGCGACTGGGGTTCGCTACCGGTCGAGGGCGGTGTCGAAGTCGCCTTTCGCCGCGAGTTGGAGGCCAGCGACGACCCCGAGTCGCTGCGCCAAACTATCTTACAACGCATGGAAGCGGTACGCTCACCGTTCCGCACCGCCGAAGCCTTCGGAGTCGAAGAGATTATCGACCCACGCGACACACGCCCGCTGCTATGTGACTGGGTCCACGACGCCTACGCGCTGCTCCCGCAGCAGCTTGGCCCCTCGACGCACGCCATGCGCCCCTGATCGGCGAGTGACGAGTGACGAGTGGCTACCATCGACTATCGACTATCGACTATCGACTATCGACCAGGAGGATATATGACCGAGATCCGCGCGAGCACAACAGGGTCCATTTGGAAAATATTGGTGGCCGTAGACGACACAATCGTGCCGGGCCAGGAGGTGGCGATCCTGGAATCGATGAAGATGGAGATACCGATCGAGGCGGAGGTTAGCGGCCGCGTCACGCGCATTCTCGTCCATGAAGGTGAGTCGGTGCGGCAGGACCAAGTCCTGATGGTATCATCATGATCGCTTGCCGTCGTTAAATCTTTAGAACATTTAATCGCCCGGCACATCGAAGCTGGCGAAACTATCGGGCAGCAGCCCAGAGAGACGCGTGAGGCGTCGCGCGCCGTCGAGCGTCGCCAGCACGACATCCATGTCGCGGTCCATCTCACCCGCTCCGGCAAACTCGAGCAACACCTGGCGGCACGCGCCACAGGGCGGCGTCGGCGCGTTCGTCTCCGTCACCACGGCGGCGGCCACGATGCGGCGCTCGCCGTCCTGTACGGCCGCGAAGACGGCGTTGCGCTCGGCGCAACTAGTGAGGCCGTACGACGCGTTCTCCACGTTGCAACCCTTGTAGATACGGCCCGACTCACCGCGCAGCGCCGCGCCGACCTTGAAGCCCGAGTAGGGCGCGTAGGCCCGCTCACGCGCCTCCGTGGCCGCCTGAACCAACGCCGCGAATTTGTCGTCTTCTAGCTCATGCCGCGATTGCTGGACCATGGCTCTCCCTCCTACGATACACACGACCTACAGTACACACGACGATGGTGACTGGGCTTCTTCCCTATGCTACCCCATCACCAGCTTCCCCAGGTCGGCCGGCCGCGTGAGCAACGCGGCAAGATCACGCAGCGTGATAAGCCGGCGTCGCCGCACAACCGGGTCGGAGTCCATGATCAACACTTGCTCAAAGAAGACGTCGACGGGACCCTTGAGCGCGGCGACGCGTTGATAGAATCGGGCGTAGTCCTCCGATGCCAGGGCGTGCTCCGCGTCCGCGCGCACAGCGAGAAAAGCCTGCCATAGCGCCGCCTCGGCCGGCTCCAACGCGCCACCATCCGTTCCGGCGGCGCTATCCCCGTCGGCGCCGGCGGATTCCGCTTTGGCGGCGATGTTGACGATGCGCTTGACGGCGCCGGTCACCGCCGCGAACTCTGGCGTCCGCAGGCCGTGCGCCAACGCCTCGGCGCGTGCCATAGCGTCGGCCATGTCGTCATACCCTACGGCAAGTACGGCCTCAACCACATCGTAGCGCAGGCCGCGCTCCTTCATCGCGCCTTCAAGCCGCGCACGGAAAAACCGTAGCAGGTCGTCCTTCGTATCCGCCCGTGTGGCCTCGTCGAACCGCGCGTAGCCGGCCAGTGCGGCGTCCAGCAGCGCATCGAGACTCAGCCGTAGGCGCTGCTCCACGACGATCGCGGTCACGCCCTGCGCGGCCCGACGCAGGGCAAACGGATCGGCCGAGCCGCTCGGCGTCAGCCCCAGCCCGAAGAAACCGGCCAGCGTGTTCAGGCGATCCGCTAGCCCCACCGCGACGCCGGTCGGGCTCTCCGGCAGCGCGTCATCCGCGCCGCGCGGCAGGTAGTGCTCGAAGATACCGGCCGCCACCGACTCCTCCTCGCCCTGCGCCCGCGCGTACGCGCGCCCCATTACCCCCTGCAACTCAGGGAACTCACCGACCAAACCCGTGGACAGGTCGCACTTGCACAACCACGCCGTACGCGCGATCGCGGCGCGGGTCGCTACGTCGTAACCCAGCGCGTTGGCTACGGGCTCGGCCAGCCACACGATGCGCTCAGTGCGCAAGTACTGGCTGCCCAAACGTTCCTGGAACACCATCTGTTTCAGTCCGTCGAGCCGGTCATCGAGGCGCCGGCGGCGGTCCTCATCCCAAAAGAAACGCGCATCGGAGAGGCGCGCCCGCAGTACCTTTTCGTTGCCGTGGCGCACGTTGTCCAGGGACGCGTCGCCGCCGTTGCGCACGGCGATGAAGGCGGGCAGCAGCCGCCCATCGGCCCGCGCGTAGACGGGGAAGTAGCGCTGATGCGTGCGCATCGACGTGACCAAAACGTCTTCGGGCAGTTCCAGGAAAGCCGGATCGAAGCGGCCGTCAAAGGCGGTGGGCCACTCCACCAGCCAGGTCACCTCCTCCAGCAGGCCGTCGTCGTCGGGCGCGCGGCCGCCAAGGCCCTCCGCAACGACATCCACCTGACGCCGAATCTTGGCGCGCCGCGCGTTGGGGTCGACTATGACGCCGGCCGCCGCGCAAACATCAACGTAGTCGCGCGCCGCCGTGACGGGGATCGGCGCGCCCGACGAGAGCATGCGGTGTCCGTACGTTTCGGTGGTTGTCACCACGCCTTCGACCTCGAAGGGTACGCGCTGGTCACCGTGCAGACACAGCAGCCAGCGGATCGGGCGGGCGAAACGCAACGTGTGCGCGCCCCAGCGCATCGACCGCGGGAACTCCAGCGCGTAGACCAGGCCGCGCAGCAGATTCGGCAGGATGGCGTCGGCGGATTGACCGACCTCATGCGTACGAACGTACACATACGGCGCGCCCTTCTCGTCGTCCTGGACGACCAACTCCTCCACGGCGACGCCCCGCGCACGGGCAAAACCCAGCGCCGCCCTGGTCGGCGCGCCCGTGGTGTCGTACGCCAACCGCGCGGCCGGGCCCTTCACCAGCACAGCGCGGTCCTCTTGCGCGGCGGCCACGTCCCGGACCAGCAAGGCCAGCCGGCGCGGCGTGCCATAGGTCTCGATGGCGCCGTGGACGAGGTGGGCGGCGGCGAGGGCCGACGCCGCTTTGGCCGCCAACTGATCGAGCGCCGGCGGCCCAAAACGCGCCGGCAGTTCCTCGACCCCAATCTCCAGCAACAAGTCACGCGTATCGCTCGTCATGACGCGCTCCCCTCGGCGATCCGGTCAGATATGTCGACGGTATGAAAGGCCCGGCCGTAGCGTCGTTCGGCGAGCGGCTTGAGCAGTGGGTAACCCAGCCGCTCGCGTTGGCGCAGATACGCGCCCGCGACCGCACGGGCCAACCGGCGCACACGGCCGATATAAGCCTGGCGCTCTGACACAGAGATAGCGCCGCGCGCCTCGAGCAGATTGAAGGTATGGGAGCACTTCAGCACATAGTCGTAGGCCGGCGTGACCAGACCACCCTCCAACGCCCGTCCTGCCTCGGTCTCGTAGAGCCTGAACAGCGTGTCCAGCAACGCGGCGTCGGCGGCCTCGAAGCCGTAGGCGGAGGTCTCGTACTCCTGCTGCTGGAACAGGTCGCGGTAGCTAACGCCGGGAGCGTACATGACGCCGAAGACATCGTCAACGCCCTGGATATAACTGGTTAGACGCTCCAGCCCGTAGGTGATCTCCACCGAAACCGGGTCGCAGTCGTAGCCCGCGAACTGCTGGAAGTAGGTGAACTGCGTGATCTCCATGCCGTCGAGCCAGACCTCCCAGCCGAGGCCCCACGCGCCAAGGGTAGCCGACTCCCAGTTGTCCTCGACGAAGCGGATGTCGTGCTCGCGTGCCACGACACCGATCGCCTCCAGTGACGCCAGATACAGGTCCTGGATCGCGTCGGGCGAGGGCTTGATGATCGTTTGATACTGGTGATGTTGGTAGAGCCGGTTGGGGTTCTCGCCGTAGCGGGCGTCGGCCGGACGCCGCGACGGCTCGACGTAGGCGGCGGCCCACGGCTCGGGGCCGAGCGCGCGGAAGAACGTATGCGGGTTCATCGTGCCCGCGCCCTTCTCCACGTCGTAGGGCTCGGCGATCAGGCAGCCGTGGCCGGCCCAGAACCGGTGCAAGGCCAGGATGACGTCCTGTAAGTACATGTGAGTTCCCTCCTCCTCGTCGGCTGATTGGCCGGCGACAAAAGAGAGGCTCTCGTCCCCGGCCACGACAGTGGCCGGGGACGAGAGCCACATCATGCTCCCGCGGTTCCACCCCGCTTAACGCGCCATAGAGCTACAGCGCGCTCGTCTCTGCATATGATCGGCGCGGCTGTGTAGGACCGCCTTCCCCAGCCTCACCCCACCGGCTAGCACCAACCGCCGGTTCTCTGCGCGAGTGACGCGCCAGGTACTCTTGTCCGTCAGCGCCTGTTGGATGGACTGTATCACGCCGTCGCGGGACACGTCAACGCGCGGTCGCATGGCGTGCGGTCGCATGGCGGGTGCTCGCCTGTTTTTCGCACTGGTCAACAAGGCACGCGTCGTATCTGCTGGGAGCGCCGGCGTCGGTCCGCTGACTGTCCAGCCGGCCCACGGTCGCCGCCACGATGTCTGTGAATGGTAACCCGCTCGCCCGCGACGCCCTGCCGGCTGAACAGTCAGCGGACCGACGCCGGCGCTCCCAGTAGACGCGAAAAAATAGCGCGCACCCCATACGCCATCACTAAAGCATGGTCCCATCCCGTGCACGCTATGCTGACATCTGGGCATACTACTGCGGTCGTCAGGAATATAATAGATGGCATAGGGGGGATAGATGCGATGGCCGAGGCTGTAACGCTTGAACTGCCCGACGCTGTGGCTCACCGTGCACGGGAGACCGCACGCCGCACGGGACGCCTGAATGAGTTTTGGGCCCATGGCTGTGTTTGCGTTAAGCCGTGTTTAGTACACTGGAAACCGTGAAGCGATTACAAGTACTCATCGTGTTGCATGATTGACACTCCCACGGCTACAGCCTGTGGGATTCTCTCGTGTAGCCCCCACACATGGCGGGTAGTCACGGAGCTTCCGGCCGCGCGTGTCCGCGCTGTCGGTCTCCCCAAAGGGGAGAGCGGAGCGCCATGCACCGCTCCCCGCCGAACGAACACCGCCATTACAACGATGCCCCTCTTAAGCACGACGGGGAAGGACCGTTGCCGGTCTCCAGATAGCGGATCACCGCAGACCGCTATCCACGCCAGGAACACCGGGACCATCCGGGCTGATAGCGGCCCGGAACATCCGGCGCTGTCCTCTCCATTTTACCATGCGGGGGCGACGGCACGAGGGCTGAAGCCGCTACAGCGGATGAAGCCCTGATATCCCAGGGCTAAAGCTCCTGGGCTTTACGGGCTAGTTTTGTAATCTTCTGCTCGACGCGCATGTGGCGACGGCATATCGATCTCAGCCCGTATTGGCGACCTCCGGAATTCGCCACCGCCATTGCCGCCTACTGGCTTGGTCCGTACCAGGGCGATACGGCCGTTCTGCACCATTTCGCGCAGGTGCGGGAGTTGGACCAGATGCTCGTCCGTGTCGGCATACGGCAGCTGTCGCGCTTGGTCGAGACGGGCGGCCTAGAGTATGCGGACGAGTTTACACGGGCAGCCGACGTCATCTGCCAGCTGATCGAGCGGCCAGGGAAGGCGCAATCGTCGGTCTGGGACCCGCGACATGACAATAGAAAGGCATAAATCAATGGCAAAGCAATATCACATCGCGCTGGAGCGGGGCGAGGTCGGGCGCTACGTGCTGCTGCCGGGTGACCCCGGCCGCTGCGAAAAGATCGCGGCCCATTTCGACGACGCCCGCTTGGTGGCGTCGAACCGCGAGTACGTGACGTACACGGGTACGCTGCTCGGCGAGGCGGTGTCCGTCACCTCCACTGGCATCGGCAGTCCGTCCACGGCCATCGCCGTCGAGGAACTGGCCGCCATCGGCGCCGATACGCTCATCCGTGTGGGCACGGCCGGCGCGATCGCGCCGCACCTGCGCGGCGGGTCGCTCGTGGTGGCGCAGGGGGCGGTGCGCGACGAGGGCACGACGCCCCACTATGTCCCCCTCTCCTACCCCGCCATCGCCGACCTCGCCGTCGTCAACGCGTTATGTCAAGCAGGGGAGGCGTTGGGCAACGACGTACAGACGGGTATCGTGCGCAGCACCGACGCCCTCTACGCCGACCTCGCGCCCGCGTCGATGCCGCTGCAAGCCCTCTACAACGACCGTCCCGACGCCATGTGGGCGCGCGCCAACGTGCTGTGCGCTGAGATGGAGGCGGCGGCTCTCTTCGTCGTTTCCAGCATCCGCGGCCTGCGCGCGGGCTGCGTGCTCTCCGTCGTCAACGCCACCGGCGAAGGCGAGATACCATCCGGCGTCCCCCCGCTTGACCGGCTCATCGCCACGGCGGTCGAGGCGCTGCGCGTGCTGATCCGGCGCGACATCAGCGACGGATAGGTGAGCGCCCTGGGCAACCAAGGCGACGCTCCGGCCCCACCGAGCGGTGGCGAGGCGAAGAGTTTTCGTCCGCGCGTTGGCCGTGCCGCGCGACTAGCAATTGCTAGCATGTGCCGTCACTGGGAGTCTGGCACGTTATCAACTTACGTTTCGTCTACGATATCTTCCTCCTCGATTTGCTGGACAAGCGCGCTGAGCGATTGCGGGTCCATGATGTCTCTCAGCGCGGCTTGCGCCGCGTCGCGCACTACTACATCGTCATGCCGTAGCGCCCGGCGCAACGGCTCGGCGGCCCGCCGGATGTCGAGCCGCGCCAGGGCGAAAACGGCGATAACCCGCACGTCGTGATCCGGGTCGTCGATGGCCTTGGCCACGAGGTCGAACGCGCGTTCGTCGCCGAGCCGGCCCAGCGCCCGCGCCGCGTTCCCACGCACCTCAGGGCTGGCGTCGTGGGCGAGGAGGGCGATGAGCGGCTCGACGGCACGCTTATCGCCAAGCACCTCAAGCGCCGCGGCGGCCTGGCGGCGCACACGCTTGTCGGAGTCACCGAGCGCCGCGAGATACGCGTCCGCCGATCTCATTGGCCACAGCGGCGCCATCAGTCCTCCTCGTCCACGTCTTCTTCGAGCGCGCGATCCTGCTTGATGGTGAGGTACGTTTCGAGCGCGGCCTGCATCATCTCCTGAAAAGACCGATACCGCGACACACCGGGGAGCCAACCAGCCATGAACATGCCCTCCCATTCGCCCTCTGCCGTGGCGACTTGCGGGTTGAGGAGATAAATAGCGCCATCGTAGTACGCGCCGACTTCCAGCGCCGTCTGGAGATGCGCCGGACGGTAGTAGAGGGAGGACTGTCCCTCTCCGTAGACGGAGTACTCCTCGTCCGTCGCCGGTCGTACGTCTTCGTGCAGCCAATTTTCGATCCAACCCTGGTGGCGGACCGCGAACCACTCGACGTCTTCGGTCGACCACAATCTCTCACTGAACGGCGGGACGTGCCGCCACCCATTGCTCACCATGAGAAAGGCGCGGTACGACGGAGGCAGCGGCGCCCCCAGACGAGCTTCAGCACGCACGATTTCGTCATCGGTCGCCCCTGGATAGCCCATCCAACCGGATGCGGCAACATCTTCAGGCAGATCTTCGTAATCGACGATTTCCAGGTCGCGCAACACTTCCTCACTCAAGCGCGTCAAGAAGGCACGCCAGTCGAAAGCCATGGCATCGCTCCAATTGTTCGCGCTACTGAATCAAGCTGGCCTGTTCGCCCTATCTTCGAGAAACAGGTGACATTCCTCGTCCGCAAGCATTTCCTTGCTCCACTGCGCAAGAAAATCGCGCCAGTCGAAAAAAACGCGCACCCTTATCCCGCGATGATCAGGCATAAGCCATATCGCTCCTTAGTAGCCACCGTGAGCATATCACTAACGAGGCTCCGCCTCAGACCGACGAGGCATGGACGGTTTCGGAGAGAGAAAGCCCCTGGTTGCGGGCACAAACGGAGTACGGTATACCGTCTCCAGAGAGGACCGTCAAGCGGTCGAGTTGCC
>JAABUV010005376.1_pt1 | contig 14652 bp, 14 predicted proteins | sample 5559971 | NCBI WGS metagenome assembly JAABUV01 (sample SAMN10711881, study PRJNA513362) | rock metagenome | isolation source: Antarctica rocks | place: Antarctica: Victoria Land, Knobhead nord | collected 2015-12-19
CGCGATCCCCGACGACGAACACCTCGTCCTGCCGGTGCGCTGGCCGTCGCCGCGCTTGGAACGCTATGTGGCCGCGGTCGCTCCTCGTGCGGCCGGATCCTGTCCGACAACCGACCGATAGCCGAACCCGCCTCGGCGACGTCGCATGGCTTCGGTCGTCCGGCGCCGGCGTCCCGCAGGGGATCGGCTTCCGACACGGCTGCAGCTGACCTTCAACGGGCTGGCTGAACCTGTTGATCACCCGGGTTGACGCAGCGAGCTATGGGATTGCGGGCGGCCATATCGTGTAACCATGCGCTCCAGCTTCTACTGCGTTGAGCACGCCATGAGCGAGCAACTCGTCCTCGCATCATCTGTCTGCGACGGACGAACCGCATGCGCGGACCACGCCAGGTCCGCGAACTTGCAGCGGGCTCCGACGGCATCGGGTCGAGGGTAAACCAGTGCAAGCAGTGCCTTCGGGTGCCGCACCGCGCCTATTCATCGTCGACCAGGTGCCGTTGTGCATCAGGCATGCTGCGGACGCCGTATTCCCGGAGGATGACATGGGGGCGCACCACATGGCGCACGCCGCATATCTCCGCCTGCAGGTTGACGGAGTGCGCGGCGCGTACTGACGCTGGCCCGCCGTTCAGCCCGGGTGAGCCCGGCGGCCAACGGAGGGGCCAGATCGTCGCCGCAGGGGGTTTCCGCTTCCGGAGTACGTTGATCGCCTCCTCCGAGCTCCCTCGCCGTTGCTGGGGGCTCTGGAACGACGGTCGTTCCGAGGGTTCAAACTTGTGGCGGTCCACCGAGAGGAGGGTGCGTATGTCGGTCGGCTTGAAAGGTCCGATGAGTGCGGACCTGGTATGGGCAAAGGTGATGCGCCCCCGGATCCCGCTGGTGTACCTGGACCTGAACACGATCATCTACATCGCTCGCACGCTGGGCGGCCATATCAACGTCCCCGCCGGTTACGCGGAACTCTGGAAGTCGGCAGTTCGCGCAAAAGAGGAGAAGCGGGCGATGTTTCCGCTGGGCGAGTCGCATTTGTGGGAGATTTCAAAGATCACCGATCCGAAGCAACGTGGCCACCTGGCCGACATCCTCGAGACGCTGTCCGACTTTCAGTACCTGCTGGGTCGCAGTTCGATTGCCGAATTGGAGTTCGAGGCTGGGATAGCGAAGGTCATGGGTGAGGACGTCACGGCCGGGAGCCTGATGCTGGTGCGGCCGACGATGGGTCAGGTATTCGGACGAGTCGGAGGCGTCAATATCGTCGACGCGGAAGGCAATGACGTCTCCGGCAGTGTCCGTGTGGGGATGAGCGATGCCGAGTTTGGTTCCCTAAAGGCAAAGCTGAACTACAAGTTCGAGCGCGGAATTTTGCGCGGCCCTTCGGATCAGGACGTAGTGGCGCTCGGAGGCAACCCTGATTTCAGAACGGAAGTGGCGATCGCCAGCCATCAGAGCCGCGTCGGTTGGGAACTGGACACTGAGCGGGTTCTCAACGAGGATCCAAAATGGCGTCGCGGTCGCCTGCGTGATGTCATCGCAGCGCGAGAGATTGTTCACGAATGGCTCAACCTGTTCACACGGCTGCGGATCGAGCGGCTGCAGGCAGGCTTGCCGACCTTCGACCCCTCCGAAGACGAGATGTGCTCCTTCTTCGGATCAATGCCGCACACCCAGGTCGCCATCAGCGTGAAGACCCGCCTCCATCAGGATCCACGGCACAAGTGGACGCCGAATGACATCAGCGACATCGACGCCATCTCGGTCGCCTACCCCTATTGCGAGGCGGTATTCCCGGACAAGGCGATGCGTGCCGCGCTGACCAACTCGAAAGAACTGCGGAGCCTTGGAACGTTCGTCCCTCGTCGGCCGGAAGACCTCGCCGAGTGGCTCGACGCCCTTCCTGGCCTGTTCGCACCCGACATGTTTGTGCCGCACCCGTTGAACCGATCCGTTGCCTGATCATGTTGCGCGGGTCTTCATTGGTCGATCGCCCGATCACGTCTTGTCACCGCCGGCGAGCCGGCCTCAGCGCGCGGCTTATCGCGAGGCTGCTGCGGCGGTGAGCATCCCGACCACCGATCCCCTGCGGGCGTGGCGTCCAGCTCGGTGGCGACCACGCCAGGTGAACCGCCCGAGGTTCGTCATGGCGGTGTCGGTGGATTCCACCATCGCCCGCGCCCACCAGCACAGCATGAACACCACCTAGGAGGTCGTCAGGAACAACAATTCACCGTTCGGGGAGGGCTTGCGCGAGGAGATGCAGCCGCGCCAAGCAGCGCTCTCCGCCCAGGCTGGCAGGGTCGGACGCGGGTCAGGCGGCGATGACGATGCGTTCGCGGACCTGAGCGAGGAGGCTGTCGGTCACGGCGGTGGGGTCGTCGGCGTCGGCGTGGGCAGCGACGGCGGTGAGGATCTCGTTCTCGGTGCCACGGAGGACGGCGCTGCAGCCGGGGACAACGTCGCCACACATGAACTGCTTGACAGCTACCTCCAGGTTGTACGCTCGGTCGATCAGGCGTGTCTTTCCTCCGGCGGTCCGGGGGCTGGTCTTGAGCTCGGCCAAGGCGCAGCAGCACCCGCACGACCGGCACGGTGCCGGTGGCCCGGCCCAGCTCGTCCACGCACACCACCGGGTCGAAGCGGCAGGACTCGGGGCGGGCGGCAATGCGCGCTGGGCGATCTCGACGACGCTGGTCGAGGCGGCGACCCGCAGGCTGACCGGGGCGGTCCGGCCGTCGACCTTGTCCTAGACGTCCGGCAGGCGTAGCCGCCCGCGCGCCGCGTTCGCCTGCACGACGGCCGGAGTGGGTGTGACACTGCGGGCATGGTTCGTACCGGCGCGCGCGCCGAAGTGCTCGGCGTCCTGCTCGCGGCCGCGGGCTTAGCCTCGCCGCGCAGCCCCCGCCGGCGCCGCGCCCCGACGTCCTGCCTGCGGACGCGCGGGCGGCGGTCGCGGCGCTGTACCGCGAGCTCGGCGGACAGCAGGAACAGCCTTTGCTCCGCCCCGGCGCGTGGGACCTCACGCTCGCCGGCGGAGTCGTCGTCGAACTCGACGAGGAGCTCCACTTCAACCGCTACCGCACCCGGACACTCACGGCGCCGTGGGCGCGGAAACTCCCGTGGAGGGACGCCTACCTGGCGATGTGCGCCCGCCACGAAGACGAGTGCGTACGAGCCGGCTCGTGGGGTAAGCGCTGGACGAACGAGTCCTGCGAGCGGATGTTCGGTCGGGCGGCGCCGGCCGCGGACCTCGACGCGCCAGGCGGCGCTCCTCGGTGGAAGCAGCGCGCGCTGTACGACGCCGTTAAGGACGCTGTCGGATCCGCGCCCGGCAGGCTGCGGCTGGTCCGGCTCGCCGTCCATGACGAGATCGGCGGGGTCTCCCTCGGCGCAGTGCTCGAAGGACGCGGCAGGGTTGCGCCGCGCGACCTGCGCGCATTGGTAGAGGCGCGGACCGCCTGAGTCGGCGGCGTCGGCGCCGGACCCCTGGGGGCGTGACAAGCGCAGACGAGCCACTGAGTGAGCATGCCGCGGCCGTGCCACGACCTACTGCTCGCGACGGCGCGCCGAGACGAAGCGGGCCGCCTTCGACGTTCCGTAGGACGAACGGTCAGCGGAGCACGTGATGGCTTCCCACCGTCACCCTGATCGTCCCGTCGCCCGATCGTCACCTGCGACGGCAAAGGCTAGTCGGCGACGCCCTCTTGGAACGTCGTGACGTCGCCGTGGGAGGTTGGGGAAAAGGTCCTTTCCTGAGCGATGGTGCCGGCCCTCGCTCTGCCGAGTCTGCACCGTTGTCGGTCCCGTGTGACATACCTTGAACCCGTGGCGGACGGTAGCGGCATTGAGTGGACGGAGGCGACGTGGAACCCCACCACTGGCTGCGATCGGATTAGTCCGGGCTGCGACCACTGTTACGCCCTGACGCTTGCGAAACGGCTGAAGGCGATGGGCAACCCGAAGTACCAGGAGGACGGGGACCCGCGCACCAGCGGACCCGGCTTCGCGATCACCCAGCACCAGTCGGCGTTGGACATTCCGCGCCGTTGGTCCGCGCCCCGGCTCATCTTCGTGAACAGCATGTCGGACCTGTTCCACGCTCGGGTCGAGACCTCATTCATCCGCGACGTCTTCCAGGTCATGGAGGAGACGCCCCAGCACACCTACCAGCTCCTCACCAAGCGGCCCCGGCGCGCAGCGCGGATGGCCGCAGTGCTGCCGTGGCCGAGCAACGTGTGGCTGGGTGTCAGCGTCGAGACGACCGATCAGCTGTGGCGCCTGGACGATCTGCGCCGCGTGCCAGCCGCGACGCGTTTCGTGTCGGCCGAGCCTCTACTGGCCTCGTTGGCGGGAATCGATCTGACGGGGGTTCACTGGCTCATCGCGGGCGGTGAGAGTGGCCCGAACCACCGACCCCTCGACCCCGGGTGGGTGCGTGAACTTCGTGACGCCTGCCGGCGACAGAGCATCGCCTTCTTCTTCAAGCAGTGGGGTGGGCGAACGCCGAAGAGCAACGGTCGCGAGCTCGACGGGCGGCTCTGGGACGAGATGCCGGTGGCTACACGGGCTTGAGGGTGAGGTGCCAAAGGTCGGTCACGCCCTTGGGGTCGGTGGACGTCTTTCCGGCGGCCAGGACCTGCTTGATGGCAGCGCGGAGGTGTAGACCGCGCACCACACCGGCCAGGTCATCACCGAGGACCTCGCGAGACTTGTCGATGATGCCGAAGGGCTCGCCCTTGGCGAGCTCGTTGGTCAGCCGATCAGCGAGATCGTCGACCCACTTCGCCTTGAGTTTGGCCTCCTGCGCATTCCAGTCCTTCTCCCACGCGCTGTCAGCGGCGAAGAAGGTGCCTTCGGCCGCGAGCTCAGCGTGGTACTTCCGCCATCGCTCGAGCCCGAGCGACGACGACTCGCCGAAGGCGATCATGCCGTCGCTGTGGAGGGTTGCGAAGACGAGGTAGTAGACCGGCTTCAGGTCGGCTCGGGGCCTGACGTCGACGATCCAGGTGCCGGCACCTCCCACGCGCTCACGGAGCTTCTCGGCGTACCCGGCGACGACAGCCTCCTCAGCCGCCATCTTCTGGTCCTCCGACGCGTTCTTGGTGGGGCACTCAAGCCAGGCGTCCCGCCACCAGGCTCCGCCGCACACCGCATCGATGCGCTTCAGAGAACCCTCTACCGGCTTGGGGCTGTTCAGCATCCCGGCAAAGCGCCGCAGGTGCGCGGTCAGATTGATGAGCACCTCGGTGGCTGGGGCTCCAATGCCGCGAGCGCGGTCGAAGATCCGGACCACCTCGTCCAGAGGAATGGTCAGGCCGCAGGGATCGAGGTACACGAACAGCGGGATGCCTCCGGACTGCTTCAGCAGTTCCGGAAGGTGCTCCGAGATGTCGCCGTCGGTGATGGTGGTTTTGACGTCGGTGCCCTCGGCCTCGACGACCTTGCGCAACTGCGCCACCGTCTTTGCGTCGTCCTCCACAAAGTGTAGTTCGAGCTTGCGTGGGAGCTTGGCGAGCTCGTGCGCCTTCCGCAGCAGCATCGCTCCAGAGCCTTCTTCATCATCCTCGTACCGTCCCGGCCCTGCGTAGCCGTCAATGAAGGCGACCCGGTTGTCGATTGACCTACTGCCGGTCTTGCTGGCGAAGGGAGTCGCGTACTGGTCGATTATGGCGTGCTTCAGCACCGCTGCCGACTTCTTGGTCTTGTGGAACTGGTTCAAGAGCTTGCCCCCAAGCGATTTGCCGTGCGATGTCAGGGTATGCGAGCGGAGATCCTCGCGCACGAGAGTTGGCGATACCACGATCGCGTTCAAACGTTGTCGCTTGCCGGCGCGGGTACAGCCTCGGTGGGCGTTCGCGCAATGCCACGTAGCCAAATTTTGGTCATGCTGCTCGGGGTTCGATGGAGTGGATTCTGATGGTTGCCGGCCCGTTGTGGCGGATGCTGCTGGCTTCGTTGCGTTTCTTGACGCGGTAGTGGTTGTGGCGGAAGCGTTTGAGTGCCCGTGGGCTGGTGCGGTGGCGGCGTTTGGTGATCGACAAGTGACACAAGATCACCTCGGTCGAGGAGTCGGAATCGGCGCCGCAAACCGTTCCGCTTGCGGGGCATCCCCACGATCGCGCCATGAAGCGGTTGCGCTGCACACTGTTGCTGGTGGGCTCGGTAGTGGATGACCTTGAAGCGCTAGTTCTAGCGGTCCTCATGGACCGTCTGCCGCTCGATACTGCGGGCGAGCTGGTTCAGATTGACACGGCGGACCTCGTGATCGGGCACCTCAACTGGCGGGCCGCTTCATCGCGCCGGTCCCGAGTCCGGCGCACTGGGCGGGCGGGCCCGATGCGCGGCCGCCGGACGGCTCGGGAGCACCTTCACTTCGGGCGCCGTGGCGAGCGGTGCGGCCTGACCAAATTGTCGGCCGTGCCAGTTACGGTCGACCGCATGAGCGACCAGACAGCTGCAGCCGTGCGCGAGGCCGAAGCCGCTGCGGTGCAGGCCCGCGCCGAAGCCTCCCAGCTCAAGCGCCAGTGTCTGTCGGCAATCGCCGACCTACTCCCGGGCCAGGCTGACGCTGTCGCCAAGCGCCTGGCGCACGCCCAGCCCGCCACCACGAAGGCCCTCGGGCCGAGCGGGGTCAAGGCCCTCAGGGATCAGATCGCCGCCCGCGCCGCCGAAATCGCCGCTGACCTGCGGGAGGCCGAGAACCTCGTTGAATGGCCCCGCTCGGACGAAGCGGCGCCACGCGACGTCCGTTCGGCGTTCTTCAATTACCTCTACGGCCGTCGGCTCGCCGCGCTTGCGCGTGTGCTTAAGGACCACGGCTACGACGTACACGACGACAACGCGCAAGGCGCCCAGAGCGCCGTGCTCCCCCAGTACCTCTACGACGAGAAGATCCTCGATCCCCTCGTTGACGGCTTGGCAAGTCTCGCCGCCGCCGAGAAGGCTCTCGCGCAGGCCCAGGCCGCCCATGACCTGCAGACCGTCGACGACCTCTGGGCCGATGACTAGGCGCCCTGCTGCTTCGCCGCGCGGCCGGAAGCCGGCGAGCGAGCGCAAACGTCGCGCCCCATCGAATAGGATTGGGGAGCGGGGCGAGAAGAAGTTCGACGCCGCCGCGGCCGATCACGGCCTGTTGGCCACGCCGATCAAGAACGACTACGGGTTCGACTTCGTGTGCCAAGTCGACGAAGACCACGATTCGGCTGGGTCCAGCGGCCTGTCCGGGGGGCTAGTCGGCGTTTCGGTACGAGCAACCACAAACTCCGCCGGCCGGATCAAACTCGACCGTGCCGACGCCCGCGCACTTCTCGCGGCTCAGTTTGCCTCGATGGTGGCGCTGGTCCACCTGCCAAAAAAGGGCGCCGAATCAATCAGCGTCCGCGTACTCGACGAGGCCTTCCGCAACACGCTCGGCGCGTTCCTCCTCAGCGATAGGGACACTGTCTCCTTCACACCTGTGGACTTCGCTCCGATCGCCAACGTCCGGCGGCTGCTCGCGCCTGCCCTCGAGCCGGGGTTTGTCCTGCAGTCCCGCCTGGCGTCCATTGTGTCCGGCCTCGAGCCGCACATCCCCGGAATGCGCCTGGCCGTGGAACAGGACTCCACCGGCTCGTGGACCGTCGTCACTGCAGACAACCTGTTCTCACTGTTCGCTGGCGAACTCGACGACAGGCAGGACCCCCGATATCTCACCGCGTTCGGCTCGCCCTCGCGCATGCCTAACCGCCTGCGCGAGCTCGACGTCACACCCAGGCTCGTCACCAGCCTGGACGGCCTGCCGAAGGGTCTAGTCATCATCGGAGCGACGGAGCACGAGGACGCGGAGTGGACCGTCGTCGATGACGACGGCTCGGCCGACTGCATCCTGTCCAGCGCTGAAACGCCCCAGCACACAGGCTGGCGCCACGCCGCCGGCTGGTCGCTCGTGATCTCCCGCCCCGTGCTGCACGCCGGCGTCTACGTCCACGAGCTCAAAGCCTTCGCCGACCCGGATGAGGAGCTCGCGCTCGGGTCCAAGCCGGACCTCAACGCCTTTCTGCTCCGGTGCGGCCGGACCGCGCGTGTCGGCAAAAAGTCATGGGGCAAGCAGCCCCTCGCCGCATGGGACTTCGAGGACATGCCCCGCTACAACATGTTCGCGCAGTGGCTGGCCGACGCTGCAGAGGTTGCGCCAGCCGGCACCCACCTCGCTTTCCTGCGCGACGCGCACGACGACGACACGATGCGGGCGCTCCACTGGCTGTCCGTTCTGCAGCGCGACCCCGCCAACCCGGGTGTCCGACTCGGCTTCATGCTTGGCGGCGCGGAAGGAGCTCCGGACCAGCCGTGCGAGCTGAGGGTTCCGGTGCTATTGGCTACGGCCCAAACCTCACTCCTGGTCGAACTTCACTGCCAAGCTCGGATTGCAGTCGGCCAGGACGGCGGTATCGCCGGCCTCCAGATCAAGCGCGTCCAACACGTCTCGGCCTCCGAGCTGACGGATCGGGCGAACACCACACAATTCCCCGAGTTTGTCCTTCACGCAGGCCTCGGCATCGCACTGACTGACTCGGGATGGGATGTGGTCGACGGCGCGGACTACCCCGACGACGTCTGCCGATTTGAGGTGCTCGCGGTTGATTGAGCCCTAGACGGCGGCGGCGCCGTCAGCACCCATGGACCTGCTCCTTGGCAAGCGACGCCAACGGCGTGAAGCACTGGAAACGTCATTCAGTTGGACATCGAGGACCGGGCGGGCTAGCACACGATCGTCCAGACCCCGTCACGCCCAGTGCGTATTGCACAGCCTGCCGAGCCGCACGACCATCGCCCGAGTGGGGATGGCGGGCTTTCGACGGTCCGGGAGTGGAACAGCAGCTCCCGCTGACATCCCGAGGCCTCGGGATCTCAGCGGGAGGGTTTGCTGCGCAGCCACCAGGAGAGATCGGCGGTTGCGGTGACGTCGACGCGGGTCTGACGACAGCATCACCCGCCTCGAAAAGGCTGCTTGAGCTTGACCGGCACCACACCGGATGCCGGCTTCTCAGGTGCAAGACCCGGCGCGAGCTCTCCTCGCCGCATGAACCCATCATCCCAGCTCAGCGCCATATTCCGGTGCGACACGCCGATTATTCAGCGCCCTCCTAGCACCGCACGTCTGGACGGGCGCGAGACGCGCCCGCACCGTAAGGTGCGTGCCCCGGGACTGACATGGCTAGAATAATGGCTATGACGACGCTGCCGCTTGCCACCGTCCGGGATCGGTTGTCCGCCCTCGTCGAGGATGTGACCCAGACCCACGACACGCTGACCATCACCCGCAACGGCACTCCCGCCGCCGTGGTCATCTCCGTCGATGACTACGAGTCCATCATGGAGACCCTTGCACTGATCAACGACCCGACCGATCAGCAGCGCCTCAAGGAGGCGCAACAGGCGGTAGCGGCCGGAGATGTCACCCCGGGTGAGGACATCGCCCGGCTCGTCGCGGAGCGAGTGCGGAGCGCCACCGGCGCCGCGTGAGGTACGGCGTCGAGCTTGCCCGACCGGCGCGCCGCGCCCTGACCGATGAGCTGCCCGTGAAGGTCGCCGCCGCGGCCTGGGAACTCATCGACGGTGCACTACGCGACAACCCGCAGCGACTCGGCAAACCGCTGCGGGCTCCCTATGCCGGCCACTGGGTCGCCCGACGCAGCAGCTACCGCGTCCGCTACCGCATCGATGAGGACCGGCACGTCGTAACGGTGCTCGACATCCGCGGCCGCGCCGACGCCTACCGCACATAGCGCCGTCGAGCTGTTCGCCGATTCCCATAGCGCGATCTCCTTGCGACCAGCGCTGGCCGGCGGTCGGAGCCCCACCCTTCGCCGCCGTAGGAGGTTGGTCTATCGGAACGGCCGTCGTTGATAATCCGAGACGCTGACCTGCTGCCTATCGCCAACGAGGCCTGGATCCGTCGCCTCATAGACGGTACGGCCTGAGCCGGCTGCGATCGAAAGAGGTCGACGACCGGCAGGCCGTATGCCTCGCGGTCAGGGGTAGGAGTGCGACCTCCTCCCAGTCGTCCACGTTGACGTGAGCCCGCCAGCGCGAACCCAGGGTGTCAGCGCGACGTCATAGGGTTGTCGCATGGCCAATCCGCTCGACCCCTACGAGCCCATCCGCCGCGCGCTCGAACAGACAGACCCGACAGCGAATCTCCGGAAGGTCCTTCAGTCGATCGACACCACGCACACGATGCAGCGCGTCCTCCAGGCGACCGACGTAAGTAAAGTCTACGAGGGCGCGTTCAAGGCGCTCGACACGTCTCGGGTCTACGAGTCCCTCTTCGCCAACCTCGACGTCTCGAAGACTTTCAGCCGGATCTTGCAGAACGCGTCCGCCTACGATTCCGTCGCCAAGGCGCTAGCCACAGTCGATGTGACCTCGTCCTACCAGCGCGTGCTCGACAGCATCGATGTCACGGTGGGCATGCGGGACGTGCTCAACAAGTTGGACGTGTCGCACGTCTACGCCAGCACGTTCAAGACCCTCGATTTGTCGAGAACGATCAACGCCGCGCTGGGTGCGATCGACACCTCCGAGACGTTCCGAGGGATGGTGGAGTCCATCGACATGTCGAGCGTCGTGAGCGACATGCTCTCTGGGATCGACTACGCCGATCGTTTCGCCGACCTGGTCGCCAACCTTGACCTGTCGGAAGGCGTCGAGCCTGCGTACGACACCTTCGTCAAAGAGGTCACCGACTTTGAGCCGCCCGCCATGTCGGACGCAGCGCGATACGCGATCGCGGTCTACTGCGCAGTCCTCGCATTCTCGCTCTGTGCCGCGTTCTACTTCCAGCATCCGGAGGCCGCGAACCTGATCCTCGACGCCGTCGCTCCCGCGACGTGGTCATTCATGATCGGCGCCTTCATCTATCGCCACCTGTCCGGCGGGTCCGACGAGTCCGACGACTGATATCCCCGGGCGAACTCGATTCGCGCACCTGCTCCGGGGTGGTCCGTTACCGGCACTGGTGGAGGCCGTCAGCACCACAGGGTGAGCGGGTCGGCAGGTGGAGCGGCAAGGCGGAGTCGGGTGGTCGAGATCGCCGACCCTGCGCGAGCGACAAGAGCGTCGCCCGGAGGGAGGCAACGGCGCCGCGCAGCGCGCTCGCTATGACAGGTATCAATCGCGAGACGCATGTACTCGTTACTCCATGCGCCGCTCGGGATGCCCGTAGCCGTGATCGTCTGGTCCAGTTCCGCCTGACGATCGGCGGATCTTGGCGGTCATCACAACAGCAGTGGTCCGATCTTCTCGATCGGCTTGGCGAAATCTAACCGCTTGTCGGCAACGCTCGAATATGAGGCCGATCCGACGCTCGAAAACGAGGCCACCGGTTCGTTGTTTTCTAGTCTGCCGTGTCTTGGGTTCTGATGCTGGGCAGGGTGTCGATCCCGCGGTTGCGTAGCCGGTAGCTGGCGCCCTTGAGGGTCAGGACGTCGGCGTGATGGACGACGCGGTCGATCATCGCTGCGGCGACGGCTTGGTCACCGAACACGCCGCCCCAGCCGCTGAACGGCAGGTTGGATGTGAGGATGAGCGAGGCGTGTTCGTAGCGTGATGAGACGAGCTGGAAGAACAAGTTGGCGGCGTCTTGCTCGAAGGGCAGGTAGCCGACCTCGTCGACGATGATCAACCCGTAGCGCCGCAGCCTGGTCAGCTCGGTTGGAAGCCGGCCGGCGCGGTGGGCCTCGGTCAGTCGGGTGACCCAGTCGGTCGCGGTCGCGAACAGGACCCGATGGCCGTGGTGGGCGGCCGCGATGCCCAGGCCGGTGGCCAGGTGGGTCTTGCCGGTGCCGGGCGGGCCGAGGAGCACGACGTTGCGGGCCTCGCTCAAGAACCCACCCGACGCCAACGCAGCGACCTGCTGACGTACTGCTGGTTGGGCGTCCCAGTCGAACTCCTCGAGCGACTTGCGGGCACCGAACCCAGCGGCACGGATCCGGAGCTGGGCACCGGAGGCGTTGCGGGCGGCGACCTCACGGTCTAGCACAGCTGCGAGGTACTCCTCATGGGTCCAGCCGGCATCGCGGGCGTGGTCGGCCAGCCGGGCGGCCGCTTCGGTGATCCGGGGCGCTTTCAACGCTGCGGCCAGGTAGGTCAGGTGCTTGAGCGCCTCGCCGGCATCGGTCTTGGTCTTGCCCGTGCTGGTCGCCATCACGCCACCTCACCATCGGTGATCGTGTCGGCGTGCCCGTCGGCGTGCCCGTTGGGCCCGTTGGTGAGGCCGAAGGCGCGGTCGTAGTCGGCCAGGTCCCGCACCAGTCCGTCGTGGGGATCTGGTGCCGGTCGTGGTTGCTGGTACTGCTCACGCAGCACCTTCGCTGCAGCCACGTGGGCAGGGTCGGTGATGGTCATGCCACGTGCCCAGACCCGGTCGTGGGTGGCGACGAGGCGTCCTTCGTGGCGGACCTCGACGCGTGACAGGTCCGCGGTCACGTCGAGGAAGCGTCCGATCACCATGGGGTCGACGGAGTAGTCGCACGAGTCCAGGCGGACGTAGTAATCGCGTCCCAACCGGACCCGGTTGACCCAGCCGACCACCGGTGCGACTGGAGGCAGGGGCAGCATCGCGGCCCGATCCACCTCGAGCCGATCGACCGGTCGGGCCTTGGTGGTACGCACGACCCGGGCGTTCGCGATCCTCAACCAGGCGGCGAACTGGGCGTTGAAGTCGGCCGGGGACACGACGTCACGCCCAGGCATGAAGGAGGTCTCGAAGAACCCGTTGCGTCGCTCCACGATGCCCTTGGACTCAGGGTCATAGGGCTTGAGCCGCAGCAGGGTGGTGGCCAGGGTGCCGGCGAACGCCCCGACCCCCTCAGCGTGGCGTTTGCCGCGGCCGATGCCCGACTCGTTGTCCCAGATCAGCCGCCGCGGGACCCGGCCCAGTTGCTGCAGCAGTTCCCACATCCCCAGCAGCAGGTCGTGGGTGTGCCTGGTCGGGATCATCGCGCCGAGCATGAACCGCGAGTGCGCACAGGTGATCGCCATGACCGGCAACAGCGTCTTGGTGCCGTCCTCGTCGAGCGGGATCTTCTTCGGCGGGAACCACAAGTCGCACTGCACTGCATCACCAGGCAACCAGGTCAACCGGTCCGAGGGATCAACCGGCCTGTGCTCAGGACGCAGCCGCCGAACGTTGTCATGGAACCACGTGATCGACCCGGTCCAGCCGACCCGCTCGGCGATCACCGTGGCCGGCATGTCCGGCGTCGTGGCGAGCAGCTGCTTCACCAGTGGCTCGAACGCAACGAACGCCGTCAGAACCGGCGCCCGCCCGTACTTCGGCGGCCCATCCGAGGCCACAACCCGCGCTACCGTCGACCGGCCCACTCCCAGATCCCGCGCGACCTGACGCTGCGGAACCCCATCCGCGACGAATCTGCGGATCAATGCCCAATCCTCCACTGAGATCACCCATCCAATCTGTCTGGGTGGCCTCGTTTTCGACCGTCGCTATGGCCTCGTTTTCAAGCGTCGTCGACACCGCTTGCGGTGCCTGGCGAGGTTCCCGCCACCGAGTAAAGCAGTGGCTATCTGGCCCTTGACAGCACCACCCGTTAGTCCACGCTGAGATCGACGTGAACACGCTGATCTCCAAGGCGCACGACCCACTCTTAGGGCAACGAATCGATTGCCGGGCCCGAGGTTGACGCGCAAGGGTTGCCCGCGAGCCGATGGCGGGCTCTACCGGGAATGCCGCTGGCGGCGATCTGCGGAGGGACCAGCGCTGGGGGCTCCGCTCCGGCTTGCCGGCAGGGTCGTGATGTCGGGTGCGGTCGTCTACAGCGCGCAGAGTTTCTGGTCGGACCTGATGTCGGCGAGTACTGCCCGTAACTCGGCGATGCGCCGTTCGGCCTCGGCGGCGAGCGTGTCCTCGAGCCGGTGCCAGTCGTTGACCGTCGGGGCCGGCGGCAGTGTGTCGAGCATGGCGCGCACCTCGGCGACGGTGAGTCCGATGCGCTGCGCGACGCGGGCGGCCTTGATCCGGCATGCGGTGTCGGGGTTGAAGCGTCGCTGGTTGCCCGGGGTCCGTTCGGCGGCGATGAGTCCGTGCTGCTCGTAGAAGCGGACGGTGTGCGGGCTGACGCCGGCTTCGCGGGCAACTTCCCCGACGGTCGAGGACACCTGATGCCTCCTTCGTGACACTTCGCGTGGTCAAGGCGGCTCGGCTGCCGCGCGGTTGACTTCGACATTAGGCGAAGTTCTACCGTCGACCGGGTGAGCACAGCAAACGCGACAGAGACGATGCAAGTAGTCCGGGCCAGGGCGTTCGGCGGCCCGGGCGTGCTGGCGTTCGAGACGACCGCGGGCCCGCGCCCGGCGGCGAGCGAGGTGCTGATCGAGGCGCTGGCTGTGCCGGTGCTGCACCTGGACGTACAGATCCGCTCGGGCTGGGAGACGAGCCTTTTCGGCATCGAGGCGCCCTACATCCCGGGGTCCGGCTACGTCGGACGAGTGATCGAGGTCGGCCCCGATCTCGGCCACGACCTGCTCGGTCGCGTGGTGGCGGTCGACACCGGGCAAACCGGTGGCTACGTCGAGCGCGCCGTCGCCGACACCGCACGACTGATCAGCGTGCCCGACGGCGTTGACCCGGTCGTGGCCGCGGCGTTGCTGCACGAC
>JAABUV010005377.1_pt1 | contig 14650 bp, 21 predicted proteins | sample 5559971 | NCBI WGS metagenome assembly JAABUV01 (sample SAMN10711881, study PRJNA513362) | rock metagenome | isolation source: Antarctica rocks | place: Antarctica: Victoria Land, Knobhead nord | collected 2015-12-19
GTTCGTGTGTGTAACACTGGACCCTCGCGCAAGGGCGTCTGCAGCCTCGATGTCGAGCGCATGCTGGTCAACATCTACAGCGGCCAGCGCTCGAGCCACCTGACAGTCGAGCAGTGGATGTCAGCACGTGCCGTGCATGCTACCAAGGTGGTGTTGCTGCCCGGCGTGGGTTGCAGGCTCGTGTGTTGCAGTGTCTGTGTAGACTCATACAAGCTGTGCAGTGCGCTCTGCAGCAACAAGGTGTCAGCTGAATAGAAGACCCACTACAATGTGCAAAGCCGCACTCTAGACCTGCCCCTCTGCTTATGGCGTGAGGACGTGCCTTCCTGCGGCAGTGCTGAGGGGTGCGTGTCGGAAGGTTTGCACATGGTCGCTCACAGATTGGTGCATGAAGCTCGGCAGGCAGGCGCTTGCATGCATGCATAACAGCGTTGCGCCACGAGCTAGCGTGCTCTTTGCCAACAAATTTGTTTGCAAAGTGTGTATGGCGCTCAACACTCGTGAATGTGACCACCTACTGCCAGACCACAGCGCGTTTTTACGACCTGGACGGCTGGCAAGGCCAGGGCCTCCGCATGGGTTGCAATGCCAGCTGCACTGGAGAAGAGCAAGTTTGGCCACGACTGGCATGCATGCGCACTGCTTCTGAAGGACGACCGCAGCGTGCACCATACAGCAGTAGCGTTGCAGGCCCAGCAGTCAAAGCGACAGGCGTGCATCGCTAGCGTTCCCCACACAACGGCAGCGCGCGGCCTCTTTCGCCGCCAAAGTGGGGCTCTGTGGACTGACAGCCTTGCGGCACGCACTCAACCAATGCCTACCTTTCTTGCTAACCATGAATGCACAGGGTAGCTCAGTCGTTTGAGGCACCCAAGTACGATGCTTTGCTCAGCGCAAGTTCAGCAAAGTTTGCTGTACATGTAGTTCAGTCACCTGCGCTGGTAGGGTTGCTCATGGGTCCAAGGAAGTGAGGGCCGGGCTGCGACACGAGCTGCTCCACTAGGGCACAGAGAGTGTACGGCACTTGTGAATCCTGTGCACCTCCTGTCTATTTCTTAGTCTGTGACACTCACGCAAGTCGCACTCACGAAAGCGGCCATGGCGGACGGCAAGCATGCGGTGGTGCTGCTGCTCTTCGCCCTCCTGGCGTTCGCAGGTGTCAACGCCATCCTCCTTCTTAAGCTTCTTGGCCGCAGTGACTGCCTGTGGCTTGCTTGCCATGCTATTCTGGCCCATGTTTTTGGCCAAGCTGCGTCTTACGCACTGCTAGCAGCTACCAAGCGCCGTGCCGGTGTGCCTGACTGGTTTGTATGAGCTGTTCATGGCTCACTGAGGAGGCTCTGCAATGAGGTGGGCCTGTGAATGATATTGGGAGCCTAACGGCAACTGCATCTTGCCGCGGCGGCAGGAACGGTAAACGCGGACTGCCCCAGAGTCTCGCGGGAGAACTGCTATCTTTGCCAGTGCGCTTCCCCTGTAGCAAACCTGTCTGCCACCTGCTGATGTGTGTGTCAACACCAGCGTGCCTTTAATTGAGCGTCACAGCCAGTGTGGTGTCATGCTCCTGCGCTGCACCTGCGCACACGTGAGACACTTGAGCACTTTATCTGTGCTGACAGTGTCTTGGATCGTTGGTACTGCGGCCAGACCATTGTTTCTGTGCTGACAACGTCTTGGGTCGTAGGTACTGCGGCCAGACCGGCAAGTGCTATGACGGTAGCTGCCCCGGCGCTGGCAGTGTGTGCTACCTTTGCGGCTGCGAGCAGTTGTGCGCACCCTGCCAGGCGCCCGTCCCAAGCCCTGTGGCGCTCTGCAGCCTCTGAGCATAGTCTATGCTTGAGCATTAGGTCTTGCAATTTGGTTGTGCCTTGTTGGGCAGCAGAGCAGACGAAACAGTGTCTGAACTGTCATGCTGCAAGCCACGGCGGCACGTCAGGGCAGCAGGTGTGTGAGAGCAGGTTTGCAGTGCGGGAGGGCGGTCAAGCGTTTCAGTGCATGAATAAGATCGCGACTATGCTATGGCCCCGTGCCTGCTACAGGGAGTGCATGGAGGAAGCTGGGGGACTTGCTTGTGGCTGTGCAAGCCGACAGCCGGCGTGCCCGCCTGCGCCAGGTGCGGCTATTGCGACCGATGCTCCGGGCGCAAGCTGCTCAAGGGCGGCATCGCATAGGCGGCGTGCCCCAAGCAGCCGCCGTGCTCGCCGATTGCGAGGGCGCCGTGCCGCACGCCCAGGCAAGCATTGCACCAGCACCAAGCGTTGCAGAGATGCGTACTTGATGTGCTCAGTACGGGCAGACTCACGCAGCGTGCGCTGCTTGCGCTGTTGGCGCGCTGCCCCCTGGCGTGCATAACTTACGTCTATCAACCATGACTGCCTTTGCCCCGAGCTCCCCCAACCCCTCCCATTCCCTTCCACCTTTTGGTCGCAGTTCTGTGACGCTCTGTTCCTGACGGGTCTTATGTCCTTGGGTTAAGTGTGCGGGTGTGTGTTGCTACTGTGTACACATGCGCTAGCAGCAATTGCAGCCGGCCGTGTGTATGCACCAACCCATTTTTTTGCACTCGCCACGTCCATGTTCCTACATGGACGTGGCGAGCACATTTTCACCATTCTCTTGCTTGTGTCACCCACCCGCGACTGTGACATTACACAGCAGGCCCCAGGGGTGACCAGCGGTCTCAGTTGCACCTGCCCAAGCCTGCTGCAAAGGCTCAGGAGGTGGGGCTACTGGAACAGCATGCATGCTGGCAAGCTGGTGTTTTGAGTCTTCTTACTTCGGGCAGTTGTGTGTGAAGCGTACATAGGTGACGGTGGCGGACCAGTCCATGTATAAAGCACGCCCAACCCCCTTTGGGAATGCCCTCGGTCGTGCGCGTGTGCGGAGCGTATTCAAGATCAGAGTTTTGAGCTTTGGCGTGCTCCGCCTCGGGGCGCGACCAAGTGGCAGTCCTTGACGCCAGCCATGGGCCTGTAGTGCACTATTGCGGCACTCTTTAACTTTGTACACTTTTAGGGGCAGGCATGGCATTGCTGACAGGCGGCAGGGCGAGCGTGCAGAGGGGCTTGCAGACTCGCCGCCAGATGTTCATTATGGAAAGTGTTTGCAGCAAAGTGTGCTTATGTGCTACTGGTGAGACATCGACTACATACCCATATGCCACAATGTGGATTGCAACGGCTGGGGCCTTTCAGCCTTGCTGGGGCTGCAAGTATGTAAGCACACACCTGCATGTTACGACACACATGGTAGAGCCGCAACAATCATCCACACTGGCTGCAGTGAGTGTCCTCGGAGTTGAAGGCAGAGTATGAGAGCATTTGCCTGTCATTGCACTCCATACATGCAGCGTTGCACTCCATACATGCAGCGTTGAGAACAAGTCGATCAGGATAGATTATAAGCTATCTACTACCCTGAGCATAACCTTCCAGACTCGAGGGGCCGCCTGGACGCTGGGACTGCCGCCCACTTCCAATCGTCCGCCTCCGCTTCCGCGCCCTCTCTGTGTGTGCGTGTGTGCTACCTACCAGCTGCTGCTATGGAGGGCAAGCAGGCGGCCGTGTTGCTGCTGGTCGCCCTAGTTGCATTTTCAGGTGCTCACTCCCAGCCGCGAGGCCGCCTGCTGGCTTGCCGGGTCGCTCGTCTGTACGTTGCTGGCGTGGCTGTGCCTGCTGACCTACGGCCACACGAGAGACTAGAGTTGTGACAGCTGTCGGGATGCCGTGGTCTGGGCACGGCGGCGAGCGCGCATGCCAGGATCCAGGGAGCCTTGCTGTGCGTTGTGTGTGCAATGAGGCAGCTGCTGCGCTGCAGTGTTGCTGCGCCCTGGCCAAAATGTGAGAAGCTGAATGATGATGATGCGACATGGTGCGATGCCAGGCGTGACATCCGTCAACGGAGCCTGCCCTGCACGCTCCCTCTCCAACTGCTACCTATGCCAGTGCGCGCCCCCTTGCGCACCTGCCTGGGCCTGCTGGCTGGCTTGTGAGGCCACCATGCCTCATGATGTCAGCCCTGCCTCGTTGGGTGGTCATGGGCACTCGTTGACGCGTGCGGAATTCTACATATATGTGCTTGAGCTCTTTTATTGCGCTGTTGCGTGGCTAAGCGAGCAAGGACTGGGGGCTGGGGCATGCGCATGCTAGTGTACCGGTCCGAGCTGCTGGTTATCCGCGCGCACTTGCATGGCTAAGGGCTATCACTTGCGCGCAGGTACTGCGGTAGCAGCGCATGCTCAGACGGCACGTGCCCGGGCGCGGGCGGGCAGTGTAGCCTGTGCGGCTGCGAGTACATGTGCAGCGACTGCGGCTTCTGTGGGCGGAAGTTGCTCATGGGCGGCGGCGCCTGAGTCATGCTCGGGTTACTGGTGCTCGACACCTGCGTGACACCTGCACGGTGGTCGCGGCTGACGCGCGCGGTGGACAGCCGCGCTGCGCCAGCCACACTGCTCAGACAATGCGCAAGTAGGTAGGTGTGCGGGTGAGCACTTGGCGCGTGACAAGCTCTTCCCCATGCGCACTCCTAGCTAGCCCGGACGGCGCCTCAGAGAGCGCACTTCAGCACGCCTTGCTGCGGCATCTCTGGCCACACCCACAGACGGCTTGTGTCCGCCACGAGCGCACCCAGCTGCATACCGGCATCCATCTAGCGACCCAGTGGTGTTGCCCTGGCAGCGACAGCGCGGTGCTCTGTGTGGCGGACCCAGAACCTCTGTTTGTGCGTGACTAGGATATTGTATGCGCCGGCAGTGGACTTTGGCTGGCCGCATGTGTATTGCCCTTCCTTTTTCTTCGTTTTAGTGGCAGGCTGTGTGCAAGAAGTGTTAATGTGCTTGTTGTAGTGCCCGCTGCTCCGCGTACAGCCAATTGTTGAGCAGCCTCCTGTAACCACAATGCATCGTAGCTCTAAAGTTCTGCTGCATAGCACCTGCTGCTTGGTCACACAAGGCGGAAGGAGCTGTGCTCATCCTCCCCTCGCGCTGCAAGTCTGTGTGGCGCATGGCGTCTGACGCCTGCCAAGTGCCGTGTCCATTGATGGCCAGTCGCAGCACCTGACTGTGTGCAGCTCACTCCCATACGAGGGTTATCCGCACGTATCATGCAAAAGCGATCACGAAGTTGGCAGATGCGCCCATGCCCAGGCCGCCATATGTCGGACCCCAGCTGTGCCACAGCGCGACCTGAGCCCTCCCTCCCACCAAGCCCACTGCAGTGCAATGCAGTCACTGCACAGGCTACAGGGTTCCATGGGGCGGCAGGCTTCCCGGGCCGCCCCGCCCGGCCTCAGACCATGAAGATGAGGTCGCCGTTGATGGCGCCGGTGCCCATGTAGAGGCCGCCCCAGGCGGGCCGCGGCGCGGATGGGGTCGCCGCCCAACCCTGCGCGCGGTAGAAGAAGGCGTAGCCGGGGTACAGCAGGCTGCGCAGCACGGACTGCCCCGCGCCCGCGTCGTGCTGCAGCGCCCACGTGTGCCGCACGTCCGCCGCCAGGCTCGCGCCGTCCGGGCCGCCCTGCGCCGCCGCCGGGGCCGCCGCCCGTCGGCGCGCCGCCTGCTGGTTGCCATGGGTGGCGCGCTGCAGCGCCGCCGAGGGTCACGCCCCACCAACATGCACTGCGTTGCAAGGTATGCAGAGGCGGCGGTGCTGGCCTGCTGCGCGCGAACAGACTTGACCATCCCTACTCTACTCCACCCATGTGCTGGCCCGCTGCTCGGCAGAGACGGGGCGGCGCGCGCGCCAACTGCCGCGCCCTGGCCTGCCACCGGCAGAGCACCCGGCCCCTGAGCACCCCTGCCTGCCGCCCTCCTCCGCTCGCAGGCTCCCTGGGCGCGCCCTCTTCCAAGCCGCGGCGCCCGGCTCAGAGAAGGCACTTAGGCTTAGGTGCGCGGGCGGGGCGGCCGCGCCTGCGCGTGCAGGTACGACTCCAGCTTGCTGGGGTAGGGCACGCCCGCGAACAGAGGGTTTGCGACCAGGTCGCAGCGCGCGTCGGCCACGTACGCGCGCGCCGGCACGACCGCGGCCGCCGCGTGCACCGCGTCCACCGCGGCGCGCAGGCGCTGCAGCTCCGTCACGCGCACGGGCGCCGCCTGGAGGCAGCTGGCTATATATGTCAGGGCCAGGTGGGGTGATGCGTTCCGTCTGTAGGTGCCTCTCAGAGCTTTGTGCGCGGCCCCGCGGAGCCCAGGCGTCCGCCACGGGGGCTGGCGCTGCGGCTGCGTAGTGTGCACAGGGGCAGCCTGGGGACGGGCGGGGGTCCAGCAGCCTTGGGGGCTGTGCCGTGCATTCATGCGGTGTGCTTTCGCCCAGATGACATGCGATGCCTCTGCAGGGGCTGCCAGTAAGCGCGCTGCCCAATTATTCCGCGCCCCTCGTTTCTGCACCTCAACGTGCACCGTTTGGAGGCAGGTGGCTGCGTGCACCGAGACGAGCTTCTCAGCCCTTGCAAGTAGCGCTGGGCACATGTGCGGCAGTGGGTGAGTCGGCAGACAGCAGCATGGCTGTCGGGCAGCTGCTGCGGAGCCCGCGGCCGAGGCCGGGCACACAAGCGCAGGTCAGCCCCTGTATTGAAAAGTGTTCATCAAGGTGTGCGGCCATCAGGTGGCACCGCTGCGTACCTCGCCGCCGTCAGCGTCGGGCGGCGGTGCGACCGCGACGACGGCGGCCGGGTCCCCGGTGAGCGGCGTGGTCAGCCGCGCGGCGGCGCGCGCGGCCGCCGCGGGTACCTCGGGCAGGTCCAGCCAGTCGACCGCGTCCTGCGTGAAGCACACGCGGCGGTCGCCCTGCACGCGCCTGTCCAGCACGGCCGCGCGCGTGCCGCCCTGGGCCACCAGGTAGTCCTGCGCACGAGGGCGTGCTCGCGTGGGCGCGCGGACGCGTCCGGCCCCGCGATTGCCTTACTTTTAGCTTTGTGTGCTCGCACGCAGTCTGTGCGCGCTGCGCCAGTGCTGGCTTGGTACCCGGGCGGGGCTGTCGCGGTCGCTCAGAGGTTGCCGCTCAGCACAGGGCGAGCGCTATGTACTCAACCAGTGTCCCCATCTGCACGTCCTGGGCGGCACTCACACCCGGGAGGGGCGAGCGCTTCAGGAGCTTGATGCTGCTGCCCGCACGCGGTGTCTGAGACCTGGGCGTGCCTTGCCGTTGCGCGCGGTGATCTTGCCCCAGAAGCTGAGGTGCTTCAGCCTAGCCTCGTGCTGCTTCAGCGGCAGCGACAGCGCCAGCGCAGCCTGCAGAGCACACGCTGTCTCTGCGCGCCCCAGCTTGCTGTGCACCGCTACATGCAGCACCCGGGAACATCCTACCTGCTGCTCCGGAGAGAGCTCCAGGCCGCTCGGCGCCAGCGCCTGCAAGGTCAGCGTCAGATCGTGCTGCAGCTGGACCATCGGAAGGGCAGCACCAATAGGTCACTCGTTGTTAATTGACATTGTGGCCATGCTGAGGCGGAACAGCCTAACGCCATTTGAAGGGTAGGGTTGATAATGTGTTCAAGCTGGTTGGGCATTTTGCCAGCCCACATAGCCTTGTAAGAAAAGCGTGCTCGTTTGGCGAGAGGTAGCTGACTATGTATACAGCAGACAATACTCTGTAATGTTCATCTCTGTTGCCTTACTGCTTACATACTTCTTTCTGCAATACAAGAGAACTGAAAGCAGACGAACAGGGCGCAAGTTCTCTAGTGAACACTGCTGCGGCTCAGCGGCAGATGCATCCCGTATATTATTCCAGGCTGTGTTGGTGCACACGTTCCGTCTCCTCCGTTAATGGCTGTGCGTCAGCACTCTGATGGTGGCAAGGTGCACCTAAACCAGCGCGCGGTTCCCCTCCCGGTGTCTGCTGTGCATGCTTCGAAGCCGTCTAGTACCTGCGGCACATCTGCTGCGTGTGAGATACTGGATTACCAACAGGACGCAGCAGCATGATAACGCGCAAGCGTTATGAAGGGCTATGCGCACCGCACGATAAGGTAGATGGCGAAAATGATACCTGCACCGGCAGGCCGTCATGTGAGTCAGTCCCATATGTGGAGCAGCTTAAGGGCACAGGGTATGAAGCGCGCAGCTTCCACACACACTGCTGCTCCTCGCCAGCCAACGCCGTCAAGCCAGGCAGGAGACTGCGGGGCAGCGCACCGGGCAGGTAGCCGAGCAGCGTCAGCAGAACGCAGATCCAGAAGTCCTGTCGGCCCCGGCACAAGAGTGAGCAGCTTGCTGGGACTGCTGGTGACGCTTGTCTGTGCCTCTGCAAGGCCCAGGGCAGCTGCGCGTGCAGCTGCGCCTGCCTCGCTTCCGCGCAATGGCAACGGGTCAAACGAGCTCGTGCTATGTGCACGGCGGTGCTGGCACGAGCGCTGCCGGCACATGTGCGCAGGCTGCCAGACAGAAAACAGCACGCGCGGATGCTGACACAGCGCATGTCGTGCGCAGTCAGTGCGCCACCTTGTTGCAGCCGACCTCCTGCGCGCGGTGTCACGCAGCATGCTTAGCCCCAGCTGCCGCGTCTGCGTGAAGAGGCGGGTGGCGAGCAGCTGCAAACACTGCGAAGTCAGGTGCGTACCAGGTACGCGCCCAGGGGCGGCAGCAGGACCGCGAAGACTGCGCGCAAGCGCACACGTGGACGTGTTACTGCTCCGTAAAAGGTCCAGCACAGCGGCAGGTCCAGCACAGCGGCATGGGATGCAGCTGGCACCGGCAATGACGCCTGCGGGCTGCGCAGCACTGCCGGAGCTGCAGGCGCAAGCACAGGCACTCTGCGGGGCGCTCACTGACTTTGATGATGTCGGAGCAGGTGATCGCCTGCAGTGAGCACCCTGAGTGTTAGCATCCAGCAGCTCTGGCAGGATGACAGCAATTTCAAACAGGTGTGCCACTCCATGAGCGAGAGTCAGACAGAAGACCAGGCCGCTCTTCTGCTGTCCCACTCCTACGCAGAGGGCGGGCCGCACACCATTGCGAAAAACTGGGATTGGCCGGCGAGCAGGCAGGAAGCGGGCAAGCGGCGGCTTCTGTGGCTCTAGGACAACACGGGTGACTCGCGTGCTCGGGCGTGTGGTAGACTTCAAACCGTTGCAGCAGCACAAAGGATGGGTGCAGCAACCCACATCTGCACAGGATGTGCCCCGCTCACAGGAGGGTCATGCGGGCTCATTAACAACTTTGGCCACTCGATGCGCACCCAGCTCCACAAGCTGCCACTCCCCACAGGGTACCCGCAGGCGCAAAGCTGGCAGCATTGCACTGAAGCTTGCTGCTCCCTCCGCACACTCCCAGTGCAACGTGTCTGGCGTGTGCGTGCTTGGCTGCGCGCTGAGCGCCCCGGCTTGTACAGCAGAGCCCGCATGGCTCGCAGAGGCAGACGGGCGCCGTGACCGAGCTCGCTCGGCGCCAATGTGCATGCTTGAGCATAAGTCTGCACCCGCCTGCCTCCGCCTACCCCACTACACGCCGAGCGCCTGCAGGAGTGCGGCGCTTCCACCCCCTCTCCCTCCCCCGCGCCGCGCCGGGCAGCCGCGCCGCGCAGCGCGCCCCGCGCGCGCAATGTGCAGCGCGGACGGCGAAGCGCAGAGCAGCCGTGACGCGGCGCAGCCCGGCCATGACGCGGCGCAGCCTGGCGGTGTTGCTGGGGCTGCGGCGGGCAGCGGCCGCCTGCCCGCGCAGCTGCTGGGCGGCGTGCCGGGCTTCAGCGACGCCGGCGCCGAGCGCTTCAGCGTGGCCGTGATCGGCGACCTGCACCTGGAGCCGGCGCAGATGGGCGGCTTCCACGTGGCACGGGAGCAGCTGCGGGAGGCGGTGGGCGCGGCCGACGAGCGGGGGCGCGCGCCGGCGGCGCGTGTGGTGCAGCTCGGCGACCTGGGCGGCTACGAGCACGCGCCGGGTGCGGCGCGCCGCGGCGGCGCCGCGCCTCCGGCCTGCGAGGCAACCTCTGTGTTGGGTGGTGCCTGGTCAGCCTGGCGGACGTGCGCGCGCGCTCCCGCGGCCTGTAGCGCTCCGCGGCAGCAGCGCTTGCGGTATTGCCAAGGTCCGACCAGGCTCCCGCCCCTGCTTGTGGGCTCCCTGGCCTGCGCAGCAGCGTGCACTGCCGCACCAGGCCACGCGGGGCCGTGCCTGCCGAGCCCACGCCGCAGCGACGGGCACAGGGCATGCGCGCGGCTTGCAGGAGCCCTGCAGAGCAGCGGCACCGGTTCCTCAACTCGGCCATCCGTCCTGTGGCCGCCGGCGCCCCGCGAGCGCTCTGCGCGCGCGCGCAGGCTCGCGAGCGTGCTTCCGCGTCGCGGCCGACTACCTCGCCGGCTTCGGCGGCGTGCCGCGCGCGCTGGTCGTGGGCAACCACGACCTGGAGGGCGACGAGTTCGAGACCGACGCTGCCAACTTGGAGGCATGGGCGCAGGCGCGCGGCCCCATGCGCGCGTGCGCGCCGCTCCTTGTGCCTGCACTGCTTGAGGCTGCGCGCAGCCGCCCGTGCCAAGGCTTCAAACACCTCCGGGTCGCCCCGACGCCTCGACTCGCACGTCTGCGCACAGGTCTGGGCGCCGAGCTCGCAATGCCGGACTTTCACCACGCCGCTGTTCTGTCAGGCAGCGCTCTGTGGAGGTGCACCTTCCAGGCGCTAAGAGAGAGCATTTGCACAAGCCTTGCTCACCAGGCGCGGCTCCGGGCGCCGCCAGGCGTTCGGGCAGCGCCACTTCTGGGCCGCGGAGCTGGGGCCGCTGGTGTGCATCGGCCTGTCCACTGTGCGCTTCCGCTCCAACGTCTTCAGGCGCGCGCCCGGGCGCCGCCGTCGGCCAGCACGGCAGCGCGAGCCTGGGCACGAGCCTGGAGCATCTTGAGGCGGGGCGTTCTTAAGGCGTGTTCTTGTGCTTTGCAGTCAGAGCGTGGGCGAGTGGGGACCTGACCGGGAGAGCGGCTGCTTGCCGCGCCCGGCGGCTATTCACTGGTTGTCGCTGACTGTGTAAACGCGCGCGCAGCGTGCACGAGGTGCACATCGACGGCGAGCAGATGGCGTTCCTGGAGGCGGCGCTGGCGGCGGCGGCCGGGCGGCCAGTCGCCCTGTTCACGCACGCGCCGCCGCTCGGCAGTGGGCTCAAGGTCCTGCAGGTGCCGCCTGAGACGGGCTGGGCAGTAGGTTGCTGATGGTGGGCTCAGGGCTCAGTATAGGGTTAGGACACCGCCTGCAAGCGCGCGGGCGGTAGGCTGATGTCGATCGGGCGCATGCCGACCGCCGCCACGAGGTGCAACGAGGCGGCGGCTGGCTCCTGACAGACGTATGCAGCGCTGGTCGGGAGGCTACAGTGCCTGCAGGGGCGCGCACGCCGCAGGCACTGCTTCTTTCCGGCAGCGGCGCGGCTTGCATCACATGACATGGCTGCATGCACCAAGAGGCACATGGGCGGGTCGGGCTCGCCCGCCGCTCGGCCGCCGCCCGGCATGCATGCCGTTGGGCTGCGCACCGGGCGCGCCAGCACTCCTGTCCCCGCTCTGCGGTGTGGCCAGGGTCAGGCAACGCGGGGCTGAGCGGCGGCGCGGGTTCAGACGCCGCGCGCCGCGCAGGAGGTGCATGTGAAGAACCGCTGCGCCTGGCTCAACCACTCCAGTAACGCGGACGCCTTCATCGCCCTGGTGCACCGCCACCCCAACATCCGCCTCTGGTTCTCGGGTGCGGCTCTCACCTGCACAGGAAGGTTGTGCGCGGCCACCCCAATATTGGTCTTCGGTTCTCAGGTGCCCTCACCTGCATAGCGAAGTTGCGGCCACACACCCTTCACCTGTCATCTCCACGCATGTGCGACGACGACCAGGAAGCTTGCACGTCAGTAGCCCACATGCGTTGACAGTGAAGCGTCGCTCTCTGGGATGCGCGCGCGGCGTGCGGCAGCCGGCCCGAGCCCCTGAGCGCTGGGACATTTCAGCTCGCTGGCCCCAAGCGGCAGCGCGCCGAGGGGTGATCGTCTGCGCTGCGCCCCGATCCTGCACGGCCAGCAGCCGGTCTGCGAGCGCTGATCTGACGCACCAAGCCTGAGCACCGTCAGCCAGTGTGATGCGCGCGACAGGCCACAGGCAGGCAGCCGGGCTGCAGGTGCCTGCCTGGCGGGCCAAGCTCGAGCGCCGTCAGCGGGTGTGGGTAGGGTGACCCTGACCCTAATCCCAACCCTACCATGCGCGCGCTTGCGGCAGGCCACTTCCACCTGAGCCACAACTACGCGGACTCAATCGCGATGGCCGGCGGCTGCGCGTTTGTGCAGACGGGCGTCATCGGCGACTGCAACCGCGACGGCTTCCGGCACAGCCGCGTGCTGAAAGGCGCGCGGCCCCGCCGCGCGCGCCCTGTTCGCCGGATGCGTCGCGCTCCTGCCCGCGTCTGGCAGGCGCAGGAGCGCCAGCGCTGCCTGCAGGCTCCGCGCCTGGGGAGCGGGCGTGCCGCTCGCCGCACCAGCTCATCCCATGCCATGCGCTGCTCACGGGCCCCGCGGCAGATGTAGCGCCGTTTTGCAACACACAGCAGCTCCGGTGCATGCAGGTCTCTCCCCCCCGCTTGGCAGCAGCACGACGGGCAGGTGAGGACTGCCCTAAGTGTACAGCCATTGCGGGCGGCTGCCGGCGGCGCGCGCTCGAATGCGACCTGCGCCAGGCGGCGCGCCTGCCTGACGCGCGCACTGCCGGGCGCCCGCAGGCGACGCGGTTGGCTTCCGGCTGTACACGCTCGACCATGACCTGGGCTCCCTGCGTCTGGACCTAGCGAGCGCGTGGGCAGACGCGCCGCCGCCGCGCCCGCCGCCGCCGCCGCACCCGCTGCTGCGCGAGCCGCAGGCGCTGTCAGGTACAGGCTCGATTTCGGTAGTCCCCACTGATCACAGTCACGTGCTATGTGCCTAGCGTGGCTGTCATTGCTGTCTGGTCTGTTGCACACCATTCTTTGATAGACTGGTCTGACATTGGGGTGTCACGCCACCAGTATCTGCGAAATACGCATTTGCGGTTGGCATGCCATGATTTGACTTAGTTACAGAGGCCTGCATGGACTGCAGATGCGCTGCAGCGTACCCTGCTAAGCACGTAGGTGGCCTGACGCGGCACACTAGGTGTTTTGCCTTCTCCAAAGAAAGCAATGGTCACATTGTGCACAAATATATAAATGCAACACATCCATCCAAATGAGCAAGTGGCCATGCAAGCTCCACCAGCACTGAGCGCCACGCTCGCATAATGTACAAGCAACAGCTGTGGTGCTGCAACAAAGGTCACGCTCGCCCCGGGAAGTACTGCGCTGCAGCCCTGCAGATATTGTGCCAGTGAACAGAAGTCTTGGGGAAAAATGAGGCGCTCAGGCCTTGAACAAAGCGCTCCTACAGGCAGTGCAGAATTGAAGCGCACGACTACACTTGCAACAAAAACGCAGGCATGCGCTCAGCAGCACCCGGCAGCACCCACGAGTACTGGTCCCAGCCTCAGAGCGCAGGGTTGGTGATACAAACCGGGCTGGGCATCCCAACCATGGCTCTTACGATGCAGAGGAACGTATTATGCACCGCCTGCCTTTTTTTCGTAAGACTCAGTGAGTGCTTGCATGCACAGATGGCGCAGGAGCCAGCTGCCGGAGCCAGGTGCACATGCCCCTGGACCGCCCACTAGCACACGGAGACTGTGCAAGTCTCCGCCGCGGCTGCACGCTCCACAGAGCCTTTGAGCCGCTGCGCAATCAGCCCATCCTGACGCTCCACCATGCGCGCCAGCCGCTCGCTGGGCCACGCATCGCCCTCGCCGGAGCATGTGCAGCACTCCACGCAGCAGGCGACGTTGCTGCCCGCGCCGGCCGCGGCGATGCTGAAATCGTACACGACCAGGCTGTACTCATCAGTGAGGTGTATGACGAAGCGCTCGGGCGCCTGCCGCGTCATAACGCAGTAAGTGTCATGGCATGCACAGGTGGGTAGGGACACCACGTTGCAATAATGGAGATGTTGTCATGCCTGCTGGTACAGGCAATCCCACTTCCTGCCGGGGGCCATGCAGCCTAGTCCCAGCGAGCACAAGCGTTACCTGTGTGAGGACGACCTTGAGGGTGACATCTTCGCGCAGGAACAGCGCGGACGCGCGGCCACCAAAACCTCCGCTGGCCTGCGGCGACAGGCCTTGCACAGCGGAGAAGAGCGCTTCAAAGTTGCTGGCGCAGCTCAGCGCGTCGAACACGTGTGCCGGGGCGGCATTAACCGGTGCGCTGACAGAAAAAACATGCTTCGCCGCTGCTTGCTTCGCCATGTTGCTTCAAGCTGGTGGTGCCTACAGTCAGCAGGAGCAACAACATCCTGAACAACCATGACAACTCAAATGTGCACCATGGGCGCGCATAGGTGCCAGCATGCACATGTGCAGGCTCGGCATGGTGGTGCTCTTGTGGCTGGCACTCAGTGACGCGGAGGGCCACTGTGTTATACCACGACAGGCCTTACAATATACAGAAAACTGCTATTAGCCAATGAGGAGGGTTTATTAGTCAGGTTGCTACCCTGGCATGTATGAATTCGGGTCCGAGGTCGGTCGTGGACCTCGCCAATGCGCTCCGTTCTCTGCCTGCCTGCTGTGCAACGGCTCTCGAGTTCCTCCTCTTTCCGTGGCCACCCAGCAAAGCCGTCCGCAGGCAGGGGCCAGCTCTGCGCGATG
>JAABUV010005380.1_pt1 | contig 14646 bp, 16 predicted proteins | sample 5559971 | NCBI WGS metagenome assembly JAABUV01 (sample SAMN10711881, study PRJNA513362) | rock metagenome | isolation source: Antarctica rocks | place: Antarctica: Victoria Land, Knobhead nord | collected 2015-12-19
CCCAAGAAGACCTTGAGGTCGTCCGTTAGTTCCATTGCTCCCTCCCCTTGTGCGGCGACGTCAGGCATCGCCATGTGAGGAAAGTATACACGTCATGGGATATGGTAGTTTTTCGGCGTCCCTTAGGGCGTGTGCGCCACCGGTTCCCCTTATAGCTGGTTTAGGGCGTGCGCAGCGTGACGAGCGACATAGGCAGAACCGCCGTTTGTCAATGGTCACCAGTATCATGCCGCTCTACCTCCAACTCCAGGGCGTCGTCTTCATGCGTGTACAGCCCCAGTCGGGTAGCCTATAGTGCAGTATAGTGCGGGTCACACGAATGGACGAGGTAGACAAGAGGCAAGGAGGCAGGGGCAATGGCGGATAAGAAGCGGGTCGTGGTCACGGGCGCCACCGGGTTGATCGGCAAGGCATTGTGTAAGGCGCTCCAGGCCGATGGGTACGACGTCGTGGTCTTCGCGCGCGATCCGGAGCAGGCGCGCCGCGTGGTTCCGGGCGCGGTGGATTACGTGTCCTGGAGCGCGTCGTCCGAGTCGGGTCCCTGGGCGGCGCACATCGACGGAGCCTGGGGCGTCGTGAACCTTGCGGGGACCCCTGTCGCGGGCAAGCGCTGGACCGAACAGCGCAAGCGCGAGATCCGCGACTCGCGCGTCATTGGCACGCGCGTCATCGTCGCGGTCATCGCGGCGGCGGCCCGGAAGCCACAAGTGCTCGTCAACGCCTCGGCTATCGGGTACTATGGTCCGCGCGACGACACGCCGCTCGACGAGAACGCTCCGGCCGGCCACGATTTTCTGGCCGGGGTGGTCGCGGACTGGGAAGCCGAGGCGCGCAAGGCCGAGGATGCGGGTGTGCGCACGGTGATGGTGCGCACCGGCATCGTGCTGGATAAGAACGAGGGCGCGCTGGCGCAGCTCAAGCTACCGTATCAGTTCTTCGTCGGAGGTCCCGTCCTGCCTGGCACGCAGTGGCTCTCCTGGATCCACCACGGCGATGAGGTGGGGATCATGACGCTGGCCCTACGGGACGAACGCGCGCAAGGGCCAATCAACGCCACCGCCCCCGCTCCACAGACAAACCGCGACTTCTCGCGCACGCTCGGCAACGTGATGGGGCGCCCGTCGCTCGTCCCGGTACCCGGTTTCGCGCTCAAGCTGCTCTTCGGAGAGTTCGCCGACACCCTGACCACTGGACAGCGCGTCCTCCCCGCCAAAGCAGAGGAGCTTGGCTACCGCTTTCAGTACGACAGCAGCGAGGCGGCCCTGCGCCAAATCTTCGGCTAGCCGCGTATCGTCCACCATAGCGCGTGAACGTGTACGCTACAAAAGTGGACAATGACAAGCCATCGCGTCGCGGTTCGTGGCTAGGGCCGTCGAATTTGGCGCTCATCGTCGTGTTGATAGCCGCGGGTATCGGGGCGCTCTCACTGGCGCGCCAACGGCCTCTCTTGTCGCCGTTGGCGCCGTCGCCGCCCGCGTGGTCCGTCGCCGGTCACGACGCGGCGCGCACCGCACACTCGCGCTCGTACCCCGCCGCGGACCTGACGCTGCGCTGGACCCGCGCGCTGACCTCGCTCGGGCGCCCTCCCGTGGTCGACGGCAACGGCAACGCCTACCTCGCGCTTTCCGATGGCGCCCTGCTCTCGCTCTCTCCCAATGGTGACACTCGATGGTGCGCGGCCGTACGTCCGGTCATCGATACGACATGCACGGGGCCGCCGCCGCCGCCAGGGCAGCCCCCACCGCCGCCCGTCGCGCCTAGCGTGACGATCAGCCCGGACAACAGCCTGTTCGTGGTCGGCGGCGCGGGTGTTCTCTCCCGCTTCGACGCCTCGTCAGCAAACTCGGCGTGGGGCGTGCCGTCTGGCCTGATACCCGGCGACGGCGCCGTCCTCAGCCCCGATAGCAGAACGCTGTACGGCGTTGTCGCCGGTACGGCGCGCGCGCACTATGCGGTCGCGGCGCTACAGCCCCAGCCTAAGCCCGACAGCGGTTGGGCGGAGGCCGCGGGGTGGCGCCCCACCTTCATCCACACCGCGCGCCTCACGCCGGTCTCGATCGCGCCCGACGGCACGCCGCTCGTCGCCGCCCGCGCGGCTGACCCAACGGGCACGGCGACGCTGTACGCGCTGAACGCCCACGGCGGCGTGCGCTGGCGCGTCCCCCTCGCGCCCGGACGGCCATCATACGCCACGGTCGAGACGACGGAGCATGGGTGGGTAGCCTGGGTTGCCGTAACGGGGGCTCCGCGCTCATGGGCCATCGTGGTCGACGACAAGGGGCGTGTGCTGTGGCGCTGGCCGACGCTGCATGTCCTCGATACGGCCGACGGCGGCTTTGCCCTGTCACTCCCCTCGGACGTCAAGTGTTCGCCGCGATCGTCGCTGGCTTACGTGTCGAGCGATGTCGGAGTCTACGCCCTCGACCGGCGGAGCCGTCACCCGTGGCTATTCTTCGATACGCGCCGGTACCACGCGGGTATACCCGGCGCGCCAGCGACCGACGTGTGCGGCAATGTCTACGTGGGGACGGACCGGGGCTACGTGTACAGCGTCGCCCTCCCCGATGGGCGATATTTTGGACGGGTGCGCTGGAGCTATGACACCGGCCGCGACGCGCGCGGCGCCCTGGCGCTTGATCCACAGGGCAACGTGCTAGTGACGAGTCGGGGCATATCGGGTACGGTCGCGGTGGAATCATTGGGCTCCGGCGGCGCGCCGCTAGCGACCGCGGCCCCCAGCGCCAGCGCGCTTACCTGCGCCGGCGCCGATTGTCCGACACCCACGCCAACCCTCTCGCCGACGGTAGCCCCGACCGCATCGCCAACGATCACGCCAACCATCTCACCGACGACCGCGCCGCCCACCGCGACCATCTCACCGACGGAAACCCTCACCCCCAACCCCACTCCCTAACCGGCTATTTTTGCCGTCATCCCGGCCCACGGGAGGTCCGCCACCGTCCGTGTGTATGTCGAGCGCACCGTCGTGGAGCGCTGCTGGCAGAGCGGGCAGGCGGCCGTAGCGCGGACGGCCGTGACGGTGAGAGTGATGTGGCGCTCGACGATCCCAACGTGATCGAAGCGCAGGCTTTTGAGATGGGGGAGGCCGCGGACATCGGCCATTTTCCACAAGCCCATATTGGTCCTCAGGGCAACGATGCAGGCGAGGATCGCGCGGGGATCGGGGTCGTGTGTGACGTAGCGGTCGAGGATATGTCGGTGTCCTTCACTGAGAACGGGCCGCGGACGTCCCCTGTCCGTGTGTCGAGACTGGACGGGTGGCCGTGGTGTCCTTGATGAGACGGGCCGGGCTTGGTCGGGACGCTAGGCTACGCGCTGTGCGGTTGCGCGGCGGGATCCGCGGTGACTGATCGGAGGGCACGCAGCGTGTCGTGGACGAGTTCGGACAGTGGTTGCGCGCCGTCTTGGTCGAGCCAACGGCTTATCGTGACGCTGAAGACGGTCACGGCGAGCTGGGCGGCGAGAATCGAGGTCAGCTCGTCGACGCCACGATTCCGGAACCCCTGGTTGATTGCGTCCGACAGTGCGGAGAGTTTCCGCAGCTCGCGCTCGCGCAGGCCCTCGTCCGCCTGAATGACGGCGCGACGTGTCCTCAGGTACGTGAGCTGGCCTTCGAGCCGGGTCGCCGCGACCGTCTCGAGTGCGTGGGCGATGAGCATCATCGGGCTAAGTGACGCCGGGGCGTCGGCCGCGATTTGTGCTACCACCGCGGGGAGTTCCTCGTCGCGCGCGAAGAGCACCTCGCGCTTGTCGGCGAAGTGACGGAAGAACGTGCGCGTCGTGAGGCCGGCGCGCGCCGTGATCTGTGGGACGGTCGTCTCCGCGAAGCCCTGTTCGATGAACAGCTCGACGGCTGCGCGCTCCAACCGGTCCCGCGCGTTTGGCTGCCATCTACTCATAGCACTAGTCTACTTGACAACACGCCGTGTCATCAAGTAGAGTGGTGATGACACGCAGTGTCGTCAGGCTGGCGACGCGACGACGGGGGATGACGGGAGCGACGCGATGCATAACACGGCGTCGCGCCCGTCGCCTCCTGCGACGGCGAATGCGCGAGCGGGAACCCGCAACTTGTAGCGCAGCATCAGCCCCGGAAAGAAAGGATGAGCAACACATGCCAACGAATACAGCTGCGTGGCTTGGAGCGAAGCACGCCAAGCTCGAGGTCACGTCCGCGCCCTACACGCCCCCACGCGAGAACGAGATCGTGGTCAAGAACCACGCCGTGGCCATCAACCCCCTCGATTGGATGATCCAGGTCGCTGGCAACATCATTTTCCGCTGGATCAAATATCCCTTCGTCCTGGGCTCGGATCTCGCGGGCGAGGTCGTCGAGGTCGGGAGCGCTGTCACGCGTTTTAAAGTGGGCGACCGTGTGCTCGGTCATGCCGTCGGGACGGACAAAGATAGCAACACCTCGGCGGAGGGCGCCTTCCAGGCCTACACCGTCCTCCTCGCCTCCATGGCGGTGCCGATCCCCCGCATCATGTCGTACGAAAACGCCGCTGTTCTCCCCCTGGCCCTGTCCACCGCCGCTTGCGGCCTCTTCCAGAAAGACCATCTGGCGCTTCAATACCCCTCCGCGACCCCGACACCCACGGGTGAGACGCTTCTCGTCTGGGGAGGCTCAACGAGCGTTGGCAGCAATGCCATCCAGCTCGCCGTCGCTGCCGGATACGAGGTCATCACCACGTCATCACCACGAAATTTCGACTACGTGAAAGATCTCGGAGCAAGCCAGGTGTTCGACTACAACAGCACGACCGTCGTGAAAGACATCATCGCGGCTTTCCAAGGGAAGACGTTCGCCGGCGCGCTTGCCATCGGAACAGGGTCGGCCGAGCCCTGTTTGGACGTCGTCCAGGCCTGCAACGGCGCCAAGTTCATCTCCATGGCCAGCCCGTCCGTCTCTTTTGAGTCTGGCGTGACCGCCCGGGTGGTCCTGCAGCTTGTGTCGTCCACCGTGTCGCTACAGGTGAAGTCCCGGCTGAGGCACATTCGAACGAAGTTCATCTTCGGCACCACCTTGAAGAACAACGAGGTCAGCAAAGTCATCTACGAGGATTTCCTGCCTCAGGCCCTCGCCGATGGTCGCTACGTCGCCGCCCCGGATCCCTACGTCATCGGGACGGGTCTCGAATACGTACAAACCGGGTTCGCTGCTCAAAGGAAAGGCGTATCCGCCAAGAAGGTGGTCGTCTCTTTGTGAGCTCGCGTGGCTCGCTGAGCCGCCTCATTTCGTCAATCGCCTATCTTGAGAACCAAGGGGCTGCACATGCGGTCACGTAGGGAGAACAACGTAGCATATGAAAAGGATTCTTGTTATCGGGTCATCGGGTTTTGTCGGGAGACATGTCGCCCAAGCACTCCTTGCGGACGGATACGCCGTCCGCTGTTTGGCGCGGAACCCGGCGCGGGTCCAGGATCTGGCCACGAGTAGCTGCGAGGTTGTCCAGGGTGACATCTCCGATCTCGCGTCGATGCAACGTGCCCTGCAATCCGTCGATGCGGTCTACATCTCCATCCATACGCTCTCGCCCCAACCCGCCAGTACGGCGGGTCAGGGCTTTATGGACGTAGAGATGAATGGATTAGAGAACATCGTGACGGCGTGCCGGACGAACGGCGTGCGTCGCCTGATGTACGTTACCTCCCTGGGAGTCGCGCCGGATTCACCGAGCGCGTGGGTACGCGGGCGCTGGGAGGCGCAACAATTTCTACTGAATAGCGGCATCGATGTGACCGTCATCCAGCCCGGCCAGATCGTTGGCGTGGGCGGACAAGGTTTCGACATGATGGTGAGCCAAGCCAGGAGATCAGTCACCCTCATGCTCGCCAACGGTACGCAAAAGTGGCGTAATATCGCCGTTGACGATTTGGTCTACTATCTTGTCGGAGTACTCAACGATCCACGGGCCTATGGGCAATGTTATGACGTGGGTTGTGATGACATTCTGACGAATGATCAAATGGTCGATATCACGGCAGAGGTCCTGGGTCGACATCACCCCATCAAAATCCATGCCCCGCGAACGCTCTTAGGCGCGCTCGCACCGGTCATCGAGCGTGTGAGCAAACTCCCAAAAGGGTCGATGAAGGGCCTTGTGGATAGCATGAAGGCCGATGCGATTGGCGATCCCACGCCGCTACGCACGATCCTGCCTCGGAAGCCTCTGCCCTATCGCCAGGCTGTGGGACGGGCGTTGGCTGGCTCTACGTAATGCGTGCGGTTATGAAGAAAATGAACAAATTATCAGTGCGGGGTGCACCGGCCGCCATCCCAGGAGCTCCTGGGTCTGCGTGCTCGATGCCGGATTATCGACTGACACGAAGGCGGAGAGGAAGCCGAAGTGGGCGTCTGCCTCGTCGCGGGACACGCTGACCACCGGCAGGTTCAGGTGGCGACCGATGACGCCGGCGATGTCACAGAATGGCACGCCCTCCTCGCCGGCTCCGTGCAGTCGCGCGCCAGCCGGGGCAGCTTCCGCGGCTAGCCGGTACAGGCGTGCCGCGTCGAGTCGATGCACGGCCGGCCAGCGCGGTTCGATCCGTCGCCGACGAACGCGGACACGCCCTTGGCGCGGGCGATCTTGATCAGGCTCGAGACGAAGCCTGCCTTGTCGCCCTCGCCATGCACGGACGGCGCAAGCCGCGCGACGGAGGCGCGTACCCCGCGCTCTGCAAGGGCGGGCGTCGCGTTCTCCGCCGCGACCCGGGGCACTCCGGGTACCCCTGGGTCCTCTTCCGTTGCCAGACGCCCTGAAACGACCATCATGGTTCCGGAGGTGACCACGAAGGGCTTGCCGGAGCCGTCGAGGGCAACTCCGATCGCTTCGACGGCTCCGAGGTCGGCCTGGAGCGACGCCGCGAAATCCGTGGTTTCGGAGATGTTGTTGAAGGCCGTGTGGATGACGCCGTCCGCGGCGGCCGCTCCGCTGCGCAGGCTGTTGGGGTCCTCGAGGGCGTCACGGCGTACCGCGACTCCAGCAGCAGTCAGGGACGCGGCGGCCTTCTCCGAGCGGGCGAGGCCGACGACTTGATGCCCGGCATCGATGAGTTCGCGAACGATGGCGGAACCGATGTATCCGGTGCGGCCGCCTCGAACATTACGAGGAGCAAGCGCAAGCTATCGTTGCGGCGTAGACCAGGGAGCGATCTCGATCATCGGGAACGCTGGAGAGCCCCCATGTCATGACGAGGTGTGTATGTGGGACCCCGGCTGGCGTGGTTGGACCTGCTTGGGCGAGCCGTAGAGCGACGTCGCGGGCCAGCGCGTCGCACTGTGGCCGGGTGAGGATCAGGCCGGCCCTTACGTGCGGGCTACTCGTCGTAGTCGTGGTCCCAGTGGTCGCGCCGGTAGAGGGGGAAGGGGGTGAGGGCCGCGTTCCTACAGCGCGTAGCTCTCGTTGACCCTTTTATAAACGGGATCGTCGGCGCGGAAGCTATCGGCGTCGGCGCCGCGCCGCGCGGCCGTATAGGCGGCCAGCAATTGCAGCGGGACGACGGCGAGCAGCGGGCTGAGCGCCTCGGGTACGGCTGGGTAGGGGATAACCGTACGCGCGATCGCCGCCTCTGGCGACGCGGGGAGAGCGTCGACGACGCGCTCGTCGGCGACCACGAGCACACGCGCCCCTAACAACTCCAGCGCCCGCACGAGGTCACCCACGCGGTCCAGCGCCGGACCTTGCGCGGCGATCACAACGGCCACGTCGGCTGCTTGGACCGCTTGCAGACCACCGTGCAAGGCCGTTTCCAACTCGAAGCCCTCGGCCACGAGGTATGAAGACTCCTTGACCTTGAGCGCGCCCTCGCGTGCGGTCACGGCGTTGGGTCCCGCGCCCATCAGGACCAGCCGCCCGCGCTCTGCTAGCGCGTCGGCCACGGGGACAATCAGGTTTTCGCGCGCCAACACCGCCGCTAGCGCGTCGGGTAGGCGATCCAGCGCGTCCCGCAACGCGGTGACATCGGCGCCGTTGCGCTCCCCCAAATACGCGGCGATCAGCGCCAGCGCGGCGAGGCTGCCCGTATAGCTGGCCGTGTGTGTGGACGAACGCTCCGACGATGCCGTCTCGATTATGATGTCGGGACCCTCCATCGGCGAGCCTTGTCCGGTGAGGCCAATCACCGGCATACCGGCCGCGCGCGCCCGGTCGATGGCCTGCCGGCCGTAGCGCTTGCTGCCGCGATGGCTGATCGTGATGAGGGCGTCGTCGGGGCCGATGGGACGCGGGTAGGTCACGAACTCAAAGTTGGTGGCGGCGTAAGCGTCGGCGCCGGTCAGGCGCAGTAGGTATTCCCCCACGATAGCAGCGTGCCCGCTCGTGCCCGTCCCTGTTATAAAAACCCGGCGCGCGTTCGCCAACAACTCCGCCGTCCGCGCCGCGGCGTCCCGCGCCTCACGCAGCACGGCGCGTACGACGTCCGGTTGGCTATGGATCGTGTCGTATAAGGCGGACTGAGGGACGGAGGTTGCATCGGTGGCCATGTCTATCCTTCCATGCAATTTATACGCGCTGTATGTATCGGGATCGCGGCGTCTCGTTGCCTGCCTATTCGCTTACCACCTGTACAGATGTTTGTTTTCAACGCCGCTTCCGGGACCGCCGGCATCTTGCCGGCAAGATGCCGGCGGTCCCTGGGGGTTACGCGGCGCGCGACGGAGTGCGCCCACTCTGCATGGGATGCGTACGCTCCCAGCGCAACAGGTCGCGCCACACGTCGTCTTCGTGCGCGACGGCGAGGTAGCCCCAGCGCCCGAGGCCGTGGGCCATCACGCGCAGCGGGCGCCACTGCGCATAGGCCGCGATGCGGTGGTGCGCGTAGATGGGCACGCCCTGAAACGTGTCAACGCGCTCCACCTCGGGATCGCGCGCGGCGAGCGCGAGGCTGTAGCGCTCAACCGTCAAGGTCTCCCCAGGTAACCCGTAGTTGTTGACAGCAGTGATGAGCAGGGCCTGACCAGCCCCAAAGTGTTGCAGCAGGCGTTGCGCGCCCGCGTCGAACATAAGTTGTACCGGCATCTTTGCCTCTCCTTCGGGCGACGACGATGGCGCCCACTACGGATTATAGCGCTTATTGTAGCGGACCGGGCTTCGCCCACACCTTGTTGATGGAAATCCAAAACGAGACGGCGTGCGCGAGGTTTCGTCACCGGCCTGTTCCCTGCTATCGACATCAAACGAACAGTTCGCGGCATCGTTTCCGTCGTTCACCCCCCGCACGGCGCTATCGCCAGCAGAAGCCCTTGCCTTCCAACGTGTGTTCGCGTACTATATGGGTGAGGCGCAAATAGTTCGGTCTGGAGCGAACAGTAGATGTATAGCGTGGACGTGGACTTCGTGCCGGCCTATGAGCTCATCGTCAGCCTCGTCGCCTATCGGGCGAACAAAGAGCACAAGACGCTGGCTTTAGGACCGGCGTGGGCAGCGCAAGTGCGAGACCGCCTACCCGCGCCGGTCGTGCCCGACATCGACGCAGCGGACGGGATGTCTCTCCTGCCGTTGCTCATCCCTCTGATCTGGCGCGCGCCCTGCCGCCTGGATGCCGGCGCGTTCGTCGAATGGCTGCGTGCGATGGCGGTAGACGAGGTGGTTGAACGCCTGGCGCCGTATATAGCAGCCGGTGATTGGCCGACGGAGCCGGATGTGGGGGTGCAACGCGATCGTTGCGTCCATATTCTCGGCCTGTGGCATGACCACTACTTCCGGCGCCTGGATACGGAGATCATCGCGGGGCTCGACCATGATGCGATCGCGTGGCGACGTCTCCTCGCTACGATGCCGCCGCAGGACCTCGTGGAAGAGGCGACGCGCGGCGTATACCTGGAGCCGACGCCGGCTGTTGATAGCGTCCTATTGATCCCGCAGTACCACTATTGCCCGTGGACTATCTACCATCGCTTCGGCCGCCTCAAAATCTATCTGTATCCCGCGGACACGTCGCGGGTGGCGCCGGGCGATCTACCGCCAGATCTTATGCGGACGACGCGCGCCTTGTCGGATGAGAGCCGCATGCGCATCCTGCGCTTCCTCGCGACGGGAGCGTATAGCTTCACCGATGTGGTGCGGCAAACAGGCCTGGCGAAGAGCACGGTGCATCAGCATCTGGGCGTGCTGCGGGCAGCGGGGTTGGTGCGCGTCCACGACGGAGGCAGGCACGCGGGGACGTACAGTTTACGCCCCCATACCATACAGCGTCTCGGGGATCAGCTCGACGCGTTCCTGCACCCCGACCGGAATGCGTTGGCCGTAGACAAATCAGACAGCTAGCCAATGATGAGGAGGCCAGACCATGGACGTACCCATCAGCCCCCGCATCGCGGCCGTACAGCGCGCGGTCGCGGAGGGGCGCGACGAGGACCTTGACGCGTTCTGGCGTGACATCGCCCGACACGGCGCGCCCCTGATCGAGCCGGGCCCGGATGCCGACCACGCGCTGGTGACTTTCCTCTGGCGCGCCGCGGGGACGGCAGCCCCTGTCATCGTTGTCGGTGGCATCGCCCACGCGGATGTGGACCGGGATCGCCTCGTCCACCTACCGGAGACCGACCTCTGGTACCGCACCTACCTCGCCCCCGCCGGCGTGCGCACGGTCTATCGGCTCAGCGTTGACGGCCCGCTCGGACCTACAGTGGAGGAGGCCATGCGCCGCTTCTTCATGGCGCGGCCCGATCCGCTCAATCCGCGCGCCTACGTTGTCCCCCCGGATACCGAGCGACCGGACGCGACGGGCGGCGTAGCCTCCGTGCTGGAGGCGCCGGGGGCGGCGCCGCAGCCCTGGGTCGCGCCCCGTTCTGATGTTCCCACGGGTTGTGTCGACCTGCATCGTCTGCGGAGCGGCATCCTGGATAACGAGCGGCGTGTCTGGGTCTACACGCCGCCGGAGTACACGCCCACGGGCGCCCCCTACCCTATCGTGCTCCTCTTCGACGGCAGCGAATACAGCGGCCGCCTCGTGCCCACGCCCACGATCCTCGACAACCTGATCGCGGCGGGCCGCATCCCCCCGCTCGTCGCCCTCCTGCCCGACAGCCTCGGTAGCGAGACGCGCAGCCGCGAGTTGCGCCCCTCCTCGCCGTTCGACGCGTTCGTCATCGATGAGTTACTGCCCTGGGCGCGCCAGTTGTATCACGTCACCACGGAGCCCGCGTTGAGCGTCGTGGCTGGATCGAGCGCGGGGGGCTTGACCGCGGCGTCGATCGCGCTGCGCCACCCCGATGTCTTTGGCAACGTGCTCTCCCAGTCAGGCTTCGTCGTGTGGAAGCCGGAGGATGACCCGCGCGATCACTGGCTCGCGCGACACATCGAGGACCATCCAGCCGTCTCCGTACGCTGGTATCTGGATGTGGGGGTTCTCGAAGACACGCCGCGTCCCGATGGCGGCGCGACGATGGTGGAGGCAAACCGCCATCTGCGCGACGTCTTGCGGGCCACAGGCTGTGACGTCCGGTACGCGGAGTTCAGTGGCGGCCACGATTACCTTTGCTGGCAAGGTACCCTTGTCGACGGTCTGGTGGCGCTACTCGCCTAGCTTTACCAACAAAGGGACATGGCGTGAAACCGTGGCGGAGGTAGCAGGCCAGACCGATGGCAAAAAGGGCCGGGGGCGCCATACGCCCCCGGCCCTTTGTCGAGCTAATCGGCTACTTGGCCGTCTATGTTCGCGATGACGCGTCTATGTCTGTGCTAGCACATCTATGTCCGCGAGGGAGGCGGTGTCACGTTGGCGCTGCTGGCCATGATGGCGCCGCCTCTGATAGCGCCGGGGAAAGGCGTACCGAGGTCTGGTTCAGGGGAGAGCGCCGGGATTGGCACGCCGACCTCCTCGCCATGGATAACCATATCGCCCGTCTCCAGCATCGCGTCGGGCATGCGTAGCGGGACCACCAGTCCGACCAGCTTGACGATAGCGAAGGTGCCGACCGCGCTCCAGGCGATAACAAAGAGCGCGGCCTGCGCCTGTACCTGCAACTGGTGCGCGCCGCCGCCGGCGAGCAGGCTGTTGACGGAGAAGCCGGGCGCCTTGCCATTGCCGAGGTACTCAATCATTTGCGGATCAGCGACGAGGCCGACCATGAGGCCGCCGATGAGTCCGGCGATGCCGTGCGTGTGGATGACGCCGAGAGCGTCGTCGACGCGGCGGAAGATGGCGACCCTGTTCATGGTGAACCATGGAATCGCGCTGGCGACGACGCCAATGGCGATCGCGCCGGTCCCGTTGACGAAGCCGGCGGCCGGCGTAATGGCGACGAGGCCGGTGATCATGCCGTTGACCGCGCCGATGAGCGAAGGCTTCCCGATGACCAGCATATCGATCATGACCCAGGTTAACATCGCGGTCGCGGCGGCGATGTTAGTGTTGAGCACGGCGCCCGAGGCGTCCGCCCCCGCGAAGTAGGGATCACCGCCGTTGAAGCCGTTCCAACCCATCCACAGCAGGCCGGCGCCGGCCATCGTCATGAGCAGATTGTTGGGTCCGGGCTCCTTGCGGTCGCGCGCCAGGCGCGGGCCGATGACCGCCGCCATGACGAAACCGGAGACGCCGGCCGAGAGGTGAATGACGTAGCCGCCGCTATAGTCCACCGCGCCGGACTGGCCCAGCCAGCCGCCGCCCCATAGGCTAAAGGCGTCAACACTGTAGACAACGGTCGACCAGACGGGGACGAGGATCATCCAGGCCTTGAAGTTGATGCGGCCGACGACGCTGCCCAGGAATAGCAGCGGGGTGATGGCCGCGAACACGAACTGGAAGTAGATGAGTGACGCCTGCGGGAAGCGGAACTGAGGCATCGCGCCGATCCCGCTCAGGAGCGGGATATTGGCCCGCGCCTGCTCGGCGACATGGTCGAGCGACGGACCGGGGATGCCCAGGAACTGCGGTAAGGAACCGATATTGATGGGGCTGCCGAAGCTCATCTTGAAGCCCCACAGGACCCAGGTCAGCAGCACGATCGCGAAACCGTAGAAGGCCATCATCGCGCTGTTGACGGCCCAGCGCCGTTGCACGACGCCGCCGTAGAGGACGGCCAGGCCGGGGATACTCATAAGGCCGACGAGGGTCGCGGCCGTCAGCTGCCAGGTGTTGTCGCCCGTGTTCAACCATGATGGATAAGGGAGCATATACGCAGGTCCTCCTCGAAGATAGAGCGTTCGCCAGAGTCGCACACGCGACTCGCATCGGACACACCCCATCATCGGGTCGGAGGGCCGCATCGCCCCTGAGGTCGTACCGCGCGACATGCCGGAGCATATGCGCGACACAGGCGAGCCCGCGCCGCTCGCCGGGCGCTAAAAAGCCTTCCACCCACGAATGTAGGCGGAAGGCGTCATCGCCAGCATCGATTCCCACGGCGCCCAGCGACAGTGCAGCAGGCGCATCCACGTAGGTTGTCAGCATCATAGCAAATGCCGGCGCGGTTGTCTATCGCTACGCCGCCTGGGGCTATACGGAATGCTACATGCGCGCGCTAGCTATTTTGCCCAGTGGCCCAACTATGACCATGCGCTACAGGGGCAAGTAGAGCACTTGCCCTTCCCATTCGTCCTGACGGCTGCCTTCAACCAAGAGCACTATGTTGTCGATCGCTTGAGCCCAGGATACTGTCATTGTTGAAGTTCTCGTCCGCGCCAAGACGCAGCATGGTCAGGCCCGCGAACCCGCTCGTCGCGCCAATAAGCGTTCACGGATACCGGACATGTCGGGGTGCGCTTCGATCTTCTGGCGAATGATGTCAGCTTCTTGCCGATTCTGCTCCAGATACGCGTCGACGGCCGGCCGCTGGCGTAGATAGTACCCGATAACAGAGTACACATCCGCGAGAGACAGTGAGGTGTATTGTTGAGCAATCTCCTCAGCGGTAGCGCCCTCTAAAAATGCCTCGACAACCGTATCGAGCGTCACGCGTCCCGCCGACGCGTACATTGCCATCGGCGTCCGTCCGCAACGGCGCCGGGGTTTCTACAATGGAGAGGGTCATGGGATGTGCCTTTCCGTCAATCCGCCATCATGTAGGTGTTACCTTCATTATACGGTACTCTAGCAGCCACGACGCCAGGCATTGATGGTGCGCAAAGGGCGGCTGTGCGCGCATCGACTCGATGCGCCCGCGGACACGGATCCGCTCACGCTCGCCCTGACGCCGTCCGTGCGCGCCGTCGAGATCGGCGGCGCCGTCCGGCATGGCGTGACCATATACCATCTTAGAGCGATCGAGCGGCCAAAGGCGCGCCGGCGCGCCTCGCGTCCGGCCGGTGGTTGACGCGCCGCTGTTATGCTAAAGATATACCGTAAGCAAGGCAGGAGAAGGCGCATGGCTACAGCGACCGATATTGGCACACTCATTACGCGCACGCCGGGGATACACGGAGGCCGCCCGCACATCGCGGGGACGGGGGTTACAGCCCAGCGTATCGCTGGTTGGTACAAACTAGGGCTCACGCCAGAGGAGATTGCCGACCAGATTAGGCACTTGACGCTCGCACAGGTCTATGCGGCCCTGGCCTATTAACCTTTGGTGCTAGTGTCATAAGCTGAAGCGGGCGATGGAGCGATGGGTGTGGCCGTGCTCATCGACGGGGAGGCCATCCCATTGGACGAGGATGTTGAACAGGGCGACGGTGAAAGCCA
>JAABUV010005381.1_pt1 | contig 14646 bp, 17 predicted proteins | sample 5559971 | NCBI WGS metagenome assembly JAABUV01 (sample SAMN10711881, study PRJNA513362) | rock metagenome | isolation source: Antarctica rocks | place: Antarctica: Victoria Land, Knobhead nord | collected 2015-12-19
AGTCTCCTGCCTGAGACGTTGTAAAGGTGCAGCAGGACAAGGGCGAGGGGCTGAGCGCGTGCGCGGCAGGCGTTATCGTGCTGTCGGAGGACCTGCACCGCGAGGCGTACAACGCGGCGTTTAAGGACTTTGACGTGCGCTGCGGCGGGGAGCCCGTGGTGTGGTCTGAGAAGTTCTACGACATGCTGTCGAACACGGTGGGCGGCGGCAAGCCCAAGATGCGGTGGTACTTTGGTGCGGCGCGCTCCCGGTCCCGCCTGCTGCCCCACCATCTGCATCAGCACGCCGGCGGGCCACAGGTTGTCTCCAGCTGATTTGACAGGAGTGTAGAGCGCGCCTCACTCCAGTGTCAAAACGCACGCTGGCCGGCCAGCTTTAGGAGCTCGCAGTTTCTGTGCTGCCGCCCAACGCCGGTCCAGGGGCTAGCCAAGTGTGCTCATGGGCTGCATTGCCGGCCCCGAAGTGTGCCCGCTCGGTCATGTGTGCTGACGTACGGACTGATCCGGGGTGCGCTGACCTGCGTGGCGTCGAGTGCCGGTGCCGAGCTGGCCTGCTGATGTGGCAGGCCGGGACAGGTCGCTGCCTTGTGCGGTGCCGGGTGCTGAGCAGCGAGCGGGCGTGCGAGCGCGCCCAGGGGCCGCCGCCGGGCGCGCCGCCGGGCGCGCCTGCCTCGCAGCGCGCCGCCCGCGCGGCGCGGCGCCAAGCGCGACGAGTGGCGCGCGCAGGCAGGAACGGGTGGCCGACGTCCAGCGTGCTGCCGGCCGCGCCGGAGTCGGAGGCGGACCAGGCCACGCTCGTCGACACGCTGCAGGACTGGAAGACGACGCACTACCAGGAGCTGCTAGGCGCGGCCGCGCGCCCAGCCTGGCCATGCAGGGGCGGCGCCGCGGGGCCGCCGGGGCCGCCGGGCGGGGCGGGGGGCAGCGCGAGGCGGGTGCTGGCGTCGGGAGCGCGTGCAGGGCCGGTCGGGAAGTGCAGAATTGGCGATTTGACTGTGTGCGCGGTGGTGCTGCGCCGGCGCTCGCTTTGGCGCGCGTGGTGCGGGAGGTCGCGGTATACGGGCCGGCGCATGTTTGGTCTGAGATCTGTTTGGCAGCCCGCGGCTGGCGCGCCTGTCGGGCGGGGAGAGCGCGCGCGCAGTCAACATATGACATGCACTTTTCCGTTGCAGTGAAACACACTGCGCCTTGCGTTCGGGGCCGCGGCATGCACCCTCGAGCCTTGCGTTCGGGGCCGCGGCATGCACCCTCGAGCCGTGCTGGCTGGCGAGCGGCGCGCGCGCGTCGCCGGGCCCGGCAGGGCGCGCTGCTGGCGGGTGAGCAACGCGCATCCAAGGTGCATGCATCGGGCAGGTGGCCGCCCGGCGCGGGCCTGAGGCTCCTTTTTGGGTCGCCGCGCAGCCAGCGGGAACGTGCCGGCGCGGGAGGGCGTGCTGCGGCTGATGGACGAGACGCGCGCGGCGGGCCTGGCGCTGGGCGTGTGCAGCGCGGCCACGCGCAGCTCGGCCGTGGCCGTCGTGGAGAACCTGCTGGGCCGCGAGCGCTACGAGGCGCGCTCCCTCGCCGCGCCCGCCCCGGGCGCCGCCGCGGGGGCGCCTCGCCGCGTTTCTGCTCCCGTGCTGCGGCGGCGCGGCGCGCGTGAGCTTCACTGTGGAATTGTGCAGCAAGCTCTGAGCACACTGCCACCGTATGGTGTCAACCTCGCTTGGACAAGTGTCCGGAAGGCGCATGGACAGGACGCGCGACACGAGTGGAGGCGACTGTGGGCAGGCGTGCGGCTTGCATGCGCGTGCAAGTAGCCTGGCTGCACGCCTCCGCGCCGGTCTGGGAGATAGCAAGCGGGGCGCTCGCTGCTTCCGCGCCGTGTGAAGCAAGCACGGCGGCTGACGTAAGGCCGGCTGCCGGAGCCTGACGACGTGCGCTACGGCCGGCAGGGCCTGGACATCTTCCTCGGCGGCGACGACATCGAGAGGAAGAAGCCTGACCCGCAGATCTACAACGAGGCCGCGCGGCGCCTGGGCGTGCAGCCGAACGAGTGCGTCGTCATCGAGGACTCCATGGTCGGCCTGAGGGTATGACCCCATGGTTTGAGGGTAATTTTCTTCCCCGCCTGCGCGCGCCCCACAGCCCGGCGCTGCCCGCGCCTGTCCAGACGGCGTCTGCACTAGGGGCCCCCGACCTGCCGTCGAGCCGCTTCTCGCCGTTCGTTTGTAGTGGGACGCTGCTTGGCTTGAGTGGGCCGAGCCTGCCGGATGCAGCCCGCATGCGCTGCGTGGCGATGTGCGTGGCTGCGGCGCCGCCCTGAGAGCATGGTGCCTTCGATGGGCCCGGCCCTGACGACTAGCCTGGCGCTGGCGCAGGCTGCGACGGGCGCTGGCATGCGCTGCGTGATCACGTACACGACCGGCACGGCCAGCCAGGACTTTGCCGGCGCGGAGCGCATCGTCGGCTCGCTGGGCGACGACCCGCCCGAGGTCACGCTGGACAGCCTGCGGCGCGCCGACTGCGTGCAGGATGACCGTGTGGAGATGCGAGTGTCGGAGACGGGCGCCGTGACGTTCTAGCGCGGCGGGTGCCGGCGGCGCACGCGCGCGCGGCCGTCTGTGGATTCCATATTATAGATGATACAAGGGCTGCTGTATGGGGCGTGGAGCGAGTAGGAGCCGCTACTGCCGGGTGTGCGCGTCTGGCTGAGTTGGGAGTGTGCACAAGCGCGAAGCAGTGGCACTGCCGCAATTGCGGCGCTGGACGGCTGTGCTTGGGCAAGTCAGCTTGACAGTGAAGATGTAAGTGCGCATCGCCACCCGCTCACGACGCGATGCGGCAAAAGTGCTTGCAGCACGTAACGCAGCTGCACACAAATGGACCTGGTACAGTCGCGACTCTGTCAAGATCGCCGCGGCGGCCGAGCTGCCCCGCTCACGACGCACACCGGGCCGGCCGCCGCTGCTGCAACCCCGTGCACATGCCAGGTAGCTGGGCAGCCGCGCGGCTGCCAGCCTGCGATCCCACCGTTGCTACAAGGCAGAGGCCTCGCTGCGTCACTCGAAGTCGGAGTCTTCGTCGGAGTCGGCCCGGCGGCCGCCATGCCGCACCGTGCGCTGCGCGGCGGGCGCGCCGCCGCCCGGCCGTCGCCCGGCGCCGCCGTACTCGCCGGACGCCTCTGTGAGCAGGCCCGCCGCCGCCAGCCTGGCGCGGCCGCACGTCATGCCGCCTGTCATGCTGCGCGTGCCGTGATGTATGTAGCGCTTTTCCAAAGTGGATGCCCCCCCGAACAAACCCGTCCCGCCAGCGCCGTTCCGAGTGACCTGCCTGCGGCGCACCGGCCGCGAGCCGTGTGCGCGGGTGGGGCGCAGCATGCCCTGAGCACGCGCGCGCGGGGGGGGAAGGGGGGGGGGGGGGGGGGGGGGGGGGGGGGGGGGGGGGCCCGCGGCGCCCGGGGGGGGGGGGGGGCCGAGGGCACCTGGCGGCCAGCGCGGCGGTGGGGAAGTCGTCGGAGCTGCCCAGGTCGGCAAAGCCGACGACGTAGTCCACGGTCTTGCCCAGCTTGACCAGCGCGAGCGTGGGCAGCATCCACACGCGCAGCCGCTCCGTCAGGAAGGGGCTCTTCTCCGCGTTGATCTGCCGCCGGGCGCGCGCGCGCAGAGGGGTTAATCAAGCAAGCAAGCAAGCAAGCAAGCAAGACGGCCCCAACGTGCACGGCGGCAGCATGTGGGCAGCAGCGTTGGCAGCATGGCGGCAGCAGCGGGCTCTTAACAAGCTCTGCAGCTGGAGCACCGCTTGGCCAGGCTGCACCTTGGGAGGCGGCAGCGAGCAGACTTGGGGAGGCCAGAGCACCTCTGCACCCCCAGGCACCCCCAGGCACAGTACAATGATGCGTCCAGGCACAGGGGCAGTCGGGCCGTGGCGCGCCGGTCACCTTTATAAACTTTGTCTCGACGTGTTGCCTGGCCAGGATCTCCATGTGCTTGTCGACCACCTGGCGCGCACGCCGCGTCAGCGCAGGCGCCGCTCGCTTGCCTGGCTGCCGCGCAGCGCCAGGAGCAGCCGCGCGCAGACAACTGGCAGCCGGTGCGCGGGCGGCGGGCGGGCGGCCGCGGCGCATGCAGCGCGCCTTGCAGGGCCAGTTCTCGCGGAAGAAGTGGCAAACAACGCGCTCCTCGCCCTTGACCTCCGCAAAGAACTCGCGCTCGCCGGCGACCTCCCGGTACTCGCCGTGCCCACGCGCCAGCCACTCCTGCGGCGCGCGCCCGCCTGGGCGCGGTTGCTGTAGCTGCCCACTGGCCGCGCACGCCTGGCCCGCCCAGAGGGCAGCTGCGGCAGACCGGCGCGCTGCCTGCCGGCGCGCGACGGGCAAGCGCGGGCGCCTGGCACGGTCATGGCCGCAGCGCCAGGCTGGCTGTGAGGTGCTTGCCGCCAGCGGCACGCAGCGCTGCTGGCGCGGTGAACCCGCCAGGCAGAGCCGGCGCGCGCCTGGCGCCGCGAGGCGTCCCGCTTCAGCTGGCAGACCCGGCGTTGGCGCATGCGCTCGATATCGTCCTCATCCAGGTTCTCCAGTGCCTTGAGCTGGCTGTCCAGCTGGCTCTCCACCTCGGTGGCCGCCTGCGGGGATCAGCGCCGTGTGATCCGCCATACGGTGCTGGGCTCGCAGCCTGCATGCCCCCCGTTCGACCAGCTGCCACGTGCGCTTGCCTCCTTAAACGTTGCGCAGCGACGAGCTTGATCAGCAAGGGTCAGGTCAAGGCGCAGGTGCATCTTGCTATATAATAGCACAGAAATTCGTGCTGCGGAGCTTGATCGCGCAGTGGTCAGTGGCTGCGGCAAGCGCCGCGCACCTGGAGCAGCGAGTGCTCGACGGCCTGCTGCACAACTGCCTCCATGCCTCTGCACCGCGCCGCTCACACGTGCTGGATGGCCGTGTGCTTGCGCTAGGCTGGCAGTGTCCAGCTCTGAGCGCAGTGGCCACTCCTCTGAGAGTACAAGTGTTGACGGACCAAGAGCGCAGTCGCAAGGTCCCCAACGTGAGCACTGCCTGCCTGGCCTCCGTGGATGTGCGTCGTGCGGTGCAATAGGGGACAGCGATGCAAGCTTTCAACACAAAGTCAAGTGGCTAGTGGTGCTCTGTGTTGATCGCGGGTACCGCTCAGCCAATTTGTAGGGTTTGTTGTGCCGCGCGGGCAGCCTGCTGCACGGGCGCAGGCGCCCGCCTACTCAGCCCCAGGAGGGGGGCACGGGTGCACTCGCCAATCCTTTACAAGGTCGACCAGGACCGTTCACGTAAGCAAGCAGACCAGCAGTGCTCAGCGACAAAATTTGTACCCGTCGACTGCTGCCTGAGGCGCAGTCCCCAGCACACACTGTCCGTTGATACTCGTACACGATCAACAGTACAGTGGGGCCTGCTGCGGCGCATCAGCTCGCCCCTTTCTTTAGCCTGACATACTCCAGCCAGCTCCCCAGGTGCGAGATGTCCTCGACACCTGGCCCACCCTCCGCCACAATGCCCTCACAGATGAAGCCGTGCGTGGCGCCGCCGTCCTCCAGCTGCACCATGCCGATGCCCAGCGGGGCGGGCACTTGCAGCATGAAGCGCCCAAACTGCTCCACCGGCACGCTCCAGACCTCCAGGAAGACGCGCACGCCGCCGGCCGCCACGCGCACCATGCCCGGCTTGGCTGTGCCGCGGGCCGCGTCGGTGAGCGCGAACAGCCGGTAGCATGGCGCGCTCCAGCACTCGCGGCAGAAGGTGGCCCCCAGGCTGGTCAGCTGCCCGTTGAGCGGCTGCCCGCGCAGGTGCAGGCCGCACACGGCCAGCGACATCGTCTGCGCCATCTGCCTGAGGACATCTGCATGCGACCATATGATATGATATGATAATGTGGCCGAGGCCTATGCCGGTGTGTAAGCCTATTTAGCCGTCGCCCTTCAAAGGTGGCAAGGCAGAGCAAAATAAGGGACAACAACGTTGCCCACATCAGCTGCAGACAGTTCACAAAGTGACTGGGCGCACGAGCCAGTGCAGGCGGATATACAGGCATGGCGGGCAACATCTCCGTGTCATGCAGCCTGTGCGGTTGCAGCGGGGCTGCAAGCACAAGTGGCAAAGCACAGGACTCACAGCGGCTGATGCCAAAGTGCACGAGCAGGTCTGTTGCGCGCTCGACCTTGCAAAATCGCGTGGTTCTGGTGCAAGCTACGGTTGTGGTGTCCTCAAAGGCTTCATGAGTGCTGGTTCGTGTGCTCATAACAGCGCGCACTGTGGTGTCAACCACCGAACGGCGGTGGCTGTGTGTGTTGTGCGTCAAACTTCAGATCATTATGCGAGCTCGGTGCGGCGCTGCCGAGCAGGAGGGTCCGCGGCATCGCAGAGCCTCCGCGTGGCTGCGCGGCCGCGGAGCACACGTCCCCGGAGAGCGGCGCGGGGGCCGAGCCCGCCCAGCGCGGCGCGGCGCGCCTGAGCAGGCGCCCCCTTCTCGGCGCGCTGGCGGCCGCGCTCGCGGCGCGGCCAGCACAGGTGCTCCCCAGCTGCCCATGCGCCTTCAGAGACACAGAGCCTGCTGGCACACTGGGCTGTCGGGACGCCGAAGCACGCCTGCGGGGTGGAGGCAAGGGCGCAAGGCGGGGCAGTGCTTCACGCGCTGAGGGGCCGCCGCCCTCGGCCTCGGCGTCAACAGGCGCGTGTGACTGCCGAGTTCTGCGCTTCCAGCCACAGGTCGGGCACGGGGTGGGTGGGTGATGGGGGTGCGCGGGGGGCCCAACCTCTGGCTCAGCTGTGTGCATGCTTGCTGGGTTGGGCGCTGGAGCCCCCACTCATGAGTTTGCATGCAGCACGCCAGCCGGCGGCCGCATGCAGTCAGCAGCAGAGGTGCGGCTTGGCGCCTTGCTGCCCCATGCGGCGCGCCTCCTGCCGCTGGCCGGGCACGCGGCGCCCATACGCGCGCTGCCCTGCTCAGCCGGCGCGGCGCCGCGGCGCCGGCGCGCGCTGAGGCGCCCGCGCGCCGCCGCGGCGCAGGCCAGCAAGCTGCCGGCGGCCTTCGACCGCGCGTGGGAGCAGCTGGGCGGCGGGCCGGCCGACCTGGTCTTCCCGGAGCCGTGGCTGGGCGTCTGGCAGGTGCAGTCGACGCTGACCAACGTGCAGCTGCCGCTGGGCGCCGACTTTGTGCCCGACCCGCGCGTGCGCCGCCCGCCCGTTTGCCCGCCGCCCGGCTCCCTGTCCGCCCGCTGCTTTCTGCCGGGCCGCCTCCCAGCCTGCCGCCGCAGTCCCCGCAGCGCCCGACCCGCGCGTGCGCCGCCTGCCGGCCCGCCGCCCCGGGCCCCTGCTGGCCCGCTGCTCTCTACTGGGCCGCCTCCCAGCCTGCCGCCTGGCCCCGACGCCCTGCGCAGTGGGGGCGCTGCGGTGCATGCCTGCGCAGACGTGCCATGCATGACTCAGTTAGGACGGGAGGCGTGCACAAGCTTGCGTGCATGAGCAGGCAGCGCTTCCTGGCAGGTGGTGCAGCGCGCGCGCGAGGAGGACCTCAACCGCCCGATCGCGTACGAGGTGGCCTTCGTGCGCAACGGCGCCGGGCGCGTGGTGACTGACGTGCGGCGCCACCCGTCCAATCCGCTGCATGGCCCGGCCTGGGACAGGCTCGAGCTTTTGAGTCGCCCATCCAGCTGCGCCGTGCTGCACCGCGAGCCGCATTTTGCCTGAACAGCAGGCAGCGGGTGCACGGGCCAGGGCTCCTGGCACGAGCGTCGACGCCCGTCGCCCCGTGCAGAGCTGCTCGCATGGTGTCACACTGCCGGGCTTACCTGCCTGCGCCGCGGCGCGCGCAGCGCCAGTTCAACACGGCGCACCTGCTGGGGCACTACATGGGCGAGGGCGCCCTGGCCGCCGACGCGATCGCCTGGAACCTGAACGACCCCAACGTGCTCTCCATCCGCCTGCCAGGCGCGCCCTGCGATTACTTTTCTACCCTGATGCGAATCTCGGGACTGTTTGAATTTTGGCGTAATAGAAATGGATCAGCCGCTGTGCCACCCGGCGAGTGCTCGCCCACGTGCGTGCCGCCTCGGCGCACCCGGGCCGGATCGGCGAGACCGTGGGCGCCTGCGGGAGCTAGCGTGCGGCTCGCCGGCCGGCCCGCGCGCGCTGGACCCGGCAGCACAGGGGAGACGAGGAGGCCGCGGGGGAGGCTGGGTGGCCCGCGCGCGGCCTGCGGTGGCTGCGGCGCACGTGCGGGAGCTCAGGCGGGCCTGGTGCGGCGTAGGCGGGCTGGGCATCCGCACGCGCGTGACGCGCCGGTCCCAGGCGCAGCCGGCCGACCCGGGCCGCCTCGACACCTCGGAGTTTTTTGAGCAGGCGCGGCGCTGACTGGGGCCGGGGAGGCATGTTTGGGGAGGGGTGCTGCTGCTGCGCGCGCGGGGGCTGGCCGGTGCCGGGCGCGCTGCATGGCTGGTGCCGGCGGCGCAGCCGGGCGCCGTGCGCTGTCCGTGGCCTGCTCATCACTCTCAGCACGAGCCGGCCGCTCTGCGCGGAGACAGGCTCGCCAGCATGGCTGGCGGCAGCCCGGCAGACCAGGGCGCCGCCAGCATGGCCTGCCCGCGCTCCCGCCTGCCGCCCCACCCTGTGCGCGCAGCCGCGCGCCCAGCCGATGACCGGCGCGCGCGGACAGGTGTACGACGTGGCGGGGCGCCCGGACCCGCGCGTGAAGGCTAGCCAGTGCTTCACCAAGTACCGCTGGCGCGCGGAGTCGGCCGCCGGCGACAGCGGCGCGGCGATCGTGGCGACCCAGGTGCGCTCCACAAATGTTGTGACCTGACCGACAGCCCGCCTGTGGGTGCGCGCTGTCTGGGCAGGCCAGGCCCGCGCGTATCCGGCAGGCCGCAGCGCAGCCTTGCAGCCATTTGCTCTGCCCCCCAGGCCGCGGGCAGCCAAGCTCGCTGTGCCGCCCCGATGCACCGCTGCCGTGGCCATGCTCCACAGCCCACAGTCCTCGGCCCTGCTCCACAGCGTGCGCGCGCTCTCGTCCTGCCTGGCTTGCAGCGCCGCGCGGAGAGCGGCCCACCTGTTGGGCTGCCGTCCGCGGCGCTGCTGCGCGCGCGCGCCGCGCTGGCGCAGACGCGCGACGGCCGGCGCCCCGGCGCGGCAGGTGGTCAGCGACTTCCTGACGCCGTACGACGGCGAGCTGCTCATGATGCGCGCGCAGAACCAGCCCGTGACCGGTGCGCCCGGCGGACCCGCGCGCGCCAGGCGGCAGGCCCGCGACTCGCCTGCGCCGTTGTTGTGCTCGCCTGTGAGCTGCAACTCCACAGCGTGAAGCCCTGGCAGCCCCGCTGCAGCCGCAGTCGCGAGGCTGTGCTCCGGGGCCCTCGCAGTGTACACGTACCGCATGGCGTTCCGGCGGGGCGCCGCCGACGCCGGGCTCGCGCAGGCGTAGCGGCGGGCGGCTGCCGGGGGTTGCCCTTGCACGGGTGCACCCACGTGCAGGCACCCCTGTCTTGCTGGTATCAGTGCTGCCTTGTGCCACGGTACAGAGAAGAGGAATTGGAATCTTAGGTCTGCCGCTCGTCGCGTCCCCCAATGCAGCGCGGTTCGAGTGTGCCACGTCTGGTGCCACGTCTGGTGTATGCTGCACATGGATTTTCTAGAGCATGCCGTTGAAGTGACGCTCGTTTAGTTGAAGCACCGAAGCCCAGAGGCGTGCTTGGCTGAGCGGGGTCATGCACGTTGTAATGTGTACATGAGTAGCGCGTGCCAGCTCGGCCTCATGCCCGGCAGAGCCAGCCTGGCATGTTTTCTCTGCATGTGTGTTCTCCTTGGCTGGGTAGGGTTGCTGATGGGAGGCACCGGGAGACATGGCAAGGCATCGGATGAACCAGTGAGGTCTGAAGCAAAACAGTGTGGACAGCTTTTGTTGGGCAGCCGCCTGTCTGCTGGTCTGCCAATGGACCTGTCCGCTGAGGCAGACGCGTTTCTGCAACAGTTGCAGAGCGATGCTGCCGCGGAGGCCGCGCCGGCCCCGGCAGCCGGTCCAGCTGGGGATGCGGTACCAGCAGAGGCACCACCCGTCGTGAGCGAGCCTGAGGCTGCGGCCGCGCCGCCAGAGGGCGCCGCACAGGCCGAGGCCGCGCCGGCGCAGCCTGCGGCTGAGCCGCTCGCGGCGCCTCCCGCGGCGGCCAGCCAGCCCGCGCCTGACGCGGCGGCGGCCAGCGCGGAGCCCGCGCAGCAGAACGGGGGCGTGACAGACGGCGCGGAGGCTGGGGCCAACGGCGCAGATGGCAGCGCCGAGCAGCCGCGCAAGCGGCGCAACCGCTGGGGCGCGCCGGCAGTGGAGCCGGAGGCGACGCCGGGCAGCGTGGGCGCGGACGGGCAGCCTGCCAAGCGGAAGAGGCGCAGCCGCTGGGAGGACCCGGCCGAGAACAGCGAGACCGCCCTGGCCAATGTGCTGCCGAAGGAGATTACGCTGCCCGGCGGCATCAAGGTGCGCCGGCTGCGTCAGGCCGGCCGCGTCGTGCCGGCGGGGCAGGCAGAGCCGGCTCGTAGCTAGAACGGCTGTTCGCCTGTGGCAATGCCCTCCGCCTCAAACGCCGGGCCCGCCCGTCTGCAGGTGGCGCTGCCCTCGGCGCTGATCCACGGCTCGGCCAGCAACGACCCGCGGGTCAAGGAGCTGCAGGAGGAGCTGAGTGTCGTGAACCGGAAGATCCTGGACAACGAGCTGGACATCCCACCAGAGGGCCAGCGCAGCCCCTCGCCCGAGCCGCAGTACGACCGCAACGGCATCCGCCTCAACACGCGCGAGGTGCGCGGCGCGCGCCGGGACTCTGCGCTCTGTGCGCGCGCTCGCGTCGCGCGCGCTTGCGCGGCCCGCGAGCGGCGCGCGCTGCCGGCGGCAGGTGCGCATGAAGGAGCGGCTCATGGAGCGGCGCAGCACGCTGATTGAGGAGCTGATCAAGGCGGACCCGACGTACCGGCCGCCGGGCGACTACCGGCCAGCCAAGAAGAGCCGCAAGATCTTCATCCCGCAGAAGGACTACCCGGGCTACAACTTCATCGGGCTCATCATCGGCCCGCGCGGCAACACGCAGAAGCGCATGCAGAAGGAGACCAACAGCAAGATTGCGATCCGCGGCAAGGGCAGCGTCAAGGAGGGCGCCGCGCGCGACCCCAAGTACGACTACGGCGAGGACGAGGACCTCCACGTGCTCATCACCGGCGACACCACCGAGGACGTGCGCGGCCCCTCTTCACGCCGCGCCTGGTCCTCCCGCGCTCCGCCCTGCCGCGCCGGACGCCCGTGCCGGAGGACGCAGCCCACAGCGCACCGCCTGTCCGCGGCGCTGGGCCACCTGGGGCGAGCGGTCGGCACGGGGCGCGGGAAGCCTTAAAACTGCACACAGCTCGCGCCTGTAGAACCTGTGTGGGCGGCGCCGCCTGCGGCTGACGGCGTGCCCGGCGCGCCCGTAGGTCGACAACGCGGCGCAGATGATCCATGACCTCCTGGTGCCGACCGACGAGGCGCGCAACGAGCACAAGCGGCTGCAGCTGCGCGAGCTGGCCGCCCTCAACGGTGCGCCCTGGGCCGCCCGCGTGCATAAGCCGCGTCCGCCTGCTGGGCAGCGAGGGGCTCGTTGCTGGCTGTCGGGAGAGCCTGTCCTCCCGCGCCCCGAGCACGTGTCCATGTCACGGCTGCATGCCCTGGTCGCTGGCTACGCTTTTGCAGAGCGTCCACGCGGCCGCCAGCGCGCGCCGGCGCGCCCGCCCCGCGAAAGCGCCCCGCACGCCCACACCCCGCGGCGCGCGCGCGCGGCGCAGGCACGCTGAAGGACGACCAGCACTGCTACCTGTGCGGCCAGAACGGGCACCGGCAGTTCGAGTGCCCCAACCGCACGGACGACATCTACAAGCTGCCCACGCAGATGCAGGAGAAGGTGGACAACCTGTACCAGCGCGACGTGGCGCGCATGGCCGGCGACGCCGCGCCGTCCGGTGCGCCCGCGCGCCCCCCTGCTTCCTGCGCTCCGCCGCTCCCCTGCCCCGCGCTGCAGCGCAGAGCTTCGCATGGTTGGCCTTTGCCGCGGGGGTGTCTGCCACGGTCTTGTGGGCGCCATGGGGCCGCTGTCCGTGCGGGTCGTGCGTGGGAGCGGCGTGCTGCAGGCGCGGCGGTTCAGGCGCCCGCGGCCGCCTGGCGGCACGGCGCTCTGCAGGCCTCCCATCACTGCCCGCCGCTTGCCTCACCATGCCCTCCCTGGGCGAGGCGGCGTGGCTCCCGGCGAGGGTTGGCCGCGCTGCGAAACGTCGCCCCGGCGCGCACGTCCGGCCGCGTCCCGCGCGTGGGCGCCTCTCCGCGACCCGCCTGGCAGAGCTGGGCAGGCATGCGCTAGCGCGTCGCGTCAGCCCCGTCGAGCGCGCCCCCTGTCCCGCGCAGGGCGCCTGGACGACGAGTACAAGAGCTTCCTGGCAGAGCTGGGCGGCGGGCCGGGCGGCGGGCCGGGCGGCGGGCGCGAGGGCCGCCCCAGCGGCTTCTCCTCCGGCCCGCCCGGCGGCGGCGGCGGCGGCGGCGGCGGCTTCGGCGGCGGCGGCGGCGGCGGCCCGGGCTTTGGCGGCGGCTTTGGCGGCGGCGACCGCGGCGAGCGCGGCCCGCGCATGCGCCCCGGCGACGAGCTGCCGGACGACTGCAAGCTGTACGTGGGCAACCTGAGCCCGGCGGTCACTGACGGCGTGCTGAAGCAGCTGATGGAGCCGTTCGGCGCCGTGCTGCACGCGGTCGTGCTGCTGGACATGTCGACCGGGCAGTCGCGCGGCTTCGGCTTCGTGCACATGGACTGCGCTAAGGCCGCCGCAGACGTGCGCCCCTCGCCCGCGCCGCCGCCGCGCGCAGCACCCCCGCTTGGCGCGCTCGCGTGCGCGCGGCGAGCGCGGGAAGCCTTGCGACAGGGCGCGTCTGCGTGCGGTGTCAGCCCGCCTGCGCATGCGCAGGTTGAGCAGCGCTTGCCTCGTTTGGCGCTCAAGCAACTCGCGCTCTGCGTGCAACACATCTTGTGGCAGGCCGCTCCAGCGCACCTGGCAGATGCACGGCCTCACAGATGCGCAGCACGCGTGCGGTGACGGCCCTTGTGGCGCCGCTCAAGTGGGAAGAACGCGCGCGCAGGCGTCGACGGGCATGCACGGCAAGATCATGGACGGCCGCGCGCTGGTGGTGCGGCTGCGCAGCGAGGGCGGGCGCCTGGGCGGCGGCGGCGGCGGCGGCGAGCGGCCCTCGCGCGGCTTTGCGCCCGGCGAGAACGACGAGAGCAAGGCGCGCCCCGCGCGCCGCCGCTCAGAAGCAGGGCCGCGCGTCGGGCAGGCGGCGCGAAAGCGAGCAGCCCTGCGACCGCGCAAGGGCGCGCCCCCGCGCGCTGCCGGGCGGCCGCCCGGCGCGCTCTGGTCCCTGCTGCCTGCGCAGTCAGGAGGCCCTGCGTGTTGGGCGGCACGGGGCGGCGGCACAAGCCGCCGGCCCAAGGTCGCGCAGAGCCCGGATGCCATCTGCGCGGCGCGCGGTCTTGATTCTCACTGGATGGTGCCGCTAAAAGACCGGGCTGCGCACCGAGAGGCGGCGCACACAGCAGACGCGCTTCCTCACCTGTGCCCCAGGAGCCTGCCATCGCCGTCCGGGCCAGGCAGCCCCGGCCTCACGCCGGGGCGGCGCGGCGCGGCGCAGGTGTACGTCGCGCACCTGTCGCACGGCGCGAACGAGGAGCAGCTGCACCGCCTGTTCTCCGACTTTGGCGAGGTGGTCAACGTGCGCATGATCGTCGACCGCGACACCGGCCAGCCCAAGGGCTACGCGTTTGTCACCATGGCCAGCCCCGCGCAGGCGCAGGTGCCCGCCGCTCGCTCCGCTTCGCCTGGCCGCCCGCGCCCGCGCCCCGCCGTGCACTCGAGCCGCGGGCCGCTGCCGTGCGCTTTTCATGGGCACGGCGTCTGCCGGGCCCCGCCATGCACCCCTGGCCTGATCGCACCCGCGGCAGCGCCCGTGCCTGGTGCCTGTCTCGGGTGTGTTCTGGTGTGCAGCCTCGCAAGCGCGGGCGCCGCCTCCGCACCTGGCGCGCCCATGGCCGCCAGCGGAGCGTGCACCTGTTGGCAGGCGCATGTGCGGAAGCCCAGGCCCCGGAAAAGTGAAGAGGGCAGGTTGAAAGTGCGGAGCTCTGGCGCGGCGCGCGAGGGGGGCGCGCGCGCGGCGCAGGCGGCCATCCGCGGCCTGGACAACTACAAGCTGGGCGAGAAGCCGCTGGTCGTCAAGCAGGCCGGCGCCAAGCCCGCCAGCTCGTTCGGCGCGCCGCCGCCCGGCGGCATGCCCGGCGGCATGCCGGGCGGCATGCCGGGCGGCATGCCGGGCGGCATGCCGGGCATGCCGCCCGGCGGCATGCCCATGCCGCACGGCCCGCCCGGCATGCGGCCGCCGTTTGGCGCGGGGCCGGGCGCGCCGCCGCCCTACGGCGCGCCCCCGCGCGGGCCGCCGGGCTATGGCCCGCCGCCCGGCTACGGGGCCGCGCCGCCCGGCTACGGGCCGCCGCCGCACGGGTACGGGCCGCCGCCCGGCTACGGCCCGCCGCCCGGCTACGGGGCGCCGCCGCCTGCCTACGGCGGCGCGCCGCCGCCCGCGTGGGGCGGCGCGCCGCCGCC
>JAABUV010005384.1_pt1 | contig 14636 bp, 14 predicted proteins | sample 5559971 | NCBI WGS metagenome assembly JAABUV01 (sample SAMN10711881, study PRJNA513362) | rock metagenome | isolation source: Antarctica rocks | place: Antarctica: Victoria Land, Knobhead nord | collected 2015-12-19
GATGCGCCGCGCCTCCGGGTCCGTGACCCCGCTCAGATCCAGGTCGTCCAGCATACTCACGCTCCGTCAGGCCCCGACTCAGTGGCCTCAGTATACCTGCCCCCCCGACTTTTTGAGAGGATACCCGGTCGTGGGCCTCACACTAGAGTCAGGATCGGACCTAGCCCGGCGCTCTGACAAGCGCCCGGCCCACGACGCGGCCCGCTGGCAGGAGGTGAGCATGATGCGGGCCACCACGACCACCACAACGCAGCCCACGTAGCCGACGCGGACGCAACCCTGTTCGCGTTGATGACCGCGGCGCGGTTCAGCGCCGCCCCACACAGCGCCGCCCCTGGGGCGGGAGAAAAGAAAAGAAGAGAGACACGCAGCATGCACCAGAGCCTGGCCCTCGCGCACATCGCGCACGCCCACACCCTGAGTTTCGCCACGGCGCAAAGCCTCGTCGCCGGGAAGGTCGTCACCTTCGCCGCCATCGTCTCCGTCCTCGGCGCCGCCACCAACCCGTTCGCCAAAGTCTTCGATGGTATCGCCGGCTGGATGGGTGAGCTGGCCCTGCCGGCGACCATCATCGGCCTGGCCATCTCCGGTATCTTCATGGTCCTGCACCACCGCGCCGCCCGCGACATGCTCGTGGGGACGATCGTGGGCTCGATCATCATGTTCGGAGCCTCGCCCCTGGCCACGGCCATCCAGGGCTTGAAGTAGCCGGCGCCCGTCGGCACAGGATGTCACCGACCGCGCCCCCGGCCTCCGTCAGCGGGAGGCCGGGGGCGTTGTCTAGCGCGCGAGAGAGGACTATCCATGGCGCACCACTGCAAGAGTTCCCAGTATAGCAACATGCGACCCCGCTATGTCCTGGGGCGCACGATCCCCGAGGCGGTCGGGATCGCCGCCGCCGTCGTCGTGGGCTATGTCATGTTCCAGCTCACCCACGGGATGACCTATGGGGGGCAGGCCGGCAAGATGCACCTGCTGCTGATCTTCGCGGCGGTGGCGCTGCCCCTTGTGATCGGCTTCGTGTTCTTCATGGACGGGGCCGAGCCGTACCCGCGCCAGGTCGTCGGCTACCTGCGCCGGCGCGCCGCGGCGACGATGCGACGTACCCCGCATCGCCTACGGGCGCGCGCCCGCGGCGCGGCGTCCGGCGTTGCGCGCCCAGCCCTGCCTGAGCGAGCCGTCACCGTCGCGCGGCCCGCCGAGGCGACCGACCTGACGGGCCAGCTCATCGCGCGCCTGCGCCGGCCGCGCCCGACCGCGACGGCGGAGGAGGCGCGATGAGCCTGTCCAATCGACTCACGCGCCGCCGGCGGCGCATCGAGGTCCGCCCCGGCGGCATCCAGGTGGGGGTGGACGGCCGCCAGCGCGCCGTGCTCGCGGTGGGCGGCGTCTACCACGACACGCAATCCGACGACGAGCGCGACGGGACCGCCGCGGCGGCGGCCGCCCTCGTCGCCGGCCTGCTGCCGACGCAGGAGATGCAGCTGTTGGTGCGCAGCAACCCGCTCGACCGGGACCAGCTCCTCGCCCAGGTCGCGGCCGAGACCGCGGCCTGCCCGGAGGCGCTGCACCCCTACCGTGCCGGCAACCGGGCCTGGTGGGCCGACGAGCTGCGCGACCGCCACCAGGCCCGCCGCGACTTCTACGCGGTCGTCTCGCCGCTGCCGGGCCGGCACGCGCCGGGCAGCCCCGGCGAGCGCGCCGCCCTCGACGCGGCCGTGCGCGGCGCGACCCGCCACCTGACGACCATGGGCGTGGACACCGCCCGGCTCGACGGCCCGGCGGTGGCCGCGCTGCTGGCGCACAGCCTGCCCGCCGCGCCCGGACCCGGCCCCGGCGGCGTCGTCACCTTCGACGTGCCGGACCTGACGGATGCCGAGGAGCGTGAGCACGTCGTGTTGCCGGACGGCACGCTGGCGCGCACGCTCTACGTGCTGGCCCCGCCGCCGGAGACCGACCCCGGCTGGACGCAGGCCCTCGTCGGGGCCGAGGTGCCCTACACGCTGGCGGTGACGCTGCGCGGGCTCGACCAGGAGCGTGAGCGCAAGGCCGCGGCCCGGCGCGACCGCTACCTGGGGGATCAGGTCGCGGTCAGCCGGCACGTCACGACCGACGTGGAGGAGGCGCGGCGCGAGGCCCGCGACGAAGCGCGCCTGCTGCGTGAGCGGCGCCACACGCTGGCCCACGTCGGGGTCTACGTCACCGTGACGGCCCCCGACGTGGCCACGCTCGACGAGCGCGCCGAGACCGTGGCCGCGCTCCTCTCCATATCGTCGAGCGTGGCCCTGGCGCAGGGGCACCAGGAGCCCTTATACCTCTCGACGCGGCCGATCGGCTGGGACAAGGCGCGCAGCGCCTACCGCATGTACGCCGAGACCATCGGCAACGGCATGCCCTACCACCTGCGCAGCCCCGGCACCGCGCGCGGGATGCTCCTGGGCTACACGCCGGAGGGCCGCGAGACCGTGTTGCTCGACTGGGCCGACCCCTCGCTGCGCAACGCGCTCATGTGCATCACCGGCGGCTCGGGCTCGGGCAAGACCGTCCTGGCGCAGTTCCTGGCGACGCACATGCTCCAGACCGGGGGCCGCGTCACGGTGATCGACAGCACCGACCACTACGACACGACGCGCCGCGTCGTCGGCGGGGTGCGCGCCCGGCTGGGACCGCGTTCGCCCGTCGCCCTCAACATCTGGGATCGCGCCGGCATCGACCCCGACGACGAGGATCTGCTGGAGGAGAAGGTCGCCTTTGTCTGCGACGCGCACGAGGTCCTGTTGGCCGCGATCCCCGGCGGCTACGAGGGCTTCCCCAGCGCGGCTATCGACGAGGGCGTGCGCGCGGTCTACGCCGCCCACGGGGACGGGTCGAGCCCGCTGGAGCGCGAGCTGGTGGACTGGCTGGCGGCGCAGGCCGAGGACACCGCGCGGTGGAAGGAGCATCAGCGCGTCGCGCTCTCGGACATGGCCTACCACCTCCGGCCCTACACCCACGCCAACCGTTACGGCGGCCTGGTGGACCGGCACACGAGCGCGGCTCTCGACCTGGAGGCCCCGTTCCTCCAATTCGACCTGCGCGACCTGCGCCCCCGCACGCCGGCGCACGCGTTCGCCATGTTCGCCGTCGCGGAGACGGTCAAGCGCCGGGCGCTGCGCGAGGTCGAGGCGCAGGGCCGCGCCGTGGACGCCGAGGACGACGCCGAGCGCATGAGCGAGCTCCTGGTGATTGACGAGGGCTGGCACGTCGTGAAGTACCAGGGCGCGGGCGAGTGGATCGAGACCCTGGCCCGGAAAGGCCGGCACTGGGGCCTGGTGCTGGCGTTCATCACGCAGCAGGTGAGTGACCTGACCGAGGACCCGGCCGCGGCGGCGCTGTTCAACCAGGCCAGCATCCAGGTCCTGTTCCGCCAGAAGGACCGGGGCAAGAAGGGCGGGGCGCAGCAGGCACTCGACTGGCTCGCCGGCACGCTCGACCTGACCGGGCACGAGGTCGCCAAACTCAAGAACCTCAAGAGCGAGCGGGGCGCGTTCAGCGACCTGTTCCTGATCCGCGAGACCAAGGCGGGGCAGGCGGCGCACGGGGCGGTGCGCTTCCCGACCACGCGCCACCACTACTGGATGACCGCCTCGTACAAGGGCGAGCGCCTCAAGCGCGACCGCATGATCGCGGCGATCGCGCGCGAGCCGGCCAATCCCACGCAAGAGGAGGTGTGGGCGGCGGTGGACGCGCTCGCTGCGGGCAAAACGCCCGAGCAGATGACCATAGCGGCGCCCATGCGGGCGCAGGGAGGAGCGCAGGGATGCGCCGCACGCTAACGACTATGATCGGCCTCGCCATCCTCCTGATGACGCTGGCCGGGCCGCTCGCCGTCCGCATGGCCCATGCGGCGAGCGCCCCCACGCCGACCGAGACGCCGGTCCCGACGCAGACCCCCTATCCGACCAACACGCCGTACGCCACGGCGACGGAGCGCCCGACCTACACACCGGTCCCGTCGGCGACGCCGGCGCACCACCCGGCCATCGCGCTGTCCTCGTCGCAGGGGATCAGCACGACGCACATCGTCGCCATCGTGGACGACTTCCCGCCGGCGACCCAGGTGACGCTCTACTGGGACGACACGCCGCATGGGCTGGGCCAGCACGACGTGGACGCGTCCGGCTACACGCGCTTCGACGTGACGATCCCCGACGCCCCGGTGGGGCCGCACGAGGTTCGGGCCGTGGGCGCGCACCACACCAGCGCCGGTGCCGCGTACAACGTGACCGGGCCGGTCGTGATCGGTGGGGGCATCCCCGGCATCGACCCCACGACGGGCGGCGTGGCTGACGGCGGGTGTGCCGGCCCCCTCGCCTTTCATATCCCCGTCCCCTTCGGCTCCCCTATCTGCATCGACACGCTGGGCGCGATCACGAGTCTGTTCGTCGGCGGCGTGCAAGCCATCGGCGGCGGCGTTAAGTGGGGGCTGGACAAAGTGACGGCCGCGATCGCCGCCCCCTTCATCGCGGTGCTGACCGGGACACCGGACTTCTCCGACCGGGGGAGTTGGCACGAACTGGGCACGTTCTTCGACAACATGCAGGACCTCGCCTATGGGTTGTACGGCGTGCTCTCGCTGATCGGGCTGTGCAAGTTCGGCCTGGCGCATGTGGGGCGGGCGAACGTCGTCGAGGCGGTCGATGTGCTCTGGCGCGCGGTGCTGGGCCTCGTGGCCGTCATGATCCTGCCTGACGTGCTGCACCTGTGGTTCGTCGGCCTGGGCGACCTGACAAGCACCGTGCTCTCCTACACGGGCGGGACCGACGCCGGCGCGCTCGCGCGCGTCAATATCGACACGCACACGGCCAAAACGATCTTCGGGTCGGCGGCCGGCGCGGTGTGGGCGGCCTTGCTCATGACGATCTTCGGGATCATCTTCACCGTCGTCGGCGTTGTGATCCTGCTACTGACGGCGCTGACCAAGCTTGTCGGGCTGTTCCTGCTGGCGACGCTCTACGGTATCTCGCCGCTGATGGTTGCCTGCTGGGTGTTGCCCGAGGCGAGCGGCTTCACGCGGGGCTGGGCCGGCGCGTTCATCAACACGAGCCTGTGGGGCGTGGGCTACGCCATCGTGCTCAAGATGATCGTGGTGATGGAGGTGGGCTTGAAGATGGACGGCTTCTTACAGCCGCTCCTCGGCATCGCCGGGCTGATCGTGCTCTACCGCGTGCCCAAGATCATCGCGTCGCTCAATCCGGGCGGGGCCGTCGCACAAGCGGCCGGGGCACACGCGCCGGCGGGCGCCGTGACCGGCGTCGCTGCGGCGGTTGTCACCGGCAACGCGGCTAGTGCCGCAGCCGGTCTCGTGAAGGGTTCAGGCTAATGTCACGTCTTTTTCTGCTCTTCCGAGGTGGTCGGCGCTGGCAAGACGACGCAACCACCCTCGTCCCGCGCACCAAGCTCGTGGGTGTGTTCCTGGCCGCCGGCACCGCCCTCTGGCTCGTCACAGTCCTGACGGCACGGCATCATCTGCTCGCCGGCCCCATCCATGTCGTGCTCGTGCTCGTCTTCGCTTGCCTCCTTGTCATGCTCAGTGGACGGGGCAAGGGGGTACGCGGCGATGTGCGCCAGTTCCGGGCTTTCCTCTCCGTTAAGCGTCTACGCCCGAGCGCGCCCCTGTGGCAACGTGTGGTGCTTCGGGCTGGGTGTATAGTTTTAGGAGTACGTAGGAAGGATGGATAAGTATGCGCGATCAAGTGCTCAACTCCGCAGCAGCGTCCATGTCATCGCACATGGGTACCAGCAACTCCCAGCAGTGGGAATACAAGACCTTCGTCTTGCCAGCGAAGAAAATGAACGATCCCAAGTACGTGGAACCGCTCAACGAGTTTGGCCGACAAGGCTGGGAGCTAGTGAGCACCAGCGGGGGCAATGCTGTTGTCAGCGAGATGGTTTACTTCTTCAAACGCCCCTTGAATCGCTAGGCTCACGTTCATGCTCCCTAGCCCTAGCGCGTGACGCGCGCTCAGTAGGCGCGCGCCTCAATGAGCGCGCGTCACGCCCTTCCCATTGGGCGCGGCGTGTCCCTTCCCACGCACGACGCGCCTATCCTCCCCACCCCTCGCGCTATCCCCGCGCCCGGACTCGAGTCTTTTTCCGCCGCGCAGCGGCCCCCTGTGTGGTCGCGTCCCTGACTCACACAAGGATCGCCCAGGAGCGTGAGAAAGATCGCCCCGTCGCGTGCCTCGTCGCCCCATCCGTGGGAGAGGGGGGCGCGCGATGAACCAGGGCACAAGCGACCTCCCCGTGCCGCTCCCGCTGACGCATCCCATCTACCACATTTTGCTCGTGCTGGCCGCCGGCGAGCGGCACGGCTATGGCTTGAAGCGCGCGATCGTCGCGTCCACCGAGGGGCGCATGCGCGTGGGCAGCGGATCGCTGTACCGCTCCCTCGACGTGATGCTGGCGACCGGCCTGATCGGCGAGACGCGGGGCACGATCGACGACACGCCTGAGCTTCGGCGCCTCTTCCGGCTCACCGACCGGGGCGAGCGGATCGCGCGCGCGGAGACCGAGCGCCTGGTCCAGCTCGTCGCCGTGGCTCGCCGCGTCCCACGCCTGTGGGACGATGCGGCCGGCGCCACGTTCAACGCCGTCGTCTCATCCGTGGACGAGGGGGGCGTCCTATGAGCCGCGGGGGAGGCCGCGAGGACGACCGCATACCGCTCGATCGCGCCACCCGGCAGCGCCCGACGTGGCTCACCACCGAGAATCGTGAGCGGTTCAAGGCGCTGGGGCCGGCGCGCTTCACGGACCCCGCCTACCAACGCTATGTCCAGTCCTTCCGCACGCACGCGAGCCTATCCGAGGCGGGCAAGTTGGGCTGGGCCGCGACCGCGACCACATATGGCGAGGATTTCGCGTTCGACCGCGCCGCCGACAAGCGCCGCGCCGACCTTGGCCGCATGTCGCGCGACGAGCGCACGCTGTTCATGCTGCTAACTCAGGAGCTGGGGGAGCGGTACAAGATCGACTTCGACCGCGAGGTGCGGGTGGCCCCGCGCACGCACGTCGATTTCGGGTGGCCCGCCCTGTGGCGCACCATCGAGGTCCACGGTGGCGTCCATTTCGGCCCCCTCTTCAACAAGGACGGCATCCGCGCGCGCAAGGACGCCGAGAAGAAGGGGCGGATCGAGGGGGCCGGGTGGGAGGTCCTGATCGTGACTACTGATGATCTGCGGCGCGACGCGCTCCCCGACACGCGGGAGTTCGCGCGCCAGTTCCTGGAGAGGGGTCGGCGATGAGACTGCTAGATGTGTGTCTAACGACGCGAGAGGAGGGGCTGAAGATGGACGTGCCGACCATAGGAACACCCGACGAGCCGACCGTGCTGTGGATCGTGCCGACCGCGTGGGAGGACGAACTGACGGTGCTGCCGCAGCACGACCCGATCCCGCTGCGGCACTGGCTGGCGATCCTGCGTGAGTGGGGAATGGACGTGGTAACGTTGCCCTACCAGAGCGAGATCGCGGGGGGGCCGGCGGACGGCGGGCGCGTCGTCGCGGTCGAGGCCGACAACGGGCGGCACTACTTCGCGCTCCCGCCGGCGGCGTTGCCCGCCCTCCGGGGCTTGGTCCCCGACGCCGACTACGACCGGCTGCTCGCCGACGCCGAGGAGGAGGACTGATGGAGAGGCGCGACCTGACACGGCTGATCGACTGGATCGAGGCCCCCCTCTTTCTGGCCTGCGGCGCGACCGGCGCGGGGCTGCAAGAGCGTGTCTGGTGGGGCTTCGCCGTGGGCGTCGCGGCGCTCGCGGCGGTACTCCTCCTGGTGTGGTCCGACCGGCGGGCGCTGGCGCACGGGGCCGAGCCGAGCATGGGCTTGGACGACTATCGCCGCCTGGTGCGGCTCCTGTGGTGGGCCGCGGGGATGGTGCTGGCGGGCAGCATCGTCACCGTCGTCGTGCGCGCGCTGGTGAGCGCCGCGACGGGGGTGGGCCAATGAGGGCGGCGGCCATAGGGTCTACCGAGGGGGGCGCGCGTGGGCGCGACGGCGACGCGGGGCATGGGGGCGGGGGCTATTTTCCCCGGCGCGCCGCGCCGCCCTGTGTGGTCCGACGACACCGCGCCACGACGGGGGCGCGTACGGCGCTGGGGCGGGGAGCAAGGTGTGTTTTGCATAATGCAAAACCCCTCCGGCGCTGCGCTTGGAGGGACCCTGGAGCGACGCTCTTCCCACACAGGCGATGCCCCCGATCCGGCGCCACACGCCACACACGGGTCCAGCCCGCGCGGCGAGAAAAGGGGATGAGGACATGATCGAGCACGAGGAGCACGCGCACGACGAGGCGTGGCGACGCCGGGGCGGACGGCCGCGCAAGACCGCCGGCGAGCGGCGCACCGAGCACATCGCCGTGTACGTCACGCGTTTGGAGCGCGACGAGTTAGAGCGGCGGGCGGCCGTCGCGGGGATCGCGGAGGTCGGGGCCTACGTGCGGCGGGCGATCCTGGCACAACGCCCGCCGCGGGCGGTCGCGCCGACGGTCAACCGGGACGCGTGGCGCGAGCTGGCGCGGGCGACAGCCAACCTGAACCAGATCGCGGCCCATCTCAATGGCGGCGGCCGCTTCGACGAGCGGGGGACGGCGCGCCTGGCGCAGGCCCTCGACGCGCTGCGCGCGGAGGTGCGAGCGCTGCGGCTGACCCTGACAGAGCCCACGGACGACGATAACCACGAGGACGAGGACGGCGAGGCGTGATCCAGAAGATCATCACCGGGCGGGGTTTCCGGGGCGTGCTCGACTACGTGTTCAAGGAGAGCGCGGAGTTGAAGCACGACGGGGCGCGCATCGTGGGGAGCAACATGGACGGCACGACGCCGCGCGAGTTGGCCCATGCGTTCGGTGATGTGCGCCGGCTCAACCGCGACCTGACGCGGGTTGTCCACCACTGCCCCCTCAGCCTGCCCCCCGGCGAGCGCCTGAGCGATGCGGCGTGGGCCGCGTTCGCGCGGGACTACCTGGACCGCATGGGCTTCGGCAACGCGCCCTACGTGGTCGTGGCGCACGCCGAGAACCATGTGCATATCGTGGCGTCGCGCATCGACTTCGCCGGCAAGACGGTCAGCGACAGCAACGAGAAGTGGCGCAGCACGGGCATCATCCACGCGTTGGAACGGGAGTACGGCCTGTCGCACGCCATCGACCCCGCGCGGATGCGCGGCCAGGGCGTCGGTCGGCCGCGGGTGAGTCGGGACGAGATCGGGGCGGCCGAGCGCACGGGTGAGATCCCGCCCAAGCTGCTGCTCGCGGCGCGGATCGACGAGGCGATCACGCGGAGCGACGGGACGCGCGAGGGCTTCGATCAGGCGCTGGCCGGCGTCGGCGTCGTGGCCCACTGGAATGTCGCCTCGACGGGCCGGGTGAGCGGGGCAAGCTTCGAGCTGGCCGACTATCAGGGCGCGATGCAGCCGATCTTAAAGGGCTCGCAGATTGGCAAGGACTATAGCTGGATGCGGCTGCACGGCCGCTTGGAAGAGAGGGCACATGGGCAAGATGGACGCGTTATTGGTGCAGGCGACCGCCGCGATCCCGCCGGCGACGCCGCCCCCGGAGGTAGAGGAGCCGCCACCCGCGCCGGGGCCGGCGACGCTCGACGACGCGATGGAGGCGGCGAACCGGACCGCGCGGGAGACCGCAATGGAGCCGCCGGAGTCAGGGGAGCCGGAGCCGCCGGTGCTCCGGGTCGTGGAGCCGACGCCGGTGATCCGCGCGGTGGAACGGCTGCACCAGGGGGTGCAGGTCGAGTTGCGGGCGGTGAAAGCGGAGGTGCAGGGGGCGGCGAGCGTGGCGCGGCGCCAGGAGGACTATCTGCGCGAAGTGCAGCGGGCGCACAACACGATGGCGACGGAGTGGTACCAGATCGCGGAGGGGTTGCCGGCGATCCGGGGCGAACTGGAATGCCTGGCGGCGGACCTGGCGGAGGTGCGCCGGACGGCGGACGAGGAGACGCGGGCGACGATCACGATGCAGGGGCGCGAGATCGAGCGGACGCTGCGCCGGGTGCGGACGGCGGCGCTGGGGGCCGTCGTCCTGGTCGCACTGGTGAGCCTGTTGGCGGTGGCCCTGGTCGCGGCGCTGGCGCTCCATGGGCTCCATCGGCCGCTCTAGCGGCCGAGGAGGCGCGGGCGCACCTGGCGGCACTGGGCTGCGCGCGCTACGAGATCGCGGTGCAGGACGGCGACACGGGGCGGGTGCGCCGGGCGGTGCTGACCGCCGACGAGGCCATGCTCCAGATCACGCGCCTGGCCGCGCTCAACGGTCAGGGCCAGGAGATCACGGTGCGGCCGGCCAACGGCCTGGCGAGCGGCCTGGTCGTGCTCGACGACCTCGACACGGTGGGGCTGCGCCAATTGCGCGACGAGGGCTACACGCCCGCCGTCGTGACCGGGACGACCGGGACGACCGGGACGACGGACGGGCGCTATCAGGCGTGGCTTCGGCTCTCGACCGACGAACTGGACCCCCAGGTGGCGGCGCGGGTGGCGCACGACCTACAGCAGCGCTATGGCTCTGGCGAGGGCCGCGCGCTGACGCATGTCGGGCCGCTCGCCGGCTTCGTCGCGCACGGCGCGCGGGGCGAGCAGGGGGACCACACAGGCGCGCGCGGGGCGCGCGGGGAAAACGGGTCCGACGTGACCACTGCGGAAACGCGCGTGTCCGTCGAGCCGGTGACGATGCAGGGTGCGGGCGACGAGTCGGGACGGGTGACGCCGGCGGCGACGCGGGCGCTGGCCGAGGCCGAGGAGCGCGTCGCCGCGCAGCGGGAAGCCGCGGCCCACCAACAAGAGCAGGGCGGCGACCGGGCTGTGAACGGGGGCGGCCGCCTCGTCGAGGCGTTCACGGCCGAACTGGGGCGCGACGACGAGGCGGCCGGGACGGCGGACCCGTGGCAACGCCGGCGCCGCCGACCGGAGACCGGGCGCGCGGACGACGCGCGCGACGGGCGCGGCGACCGTTAGCCGGCACACTGTTATTCCGCGCGGAATGATCACGAGAGCACAGAGGCGCAGAGGCAAGGGAGAAGGTCGATGGACATGGGGACGCTATGGATCGTGGCACTGGCGCTGGGGGCGTTGTACCTGCTGACACTCGCCCTCATGGGCAGTTATCGGCTGGGCCGTCGCCAGCGGCGCGATGAGGTCATCATCGCGTTGATGGACGACGACGCCTTTGTGCGCGACATGGGCGCGCTGGATCGCGTTAGGGATCAGATCCGAGAGAGGAACACGCGCTATGCCAAGTGGAGGCATCAGGAAGCCCGTGTGGCCCAGGCCACGGGCGCGACCGGGACGGCCGGCCCCGGCGCCGGGCACGAGTAAGACACGAGTAAGAGAGGAGAAAGACGATGCGGAAGCTACTACTTGTCATCGCGTTGGCGCTGACGGCGGCGGCCGCCGTGGCGCTGGGGCCGGGCGGCTGGTATCAGCGGGGCGTGCGCGCGGCGACGGCGCGCTACCACCAGGCGTACGTCGCGGCGGCGTGGCCGGCCGAGGACGCGGGCATCTACGCGGGGGCCTACCTCAAGGCCCACAATCGCGGCTCGGGTGGGGGCGGGTTCTACAGCATGCCCAAGGGCGGCACGCCGGCTCAGGTATCGCCGCGCCTGGTAAGCTGGGGCGACTGGACGCGCGACCCGGAGCGGCAATACGCGCGCATCCATCGGGCGGGCAAGGACATGGCCCTGCTGCGCCTGGCCGTCATGGGCGAACTGGGCGGCGCGCTCCTCCTCTTGGTGCTGCTGTTGTCGCGGCCGTTGTGGTACGTGACCACGGGCATGGCGAAGCTCAAACCGTCGAAGGCATTGGGCGGGGCCGTGCTGGGGACGTGGCGCGACCTGCGCGAGCTGAAAGCGACGACGCGCGACGCCCAAATCATCCTGGGCAAGCTCAACGGCAAGCTGCTGGCCTTGCGCGGGTTGGAGCAGTATCAGAGCACTCTCGTCGTGGGGCCACCGCGCGCCGGTAAGAGCGTGGGCCTGTTCATCACCAATCTGCTGCTTGAGCGGGGCATCGGGCGCGGTGAGGCCCTGACGAGGCTTCTGCAGCGGCTACAAAAGAGTCTGACGAGCCGCCCCGAGTGCGCGGGTGAGGCCGAGGGTGAGGGCGAGGCCGCGCGGGTGCGCCTCGACCGTCGCCTGGCGGCGGGGGCGCTCAACCGGGCCGAGCGCCGGCTGATGCGCCGGCGGCTGCGCGGCGTGCGCAGCATCGTCGCCACCGACCTCAAAGGCGAACTGACCGAGCGGACCTACGCCGCCCTGGCGCGCACCCATCGCGTGATCGTGGTCAACTTCGTGTCGCCGGCGACGAGCGCGGGCTACAACCCGCTCGCGCACATCAAAACTGCGCTCGACGCGATGGTGTTCGCACAGACCTGGATCGCCAACACCGGCGAGAGCAGCAGCGAGCCCTTTTGGGATAGCGCGGCCAAGTATCTCATCACCGCGATCGTGCTGCACCTGAACGCCACGCAGGGGGGCAAGGCGACGCTCGCGCACGTCCGCAAGTTCCTGATGCTGGGCAGTGCGACGATCATGGGCACGCTCGGCGACAGCCCCGCCGGGGAGGTGCGCGAGGCCATGGAGGGGTTTAAGCGCGACCTGGAGCGCAACGAGAAGCTACAGGGGAGCATCTTCATCGAGCTGCCGCTGCGCTTCCAGGTCATCGCGGACCCGCGCGTGCAGGCCACGACGGGTTGCGACGAAGTTCCCTTCGCGGAGATGGCCGACCGGGACGCGCGCCCGATCGCGCTCTTCCTGGTGCTCGACCGGCGCATGAGCAAGGAGCTGCGGCCGCTCACGGCCTGCTTCTTCAGCCAGATGTTCAACGAGGTGATCGAGGTGGCGGACCGCTCGCCCGGTGGGATGTTGCCGCGTCAGATCCTCGGGTACTGCGACGAGTTCGGCAACCTGGGCACGATCTATAACTTCCCGACGTGGATGACGACGGTGCGCAGCGCGGGCATGGGCTTCATCCTGGCGGTGCAGGCGCTCGCGCAATTGGAGGAGCTGTACGGCGCGGAGGGCAAGGAGATCATCATGGGCGCGTGCAACGTCAAGATCGCGCTCGCCAAGACGACGGACAAAGACGCCAAGTGGTTCTCGGAGCAAACCGGCACGACGACGGTGCTCGCGGCCAACGCCGGCGTGAGCCGCAAGCGCGGGGCCGTCCTGGTGGACCACGGCAACCAGGGCTACAGCGAGACGAGCCAGCCCTTGATGACGGCGGGCGACGTGACGCGGATGCCCACCACCAAGATGCTCCTCCTCTCGGGCAACCGGCCGCCCGTGGTGGTGACGCAGGTGCGGTGGTACAGCAAGCGGCTGGGCCTGTTCTCGACGCGCGTGCGCAAGCGGGGGCTGCTGCGCCTGCCCGATGGATCGACCGTGCCGCCGGCGGGGCCACCGCGGCCGGCGCCGCTCCCGATTCCGGCCGTGGCCTTCGCCCTGACCGCGCCGCCGGCTGTGACGGAGGCGACGACCTCGACGACACGGGCGGGGACGCGGCCATCGCGGGCCACGGACCCCGCGCAACCTGCGCGCTCCGCGCCGCCGCTGGGCACCCAGCTACAGGGGATCAAACGCAAGCGGCAGGACGACAAAGCAGGCACGGCGACGGGGACGGCGACGGCGACCCCTGAGCCGACCCAGAGCGACGACGACGGGGACGACTGGCGCGACGTGGCCCTGTGGGCGTAGCGGGAGGACGGGACAATGATCACAGCGGAACGAACGACAGCCCAGCCGGCGACCGGCCGGACCACGGCCGACGCCTACGCCGCGCGGTTCGGCCACGGCGGGGAACGGCACGCCCGGCTCGCCGCCGGCGGCGCGGGCGGCGCGACCGAGGAGATCGCGACGCCGCTCACAGGGGACGCCGCGCGGGCGCACCTGCGCGGAGAGGTCTCCCTCGGGCTTTATCTCAGGGACGGCCAGGATCGCGCCACGGTCGGCCTCGTCACGCACGCGGGCTATAGGACGGCCTATGACGACGACGGCCACCCGCACCGTGCGCCCGAGGACGGCATCGCCGTGTTGCAGGAGGCGCGGCAACGGCTGGCCCTGCAAGGCATCGACGCGGCCGTGGAGCGCGCGCCGCAGGGCGGGCGGCTCTGGGTCTTCACCAACGAGCCGGCGCCGTCAGCGGATCTGCACGCGCTGCTGCGCATGGCGACGCGCGGCCAGGAGGTCGAGGTGTACCCGCGCCCGGAGCGCGACGAGGCCGCGCAACAGCCGGTGCGCGCCCCGCTGGGGGTCCACCCCGACAACGGCCGCCGCTATGGGTTTGTCGACGCCGCGGGGCGTCCCGTCGGCGCGACGCTGGCGGCGCAGGTGGAGCACCTGGAAAGCGTTAGGCGGGTGGACGTGGGCCGGGAGTTGGGCACCCGACCCCACCTGCGCGACGAGCTGGTCGCGCTCGACCCACGCGGGCTGGCCCCCGTGCTGGCCGCGCCGCAGGAGCGGCAGCCAGAGCAGCTAGACAGGACGGAGCGGATGACGCCGGCGCCGGCCGCGACACGGTGGGCATGCAAAGGGGACCGCACGACCGAGGTGGTGCGGGCGCAACTCGCCGGCATGGGCGCGGAACGGTACGATGTC
>JAABUV010005385.1_pt1 | contig 14636 bp, 10 predicted proteins | sample 5559971 | NCBI WGS metagenome assembly JAABUV01 (sample SAMN10711881, study PRJNA513362) | rock metagenome | isolation source: Antarctica rocks | place: Antarctica: Victoria Land, Knobhead nord | collected 2015-12-19
TGGGGAGGTCGGGACGGCCCTGGCATGAGCGAGGTGTGCAGAAGCGAGCGTGGTGTGCAGAGGCCCCCCTGCGCACAGACTTGCCCCGTCTAGGAAAGATGGGGCGTCTTGTGGTCTGCGTGAGGCCCGCCCTGTGGCCGCTGTTTCACAAAGCGTCTGGTTGTGCTGCGGCCGCAGCAGAGTCGCAGCACGGTCTGTCCCGCAACAGGCTGCGGTCATGGAACTTGCAGATACAATCTGGAATACACCAGTGTGATGGCTAGAGCGGCCGTGCAGCCCATCCCCCAGGATGAGTCGGCGCCACGCTGCCGCCAGCCGCGCACGCAGGCCGGTGGCATGCACGCGAGCGGCTCAGCGGCTCTCGTACTGGCGCTGCAGCGCGCTGTACCGCGCGAGCTCCTCCAGCGACAGCGATGGGCGCAGCTCACGCAGCGCCGCCCAGAAGTCGCCCTGTGACACCTCCACCTCGCCCTCCGCCTGCTCCGCGCCCGCCGCCTCCTCCTGCGCGCGCGCCACAGCCTCGCTCCGCGCCCCAGCTGCGGAGGGAACAGAGCTCGACGCCCAGCCCTTCTCCCTATGATGCTTGCTCTGTCCCACCGACACACATCACCACAGGCGACCCGCCCGCGAGCCCAGGGCACACCACTGCAGCTATGCGCCAGCCGCAAAGAGAGCAAAGCACACATGCGCTTGTCCCACCCCATCCCAAATGATGGCTTGCACAGGCACCCTGCCCACCGCAGCATAGCACCACAGGCGCCCGGCCCGCAAGCCCTGGGCGCATCAGTGCCAGGACGCCCTATCTATCTCGGTCCGCATGACGGCTTGCACAGGCGCACCGCCCAGCGCAACACTGCATCGCGGACAGCCCGCCCGCGAGCCCGGGTCGCACCACGGCGGCCGCGCGGTACAGCGCGGCCGTCCACGCGTCCGCGGCCAGCGCATACAGGTCGGCGCCCGTGAACGTGGGCGCGCACTCGGCCGCCACAGCGCCCAGGTCCACGTCGGCCGCAAGCGCAAACTTGCGCGTCAGCGCGGTCAGCACCTGCGCGCGCGCGCCGCGCGTCAGGCCGCCCGCCCGCGCCCCCGGCGCAGGAGGCCGGGCAGGGCGCCGAGCCTGGGGCGGGGCGCCCTGCGGCGCGCCTTGACCTTGGAGCCGACGTCCTCCGCGACCCCGACGAACAGCAGGCGGTCCAGCCGCCCTGGCCGCAGCAGCGCGGCGTCCAGCAGGTCCGGCCTGCGCGCGCGCGCCGGTGCTCAGGCGCAAGGCTTACAAAGAGAGTGACAAGGTGCATGCAAGGAGCGCTCCGCCGGCAGCGCACGGCGGCGCACCGGTTGGTCGCGCCGATGATGAAGACGCCCTGGCCGGTCTGCAGGCCGTCGATCTGCGCCAGCAGCTGGCTGACGACGCGGTCCATGACGCCGCCGCTGTCCGCGCCGGCGCCGCGCGCCGGCGCCAGGCTGTCCAGCTCGTCGAAGAAGAGCACGCACGGCCGCGCGCGGTGCGCGCGCTCAAACACCTCGCGCACCTGCGCCGCGCGCGGCGGCGCGGCTGGCGCGTGCACAGCCACGCGCAGGCCAAGGCGCGCAGCGGGGGAGCCGGCGCAGGGGCGTGGAGTGGCTGTCTGGGCCGGCTTGCACGGGCACGGAGGCCTGCGGCGGGTCCTGGCCGGGACATGCTGCGGCGTGCATGCATGGTCGCACGGGGGCGCCGGCGGCGGCGCGCGCGCGCCTGGCGCTCGGACTCGCCGATGTACATGTTGATGAGCTCGGGGCCCTTGACGCTGAGGAAGTTGAGCGCGCACTCGGTCGCGACCGCCTTGGCCAGCAGCGTCTTGCCCGTGCCTGGCCGGGGCGCCGCGGGCGCCCGCTCAGCCTCGCCGCCTGCAGCCTCAGGACGCATGTGCATGGTCCAGGCAGCGCAGGGCGCAGCCACCACAGGCTGCGTGCTGAGCAGTGCATGCACAGTGGTCCTTGCGCACAAGCAACGACCCGGGCCACGCCTGGCGGCCCGTACAGCAGCACGCCCGAGCGCCGGCGCAGGCCGGTCGCGAAGAGGTGCGGGTGGCGCAGCGGCAGCTCCACCGTCTCCAGGATGGCCGCCTTGACCACCTCCAGGCCGCCCACGTCCTCCCAGCGCACGTCCGGCACCTGCGCAGCGCGCGCGCGCCGCGCCCGGTCAGCACTGCGCCCCAGCCGCTGGCCCCAGCCCGCGCTCGTCTATCAGATTACGCTCATTGGCGCGCGAGGCTCCGAGCGACGCTGGATGCATGCGCCTGGGGCAGCGGCATGGGCCGCCTGCTCGCCCAGGCACAGCCGGCGTGGCCCAGCCCCCAGCAGCACAGCGGAGCACCTGCGGAGCGCCGATGGCGGCCGACGTGCGCTCGCGCGCCGCCTCCAGCGCGGCGTCCAGCTCCGCCTTGCCCACCACTAGCGGCCCGCCGCGCGGCGCCGCGCCCGCGCCCGCGCCCGCGCCCGCCGCCCCGGCGGGCGGCGGCCCTGCCGCGCCGCGCGCGCGCCAGGGCAGCAGCGGGCGCACCGCGGCCGCCGCTGCGTCAGCCGCGACCGCGCGCAGGTCGCGCGGCAGCAGGCCGCCGGCCTGCGCGGCGGCGGCCGCCAGCGCGGCGCCGTCCGCGCGCCGCGCCGCCAGCGCGCCGCGCAGCAGGCTCACGCGGTGCGGCTCATCCGGCGCGTCCAGCGCCAGCTCGTGCGTGAAGCAGCGCCGCAGCGCGGCCGGCACGTCGTCCGCCACCTCTGCGCACGCCACCAGCAGCACGCGCGCGCCGCCCGCCGCGCCGCCGGCGGCAATGCCCTCCGATGCGACCGTGGCCAGCCGCGTCGCGGCCGCGTCGCGCGCGCCTGCGCCCGGCACGCACGGTCCCCATGGATCGCGGCGCGGCGGGGGGCGCTCGCCGGCCTGGCCTCACTCGGCCCCCTTTGTCCCGGCAGCGCCTCGCCGAGGCGCCTTATGAACCGCGCGCGCTCTGATTGCGCTAAGCATGCCTGCTGGCGAGGTCCTTCCCGCAGCAGGTAGCCAGCCCCAGGCGCGCGCGCAGAGCTGGCGCGGGCGCGCGCCCGGGGCGCCGGCCGCCGGCGCGGCCAGCGCGCCGGCGTGGCGCAGCAGCAGCAGCGCGGGCGGGTACGCGCGCGCGGCCTCGAATGCGCCGCGCAGCGCGTCGGGCGCCGCGCCGCCGGCCGCCAGCTCCGCGCCGCTGAAGGGCACCAGGTGCAGGCCGAGCGCGGCGGCGGCCGCGCGCGCGGCGGTCGCCTTGCCACCGCCGCGCGGCGCCAGCAGCAGCACCGCCAGGCGCGGCCGTGCGGCCGGGGCGTCCTGAGCGGGGCAGCGGCGCTTTGCATGTGCCCAGGGCGTCCAACACGGACAGGCGCGGCGGAGCGCCCGCAGCGCTCTCCAGGACGGTGCCGCGCTTGGGTCGCAGCACACCCTCCCCCAGTCCTGGCATGCTCGCCTCGCTGCAGGCGTCCCCGGGCGCCAGGACGCCGGCGGCGCTGCAAAGCGCGCCAGCCGCGGGCTGACGACCGCAGCCTGTCACGGCGTTGCCAGGGCGGGCAAGTTGCAGGGCGACGGGTGGGCCGCCTCGGCTGCGAGGTCGGGGGCGCGCCGGGTGCAGCACGGGCGCCAGCAGCTCCGCCAAGCGCCGCCAGCCGGGCAGGAGGGCGCCCACGCCCGCCAGCACAGCCGGCTCACGCCAGGCCGCGTCGGCGTCGTCGCCGAGCGCCGGCGGCGCGGCCCGCGCGCCCGCGGCGGCCGGCGGTGCGGCGCTCGCGTGCGCTGCGGGGGCGGGCTGCGGCGCGGCGCCGGCACGCCGGAACGCCCGCATGCCCACCGGCAGGGCTCCGCTGCAAGACCCCTGCCGGCCCACACGCGCTCTCAGATGAATCCACTGCGCAAGCCCTCCTGACACTGTGTCGCCTGCAGGCTCGCCTGAGGCTTGCACGGCTCACTCGCAGCATGGACCGGCAACTTAGTGCACACCGTGCTCCTGTGCCCAGAGTGCTTTGAGAAAGGCAGGCTTGCGGCAGACCTCCAGCGCGATGGACGAGTGGCGGCAGTCGACGAGCAGGCTGCCGCTCGTGCGCGGCTGCATGTTCACCACCCTGAAGTAGCGCAGTCGGACGGGCAGCGCCGCGCCGGCATCGCCCGGGCGGAACAGGGCGCGCAGCAGGTCGCACTGCCCCGACGCATCCTCTGTCGCGGCCGCAAACACGTCGCCCTCGGCCAGCAACCTGCGCCGCACGCGCAGCCGGCCGAGTTCACAGCCCCTGGGCGGGTGGGCCAGATGGCAAGCGGGCGTGGCTGGTGGGGATGCGACGGGGGGCTCGCGCCTGGGCGCGTCTGAGAAATGGCGGCGCAAGGCAGCCACAAGCTGCTCCCCGGCCACCTCTGCGCTGGGCGCAGGCTCCGCCGCGTCGCTGTCCGCGGGCCCGGCCGCGGGGTCGGCCGGGTCCCGGGCGCCGCCGCCGCGCCGCAGCACCGACGCGTCGGGCTCCGCCAGGCAGGCCACTGTCACGCCCGCCGCCAGGCCCGGCCGCTGCGCAAAGCCGCGCGCCGGCCGGCCCTCGCCCGGCGGCACGTCGGCGGACGGCGGCTGCAGCGCCTCCACGGTCACCGCGCAGCCGCCGCGCTCGCCGCCAGCGGCGCCCGGCGCGGCTGCGGCGCGCGGCAGGAAGGGCGCCAGCTGGTAGGGCAGCCCCAGGTTGAAGGCCAGCTGCGGCGCCAGGTACGCCGTGTCCTCGCGCCATCGCGGCTGCGCCGGCGCCTCGGCAGCAGCCGCCGCGGCCGGCGCGGGCGCGTCCACTGCCGCCGGCTCGGCGTCGCCAGCCAGGACCCGCGCGACGCGCACCACGCCGTCCGGCCGCCCCGCCGCGCTCACCTGCCGGGCCCGGCGAGCTCAGGGCGCCGCACCGGGCTGCTGGCAGCTGCGCGGTGCGCACAGCCCGCGCCGCGCCGCACCTTCACCAGGGAGCCGTGGAAGACGCGCAGCCGGAGCAGCGTGGCCGCCGCGACGACGAGCTCGCTGTCTGCGTCGCGCCCTGCGTCGCGCGGCTGCGGGGCTGCGCCCGCGCCGTCGCACGCGCCCGGGGCCGGCGCCGCCAGCGGCGCGGGGCGGTGCAGCACCTCGGCCGCGAGCTCCAGGCGCACCGGGCCGCCGCGCTCCGGGGCGCCCGCCTGTTGCTGCACTCGGGCCAGCCGCTCGGCCGCGCGACCCGAGAGCAGCGCGGGCGGCCTCCCCATGCTGCGTCGGCGGTCGCCTGCAGCGTGGGCGGCGAAAAGATTTTGCTCAGGCAAGGTGGCTTGCTGCTGAGCCTGCCTGATATGAGCTGCACACATAGCTCACCGCGCGCTGGGAGTGCTGGTGCTGGCGTGTCAGACGCTGCCCTGGCCCTGCGCACACGCAGACACAGTAACATCCAGTCACAACCGCAGCGAACGTGCACGCAGCCCGAGAGTGTCAGCGGTGGACTCGTGGCGCACCTGAAAGCTCTTTCAAAGGCCAAGTGCACGTCAGATTGGCTCAGGGCGGGATCCTCGAGCACACACGCAGCCGAAACAGATGGCACTGTTCCTCCTGGCCCGCCGATTGGCTCACTGCCGGCCGGGTACATCTGCCTGTGGCTGCAGCTTTAATGTCAACACCAAACATGATCATGGGCAACCTCCTCGGGCGCGACAACGCGTGCCTCGCCCTCCCACCGACTGAGCATCCCCTGCAAATCAGCTGCTGTCCGGTCCCATGGGCATGCAGTGATCTAAGAGCTTAAGGGACCCTGCATTGGTTGCAAGCTTCTTCAAGGGCAATGCAGGCAAAGTACGAACAGCTAGTTCGTCAAACTCTAGGCCTCCCTTGCTCGACCACTGCTGCGGTGGCAGTCTCACTGTGAAGGTTGGCCGCCTGAGCAGCCTGGGCCTGGCTGGTCAAGGCATCCACCTTGTGCACCACCACTCGCTGTTTCATCTACAATAGTCGGCGGGTGTGTCCTTTGCGCCGTGTGCAAGGTTCTTTAGCACCAAATGCCACAGCGCATCAAGGGCACGCGCGAGTCCAATGCTGACCGAGCAGCTGGGCCTTCAGCTCTGCGCCTGGACCAGCTCCCCGCAGAGGTGCGTGCAGAGGAGCGCACGCCCTGCCTGTTGACGCTGGGGCCTCGGCGCTCTGTACGCAGGGAGATCGCGTCGCCTTTGACGTGTGCTGCTCGGCCTTTGCAGGTCCTGCAGGCGTGCGCGGTCCACCTTGCCCAGAACTGCTGGATCGAGCCCCAAGCCTTGACAGAAGCCTTCTTGCTGCCGACAGTCTGCAGGCGCGCACCACACCTTTCACATACGAAGCAGCTACAGGCCTGCCGCCGCCATGCTTAGGACCCGGTGCGCTTGGCAGGCGGTTGAAGGAGGCGCTCGAGCGGCCTTATTGGAGCGTGCTGGGGGGCGCCCTGGCTGCCAGGCTGTGGCGGGCGCTTGGACGGCCCGGCGCGCCCCTTCCTGTGCTACATGGCGTAGAAAAGCTTCACCCTGCTACTGGTGCACAGAGCACAGCGTGGGAAAGTGCGCCTCGCACTCGACTGAGCACGCACAGATCGAGCGCCAGCCTCGCTTGGTGGTGATTTCACCAGCTCCCCTTGGCTGCCGCAGGCACGCACGAGGAAGACAGCGCGCGGCGGTGGCTCAAGGTGCAAGGCGGCGCTGTCAAGTGCGTGAGGGGCCTGGCCGTCGGCGTGGATGCAGGGTATGTGCCTGGCCGCAACCTGGACGCCGTGCGGCTGTCGACCTTGCTGGCCAGCCTGCCCGCGCTGACATCCATCGGCTCGCCGGGTGAACCTGTTTCCCTGTGCGCGGACGCGCACCGCACACCCACCGCAGCAGCCGTCCGGGCCTTCCTGGCCGGGGCCGCGCGCGCCATAGGGCGCTGCTCGGGCCTGCAGAGCCTGCATCTGGGCATCACCCTGCTCGGCGGGCTGGCGGACCAGCTCCCGGAGGCGCTGGTGCGCGCGCTGGCCAGCGTGCGCACCCTGGAAGAGGTCAACCTCACCTTTGAGACCTTTGAGGACAGCAGGCCCGACTGGCCGGTCACTTTCAGCCTCGCGCACCTGGTGGCGGGCCTGGCCGGCCTGCCGCGGCTGCGCGCGCTGATTCTGACAGTGCAGAACGTCTGCATGGATGCCACGCTGCCCGCCAGCGTGTCGCGCCTGGCGCAGCTGACCTATCTGCGCCTCTCCGACATTCATGGCCTGCGCTGCGAACCCGGCTGGGCGCGCCTGCCGGCGCTTGCGCGTCTCCAGTTTGTGGACTGCGAGTTTGCGGGCGACGGCGAGGCTGCGCTGCCGGGCATGGACGCGCTGGCGGCCCTGACCAGCCTGGAGCTGGACAGGTGCCCCAGCCTGCGGCTGCTCCCCGCGTCCCTGTGGCGGCTGTCGCAGCTGCGCTGCCTTAGCCATGATGCCCAAACGTGGGATGAGGCCGGCGAGCCGCGCAGCGCGGTGTCGGTCCTGGGCCTGCCCTTGAGCGCACCCTGCTTTGCGTCTCTCACGGAATTGACCCTGACCGGGCACAATCTGCGCATGCCCCTGGGCGGCGCGCCCTGCTTTGCGTCCCTGACGCGCTTGACCCTGGCAGCGCGCAACCTGCGGGCCTTTCCGCTGTGCATCCTGGCCGCGACGCGCTTGCAGTTCCTCGACCTAGCCGACTGCTGCTTTGGGCAGCTGCCCGAGGGCGTGAGCGCGCTCACCGGCCTCGAGCAGCTGCACCTCGGGTGGCCCTCGCTCGTCGAAAAGGAGGTTGGGGGCAGCATTGACGCCCGCGCCCTGGGCAGCCTGGCCGCCTTCCCGCGCCTGCGCAGGCTGAGCTTTGAGAACTGCAGCGTGCAGTTTTGTTCAGACTTCCAGGCCGCGGCCGCGCACCCGCGCCTGGAGCAGCTCAGGCTCACGACTGCGTATCCTGGCGGCCCAACTTGCATGGCATTCGTGGACTATGCCTGTGTTCTGGTGAAGCGAGGACGCTCACGCGTGCTTCGCCTCGTGGGCAGCCGCGTCCGCGGCGCGGGGCGGCGCAGCAGCTGCGACTTCCGTGCCGCCCTGGATGCTGCGGGGTTCCCGTTTGAGTACGATGCATACTCCTCTGCCGAGGAGGCCTCTGACTTTTAAGTCCTCTGGCGAGGAGTCCTCTGACGAGGAGTCCTTTGGCGGGGAGTCCTCTGACGAAGAGTCCTCTGACTGGGAGTCCTCCTCTGACGAGGAGTAGTGCCCTGACGGGCAAGCGCATGTGCCTGCTGTGTTGAGGATGGCCGCGGCAATGCTGCTGTCTTGTAAGAATGATGATCATTAGGGTGGGTTGCATGCAATGCGCTGTAGTCTGGTGTAGATCAGCGAGGGGCCTGCAGCGCCAAGGCGCCTGTGTAAGCCATGTGCGCCCGCCCGAGCAGTGCATCAACGCTTTAATTGGGGTATAGCGCGCAGCCTGGCGGCAAGTGTCTCGGGCATGCAGGGAGCGATGCAGTGCGGCACGGCTGCATGCGTGCTAGGATTGCTGCGCGCCTGTAGGAGAGGCAAGGTACACTAGTGGGATGCCTGGGACTGCGCGTGTGTTCAGGTGTGTGTGCTGTTGCTTTGCTGCGCGCCCTGCATGTCGGCCCGGTGTGAAATGTGTCACCAGACTTCCCCCAGGAACAGCACGCCAGCCGGCCGCATCTGCTTGCATTACCCTGCACCGTCTCCTGGACGTGCGACATGTGACCCCGGGCTGTGGGCCGCGCAATGCCCGTCAGGCTCCGCCCGCCGCAGCCTCGCGCAGGCGAGCCCCGCGCCCTCCTGTGTTGACGCGCGCAATGGCTATCCTCATTACTGTCACAATCCTTGTCAGCTGTAGCTGCTGGTGGAAGGCTAACAAGGCCATGAAGACACCGATGCGCATGTGATTGCAAGAATGTAGGCCTATACATCAGTTTCCTTGGGCAGGCCCATGCAGGGAGGTATTTGGGGTTGATGGATTACGCAGCAAAATGTCAGTTGCAGGCAAAGGGCCAGTGTCCACATGCTCGAAGTTTGACAACACATGTCACACCGACTCGAAGTGCACATGCACGCCCTGTGCCGACGTCTGAGGCTTGCAGTGATACGTGCATGAGCATGCCAACTCTGCAGGCGGCGCACAGGGCGCCTGCAAGCCGCGCACAGGGCACCCAGCAGCCCAGGCAGCATGTAAGCTCTCCGTCAGCGACCCGTTTGGCCTGCACCAGCGTGCAGAGCTCGCAGGCGCACAGGGTGCCTGTAGGCGGCTCCCGGAGCGCCCAGGAGCACCTAGGCACCTGCGCATGCGGCGCCCACCCAGCCCAGCCAGCGCATGAGCACCCTGCCTGTGTCGCAGGCTCTGGACGCATGCGCCTTTAAGCATGGCGGGGTATGATGCATTGGGCTTTCACTTGGCGAGGATCGGCTTACGCGCGGGCGGCAGTTGCCCGGGAAGCAGGATCAACCTCACACAACAGCATGCGCACAGGAGGGAGGCGCCTGCGGCATGGCCCTCACGCCCCCTCCCACCCGCTTGTAGCCGAGCTGCGCGCCAGGAAGAGAGTCCTTTCACACCTGTGCGCGCATGTCGCGCTGCAAACCCGCAGCAACATGTGGCTTCTGCAGGCAGTTGGCGCTCCTGCTGAACCCGTGCGCAGCCATTCCGCAGCGCACTGTTGCGGTGCGCACCGTACCGCACACCGATCGTGGACCATGATGACATCACGGGGGCCCCAGCTAGGCCGGTTGCCGCGGCGCTCGGGGTGTCCACAGGCGGGGGGCCCGCCGTCCAAGAGGGCTGGTGTGCCGCCTGCGCGCGCATAGCCCAGGGCCTCAATGGGGGGCTGCCCAGCGCAAGCGCGAGGTACTGCTAGCAAAGTGTGAGGCCTGGCTGGACTGCTAGCAGCGGCAGCAGCACGCCGGACGACCTCCTTGTGAATTTGCACAACGTGTTTGTGCAGCTAAACAGGAAGGACACCACAGTTGGCATCCAGGCCGCTCTGGCGGCCAAGGAATCCGTGGAGTCTATCATGCAGCGAGCCTGTATCAAGACACTCGTCAATTTGATGAAGCATGCCGATCTGAAGAGGCATTTGAAGGACCGCAAGGCCTGGCCAGCTGCTCAGTGCATTCTATGCACCTTGCATGCTTGCCAGGCCTTGCGGTCCTTCAGGTGCCTCTTTAGATTGGCATACTTCAGCAAGTTGGCAAGTGTTTTGATGCACGCGCGTCGCATGACAGACTCAACAGACTCCTTGGCCGCCAGGGCAGCCTGGATGCTACCCCTGCAAATGCCATGTGCGGCGTCTGCCCCGCATAGATGCCCGCGGCTGCACCGCGCCCGGCTTTCCGACTTGGAGCAAAGGGGCCCGGATGACCAACATGTCCCCTGACCCCAGACTTAGCTGGGGTACAGCCTGTCCATTGCGCTGGTCCCATCTGCTAGCATGAGGCCAGCCACCTGCATAGCCCCGGCCTCCTGCCTCCGCATGAAGGTGGCCCACAATACACACTGCATGGTCGCATCCTGGGCGGCCTTGGCTGCGACCAGGGGCGTGTGCCCACTTCCGGCTACCTCGGTGGCTACGAGGGTTTCCCGTCCAAGGAGACAGCGCTGGCAGAGGGCACGGAAGTCGGTGCGTGCGCAGGCAGCGCGCCTGCTGCCAGCGTGCAGCATAGGCGAGGCTCGCACCTGCGAGCATGCAGCTCACCAGCTCACAAGGTGGTCAGCGCCGCATCCACAAGCTTGCATCTGCGCGCGCGCCAGGCCATATTGCTCACCAAGGTGCTCACCACCGGACTGTCGTCAGTTTAGGCGTCAAGCAGTGAGACACTGTAGGCTCACTAGTTCAAGCGTGCAGTTGTGCTCACAATAGCCTGGCTGCTGGCACCCTCCAAATAAAGCGCAAGCCTGTCTATGCCATGGCGGCGCTCGCCATGGATACAGCTGCTGGTGGAGCTGTCTTGTAAGATGCTACTTTGCGGACTCCAAGGGACAAGAGAAGGCGGACTCGAGCTCTGCGACTGGAGCCTTGTCGGCTTGGGCGCCTCCTGCGCTGCGAAGGAGCTGTCGGCGTGGCAGGCAAGCGAGGCCTCTTTGCCCTAGCACTGCTACCAGCGCTCAGACAATGCGAGCGAGGCTCATGCTACAGGGATGGCCTGTGCTGAAAATCTGATTTCCCTGAACTCTCCTTGGACTCCTTGGTATTTCATAAAGACTAGATTGTGAATATAGGACCCACACTACAAACTTTAAAAGGCTTGTGTGACAGATGCCGTGAAAACATCTGCGCTCCTCGAAGTACTTGCAGGCCTTCACAGGTGGTGCGCCAGACATTGAAGTGCAAAGAAGCCGCCAGACATGCAATTTGGCACTTGCATTACAGCCTGCGGCCGTGCAAGCGCAACGTCCTCGGGCCCACGGCTAATTATGCGCATGCGCGCTGTTGTGCTGGCATACCCCTCTTCAAGCTGCTCAATGCGAGCACGACAAAAGTACTTGCAGCTCAACCAAGCTTGCATTGAAAGAGCTGGGCAGTATGCCTGAGCTAAGGAGCTGTCAATGCATGCCTGATTCATGCTCATGAGTGAAGAGCAAGCCCGGGGGAGGTGCCCATGGACAAGCCCGTGGTTACCCCATGCATTTAGTAATAGACCAAGCTGGACCCACATGCTCGGCGCTTTTCTGGCGCACAGGCGCAGCAGACCACCTGGCATGCTTGCCCGTGTGTCCTGCTGCTTGCCGCGTCAGAGTGCACTCTGCCGCCAGCCGCACGGCCTGTCCGTCAATGCAGGCCGCAGTGGCCCACAGCGAGCGTTGCTACCCACAGTTCCGGCTGAGATACCTGTGGGAGGCGCTGCTCGTAGCGGTGAGCCCTGGCGGGGCGGAGGGCATGCGCTAGCAGCAGCCAGGCCCCAAGCGGCTCCACGAACTCCCTGCCCGCCTCCTGTGCACACTCCCCACGCGCCTCCGGCGCAGCCTTCCCCCAGCTTGGCTACCAGGTGCTTGGCTATCAGGGCGCAGGCGGCGGCCCCTCCTTGGCCGTGTCCGCCTAGCCGGCGGGCCCGCGCACGGGGAGCGCGCCGGAGGCTTGCGCGCCCTCCGCGGCGCCATCATCGCCCAGCGGCGCGTCCTCCAGGGCGCTGTCCGAGCTGTCGGACGCCGCGGCCTCCTTGTGCTCCGCCTCTGACTCGCCTGCGCCCGCGGCGCGCTGCGCAGGTCACAGCGGGCGCAAACAGAGCCATGCATGCACACGCTCCAGAGCTGCTGGGCGATATCGCGCGCGGCATGAGCACACCAAGCCTGCTGCTTGCCACCCTGGGGGCCGCAGGCAGCAGCCTGTCGCGCTTTTAAAGCACTTGGAGTAAGGCACAGAGAGCAAATGTCTGCCCGCCTTCACATGGCTGACGCACAGGCGCAGCATGTGCGCTGCGCCGCGCGCAATGCCCGGCGCTGGTGGAGCATGGTGCAGGCGGCCTGCCGCCAGGCGCGGCGGGCGCGCACCGCCGGGCATGGGGACGTCGCGCGAGCCGGCGCCGCCGCCGGGGGCGGCCCGCCCCGCCAGCGAGCCCTCGCTGCGCGGCTGGTCGTCCTCCAAGGAGCTGTCGGACTCCGTGTCAGACTCGCCTGCGCGGCGCGCCGCGCGCGTCAGCGCCGGCGCTGCCAGCGGCATGCATGCACTGCTCGGGCGGCAGCCTGCCGCGAGGGCGCGCGGCACAAGCACACCGGCGCTGGTGGAGCGTGTCCCAGGCGGCCTGCGGCCGGGCGGCGCGGGCGCGCACCGCCGGGCATGGGGACGTCGCGCGAGCCGGCGCCGCCGCCGGGGGCGGCCCGCCCCGCCAGCGGCTGACTGCTGCGCGCAGGCATGCGCCTCCCGTACGGGCAGGTGTAGCCCGGGCCGAGGGAGGCAGCCAGCGCGTCGAAGTCGATCGGGCCCGCGCATGTGAACGACGTATCCTGCTTCCAAGTGGCTGCCTTGGTATCCAGCGGGTCGGGACCCCCGGCAAGGACGCGCTGCACCAGGAGATCGTTCGCCGCTTGCTCCGCCGCCGTGTACTGCGGCTCGCGGATGGGCGCCGCGTACGCCGCCGCCGTGGCGTTGCGGCTGGCGACGCCGACGCCATCCGCGGCCGCCGGGGCGGCCGCGCGAGCGGCGGGTGGGCCGGCATTGCCATTGGCGGACACCGGCGGGTCCAGCCCTGGCTCGGCGGACCACGCGGCGGGCTTGGGCTCCGGAGGGCGAGGGTGGATGTTCGCCAGCTCGTCATCGCGCGCGCCGCACACGAAATGCTCGTTGGCATACGTCGATGTTTTGTGACCGACCTTGCTGAAGCCCTGCGCCGCGTCATGGCCTCAGTGTCAGCAAGCGTGCATGGGGCAGCACATACGCAGGGCGGGCCCTGGCACCGGGCACGCACATGGCTGTAGAGCTGGCCCTCGAAGCTGTCAAACGCAATTATATCCTTCTCGCAGCCTTGCGGCCACACCTCACGCACAAACTTGTCAGGTTGCCGCACCGTGAAGCTGCCGCGCCCCGCGCGCAGCAGGTGGTCAGCAGGCCTCTCCCTGTCCAGGTGGGTAGCGCTTCTTGGGGCACGCAGGCCGGCGCGTGCGCGGGCAGCGCGCCCGCCTTTGGCGTGCAGCGTGGGCGGGTAAGGCACGTACCTGCGGCCATCGATGCACCAGGACACGGTGTCATCTGTGCTGGGATCGTCCACCAGCCTGTACCTGCGCGCCCAGCCCGCGAGCATGCTCACCACGCGCTGGCCACGCGAGCGTCGCACGGTGCTCGGTCTGCTGCCTGCCTGCATTTGTTGATTGAAAAAACACCAATGCATACTTTTTTCGCAGTGGCCCGCCTTGGACAGGTGGCCCGTGCCCCAGGTCTGCCAATGCAGACGTTCCAAGGCGAATGCCGCAGGCACTGGGCGCCAGAGCGAGGCAGCGTGCGCAATCGTTCAGGTGCCCGAAAGCAGTCCTGAGGGCAGAAGACGCAGGACTCACAGCTTTGTAAAGAAGTTTGCCAGCTTCTCGTCCGCCATGGGCGCTGCAGGCGTGGACTCTCTCCCCAAGCGAGCTCTGGGACTGCTCCCAGCACCCCAGGCGGCACTGGCGGCTGGAACTATGCCAATAGAACGTGCATCCCGAACGAGAGCGCACTCAGGCCGGACGTGACTCTCGAGGCCTGGTCCCCAGGAGTAGGAAGCAAATTAGGGTCCCTGTAGAGGCTGGAGTTCGTGACAACGCCAACGACCTTTATACCGTGAACGCGCCAGACAGCAGGTGAGCTGCCACATGTCCAGGCGGCGGGTGCTCACGGCCGTGCGAGCGGACAGTCTCGTGAGCGCCTGGGCGCCTTTGCACGCTGCTTGGGGGGTGCCGTCCATGGTCGGGGCTGCGCTACCTGTTGGAGCGCTGCTCCTGGAGGCAGCCCTGCTGGGGCGGCGCCAGCGGGGGGTGATCATTGTCAAACCACATGTGTAGACGCCCGCTGCACCAACACTCACGCCCAATCCATGCCCCCTCCACCCTGTCCCGCGGCAGTCTTGCGTGTGTGCGCATGTGCGCGCGTGCCGTGCCTGGACGGCGCGCAGGCGGCAGACCACAGCCTCAAAAATGC
>JAABUV010005386.1_pt1 | contig 14634 bp, 18 predicted proteins | sample 5559971 | NCBI WGS metagenome assembly JAABUV01 (sample SAMN10711881, study PRJNA513362) | rock metagenome | isolation source: Antarctica rocks | place: Antarctica: Victoria Land, Knobhead nord | collected 2015-12-19
GGGCCTGTCGCTTTCGACAGTGATGCCCGCAGCGATAAGGGACGGTCGCGTGGCGGACGATCGAAAAAAGAGCCGTGGAGTGACGCCGAGAACTGGCCAAAATTAATCATCAAAACGTGGAAAGCCGGAAATAAGGACGGCAAGCGGATGCTTCCTTCTCAGGTCTTCCTGCGAGTCCTTGGAAGAGCCGATGCCCTCGGCCTACGCAAGGATAAGGAGGATACATCCGCTTATCCGTCACACATGACGGTCTACCGCAAGCTCGAACCCTATGAAGCCGCGCTGCAGCATCCGAAGACGCCGCGTCGCCGAGGTTGGCGTCAAGATCGCCTTGTCATCACCACACGTACCGGGGAACAGATTGAGGTGACGTGCAGCAATCAAGTGTGGCAGATCGATCATACGCAGGTTGACGTGCTCGCCGTAGACAAGGACGGTAAGCTGCGGCGTCCCTATCTGACAACGGTAGTCGATACCTACGGCCGCTGCCTCATGGGCCTAGAGTTGAGTATGCGGCCGCGCAGCTCCACTGTTGTTGCCCTTGCCCTACGCCACGCCATACTGCCCAAAACATACACGGCCGACTATAAACTGCGCTGTCGGTGGGGAACTTTGGGTAAACCGGCGTACGTCTTTACGGATGGCGCCGGGGAGTTCAAAGGAGCCCATGTTAGCCGGCACATTGCCGATGCGCTTGGATTTACAACGGATCTCCGTGATCGCCCTTCGGAAGGGGGCATTGTGGAGCGTCCCTTCGGTACCTTCAATACAGATTTCTTCTCTCAGATGCCTGGATACACCGGAGGAGATGTTCAACACCGATCTACGAATGCCGAGAAAGCAGCGTGTATCAGCCTGGACGAGTTGGAACGGCATTTCGTCCGTTACATCGTTGATAACTACAATCAACAACTGGACGCGCGGTCGGGTAACCAGACGCGTTTCCAACGGTGGGAAGCGGGGCTGGCAACTATGCCGACGCCAATGGATGAAGCGGAATTAGACATTTGTTTGATGAAAGAGACTCCCCGAGTCATGTACGATGGTGGATACATCCGTTTTGACAATTTTACCTACGTGACGGAGCAACTCACCGACTACGAGGACCGGCCCATTATTATCCGCTACCATCCAGACAACATTGCCACCATTAGGATTTATCAGACCGTCCGCGATGGCCAGCGGGATCGATTCCTCGGAATAGCGCGCGCAGAGGGCTTCGACGATAGGCCGATATCGGAGGCGGAAGCCAGGGCAGTGGCCAAGCGCCTCCGAGACAAAGGCAAGGACATTAGTAACGAGTCCATACTAGACGAAATTCGTGACCGTGATGCTTTCATTAAGGACAAGGAGCGCGCACGTGATCGTCGTCGCCGAAAAGGGTCCGGTAGCGTGTGGGAGGCAGACGAGGGGTCTCGCGGTGTGGAGCCTGCATCGCGCGGGGACGGTTCTGGTAAACAGTGTGCCGCGGACATATCGTCGGCGGTAAACGAGGAACCGGAAGCACAGGGCGCGATCGACACTCCCCTGATCCAACCATCCGCGCCACGTGTCTATGATTTCGACGATCTCCGCGCGGACTATTGAGGAAGGAGTGTCGCCGACTGATGGACAAGCATGCAGAGACTTCCGAAGACGCGATCGCGCGTCTGCGATGTCGCGTATTCGTGGAATTGGACCACCTGAAAGCGATGCACGAGTGGTTAGGTGACAAACAGCAAGCTCGGCAATCCGGGCGCGTTACCGGCCCGTCTCGCACAGGTAAGACCCACAACTGTATCGCCTTCCAAGCCATCACGAACCGCCGCGTCGATGACGGCGACCGCCGTCCCGGACAGCCGCCTCGCCGCCCAATCCTCTATATCTTCCCGCCGGAGAGTTGCAGCGCGCGCGCACTCCTCACCGAGATATTGCAGGAGTTAGGGTACGCATTTTTCAGAGGAACTGTACACGACCTGCGCAAGCGAGTGGTCGAGGCACTGCGCACCTGCGAGGTCGAGATGATAATTATAGATGAGGCCGATCGTCTCGGTCGCGCGGCGTTCGCCGATGTCCGCGATTTTTCCGATCACCGGTCGTTACACATGGCCGTGATCCTGGTCAGCACATCGTCGCGGCTCAGCAGGGTATTGGAACGCGATGAGCAGGTGAGGAACCGTTTCATGCCTGGCTATGAACTGGGGATTCTCAGGGGTCAGCAGCTCATCGCCGTTATCACGACGTGGGAAGAGCACGTCCTCAAATTGCCACAAGCGTCGGACCTGACCTCGGCAGGGAAACTTAGCATCTTGACGAAAGCGTCACGGGGGCTTATTGGCCTGCTTGATGAGATTTTGCGTGAGGCGGCAATCCAGGCGCTTCGGGCCGGCAAACAACGGATCGATGTAGCTACCCTCCGGAAGGTAGCAAGTGACTATCTGTGACCGAGACGGGCGGGTGGAAGGGTGGCGCATACTTGTCGTTCCCCACGATGGCGAAAGCTTGAGCCATTTCTTGGGTCGATTCCGGCGCGCGAATCACTTGAGCGTGACGATGCTTGGCCAGGTTAGTGGTCTTGGCGTGAAAATCATGCGATGGGAACGCTTTTATCACAACCCTTTCCCAGTTATTGATGATCTACGTATTCTGGCTGGTGTTATCGGTGTCGATGCTGACCGTCTCGCCGCAATGCTGCCACCCCACGGAACACGTATGCGCCACGCGCCGATTCGGCTCTGCGGGTATTGCTATGCGACCGTGCCGATCCATAAGATCGCCTGGCAATACATATCCACACGCGCTTGCCCAGAGTGCAACCGCCACCTTCTCTCGGAGTGCCCGCGGTGCGGAGTACGCTTCCCCTATCCAGCTTTGTGGTCACACGGGTGTTGCTCCCGCTGCCGAACCCTATTCTCAGCGATGGCGCAGCGGCAGACGCTTGACATGGCTCGCCCATCCACCGTGCCCAGCCCGTGAAGGACTTCCTGGCACAAGAAGCGGCGACACGCCTCCATCTAGAACGCTTGCCCGGCTATGCGCCCGATCTCAACCCCGACGAGGGCATCGGGCCGTATCTCAAGCACGTCGAGTTGCGCAACCTATGCTGCCACGATCTCCCCGAACTGCGCCACGCCCTGCGCGCCGCCACCAAACGCCTGCGCCACAAGCACCATGTTATCGCTGGGTGCTTCGCCCACGCCGGTTATGACCCGCCTTTAGAAGTCTACGCAGGAATCAGTAACATACACAGTACACATTCAACCTAGACGCCCCGCTCACGCCCCAGGAGTCGAATAAGCCTCGTCGTCGCGCAGCCGTGGCTGATCCCAAGTATATAGTTGGGGCACCCTCGATCTGCTTAAGCGATGACGGCATCTATTGGCGTAGAGCGACGGCGTGCGAGTATAACGCGGCGCAACTCCAGCCACGCTCAACGCCAAACAAGAGCGCGCCTTTGAATGCCTCCCAGGTCAAGCGCGGTAAGAAGTCCTCCAGGTGCGGCCCGGTGTCCGGCTCAGCGTCCGCACGGTTCAGCGACGGGACGCCTGCCCCGTCCGCGACCGCCTCCTCGGCGAGCTCTCCTGTCTCGTCAGGGTGCGATACGTCCGCGACTGCGTCACTCACGCCGGCCGCGGGAGTACTCTCTATCTTTGGTTTGGCAAACCCGAAGCGGGACGGTGGCCGCTCGACGACCGCATGCTCGGGATTGCCGTACTGCGGCTCGACGTCGGCCGCTCCCGGCTTCATGACACGATCGAAAGGGTCGGGACGCTGTTGCGCTACTTCAGGGTGCGCGCGCGGCGGGTCCGGTTCCGCTTCCACCAGGCGGTAGATGGGGCCCCTTCCGTGCGGTAGCGATCCAGAATCGCCCGGTGTCGCCGGTGCCGTTCCTCCGTCTGGCCGTGGATCAGTGGCGGCCTCCGGTGGTCGACTACGTCGCGGATTGACGATCCCGGCGGCCGCCAACTCTTTCTTGATAGCCTCGAGTGTATCCGTCGTGATGGTATCGCCCCGCACAACGCGCCGCAGCAGCGCGTCTTTGACCTCGTCGCTTTGCTTGTTGATCTGTACCGCCAAGCTCTTCGTCATGCGCCCGGACTCCACCGCCTCCCTGAGCGCGTCCTCGTGATATACGCGGAGGGTGTCGCGGACATGCTGCTCCGACTTGTGGATGAGAGCGCCCAGTTTTGGAGGCGTGAGACCTTCCAGGTCCATCAGCTCCGTGTAGGCCCGCGCCTGATCCATCGGTTTGAGATCCTCGCGCTGCAGGTTCTCAATCAATTGCAGCACCTGGGCCGCGACGCCTTGCTCGTCCCGTACGATGACCGGGACGACATCCAACTCAAGGCGCTTACAGGCCACCAGGCGCCGCCCACCAGCGATCACGATCATGTGTTGGGGATTGTCAGGATCGCGCCGGACAACAAGTGGTTGCAAGATACCATATTGCTTGATACTCGCCGTCAATTCTTTGAGACGCTCGTTGCCTTCCCCTTGCCCCCAATCGCGCCGCACCTGATCAGGGTCTCGGTCAATCTGCGCGAGCGGCGCCATCATAAACCCGACGCTCGTGGACGTATAGCCCTCTCCCATGTTGTTCGTCACGACAAGCCTCCCTATGTGTATATAAAACGTTACATCCGCACCGGCGGCACGTTACGTCCAAACATGACCATCTTGTGGCGGCTCCGTTCGTTGAATACGGCAAGAGCGACATTTGGATGCAGTCGCCTTGCTACAGTGATCGGAGGGCAATACCGCCTGCCAAGGTGTGACACTACCGCTCCAGTCCGCTAACCCCTCGTTCATCCAACCCACGACTCTTGCCTGCACACGCGCTTCGCCCGTCCTCCGATTTCTATCTATCCCACGCCCGTCCTCACCCCGATAGCACATGTGCCCACGATCAGCGTTTCGATCGCGCCTTGTCTTTTATGTGCGAAGCCCGCACGCCCACACATGCCTGACGTTCGCACCCCATACCGTACGAGGGCACGGCCATCAACATGACACGCCACCTGGTACGACAAGCGCACCGCCCGCATGCAGTGACACCTGGGGATTCGCCACGTGCGCTCAAGCACACAGAGAGCCCAGGAGTCGTCACGATGATACTATAGCACAAATATTCAATGTTTGATTACGCGATACGACGGCATACGATGTGCACGTGAGAAAGATGGCGCTTGCCCATGAACGCACGGTGCTGCGCGTCCTCCTACGACAGGCACGGATGGCGGCGAAGTTAACGCAAAGCGAGTTGGGCGCGCGCGTTGACAAGGACCAGGCTTACGTGAGCCGCTACGAAATTGGCGAATCACAACTCGATTTCGTTGAGGTGGATGTGATCGCGCGGGGGTTAAACCTTACGCTTGAGGAGATTGTTCAGCGCTACCAAGAGCGTCTGGCAAAGCAGAGATAATGCGTGTCATACAGTTGCCTCGACCGATTAGAGGTGGGTGTGCCCGGAAAAGTGAGGGGGAGAAAAAGCTGTGCCTCCAATGGGGCATGGGCTGTGGCATGCTCACGGTGTGCCTGGGGAGGGTATCTCGATGGACAGAGCGGAGTTGCCCGAGGAGAGCATACACGAAATGGGGGCGTTGTTCGTCACGGCGCTCCGTGCAGCCGCCACCAACTTCAGTGTGGACGACCTGGACGGGATTGAGCGGCGGTTGCAAGCGGCGGGGCGGCAGGTCTTGAGCCCGGGGCTGGAACGGGGCCCTGCGCGCACTGCGGCTGGGTGATACGGCGGGTGGATCTGGCCGCGGGATCGGTACATCCAGGGCAAGGTGAGCGACGACGTGGCCCAGCAGGCCTACGACCTGTGCGACGCACGGATTGGGCGCGGTCCAGGGGCACTCTAGCCCCCGCTCCTGCAGGCGGTCTACCGCTTGGGCATCAGGCCTCCTTTCCATTCCGTGAGGTCTGCCTCGCTAAGAACGCGTCACGTCTGCGGCACACGGCACGCCGTGAGCGAGCATGGGGAAGAAAAGCGGCGGATCATCCCCCCCTGAGCCGGCATCACGCCGGCAGCGGTTCGATCAAGGACGGCCCGTCCTCGTGCGGAGACGAGACACGCGGTGACATGGGGTAGGCCACCAGCGGGTCTGCTGGGCAGGGCCGGAGACAATCCAGCACCGCTACCGGGTCGGTAAGCGTCGGATCGAGCCAGAGCGATTCGGCGGCGGGGTCGAGGATGGCGGGCATCCGATCGTGGATACGCGCGACGAGCGCATTGGGTTCCATGGTGATGATGGCGCAACTCGCCATGCCGTCCTTGCCGATGCTGTAGAGACCGGCAAGGCCAAAGAGGGTGCGATCGTCGCGGCGGACGTACACGGGTTGCCTGGTCTTGAGTCCCGGCATGCCCTGCCACTCGTAGAAGCCGTCGGCGGGGATGATGCAGCGGCCACGCGCAAGGGCGCCTCGGAAAAGGGGACGCTCGATCAGCGTTTCGGCGCGCGCATTGATCGGCGCCGGTCGAAACGCGCCGCCAGACGTCCAGGCTGGCCGGAAGCCCCATGTCATCGCCCGCAGGAGACGGCCTGCGGATCGCTCGACGATGACGGAAATGTCCTGGCTCGGCGCGATATTGTACGCTGGATTCGGACGCTGGTAGCACCCCACTAAACCGTGGTCAGGCGACAGCCTCCGCAGGGGGTGCCTTGACGCGCCCGCGCCGCGCCGCCCGCCCAACCTCATCTGGCTGGCGCGGCGCGGGCGCACCCGTCAAGGGGAGGACGCGGTAGCGCAGCAACTCCTCCATGGTCCAGACGTGGTCGCTCAGGCCGGCGGCCATAGCCGGGGTGCGCTCCTGCCACTTGCGTCCTCCGCGGCCAGGGAGACGGAGGCTCGCATGGGGCCAGCAAAAGTTGTAGGTCGTGCCGGCCCAGCCACATCCCGCTGGTCAGCAAGGCCGCTCCGTGGGCCAGGCGTCGGCCGCGCCAGGTTAGGGGTGCGAGCGCGGCGCGGAACGTGGCGTTGAGACGTTCGATATAGAAGATATTGATCTACGTCCCGCCCTGGGTGGCCGCAATGGCCTCCGCCGTGCCGTAGACGACGCGACGCGTGACGTGTTCGACATAGAAATCCCCGTACATGCGCGTACGTCGATGTGACGTCGACGCCGGATCGGCGCTCTGTGTACCGGGCAACCACGACATCTTTCAATCCCCGTACATGCGCGTATGTCGATGTGACGCCAGGCGGTCGCGCGCGAGCAGGCGACGAACTTTCAATCCCCGTACATGCGCGTATGTCGATGTGACGCCAATAAACATGGAAATGATGCAACACGCTGCCGATCCCCCTTGCCCCTCGGTATCGACTGATTACGCACATAGTAGTGTAGAGGGAGTCCCCCTCGAGCGGGGGTGCTTCGGTCGCCACCACCTCAGTTAGCCCGTCTCCGTGTTGCCGGGTGCGCACCTAATTCCTGCCCGAGGGCAGCGGCATCGGGATGGGCAGCGACCAGGGCCAGAAAGCAAGGCTGTCACCAAGACAGTCAAACTAGCCCCCATTTAACACAACGCAGAGGCTCTATTGAACATGTGTTGCGGCGCTATTTACCTATTTACTTGTCAAAGTAATCTAACCCCTATCCCCTATGTTACATCAACCTTATCCTTCTCCGCGTGGGCCACGAACTGCCCTGGCGTGTAGGCGTTGAGCGCCACATCACGGGCGCGTTCCTGAACCGTGCCTGCGGTGACTTGGCGTCCTTCTTCGATGATGATACCCGCCCGACCTGCCACCACGCGGATGCTGCTCAGGAGGCTACCGAACCCCCACCGATGCACGCTCATCCGGTATTGCTTCGCGTAGTTCTTCTGCCCGTCCTTATATCCAGGGTGCTTGGCTTCCGCGCGTGTGCGCACATCCCCTTCAATCGCCTCGCGTATATCACCCATTTGCGGCAACACGATACATGAGGCATGGTACCGGCAAGCGACATCCACGACAGCATGTGCCAGCAGACGGTTCACCTGAAGGCCTACCTCCGATTCACCGTTGTCGGGCGTCACCCCCCGCCGTTGTTGTGTGTGGCGTCGATGATCGTGCATACGCCGTTCGCGATGGTAGCGCTCCAGGAGCCGGTAGTTGGCGCCGAGGAGTTGGCGCGTACTGCGATATGCCAGCACGATTCCACGACGAGCGTCGACCACCGCCACGGTCGCGGGGCGATCCAGGCTGACCGCCACGCCCACGGTGATGTGAGCGCGACCGACGTATGGCGGCTTGCTCGGACGCTCATTGTATCCATCAAGGCCACTCAGTGTTGCCTCCAGACGTCGCACGAATCCTCGTTGCGTCTCGCTCAGGTCACCCTTCTTTTCCATCCGCGCCATCCGCGCGGCCACACGATCCCTCTTCTCCCGGCGCACCTCCTCGGTCCCCTCTCTCGTCCAGAGGCGTGTATCGACCGTGCAGAACAACACCAGGCGATGGCGTTCCCACGGCTCGCCCTGGCGTCGCTCGGGATCCTCGCGCCACGCAAGTCGCGCCGAGCGCAGCGTGAAGAGGGCACTGGAACTGTGCGTTTCACGCTGAACGCGCTGGTCCTCCTCGAAGCGATCGAACAGGTGCATCTGCCTCTGATCACCGTAAATCGCGAGGGGATGGTTTTTCAGGCCTGTCAAAACGAGGCGCAATCGCTTGTCCTCACCGCGGGTCCAGTGCATCGTCCCATTGTCCCGCAGAACAAGCGGAAAAGGGAGATTGTCTGGCTCTCGCAGGAGGGCATCCTGCCACGAGCGGGCCTGCGCCTCGTCCTCGGGCACCATCTCCGCCACGTCGGTCAGGGTGCGCAGGAAGGTCTCGCCGGACATATCCCGTCCCCTGGGCTTTCGCGCGGCCAGTCGCGCGTCCAACCTCTCGATGCGGATCTCCGTGGCGCGTCGCCGCGCCGCCAGCCGGTCGGCGTTCTCCTCACCATCAGGCACGGCCCCGCCGTTTTTCAGCAACACGCTTATGGCGCAGCGCGCGGGCTCATCCGTGGCGACGTCGTAGGCGGCGAACAGCGCGCGGTAAAGCTGTGTGTCAATGGCCTTCTGACCGCCAACCGTCTTCGGCGCGATCCGATCGAGGACCGCACCCGCCGCCCGATGAAGGTCGCCTATATCCTGGCCGCTGGCCTCGGCGAGTTGCGCGTCGCTACGCACTATCTCCAGCCAGCGGCGTCGGCCATCGCGCGCGCGCTGCGTTCGCTGCTGCAGGGCAAACCACGACGAGAACATGTCTTCTACCGTGTGGACGACCGATAGATACCAATGCGCCGGCTGCCCCGCGTACGGAGGGCTGGAGCCGCTATCCTTGACCCACGAGTAGATGAGGCCTGCGGGAAGATGCCCGCGCCGCTGCCACATCTCGAAATCGGCATGCTCGTTGACGCGTGCGATCATGCTAGTACCGCTAGCTGGAAGTTTCTCCGCATGTTCGGCACGCTACAACGTGCGTGATGACTCCTCGAAATGCTTACTGAACGTGCGGAACCATTTCCAGCGAAGGGTACTAGTAATCAGCGGCGTGTTCGCATCCGCCATGAGATGCCAGAGGTAACGGCGTGTGTCCGCACCGGCGACCAATCGGCATTGGATGGTCAGGGCATCCATGCGCGCCACCACTCACCCCTGCGCGTCCGGTAGTCCTCCGATGAGCGTGGGCCGGCCACACGGCCACCAATGCTCATCACGGATGGCTGGTCAGTTCGTCCCATAGTGCCGTTCCCCACTCTTCTCATCCTTTGTCCCCGCTGTCCCCACGCGGTCATCGGCCTTATTCCCGCCTCCAATCTGGTACGCTTTCGTTACATTCTAGCACGCACCATAATGGTCATAGGGATAATGGTCATTCGGTCGGCGTGATGACCTCGCGTCAAGCCTGGACCGGGAGCGTGAGCGCCCATTTAACTGTGTGCTCGATGAAGCCCGGTGTGATGTTCCATTGCGCCTCCATAGCCGTGTCCTCCTCTTTGTCATCGAGCGGTCGATGGCTGATACAATCCCGGTGATGTCGTGCCATCCGACTCCCAGGCTGTCGCCTCCTGCGGTCCGGACGCGGCTTTACCGATATCGTCAGTTGTGCGGCCACCCTACACTGCGCGTAACATGTAGCTACCGCATGGGCGGAGCAGAAGCGGGCCACTGCGTCAAAGGAGCCGAAGCTGCGCATGGGGTAGTAGCGTTGCTTGATGCCGCGATGGTCCTGCTCCATCTTGTTATTGAGAAAGATACCCGACTGCCTGCCTACTGATCACCATGTTGTCGATGCCGTCCATGTGCGCCGCGCATGCCCGCATGCGCTATGATTAGGTCAGGTCAGGTCATGGCACCGGGTTGTCCACACGGTAGAGGTACTAGAGAGATCAGCGAGTTGGAGGCTTTGGAGGCTGCGGATGAGAGTATTCACGATAGTCATCGGCGTGCTGGCGCTGGTGTCAGCGTCGATCGTGGCCGCCAGCGCCAGCACGCCGACCGTATCTGTCCACGTATTCGCCCGCACCGGCATCCACCTCACCGATATCGTCTGGACCGGCCGGCAGTTCCTCTATGTCGAGAACACGACCAACCGTGTCGCGGCGGCCGGGCCAGCCGGAATGCCGCTCACACCCTTCGCCGCGATGCCGCGGCAGGTCGAGCAGACGCGCTGCCGCCCTTCCCCTGGGGCGCATGGCTTCGTGGCCGGGGATATCTACTGTCACGCCCCGGACAACAAGATCTACCGCATCAGTCCCGATGGTAAGAGGGTCACCGTCTTCGCCGTGCTCCCCCACTCCCCGCGCTCTGATGGCGCGCTCACCTTCGACACCGTCGGCGCCTTCGGCTATGCCCTCATCGCCGCGACCGGCCGCTCCGGGTCGGGGACGGCCCACGGCGGCAGCGTGTTCACGATCAATCCTGCGGGGACGGTGCGCCGCGTCGGCGGCTATGCGAATCCCGGCGGTGCCGACGAGGTCGCGATCGCGCCGGCCCGCTTCGGTGCGGCCTCGGGTCAGGCGCTGCTCACGGTCGACGCGGGGAAGAGCGGCAGCCTGGTGGCGATGGATGCGCGCGGGCAGGCGCGAACCCTGGTGACACTCCCGGACGGCCCGAACCCCATCGTGGTCCTCACGCCGGGTCAAACGCCCCCCGCTGGCGCGGCCCAGCCCGGCCTCTACGTCACCGACACGTCCGCGCGGGCGGTCTATTTCGCAGCGGCGGCCGCGTTGCGGCCGTTCGCGGGCGCCGTCGTCGTCGGGAGCGAGTTGCGCGGGATCTTCTGGGTCGTGCGACCGCGCGGACGCGGCTTCACGGCGGTCACCCTGCCGACCACCCTGGCCGGGACGCACTACAACCTTGAAGGCGCCATCTACGTCGCCGGTTGACTGAACCGCACGCGCTCCTCGCCTTGATGTCCCGCGCATGTGACGACATGGACCCGGCCACCCCTAGAACCACGAGTGGACGAGGCGGGTGGCCACCTCAGTCATGTATGGCGTCGTAGACGAAAACCTCGGTCACCCTTTGCCCTGACAGAACCGTAACCCGCCGCAAGCCGCAGGGCTTTAGCCCCAGTGGATAGGCGGGTTTTTCGGGCGGCTTTAGCCAAAAGGTTCGTTCACCCCCCTTGGCGGTCGTTTTCGGTTGTGCGATACTCGGTGCGATTTCGGTGGGTGCACCTCATTATTGTGGGATGTAGCCTGCGACTGCGGTCGCATGGCAAACGAGCGCCGACTGCGGTCGGATGTCGCCCTCGGATGTGGCGCTCCGCTGCACTCGCCTTGGCACCGCAGTGCCCGTGGTCTGCCCCGCGACCGCAGTCGCAGGCGTCGCCAACGCATTCCACTATTTTAAGGTGCACCCATTTCGGTTGTGCGATACTCGGTGCGATTTCGGTTGTGCGATACTCGGTGCGAGTAGGGAGACATGAGCATGCACGGACCACAACAGAATATAACGATCAAGCAGAATCTGTCGCTGCCTGGTCGCTTATCGCCGTACCTGGACGCCACGAAGGCTATCTACAACCGCGTGGTCGCGTTCTACGTCGAGGTCCTGATGGCCCATCAGGACGTGCTCACCCTCTCCGGCAAAGACCAGCTCACCGCGCTGGAAAAACTCACCCACGCCACGCGCGACAACCCCAGTCCAGCCATGCCCCTCTCTCCTATTGCAGATCGCTTCCCGGCCATGATGCGGCGGGCGGCGATCCACATGGCCCTGGGCGACGCGTCCTCATACCTCACGCGCTTGGGGCAGTGGACAGCGCGCAAAGAGGCGTACGCCGCATCTCTCGCCCGCAGGACGCGCACGGGCGGGAGGCCGTTCACCGAGCGCCCGCCAGTGCCGACGCGTGAATACAACTACAGCCCGACTTTCTACAAAGGGCAGTGGAGCGAGCGAGGGCCCGACAGCATTGTTCTCTCCCTCTATACGGGACAGGGCGAAACGTGGGTGCGCGTCAAAGCCACCGTCTCTGGACACGCGTTCCCCGCTGATCTCGACGTGGAGATGGGCAGTCCATCACTCGTCAAGACCAGGAAGGGGTGGCGGCTACACACGCCCGTCACCATCCCTGTCACGTCACCCGGCTCCATCGTCAAGCAATTCGATCAACATAAGGAGAACCCGCATGATCTTCGCCTCTGCGCCGTAGACTTGGTGCGACGTAGGAAGCTAAGCGAAACGAGCGGAAGGCCGATGACGCCTTCCCAGGGGATTCTGTCCCCCTGTCCCCACGTAAAAGGGTCTCTGACCCCGGCCACATCGGTAGTAAGTAATGAACCCGATGGAATGCAGGTCACGCAAGCGCCGCTGACTGGTAGCCTACACTGGTCATGCGCAAGGGGAAGTCTAGACGGGCCAACGCAAGTGAACTGTCCACATAAAGCTCCGTCATGGCGAAAGGGTGCAATAAGGCTGATGCACCCTGACCAAAAGGTACTGTGGGTGGCCGCACAACAAAGGTCGTTGTGCGGCGACAGAACGCATTCCCACCGGAGCATAGGCAGGGTCCACCCTGGACGCATCTCGACGCTTGGAACTACGATAAGCCCCATGGGTTCTCCGGCTGGCAACCGGAGTAAGCCGACCGCAAGGAGAGCAGAACTACCCAGGGGGTACAGGATGCTGGAGCAAGCGAATGCCTGGGGTAACGCTCAGGATAGGGGCTCAAGATTTGCCCCACGCCGAAAGGCGGCAGACTTCCAGCAGGCTACTACGATAGCGCCACTGTAAAGGAACTGAACCACCGTGCAAGATAGAGTCGATTTAGACATCGGAGCGGAGGAACGCTCGAACGACGACAACCCAATCGACTGGGCGACCATCGACTGGGCGGCCGTCAATCAACGCGTCAAGAACCTGAGACAGCGGATCTATCGGGCGACTCAGAAAGGTCAGTGGAATCAGGTACGTAGCCTGACGAAACTGATGATGCGCAGTCATGCTAACCTGCTGCTGTCCACACGGCGTGTGACCCAGGACAACAAGGGCAAGAAGACGCCAGGCGTCGATCGCCAGGTCGCCCTCACGCCCGAAGCCCGCGCACGCGTCGCGCACGAGATGAAGGAGCACAAGCCGTGGCACGTCAAACCTGCCAGACGTGTGTACATTCCCAAGCCTGGGGGCAAGCAACGGCCTTTGGGTATCCCGATGTGTCTTTCATACTGCACCTCCATGCAGGGAGTTTAAGGATAACCGAGCGGACGCTCGATAGAGCCCCGTTAGTTCTAGTAGTCTGTCAAGCGAACTTTGAACAGTAGAGATTTCATGAAAAGCCGCCACGTCAGGCGACCTGCGCGGCGAACTGGTCGAGGTCGGCCGGTGCGGTGCGCTGGTCTTGGGCCAGCAGCGTGGTGACGGGGTAGAGATGCGTGAGGTTGATGCGCGCGTCGGCCGTGGTGAAGCGCCACTCCATGGGGGCCGCCGTGCCGTTGCGCGGCGCCTCCCACGCCGCGCCCTCGCGCCGGAGGGTCTCCGCGTCGGGGATGCGTCGGTCCAGGCACTGCCGACCGAGCACGCTGAGTTCGATTTCGGCCATGTTGAGCCAACTGCCGTGCTTGGGCGTGTGGTGCAACTCCAGCCGGTCCAGGATGCGGCGCGCCTCCTCGGGCGGGAACGCCTCGTACAGGGAACCGGGATCGTGCGTGTTGAGGTTGTCAGACACCAGACGAATCTTCGTGGCGTGGGGGAAGTGCACGTCGACCAGGTCGCGCACGGCGTAGGCCCAATCCAGGCGTGTGCGGTGCTCCGTCACGGTGACGTGGCGCCAGCCCTGCAGCGGCGCGAAGAACATGAACAGGGTGGCGACCCCCTGGCGGACGTACTCATAGTCCTCGTGGGCGCTGTCGCCGGGGCGCATGAGCAGGGATGGGCGTGTCTCGCCGACCAACTGCTTGCTGGCCTCGTCCATACAAACCAGCGGAAAGTCCGGGTCCTCCGGCAGCATGTACACGTCGAGCACCTCCTCCATCTGGGCCACGAACGCCCCGCTCGCGTGCGGGGGGATGCACCAACAGTCCTTCAACCAGGGCTGCAATTCGTTTTTTTTGTTAGGGGCAAGAGCATGTTGCACTAAAACGGGCAGTCTGCCACGCTACTAATGGACAGATCATGGTGGAGTAACGAGCAAAGGCACGCCGATGGCAGACAAGCGCACGTACTTTCCGTTAACAAC
>JAABUV010005387.1_pt1 | contig 14629 bp, 14 predicted proteins | sample 5559971 | NCBI WGS metagenome assembly JAABUV01 (sample SAMN10711881, study PRJNA513362) | rock metagenome | isolation source: Antarctica rocks | place: Antarctica: Victoria Land, Knobhead nord | collected 2015-12-19
TAGTTCAATGAATCAAGTCATCAATCTAGTCATCATCATCTTAATCTAGTTTCAGCAATTCTGTTTTGATCATCTCAGTCGTGTGCACGAACTTCTGCAATCTTAAGTCAATAGAACTACTGTCTAGCCTTGATTCTGCTCGATTCATGTATATAAAAGTCGAGCTTTCGTTCTTTTCTTTCGCTCTTGATCTTTCATTTTATACATTATCTGATGTATTGTCTTGTATCTAGATTCTATCAAAGTAATAATAATAATATCAATCTTTTATATTGATAGTATCTTTAGTTTAACTCAGTCTCTGACATTATGAAAGATTTACACTTTCTGCAACATTTTCATACATTGAAATCTCATCTAATTATTCTTTCGCTCAAATAAAGTCATTTCACAATCTCTTGATTGATGATGAGCGTGCTGTTGAACAGTTCGCTCAAAGTGTGATCAAAAATTCAGTCAAGATCTTTCGCGTAATGCAAAAGCTTCAAAATCAAGTTCAACAACATGATGTTATCATTTCATCTTCATTCATCATTCTCAATTCTTCAATTTATATAAAATTTAATTCTCAGTTTCTTGCAATGATAGCTCAGATCATTGTACAAATCTTGAACAATCAATCTTTCTTCATCGTTCATTCTTTTGCAAATTCTGTCGTTGTCTTCATTGCTTCTAGATTTGAGAAGCTTTTTGACATATTTGAGTATGAAAGAGACAAAGATCGATTGAATGTATGAGAGCAGAGTCTGATACAACGCATGAACATGAACGATGATCATTATTTCTCTCATTAAGTCAAGATCATTTATGTTGAGTCATGATTCATCATAAATAAGAAGACTTACAATCTAATGAATCAATATCAAGTCAATAATCTCTGTATCATTTTCATCTTTGCAGATTGACAACACAAGTTGCATCATTACTGTGACAATTCTTTCAAGACAGAAGATGCTCATTTATATTTTCGTGAAATTTTGAAGCAAGACATGAATAACTTTGTTGATTATTACAATTTCTTTTATCAAAAGAAAGAATGTTCTTTGATGAAAGATTTCTCGTTGATTGACTGTCTGAAGCGCAATGTCAATTATTTCACTCAAGTCATCATTTTCTTCTGATGAAATCTCAATGAAACTCAATTATTCATCTTTCATTAATGAATTCAAGCATTCTCTGACATCAATGAAGAGTTTCAGCAGCTTAAGCATCGTCAATCTCACTTCATCTTCATCATTGTTTCATTCATCAAAGTTAAGAATATCTTTATGTTGACTAGTAACTCTTTGAGTTCAAAGATCATCATCTTTGTGACTGTTGTTTCAACAGTATCTTCATCTTTTTCTCTTTTGTTTCTCAATAAGTTAATGAATTTAAGCTTTGTCATTATCATCATTCAAGATAAGACTTTGATCATTTCTGAGATCAAGAAAATCTGCAACAAGTGAAACCTGTGCTACTACTGCAAATTGCAACATTCAAGCAAAATCATTAAAAAATGCTCAAATAAGAAGCTTTTCACTCTGCATATCATGAACATCTATGACAATGACATCATCAATATAAATGAAGAAGTCTCACTGTTCATAAGAAAAGTTTAGTTTCTGAGCTAAGTCATGCTCAGAAATCTGTATACATATCATCTTGTCTACTAGTCTTAATCTTTTCACTCTCACTTCAATCATATAAAAAGTTTTTTGCTAAATCTGTCTTGAAACTTTTTGAATTCAATTCAACATTCAAAGATAATCACATGATAGTATTTTATATTTTACGTCAAGCTCAATCTAAAGTTCTCACTCTCGCTCTGATTGATAATGAAGTTTCTGCTTATGTCTTTATGAATAAATTCTTCACGCAACAACATCATTTTTTCTTGCATCAATTAATTCACTTTTGCAGACTTCAAGAATTTGATGATCAAGTTACTTTAATCAATGACATTACTCATGTCGTTAAAATCACAATAATTCTTGATGAATACATTGAGAAATTATTCTTCTATATCATTAAATTAAGTCAGTATCTCATCATCATGAGTTTATCATGACTTCATCATCACGTCATTGATGTCAATTTTGAGCATAATATTCTCATTTTATCTTTCTTCTTCTATCTTAATCATTATTGCTCATTTCTCGTCAAGATCTATGATCTTAATCAACAAGAAGAAAATTTCTCGTTTGAAGTTAACAAAGTAGCTTTTTCTCAATCTCACTCTTAATTCACTCACAAGAAGCAACTCAGTTCACGAATCACTCACAAGAAGTAATTCAATTTACAGATTATTCACAAGAAGCAATTCAGCATTCAATTCACTCATAAGAAGTAATTTAGTTTCTCATTCATTCAAAAGAAGCAACTCAGTTTTCAGTTTGCTCACAAAAAGCAATTTAGTCTTTCATTCACTTGAAAGAAGTAACTCAGTTTTCAGTTTGCTCACAAGAAGCAATTCAGTTCTCAATTCACTTGCAAGAAGTAACTCAGTTTTTCATCTGCTCACAAGAAGCAATATAATCTCTCATTTGCTTATAAGAAGTTAACTAATATTCAACTCGTTCATAAGAAACAAACTTCGTTCAATCTTGTCTTTCGTTTGAAACAAGAAGCTTTTAATTGTATTCTTTAAGTCATTCAAAAAGAATACTCATCAAAAATCAAATGTCAAAATTCTTTCTTCTTTAGAACTTTTGTTGTTTTTCAAGCAGATCAATTCAATCAATCTTTTATACAACTTGACATAGTTAAGTTGAAAGCTTAAAGCTTTGATCATGCTGCTCATGTCAAAGACATTGAAGTGTTTAGCATCATTTTAAAAAAGATCAATGTTTTCTTGAATCTTGAATCAATCTCATCTTCTAATCTAGACTCTGATGAATCAAAATCACGTTACACGACTTTGATTATTCATTCAAAGAACAGTTCAACTCTTGCTCAGTTTTTATCTCGCTCTCAAGACAATACATATGATAAGAATCATCATCTGAATCTTCATCAAATGAAAAAGAAATTTCATTTGACTGCATTCACGACATAAGAAGATCTTGAAGTCTATTGATAAAGTAAGAACGTTGATTCAGTCACAATTTTATCATTCAAATATTTCAAGTTTCTAGATGTCTTCTTCAAGAAGAACATTGATATCTTGTCTTCACATCAAGCTCATGATCATGTCATACAATTTTTAAGAAGATGCTCAACTTTCAGTCTTCGCTTTGTATAACATGAGTCATGATGAAATTCTAGAACTTTGTCATTATTTGAATGAAAATCTGAGTAAAAATTTCATTCAAGTCAATCACTTTCAAACAATCATCTCTGTTCTTTTCATCAAGAAACTTGAAGAAGAACTTTGCTTCTGCGTGAACTATTGAGATCTGAACACTATCACAGTCAAGAATTGATATTCTTTGTCTCTGATCTCAGAAATGCTGAATCATCTGAGTCGAGCTAAAATCTTTATCAAGCTGAATATTATCTTTGCATTCAATCGACTTCGAATCAAAGAAGAAGATGAAGTTCTCATTGTCTTTTGCACTCAATTTGAATTATTTGAATATCTAGTCATGCTTTTCAATTTATGTAATGAGTTTGTCTTGTTTCAGAAGTATATCAACAATACTCTTTGTGAACATTTAAATAAGTTCTGTACAGCTTATCTGAATGACATCTTGATCTATTTTGATAATGAACTTGAGCATGAAATTTATGTCAAGCTCATTCTGTGAAAGCTGCAAGAAACAAATCTTCAGATGAATATAATCAAATGCAAGTTTCACGTCACTTAAGTTTTGTATTTAGAATTAATAATCATCATTGAAGAAATCAAGATGAACTCTTTTAAGATAAACATCATTGTTAACTGATTCATCTTAATCAACGTTAAAGACATTCAAAGTTTTCTAGATTTTACAAACTTCTATAAAAGATTCATCTATGACTATAGTAGAATAGTTATTTCGCTCACTCATCTCATCAGAAAAGATGTTCTCTTTGTTTGATCTCAGAAATGTCAGATTGCATTCAACATTCTTAAAAAAGTCTTCACTTTCAAGATTATTCTTCATCATTATAATTCAGATCACAAGATTGTGATAGAAATTGATGCTTTGAACTATGTGTTTGAAAACATTCTCTTTCAGTATGATGAGAATGAGATTCTTCATTCAATCACTTATTTTTCAAAGAAGCATAATTCAGTCAAGTGTAACTACGAGATCTATGATAAAAAACTCATGATCATTGTTTGTGCTTTCGAGAAATGATGATCAGAGCTTGAAGACTCTATTTATTCTGTTGAGATGATCATGAATCACAAAAATCTTAAGTATTTCATGTCAATTAAGCAGTTGAATTATCATCAAGCTCATTGAAGCGAGTTTCTGTCTAGATTCAACTATCACATCGCTTATCATTTCAACAAGATCAACGATAAGTTGAATGCTTTGACACGTTGCTCAGAAGATCTTTTTAAAGAGAGAGATACATTCGATTCTTGACATCAATATCAACATTAAACAATTCTGAAAACTCATGTTTTAAATCTTAATATTGTTGAGAATCTCATTTTTAACATCTTCAACATCAAAGTCATGAAGTTTCAGTCATAAATCATCGCTCTAGATTCAATTCAGTTACATTTGTTTTTCATTATTTCAGCATCTTTGCAAATTCTAGCTTTTATGAATCTAAAAATCAAAGAATTTGACATTGAAAACATTAAGTCTCAGTTAAATCAAGACACTCTGAATCTTGATGAAGATTCTGCTAACACTTTCACTCAGACATTGTGAAAGTAAGTCAAAATCAATGACAAATTCGTAATTCAAATAATCAAAGCACTTCACAATGAAGTACAACATCACAACAAGATCTCTTTAATTGAATGTAAAGAACATGAGAATCATCTGTACTTTCAAGAAAGAAAGTATGTGCTCAACTCAAATAAACTACATCTTCATATCATTTAGCTCGCTCATGATAGTATCATCAATGATCATTCAGAAAGAGCAAAAAGTTATGAACTGATCAGTCGAGTCTACTGATGATCAAACATTTATAAGTATGTTCAATGCTTTGTATGAAACTGTCACATATGCACATGTTTCAAGCTTTTTAAACAATGAACTCAAGAATAATTGCATTTTCTTTCAGTTCTTGAACGTCGTTGACGTGATATCTTCATAAACTATGTAGATTCTTTATCACTCAATATCTTTATGAATTTCACATATAAATATGTTCTAATCTTCATTGATTATTTTATCAAAATGAAACATTTAGTTTTCATCACTTTTATGAAAGTTGAAGAAGCTATCAACTGCTTCTATGCTTATGTTTGAAAACATCATGATTTATTCGAGTTTTTCATATCTGATTGAGACACACAATTCATCTTCAATGTCTGAAAGCATATGTGTAAAATGCTGAAGATAAATGTTAAATTATCAATAATGTATCACTTTGAAATCGATGATCAAATTGAAAAAGTCAATGCTGTCATGAAGCATTATCTTCAAGTCTTCGTCAACTACATGCAAGATGATTGAGTTAAGTGACTTTCTAATTGAATTCATCATCAATAATGCATCATTGTTAATCACTTTAACATCATTCTTCTTGATCAATTTGAGTTAGAACTCACATCTAGATTTCAAGTCTTTTAAATCTTTGTTTGAGAATCTTACATCTTAAGTTTGAGACAAGTTAATCAATGTCAAAGAGTTCATCAAAAAGATGAAGAAACTAACTGAGCATTTACGTGATGAGATGCTTATAGCTCAGATCGTTTACAAATTCAATGTCAATCTCTCTCGTCGTTCTTGTTTTAAATACTTCGTCGAAGATGAAGTTTGACTGAATGCTTGCAATCTCAACATCGTTTGTTTCGCTGTTAAGTTAGATAATCATAACATTGATCTCTTCAAGATCAAGTGTGTTTTTAAGAACAATTCTTTGATCATTGAGTTAAATCTTTCAGCATTCATAAAGATTCATTCAATCTTTCATGTCACTCTTCTGAATCATATCACAAGTGACTTTTTTTGAGTCAACATCAAAAATCTTGAGAACTCATTATTGTCAAAAATGACGAAAGATTCTGATATGTAAACAGCATACTAAACTTCAAGCGTGATAAATGCTATAACTTATCTCTGCTCAAGTATTACATCAATTGAGAAAATCACTTTTCTACTTGAGAGTCTTTTCATCTTCTGAATAATTGTGAGCAAGCGCTCGATGAATATCATCTCGTCAATTCTGTCGTTGAAGAATCACATGTATTGTCATGTGTGATATCTCAATGTCAATGTCAAGAACTTTAAGTTCAATCTTCATCATCTCAATTCAGCTCAGATCTGACTCAGATTTTGCTTAGATCTGTTTCAGACATCTTGTCTAAATTTGATTCAGATGTGACTCAGATGTATTCTAGTTTCATTTGTGCATCATCACATTAAACTGCATTTCATCTTTTTCTTACTCAGATCTGACTCAGATCTTGTCTAGATTTGACTCAAACATCTTGTTTAAATCTGACTCAAATGTGATTCAAATGTGTTTCAATTTCACTGTGCATCATCATGTTAAAATGCGTTTCATCTCGTCTCATTCTTCAGACATCTTGCTCAAATCTGACTCAAATCTGACTCAGATCTATTCTAGTCTCATCTGTGCTTCATCACATTAAAATGCATTCACATCAATTCTTGTTTCATTTCAATCTTTGTCTTTGATTCTTTCTTGTTTCATCTTGTTTCTTCTTGTCATCTTGCAGAAGCTCAGTCTTGAAGAGAAGAGTTACTGTCATGATGTCAAATCATCAATTCAATTTAGAACATAGATCATTGATATCTTAAATAATCTCGATTCATTGAATTAGTTCAATGAATCAAGTTATCAATCTAGTCATCATCATCTTAATTTAGTCTCAGCAATTCTGTTTCAATCATCTCAGTCATGTGCATGAACTTCTGCAATCTTAAGTTAATAAAACTATTGTTTAGTCTTGATTCTGCTCGATTCATGTATATAGAAGTTGAACTTTCATTCTTTTCTTTCGCTCTTGATCTTTCGTCTTGTACATTATCTGATGTATTGTCTTGTATCTAGATTCTATCAAAGTAATAATAATAATATCAGTCTTTTATATTGATAGTATCTCTAGTCTAACTCAGTTTCTGACAGATGTAAAGAATGTTGCAGAAGATTTTCAAAGATTAGTCTCATGATTTTTTCTTTTCATTGCATCTTCAAGACTTCAAGCTCTTCTTTTATCTTATTGATTGCATCTGCATAGTTGCTCTGATAGATTAGATCACTTTTACAAAGCTGTGAGATGAATTTCTGATTGTCAGTAATATTGATGAAGTCGTTGAACAGTGAACTTCTGATGCAGAGTTTTCATCATCGTACTTCTTCGCGCTTTTGATTTAACAGCAGCTTAAGATTATGTTAATCTTCAAAGATCTTGAGATGAACTTGCAAAGATAGTGTTTGTAGATATTAAACGAGCAGAAATCAAAAGACTTACTAGTCAGATCACGAAACATACGACGAGACATAGTACTGAGAAGATTATGCTTTTGTTCACCTGAAGTATTTTGAAGAAAATTGATCAATCATTGAATTTTTGAGCTTTTCTCAATAAATTTGTCGAGATTCTTGTGGTATGAAGAGTTCTTGTTCAGGTCAATAAGTTATAGACTCTGTTCTTACTCTACATTCATCATATCACTCGTTCAAATTGCGTGTTCAGCAATGTTGACAATAATGCAGTTGTTAAGACGGCAAGAATAAAGAATTGCAAGAATAAAGAATTGATGAATCAGCTGAAACTTATTACGATGTCTTACATTATTCAAGCTCACTGTAGTTGACTTTAATGTTGTATTCAACCACCCATCGACGGTTTTTCGACCGGCTCAGGAAAAGTGCTTTGGCCCAGCCGACCCAGCCAGCCCAGCGAGCCCTGGGATGGCCTTGAGCTCCCAGGGCCCGCCTCATATGTCCCTAGGCTCTCAAGGCCCATGCACATGACCGTCTGGTACTTTCCCACGGGTCTTTACCTTCTCCCACCAGCTCCCGATATATCTATGGAAACCAGGCACGGTTTCTGTACATCCCTGGGCATTTTCATCGTCTAAAGAAACGGACCCTTGAATGATGTTGGCCCCCCGCGTAGTTTACATCTCGATTGTGCGGCAGTGATGTTCTTTGTGATTCACCACGATCTCGATATTCTCGAATGTACTTTCAACTATCTCTTTCTGGAAACAAGCTTTCAAGTCGATGCTTTTTGCTTAGAGTTGAGGTGATTCAACCATGACTTTTGGACCGAAATGATATTGCATCACATATTGAAGATCTCAACGTCGTCGTCTAATTCGATTGACTCTCTTTTCTGAATTTCGTATCATGATGATAGCTGAAGTATAATAGACAAGATCAGTTGATGATTAGCTGAGGATAATATACAGCCGTTGCCTGGTGGAACGTGTTTCACGTCTTTGAGAGGCAGAAAATTTCACTCGAGCTTAGACGAATTCTTGAGCTCTCAATTCTTTGTGTTCAGCATCCATGCATATCAGGGGTCTATTCTCGTCTAGCAAGGCAAAAGTTTCTTCATATCTATTCCGCGAAGAGAATCTTCAAGACCGTCCCACTGCAGGTCAAAGGTTGTAATCACTGTTCATTTCATCGTTAGACTTGAATTTCTATCAGGTTAAGAGCGATGATAGTGGAAGCTCTGACTTTGGCCGCGTTTAGTCTTTGCGGAGTAATTATAAGACTGGTTTTAGTACTGTCTTGATGGATGCAGAATGATGAATTAGACTGAGATAGTTTCATCGTTCGTGTTTCTGAGAAGAACATAAAGTAAAGAATTCTCGATTAGTTGGTTAATATCGATTTATTCCCCTTCGTTTTCTGCAAAACAAACATTGTGAGTTAAGGAAAACTTTGTAAACTTGCTCTGTGGACTGCATCCACAGACCGGTTTGGGACCCATGAATCCTTCCCGTGTCCCCATTATAAGGGGCGATAGACCGAAGAGACGTCGCTTTCAACTTATTGATTAGAAGGTTGGAAATTGCTTTCCTGTAGCAAGCCAAAAATTCCCATCGCGTCCGCGCGGATCTGGTGGCAGTGGTACCCTACGTCGAGTAGATTGTGATCACCAAGGAGACATCGTTGATGAATTTCCAGATGGAGATGCCGTCAGAATCGAAATCGCCGAGCAGGACAGCGTGTTTGTAATAGCGGATTCATCGAGACCAGAGCCGACTGTGTTAGAACGGATGTCAGAGCTTGCTTCGAACCACTGGCGGATATGGGGACAGTGAAGGACATAAGTTGGCACCGGTAAGATGGGTAATTTCAGATTCGGTTCTGTATCGTCATCTCTCGGTGGTACAGCAACTCACTGAAGCTGACGATGATGGTCTTGCCCAGCGCTATTGCCTCATTCATCGAATGTCGATATTCAAAGGTGCTTGCCTGGTTCTGAGCTTGGATTCTCTACATACGATTGGTATCTTATTTTCATGACTGCTCTTCTTCTGCTTCATCAAAGACTTCTTCGTCATTATCTTCGTGCTTAAGTCCTTAGTTGGTTTTGGTCCTGGACCTGGCGACATCCGTTTCTTGAGCTGCTGAGGGACGTTCTCCAAGTGTGCAGAAACGCCCAGTCCAAATCAGGAATGTTTGTGCATTCGGCGAGCGTATGTCAGACCATTTAGCTTTTTCTTGGTCGGCTCATTGATTCTTTTGATGCCTTGAAGAGTCATGAAAGGCTCGAGTTTACTCCTTCGTCTCTAACTAGTAGGTTGGTCTTAATATATCAAGGGCATAGCGAAACATCATTCCTTGTTTAGGTCCGCTGAGTCGTGCGGTTTGAATACCTTCCTAGCTTCTCTGTATGGTAGTCTGATGAGTCTGATCTTTCCTGGCAACCCAAGTCGGCGGGGTATTGGTCGGTCAGAGCATTCTGTGTCAAATCTTTGTTTACCAATATTCCTACCCAGATAATTCCATGGCCGATTGCATCCAGGACACGCAGCATCTTTAGCTGGCGGGAAAGCGGCTTGGGCCAGCATCCCTTCTCGGCCTTACGCTTGCCCTCCCTGATTTGTGGCCCCCCAGGGACCTAAGACATTTCCCTTCGCCATGGTCTTCGACCGTGATGATAACAGGCATTGCAAATTACAGCGCTGGGTTTCGACTTGTGATATGAGAGTTGAATAAGCGTGATTTCTAGAGTTTATCTATATCTGCAGCTCTGCGCTTTACGTGGTTTCATCGAGACCTCTGATTTAGTCGAGTAGATTAGTCTTTCGTTCTCCTTCTGCTTTCGCTTAAATTCATCTCCTGCATTTTGCTGGCTCTGTGCGTCGAGCATATGCCGAGAAACGAACTCTTAGGTCATTCTCGTTGAGCCAATTCCGACATTCTAAAAGACAGAACAGCGAATAAAATAAAGAAATGAAGGCAGAACATATGGTAAATTATATAGCACACGAGGGAACTTAATGATGTGATGACTAGACCTTTCGATCTATTCTCGTTGTTCAGTCTTAAGACATCGACCATCTCTCTGACTCGTTGCATCCTTGGGATTGACATTTTAATAGTATACAGATGCTTGAATTTGAATTAACATAGTGCGCGCAGTGAGCTTTGTTGTTGTGTGTCATGTATCGAGCGATGTGGTTGGAGCGTTCATACTTCCAAGGGGTTGCTTTGGAGTAGATGTTGGGATTTTAAGTTTCTGATATGACCCTCAGATCGAATCCTGTACTCTACAACAATATAGCATACGAATATAACAAGCGACATAACGGCAACTCAACGCTTCATTTCTCCTTGTCACCGTGCGCTATAGTCTGCTTAAGATTTAACAAAAGTAATAAAATTATTAGTGCCACGGCGTCGGCCAGTGATTGTGCTTCCAGGTGCGTCGGATCTAGCATATGAATCCTCGAAAGGGATCAAAGTATTCAGATGCTCAAACTGTTTGAGACTCCTCATCACTGAAGCATCTATCTCAGCCTTTGCCTCTCTCTCTTGTTCCTTATTCTTGTTTTTATGAAGAACCTGTTGATCGTCTTCCTAAGCCTGTCATGTAAAGCTTACATGTCATATGCGTCCAATTAGATTAAATAAGCACCACTATGCAATGATGAGTATGTTATTGAAGCGGTTGACAAGTGAAGATGTGGTTGTAAACGGCAGAAAAGCTGGGGCAGGTGAGGTGTATTTGATCCGTATCCTCACCCCACCCCCAAACGGACTAGCGCTAAAAAAAACAAAAACAAACAAACAGCATCAAAAGAAAGGAACCACTTTGCTTTGTTTAGTGTCGTTGAGCTCGACGTTGAACAACCTAGACTAGGTCCTTAGCTGGTTCCTTTTTCTTCTTACTTGGCTTCCTTATGCTTTGGCTAGTCGGATAGGGCCTGTTCCGATCTTCAGCCAGGTGCCCGGAGCGAGGCACAAATCGTTTAAGATCATCGCCATGGAATGCCCCCCTGATTTTCCTTCCATTGAGCTGCTTAAGGACGAAGGATCTTCTATGAGATCCCCCATAGTCCTGGATCCGGAACGGGCCCCTCCATCTTGGTTGCAATTTGCCAGAGGTCTTTTGATGTAACATAACTAGGTCCTGAAGCTGGTGATGTCAGAGGGCTTCTAACGATGCGGCCCACCCACCAGTCTGACAAGTAAACGTTCTTTGGAGGAAACGTTGAGTCAATCGAGCTTGGGTCTAGCATATAGTCCCCGCCTACGTCGAAAAGCCTCCAAGCAATGATTGCTTGTGTTTCTGGTCCTGGTCCGTCACCAGGTTGCCATAGCCGTAAATCCTTGATCCTATTACCCTTATCATGAGTGTAGTGGTTTTCCTTTTTCTGTAAATTGAACAGATTCACAAAATCTCTGCGTGTACCGATGTATTGAAATTCGCAAGAATGTTAATAATTGTTACGACATAAGTCATTTCTGTGGTTCGTGAGTAAGATCATAAAGACAAGCAACAAAAAAAAGAAGATACTAACGTCTCTTTCGGAACCTCTGCAGATATGCATGGCCATGTCATGTTGAAGACTGAGTCTCTCTGACACCCTTTGCTTTTTAGTTCGTCTGCACAAAGGTAACTTAGAAAGTCTTTGCAGTCTTTCTCTTTCAACTCATTGATGACGGCTCGTAAGTGTTATTGTGATGAGAAGACAATTATTGTAGAAGGTTCATGATCTTCAGGTGAAGACTGATCATTATTTTCGCAAAAGTTGTGAAGACTTGAAAGCAATTGTATCCTTTTTGCGGGCTACTTAAATTTAACATAAGTCTTTTTGAGTTTCTCAAATTTAACTTCTGCAACTCGTTATCGCCTTGAACATGCGAGTTAAAATTTATCTGATAAAACAAAAGCTTGACGAGGTCCTTTCTCTGACATGCCTATTTCGTTGCTAAGTGCTCGTATCCAACAAGTATCCAAGGCGGCGACGTCTCCGCCCACCGGAGCATTCTGGAAGACACCGTCAAGATAGAAGGACTGATTCAAGGACGGCACGCAAACATCAGGAATCTAGGCCGAAACGTAAGCGTTTAGCTTGCGTAGCCAACGAATATACTCACTGCTATGCACGAGGTTTTAATCTCTGCGCATCGGTCACAACGCTTGTACATAACCTTTCCAATAAAGGTGGCGTTGCATTGATAGGCTCTGTCCTCCTTATGGAAGGTCCTTGCGCACTTTATGCACATTACACGTGCTTGAGTCGGGGGCGCACCGGCGCTGCGGCCGCTGATCCCCACCAAGGGCTGAAAAGAATCAGTAACGGCACCGAAACGTAAGGTGCACGAACTTACCGCTGGTCTCCTATTCTCAGGAGTTCGTGGGGCCAGCGGGTCTGGCAAGAACATCGGCGCCATCAGGGCGCCGGGGTTCATTCCATCCCCCGCTGCTGCGACGAGTTGATCGCGGAAAGCTGCAGGTCTATATCCAACAAGTATCTAGTCGGAAAGTATGATTTTTGATGTAGGGATTGTAATCCATCCTTTTGACCGGTCAGATCGTCTGTGAACGCACATCTTCGATGAAGGGAAGACAAAGAGGTAACAAAGGCCCAGTAGAAAAAGTTGCTGTTTGTATTCCGAGTACGGGTTGTAAGTCCGAATCACCCTTTCACAACGATCATCGAAGCGTAAACCGAGGGGAATCCCGGAGTTTCATCTCTGACCCTCCTGACTTCTTTGTCGGCACATCTCATACCTTTCCGTCAAACAGGACACCTCTTTCATTGTGAACGAGCATGCAGCTACCGATTATATATTCGGTTTTCTCTGAAGGTTCATTGGCTGCAATCGGAAGAGCTTGAACTTTCATCTTGTTGGAATTACACTGGAAAGTGTCATGTGCTAGAGTCTGTTGAACGAATGATAGTATTCCACTCTCGAGGGTTATAGAGACTGCGACGAGAGATATATTCCTGTAAAGGCGACTTGAAGTGTAGATTGTTCATTCTTTTTAGCGGGACGAGGTGGAAAGTTTCTAGACATATATATATAGGGATGATGAGTCGTAATTCTCCACTATTGCGTCGAACAATCACCAATTGGGGTTGCGGTTCCATTTTCTCGGCTAAACCATTCTAGCATTAGGTTTTGTGTGATCTTGGGTGTTGGCTCGGACGTGAAACCGCTGTCAAGGATTCCCGTCAACTCGATCTCGAAGACTCTTGCAAAGTCGTAGTGTTTGTTGATAGAGGAAGATCAAGCGTCTTCTATCCACAAGAATCTTTTTACCCCTTTACCTTGTACTTGAGCGTAAGCAGCGAGAAAAATCATCTTTACGAGATCCTAAAGGTTTCTGTCCCTCTATTACGTTGCAAAGCTGCGACAAGACCGACATGCTTGTTTTGATATGAGTTTTGATGGGTGACTGTTATTCCACGCGACTCGGAATAAAAATTCTGCTTAAATGCCTTTAAATATTCATCAGAAGCCCAAGGACGACGAGTAGAGAACAGAAGTGAACTGTCTGAACCTCTTTCTTTTCGAAAGGAAAATTGGGTTGATGAGTTGATTATGTGCTACCGTCTTGAAATGAGAAGCTACATAAGGTACTTGGCGCACCATAGCCTTAATCAATGACATGACACTTGATGGCACGTCTTTAACATAATCTGCACTCATATCGAGATAAAAGAGTGCTGGAGATGCTACGAGAGCATGCTAGGTAAACGCGTTAGATCTGAGATTGTCTTGACGGCATTTGTTTCTACCAGTTGGAACGCAATTGATCCAGGATTGTAGTCTAGCCATCATCTATAGCAATAGGGATCACATAGTGCATGAAACGTAATGTACGCATAAAATAAAAGCGAAGTAGGCGGAAGTGCCTGGCTTCGTACAAAGGGCTGGGATAGTCGAGAGGTAGGTCTTTCAAGTTTGGTTGTTATGTTCGCCACATCTGATGCCCATATAGTACTAACTAGATAGCGAGTGTTGCTCTGTGCCAATCGACAACGAAACGAAATATCAAATCGTTTCCATTCAATTGCAAGCATGAGCAGTACGCTTGTGGAATCATGGCCTTCGATTTCGCAGTGATTTGTTTTATATAAGGTTT
>JAABUV010005388.1_pt1 | contig 14628 bp, 14 predicted proteins | sample 5559971 | NCBI WGS metagenome assembly JAABUV01 (sample SAMN10711881, study PRJNA513362) | rock metagenome | isolation source: Antarctica rocks | place: Antarctica: Victoria Land, Knobhead nord | collected 2015-12-19
GCTCGTTCCTGACGGTCGACTCCAAGCTCAAGGCCACCCGCTACCACGGCAAGCACTTCCTCTCGACCCTCCCGATCCGCGAGCTGATCCGGGCCATGGACCCGCCCGCGCCGGTGGAGGTGATCGAGGCGGCCGAGTCGCTCCGGTATCGCGACTTCCTCACCGTCGTCCTGATCCTGGACCGGGCCGAGACCTTCCCCGACAACTGGATCTACATCCACGAGCCCGACGTCCGGGTCGGCCGGATCCAGAACTTCAAGAACTGGTCGCCCGATCTCGTCCCCGACCCCAGCAAGAGCAGCCTGGGCCTGGAATACTTCTGCTTCGAGGGGGACGACCTCTGGAGCAAGTCCGACGCCGACCTGATCGAGCTGGGCCGCCGCGAGATCGACACCATCGGCCTGGCCCGATCCGCCGACGTCGTCGACGGCTGCGTGGTCCGGATGCCCAAGGCGTACCCGGTCTACGACGACGCCTACCAGGACCATCTCCGCGTGGTCCGGGGCTGGCTGAAGCACCTGGGGAACCTCGAACTGGCCGGCCGCAACGGGATGCACAAGTACAACAACCAGGACCACTCCATGATGACGGCGCTGCTGGCGGCGCGGAACATCCTGGGCCTGGGCCATTTCGACACCTGGAAGGTCAACACCGACGCCCAGTACCATGAGGACGCCGGCGACGCCGCCGAGGACGCCCGCTCGGTCCCCCGGAGGGTCGGGGCGGCCCCCCCGGCCTGACCACGGGAATCGCGCTCCCCTCTTCCTCCCCTCGCCCGCCGGATCGGGGCCGGAGGTGAGGGAGGCGGCACCATCTCCGACTGGCGCCGCATCTTGCGGTCGGGGGCCTCATCCCCGAGCCGCAAACGGACTGGCCGACCAAGCGAACCTCGCTCATGCCTCTCGTTCAAAAACTTGAAAAGACAAGAATTGCCAATCTCGGAAATCTTCGATAAGATCCACGAGCCAAGTGCAAGAGAGCTGTCAAATCTTCGGGCGGGCCAAGGCCATGACACCAGGTCGCCGATCGGCTCACCTCCGGATCAGACATTCGGCGAAGCTCGGCCGAGCGTTTACACTCATCGAGTGCCTGGTCGTCATCGCCATTATTGGCTTGCTGATCGCCCTGCTCTTGCCGGCGGTCCAGGCGGCCCGCGAGGCGGCCCGTCGGACCCGTTGCTCCCAGAACCTCAAGCAGATCGGGATCGCCCTGCACGGCTCTCACGACGCGTTCGGCTCCCTGCCACCGGGGCGATTTCGGACTCGCGACCCCCGCTATGCCGGCGCGAACCCGCCCTGCACGTCGACGTTCTTCGACCGGAGCCTGCTGGTCGCCACCCTGCCGTACCTTGAGCAAGGGGCGCTCTACAACGCGATCAATCAAGGTCGGCTCATCACCGGGGCCGAGAACACGACGATCTTGTCGGTCGGGGTCGGGGTCTTCGCCTGCCCCAGCGACCCCGGGGCCTCGGTCCGCGACATGAATCCCAATGCCTTCGCCGATCGGGGCCTGAAGGACCCGCCAGGCGGGCGGTTCCGGATGGCGTTCGCCAGCTATTCGGGCTGCTTCGGGTCGTTCGCCACCGACGCCTACCCGACCCTTCAAGATCGCTGCTTCGTCGCCCCGGCCAAGGTCGCTCAGGTCAACGGCAGCTTCAACGACCGATCCCCGATCACGCTGGCCTTGATCACCGACGGCCTGTCCCACACGATCTTTCTGGCCGAGAAGGCGACCGCCTCTTTCGGGGCGCTCGACACGCCCTCCGTCATCTATGCCGCCCGCAACGGCTGGTACGTCACGGGGAACTGGGGCGACACGCTCTTCACGACGTTCTACCCGCCCAACCTGTACAAGACGGCCGGGGGATCGAGGCCGGACGCCCAGCTCCGGGATGCGTCGAGCTTCCACCCCGGCGGCCTGAATGCCCTGATGGGGGACGGGTCGGTCCGCTTCATCAAGGAGACGGTCGATTCCTGGCCCCTGGACCCGATCACCGGCGAGCCCGCCGGGATCGGCCGGGACCCGGGCGGTTGGTGGATCAACGTCCCCCGGCCCGGCGTCTGGCAGGCCCTGGGGTCGCGCAACGGCCGCGAGTTGATCGACTCCCAATCCTACTAGCCGGCGCCCGCGTCTCCCCTCGGTTCGAGAGCCATCGGTCCCGGAGGTTCGCGCCGTGATTCGACCTCCTTCGAAGGAGACTTACGTCCTCGTGCTTGGCCTGGCCGCATTGGCGGGCGGCCTGGGATCGCGCCGCTATTTCCACACCTCGGATGACGTCCGGAACGTGGCCGTCGCCCCCTCGGACTTCGATTTCGGGAGAGTCCGCCAGGGCCAGACGCTCACGCACGTGTTTCGCCTGAAGAATGGCGGCGACGTCCCGATCACCCTCACCAAGGCCGAATCGAGTTGCAGCTGCACGACGACCGAGGGCCTGGAAGGTCGGACCATCGTTGCCGGGAATGGTCTCGACGTGCCCGGTGACGCTCAAGACGGGACCGGGCGACGGCCCCGAGTCGGGCCGGATCACGCTCTACTACCGCTCGGCCGTTCAGGCGAACGCACCCGTGCATTTCGCCCTGGCCCGGGTCGCCGCCGACGTGATCCCCGACTATCGGGTCCGGCCGACGCTGATCGACTTCGGCACGGTGGACCACCCCGGCCCGGTGTTGCGGACGGTCCGGCTCCGGCCCGAGGCCCTGGCCGACGTGGCGATCGTCCGCCTGTCCAGCACCAACGACGTGCTAACAGCCCGGCGTGTCGAAGCGCCGCCCGGCGACCATGACCTCTACGTCGAGATGATCTTTTCGGGCCGATCGCTCTGGAAGAGCGGGCCGGTCGAGGCGACCGCGTCGATCGAGACGACCAGCGCGGGCAGTCTGATCACGCAGGTCCTGGCACGAGCCCAATTCGTGGCCCCCGTCGAGGTCGAGCCGACCTCGATCGTGGTCGGTTCCGGGACCACCGGGCCCGTCGAGCGTGTCATCAGGATCGACGCCGCGCGACCGATTCGGATCGTGGCCCTGCGTTCCACCGATCCCGCGATCCATCTCGTCGCGATCGGGTCCACCGAGGGTAGGACTCTCCGGGTGAAATCGACGATGGTTGGCGATGACCCGCACCACGCCATCAACGCCGAGGTCGCCATCGACCTGGCGTCCAACTCCGGGACGGCTGCGACCGAGTCGCGCACCGTCACGATCCCCATTCACCGACTCGCAAGGGAGTGAAGCACGATGAAGCGACGAGCGTTCTTGGCGATCGGATTCATGGCGTCGATCCTCGGCCTGACGATCGTGGTCGACACGGCCTTCGCCGACGGCTGTTGCTGCTGTTGTTGTTGCAACTGCTGCGGCACTTGTCCACAGGAGATGGCTTCCTGCGGACAGACCGCTTGCCTCAGTCCGGCCATCATCTGCCTGGGACAGAGCCCGGCAAATTGCAAACCGCAAGATGCCACCTCAATTCTCTTCTCGGAAGTCAACAACTTCCCCACGAGTTGCGTCCCAAACCCGGGGTTCCAGACCAAATGCGACAAGCCCCTTCAGAACTGCTCCCGCAATACTCAGTGTGTCATCGGCTCTGACGGGAATTGCGGGACGGACCCCGCATCAAATGGCGTGTGGCAATCCGCCGCCAAGCCCACGACAAATCCCTGCTGAGCAACAGTCCAAGGAGATTCCTTCATCCGGCTTTCGGTGGGCGAGGTTTATCCTCGCCTACGGCGCCGACTTGACATGCTTGCACGACCGTTGATCCAGATGTCTAAATTGGGTTATGCAAATCAGTCAAATCAATGAGGAACGATCATGGCGATGATCAAGATGAAAATCGGTCGGGCGGCCATGTGTCTCACACTCGCAGCGTACTTCTTTCTGGGATTATTCCATTCCGTGTTCGGGGGGACCCCTGATCCGCGCGTGCTCCTCCAAGGCATGGAAAACGCCCGCCTCCACATCCCTTCTGGCCGCATCGAGTGGGAGGTGATTTATCTGGACAAGCGACATCCCAAGGCAGGCGAAAGCCGGAAGCGACTCATCGTGGTGTTCGAGGGGGACAAGCGTCGTTTCGACCAATATCAGTGCATCCTCTGGATCGACGGGACGAAGCCCAATGCGGCCCTCGCAAACAACAAGTTGGAGGCGATGGGTCGCGACAGTGAAGCCTTCGTCCGCGCTGGCTTGGGGCAGTTCAAGGATGTCCATATCCGCTCCGCCTACGACGGCGCGCAGTATATGCAGTACAACGAGGAGATGGGAGCCTACATCCGCGATGTGACCAAAGGATCGGCGGATTATGCTTTCGACCCGCGAATCATGGGGATGTCCGTCTGGTATGACCTGAACACCAGCGTCTCGAGTGCCATCGGCCATCGGGATGCGAAGTCGATCGAGATGGTCGGCCCCGAGGAGGTCGGAGGGCATCGGACTTGGCATGTGCGCCTCCTCGATAAATCGGACAGAGAGCGGCATTTCTGGATCGAGGACAAGGAGGGATTCCGGGTCCATAAGTGCGAGCTTAGAAGCCAGTACCAGCACCTCACCACTGAACCTGAATATGCAGAGCTTGGCATGGATCAGCCTCTGCCGATCCGAGTCGTCGTCAGGGACTATGACCGCGATGGCAAGTCGTTGGTTGGCGAGGTAACATTCGTTCAGAAGCAGGCGAAATTCGGAATCACCGTCGACCCGAAGGCTTGGACCCTGGCTGGCTTGGGGCTTCCGATCGGTATTTCGGTGTCCGACGAGAGGATTAACCGCGGCATCGGCCACTGGGATGGCGAAGGTCTGACACCGAATCTTCCAGACGCCATCCAGAAGGGCCATGCCGCCCGGTGGAAGCCCCTGCACTGGGGGATGGCGGTGACGGGGTTGATCGCCTTGGCGGCGCTGGCCGCGGTCTTCGTGCGGCGCCGCAACCTGCTCCGGGAGGAGGCTTGACCATGTGGCCCAGCTTCAACCTGCCCGGGACCGGCGTCGCGACCTCCTCGTACCACTTGCTCCACGTGGTCGGCTGGTTCACCTTCTACTTCGTCGGTTCCAGCCTCACGCGGTCGAGGCCGGACCTCCGGCGCCATTGGGTCTGGCTGGCGATCGGGCTGGCGGCCTGCGACACGGTGGGCGCCCGCGTCGCATTCCGGTTGATCCGGGGGTCTCACGAGAACGGCTTCTTCGGAGCGCCCCTGCTGTTCGCCGCCCTGAGCGGGGCCTATGTCGTCGCGCGAAAGATCCGGGCCTTTCCCTTCCTGGACGCCTGGGCCGTCGCCTTCTCCGCGGCCCACGTCTTCGAGAAAGGGGCCTGCCTCTTGGCGGGTTGCTGCTTCGGATGGCCGACGGACTCGGCCCTTGGCGTGGCGCTGCACGCGGCCCAGGGCGACCCGACGCGATGGCATCCGCTGCCGCTCTACGAGGCGTCGCTCCACCTGCTCACGGCCCTCGGCCTGGGGCTGCTCTATGCCCGCGGCCGATTCCGGGGCCGGCTGGTGATGCTCCTCGGGGCGACCTATGGACTCTGGCGCTCGGCCGCCGAGCTGGCGCGGGACGGCCGGAGAGCCGCGTTCCTGGAGGGCCCCTTGACTTATACCCAAGTGGCCTGCGTCCTGGCGATCGCGTTCAGCGTCACCTATCTGATCTCGTCCCGGGCCGACGGTCGGCGCGCCTGGAACGCGGAGGGATGACCGGCGACTGCTTCCCGGGCCGCGACGATCTCGATGGCGATCATCAACATCCTCCAGGAGTGCCGCGCACCGGGCTCAACGACCGGCCGGAGAGATCCGCCAAGCTGGGGAGGCCCCGGATGGGCACCGACACGACCACGACCCGACCGGAATCCGCCAGCGACGGCCTGCCGCCGCACAAATGGACCAGGATCGAGGAGCCCGGCGACGTGGCCGTCGTCGCCTCGCACGACACGGTCATCGCCGGCGCCGGGCCCGCCGGGCTCACCGCCGCCTACGAGCTGACCAGGCATGGCGGCTCCTGCGTCGTCCTGGAGTCCGAGGCCCAGCTCGTCGGCGGGATCAGCCGGACCGACTCGTACAAGGGCTATCGCTTCGACATCGGCGGCCACCGCTTCTTCTCCAAGAGCGAGGAGGTCAACGGCCTCTGGCGCGAGATCCTCGGCGACCAGCTCGTCACCCGCCGACGGCTGAGCCGGATCTACTACGACCGCCGGTTCTTCCACTACCCGCTCAAGCCGCTGGACGCCTTCGCCAAGCTCGGCCCGGTCCGCTCGGCCCGGATCCTCATCAGCTACATCCGGGCCCGGCTCCGGCCGATCGCCCCGGAGCGGAGCTTCGAGGACTGGACCGTCAACCGCTTCGGCCGGCTCCTCTTCGAGATGTTCTTCAAGACCTACACCGAGAAGGTCTGGGGGATGTCGACCAGTGAGATCTCGGCCGACTGGGCGGCGCAGCGGATCAAGGGGCTGAACCTGACGAAGACCGTCCTGAACGCCCTCTTCGGCGGGCGGGCCCGGGGCAAGGGCGAGGTCATCAAGACCCTGATCGACAGCTTCCAGTACCCCCGGCTCGGCCCCGGCCAGATGTGGGAGGCGGCCCGCGACAAGGTCCGCGCCGGCGGGAACGCCGTCCACCACGACCGCCGGGTCGCCCGGATCGAGCACGACGGATCGGCCGTCCGGTCCTTCCTGACGGTCGACTCCAAGCTCAAGGCCACCCGCTACCACGGCAAGCACTTCCTCTCGACCCTCCCGATCCGCGAGCTGATCCGGGCCATGGACCCGCCCGCGCCGGCGGAGGTGATCGAGGCGGCCGAGTCGCTCCGCTATCGCGACTTCCTCACGGTCGTCCTGATCCTGGACCGGGCCGAGACCTTCCCCGACAACTGGATCTACATCCACGAGCCCGAGGTCCGGGTCGGCCGGATCCAGAACTTCAAGAACTGGTCGCCCGACCTCGTCCCCGACCCCAGCAAGAGCAGCCTGGGCCTGAAATACTTCTGCTTCGAGGGGGACGATCTCTGGAGCAAGTCCGACGCCGACCTGATCGAACTGGGCCGCCGCGAGATCGACTCCATCGGCCTGGCCCGATCCGCCGACGTCATCGACGGCTGCGTGGTCCGGATGCCCAAGGCATACCCGGTCTACGACGACGCCTACCAGGACCATCTCCGCGTGGTCCGGGGCTGGCTGAAGCACCTGGGGAACCTCGAACTGGCCGGCCGGAACGGGATGCACAAGTACAACAACCAGGACCATTCCATGATGACGGCCCTGCTGGCGGCGCGGAACATCCTGGGCCTGGGCCATTTCGACACCTGGAAGGTCAACACCGACGCCCAGTACCACGAGGAAGCCGGCGACGCCGCCGAGGACGCCCGCTCGGTCCCCCGCCGGGTCGGGGCGGCCTGATCCCAGGATTGGCCCCGGTCCCGGGCTTCTGTTAACCTGGATGCTGGAGGGGTCGGGTGCCCGCCCGGCCCGAACCAGGCACCCCGGGGGCTTCGGCGTTGCGCGAGATCGGAACCATCGATGGGGAGAAGGACGCGCAGGTCCTGGCCGACTACCTCCTGACGCTCGGAATCTCCACCAAGCTCGCCCCCCGGGCCGACGGCCAGGTGGTGGTCTGGGTCCACAAGGAGGACCTGGTCCCCGAGGCTCGCCGGGCCCTCGATCAGTTCGTTCTCGCCCCCGAAAGCCCGGATTTCCGGGCGGCGGCGCCCTCGGCCAAGGAGATCCGCAAGCAGGCGGAGAAGGCGGAGAAGCAATACCGCAAGCGGGCCCGCGACTTCCGCGAACGCTGGGAAGGGCACGTCTACCACCGGGCCCCGCTGACGGTCGCGCTGGCGGTGATCTGCGTCGGGGTGACCGCGCTGTCCCACGCCGGCTTCGAGGGGAGCGAGCGGATCTATGATTATCTGATGTTCTCGGTCCCGGGGATCGAGGACGGCCGGTTCGTCGAAGACACCGGCTTCGAGATGATCCGCCGGGGCGAGGTCTGGCGGCTGGTGACCCCGATCTTCCTCCACGGGGGGATTGCCCACCTGTTCCTCAACGTGCTGGCCCTGCTGTCCCTCGGCGAGCGGATCGAGTTCCGCAAGGGGACCTGGCGGCTGGCCGCCTTCGTGCTCGTCACGGCGATCGCCTCGAACGTCGGGCAATTTTATAAGTCGGGCGGCGGCTTCGGCGGGATCTCGGGCGTCGTCTTCGCGATGGCCGGCTACCTCTGGATCAAGGGGCAGGTCCACCCCGAGGACGGCCTGACGCTCGACCAGCGGAGCATGACCTACATGGTCGGCTGGTTCCTCCTGGGGATCGCCTTCGGCGAGTTCGGGCCGCCCGGCGCCCGGGGATTCCCCTACAACATGGCCAACGTCGCCCACGGGGTCGGCCTGGCCTCGGGCATGGCCTTCGGGCTCCTCCGGCTTTAGCGGGCCCGGCCCGATCACCCCTCGACGACGAAAGACCCCTCGCATGCCCTCGACCACCCGGAGCGTCCTGGCCGTGGTGGCCGGCTGCCTCGCCGCCTTCTTCCACATCGGCGCCATCGAGGCCCTCAGCCACATCGTGTATCCACTTCCGACCGGGCTGGACCCGTCCAGGCCCGAGACGATCGTGGCCTACCTGAAGGTGATCCCGGCCGGGGCCCTGCTGATGATCGGGCTGGCCTGGGCGGTCGGGACCTTCGCCGGGGCCTGGCTCGCCGCCCGACTGGCCCCGGACGCGAAGTGGTCGCACGGGATGCTCATCGGGGCGATGTTCCTCTTGTTTACCGCCGGAAACCTGGCGTCCTACCCGCACCCGGCCTGGTTCTGGGCCCTGAGCCTGGCGACAATCCTCCCGGCCGCCTACTTCGGGTCCGGGCTGGGGGCGCGGTCGATCGAGCCGGCCCCCTCCCCCGAGCACCCCCCGGCCGGGTAGACTCGCTCCGTCGCTGGGACGGGGAGTCGATCGGTCCGGGGAGGTTTCCAACCATGAAGCTCGGGTTCGTCTCGGCCATCCTGCCGGAACTCTCGCTGGACGAGGTGCTCGCCTTCGCCGCCGAGGCGGGCTATTCGAGCGTCGAGGTGATGTGCTGGCCCCCCGGCAGGGCTGAACGCCGCTACGCGGGCGTCACGCACCTGGACGTTTTGAACCTCTCCCCGGACGCCATCCGCCGCGTCCACGACATGACCGCCAAACATGGCGTGGCAATTTCCGGGCTCGGCTATTATCCCAACCCTCTCTCGGGCGACCGGGCCGAGTCGGACCTGGCGGTCGAGCACCTGGGCCGGCTGATCGACGCGGCGGCGGATCTTGGGGTGGGCGTGGTCAACTCGTTCGTCGGCCGCGACCCGGCATTGTCGGTCGAGGCGAACTGGCCGAGGTTCCTGGAAGTCTGGCGCCCGCTGGTCGCCCGAGCCGAGGCCCGGGGGGTCCGGATCGGGATCGAGAACTGCCCGATGCTCTTCACCGCCGACGAGTGGCCCGGCGGCAAGAACCTGGCGACCACCCCGGCGATCTGGCGGAGGATGTTCGAGGCGATCCCCAGCCCGAGCTTTGGCCTGAACTACGACCCGTCGCACTTTGTCTGGCAGCAGGTCGATTACCTCGCCCCCCTGGCCGAGTTCCGCGACCGACTGGTCCACATCCACGCCAAGGACGCCCGGGTCGACCGCCGGTCGCTGGACGACCACGGGGTCCTGGCCTACCCCAAGCTCTGGCACACCCCCAAGCTCCCCGGGATGGGCGAGGTCCGCTGGGGCGCGTTCTTCGGGGCCCTGGCCGATGCCGGTTACGACGGCCACGTGGCCGTCGAGGTCGAGGATCGGGCCTTTGAAGGCTCATTGGAGAAGCGGAAAGAGTCGCTGATCGTCAGCCGACGGCACCTGATCCAATATCTCGGGGGTTGAGGGCGGAGCCCTGGCCCCCGGGCCGTGGTATCCTGGCGTGATCCGACGAACCAGCCCGCCAGAGAGACCCCGACGGATGCCCACGCCCACCGGCGAGCCCGGACCGCCCGGACCCGAGCTTTCGATCCTGGTCCCGGTCTACAACGAGGCGGGGAACGTCGTCGAGCTCCACGCCGAGCTCGACCGGGTCCTCCGCGGATACCCCCGGGGCTACGAGCTGATCTTCGTCGACGACGGCTCGACCGACGGGACGGCCGGGCTCCTGGCGAGGGTCCAGGACTCCGACCCCTCCCACGTCCGGGTCGCCTACCTGAAGCGGAACTGCGGCCAGACCGCCGCGCTCTCGGCGGCGCTGGACCTGTCGCGGGGGTCGATCCTGATCCCGATGGACGGCGACCGCCAGAACGACCCGGCCGACATCCCCCGGCTCCTGGCCAAGCTCGACGAGGGGCATGACGTCGTCTCCGGATGGCGGAGGCGGCGGCAGGATACGCTGGTCACTCGCAAGGTCCCCTCGTGGATCGCCAACCGGCTGGTCGCCCGGATCTCGGGCGTGCCGCTCCACGACTTCGGCTGCACCATGAAGGCGTATCGCCGTCGAGTCCTGGAAGGGGTCCGGCTCTACGGCGAGATGCACCGGTTCATTCCGATCTTCGCCTCGTGGCAGGGGGCCAAGGTCGCCGAGCTGGAGGTCAACCACCGCCCCCGGACCGCCGGCCGGACCAAGTACGGGCTCGGCCGGACCTTCAACGTCGTGCTCGACCTGATCCTGATCCGCTTCTTCCAGCGCTACGCGCAGCGACCGATCCACCTGTTCGGCCGGATCGGCCTGGGCTCGATCCTGCTGAGTCTAGCTAGCTTCGCACTGATGCTCTATTTCAAATATCTGCACCACACGCTGACCGGCGACAAGGGCAAGACCTTCATCGAGACGCCCCTGCCGCTCCTGGCCGTGATGTTCTTCCTGGGCGGCGTGCAGTCGATCCTGATGGGCGTCCTGGCCGAGATGGTGATGCGGACCTACTACGAGTCGCAATCGAAGACGACTTACCTGCTGGGCGAGGTCCGCCGACCCGAGGCCCCGCCGGTGGACGGCGGGGCCGGGCCCTCGGCTGCCTAGACCGCCATCGCCGAGAGGCAGAGCCGCTCGATCGGGGCGATGTCCACCGGCTTGCAGAGCATCAGTTCGGGGCCGAGCCCGCGGACCTCGGCGAGCTGGGCGGGATCCTGGGAGCCCGAGCAGACGGCGACCAGGGTCCCGGGGTGGTGAAGCCGGACCTCGCGGAGGACCAACTCGCCACCGCCGTCGGGCAAGTTCAGGTCGAGGATGATGAATCGCGGTTCCTGATCGAGCGCCAGGAGCCCTTCGGCCACGGTCGAGGCCAGCCCGACCTGCCAGCCTCGGCGGGTGAAGAGGTTGCTCAACACATGCCGTGTATAGAGATCATCATCGATGACGAGGATTCGAGGCCGTTCCATGGGAGATCCTCCCGATCGGATCCGAGTGGCCGGACGCGAAGTATATTCCGACGCAAGCCGCGCGCCTTCGGCTTAAAATCCGCTCCCAAGCCGTCCGGATCCTGTCGGGTCGCGCGATCGGTGGGTTTGAGCCGGATCTCCGGGCCGGGAGCCGATTCAGCCCGGCGACTCGACCTCGGGGAGGCGGAGGACGAACCGGCTCCCCCGGCCGACCTGGCTCTGGGCATCGAGGGTCCCGCGCGAGGCCTGGGCGATCCGGCGGGCCACGGCCAGGCCCAGGCCAACCCCGGCGGGCCCGTCCCGGCGGGGTGAGGAGGCCCGGTAGAAGGGCTCGAAGACCCGGGCGAGGTCGGCCGGGGCGATCCCCCGGCCCCGGTCCTCGACGGCCAGGGCGACGACGCCCGGCTCGCGCCAGGCCCGGACCTCGGCGGGCGTGCCGGGGTGGCCGTGGTCCCGGGCGTTGTCGAGCAGGTTGTCGAGGACCTGGGCCAGGAGCGCCGGGTGGGCCCGGACGCGGTAGGGGCCGTCGACGGGCCCGGCCCAGTCGGGCTGGTCGGGAGCCCCCAGGGCAGCCCGGCGGTCGATCTGCTCGGCGACCCAGGGAATCAGGTCGAACTCGTCGAGGGTCGGCTCGCCGGCCTCGGCGTCGGCCCGGGCCAGGAACAGCAGGGCCTCGACGATCCGCCGGAGGTGCTCGGACCCGTCGCGGACGGTGGCCAGGACCCGGCGATACTCCTCGGGCGGCCGGTCGCGGCGGAGGGCGACGTCGACCTGGCCGATCACGGCGGTCAGCGGGGTCCGGAGCTGGTGCGAGGCGTCGCCGGCGAACCGCCTCTGCCGCTCCAGGGCCTCGTGGCGGCGGCCGAGCAGGCCGTTGAAGGCGTGGGCCAGGTCCTCCAGCTCGTCGCCGGTCGGGGCCACGGGGAGGCGGTGGGTGAGGTCGTCGGCCCCGAGGTCGCGGGCGGCGGCGGCCATCCGGGTCAGCGGCGCCAGGGCCCTCCGGCAGAGCCGCCGGCCGACCAGGGCGGCCAGGCCCCAGAGCCCCAGGGCCAGGCCGGTCAGGGTCAGGCCGAGGTTCCGGAGAGTCGCCTCGATCGGGTCGAGCCGGAGGGCCGCCGTCAGGACCAACGCGGGGTGACGCGGGGGGCCCTCCGGGGACGGGCCGGGTCGGGCGGGCAGGAGGCGGCGGGTCACGACCCGCCAGGGATGGCCCCGGCGGTCGACCCGGCGTCGGCCCGGCGCGTCGATCGGGTCGGACCGGCCCAGGTTGGGCGAGCGGTCCAGCAAGCCCCCCCGGTCGTCGCGGACGGCCCAGCGGACTTCGTCGCGGCCCGGGTCCCGGCCGGCGATCACCCGGCGGTCGTCGGGCTCCCACTCCAGGCTGCCGGGCTCCTCCTCGGACAGGGCGGTGAGCGTGGCGAGGGTGGCCTCGATCCGGTCGTCGACCGAGCGGTCCAGGTGGACCAGGGCCGCGAGATAGAGCGTCGCGGAGAACCCGGCCAGGACCAGCCCCAGGGCCCCGAGGAACGCCGAGGAGAGCCGCGCGGCGAGCGTCATGGCGAGGCCGCCTCCGTCCCGCCGGGCGGGTCGCCGAAGAGGTAGCCCCGGCCCCGGAGGGTGTGGATCAGCCGGGGGCCCCTGGCCTCCAGCTTGCGCCTGAGTTCCATGACGTGGACCTCCAGCGTGTTCGAGGTCCCGTCGTAGCGCTCGTCCCAGACGTGCTCGTAGATCCGGGTCCGGGTGAGGACCTCGCCGGGGTGGCGGAGGAAGAAGACCAGGAGGGACTGCTCCTTGGCCGTCAGGTCCAGCGGCTTGCCGGCCCGCTCGGCCCGATGGGTGGCCAGGTCGACCCGGACGTCCCCCTCGGCCAGGGCGGTCCCGGACCCGCCCCGGGGGCGCCGGACCAGAGCCCGGACCCGGGCCAGCAGCTCCTCGAAGGCGAACGGCTTGCCGAGGTAGTCGTCGGCCCCGGCGTCGAGCCCCCGGACCCGGTCACCCACCGCGTCGCGGGCGGTCAGGAACAGGACGGGGACGTCGCCCCCCGCCGCCCGGTGCTGGCGGAGGACCGTCAGGCCGCTCGGCCCGGGAATCGACCAGTCGAGCAGGACCAGGTCCCACTCGCTGGTCGCCAGCGCGTGCGCGGCCGATTCGCCGTCGGCGGAGTGCTCGACGGTGAAGCCTTCCTCGCGAAGGCCGCGGACCAGGAAGTCGGCGATCTGGGCCTCGTCCTCGACGACCAGGATCCTGATTCCCATGGCAGAGGGCGTCGGATGGCCGCCCCACTCCGGGGGCAGCCACCGACGCCTTTCCTCTCCGGAGCGGGGGAGTCGTTCGGTCCGGGATCAGCCCTTGGGCTTTTCCTTGCCCTTCTCTTCCTTCTCGTCGTCCTCTTCCTTCTCCTTCTTGGCCCCATCCTTGATGACTTCGCCGTCGGCGGACATCAGGACCTCGACCGGCTCCTTGTCGCCGACCTTGATGGAGACCTCGTAGGTGACCTTCTTATCTTCACCGGTGACCTTCTCGGCCTTGTCGATCTTCCCCTTGGGGAAGTTCTTCTTGGCCGCGGCCTGGACGGGCTTGGGGAGGTCTTCGGCGTCGATCTGCTCCTCGATCGTCTCGATGTCGCCTTCGTTATCGACGATGACGTCGATGTTCTTGCCTTTGACGGTCATCTCGACCTCGTAGACCGTCTCCTTCTCCTCGTTCTTCTCCTTGGAGACCCCGCGGAACTTGGCCCCGGGGTACTTGGCGTTGACGGTCTTTTTGACGGCCTTGGGCAGGTCGTCGAAGGTCATCTTGTCGTCGGCCGCGACCGCGAGGGCGACCGTCGAGAACGCGAACAGGGACAGGGCGACGGCGGAAGTGATCCACTTGGCGAGACGCATGGTCGACTCCATTGATGAGAGGCGAGGGGGAGTGTCCGTCCTGGCCCAAGGCCGAAGCAGCCCTTGAGGACGGTGGAAATTCTACGAACCCGTGCTAAGGCTCCGATGAGGGGCCGATAAGTTCGAGCTTATCCAGCCCGGGTGACGATCCGCGAGGCGGGAGCCGGGCCACTCGATGATGTTGATCCATCGAGCTTCCCGGCTCCTGAAGTCGGGGAGAAGTTAGTCCCTGTCGTCGTCCTTCTCGCCCTTCTTGCCCTTGGCTTTCTTGTCGTCGTCCTCGTCGTCGTCGTCGTCCTTCTCGCCCTTCTTCCCCTTGGCCTTCCTGTCGTCGTCCTCGTCGTCGTCGTCCTTCTCGCCCTTCTTCCCCTTGGCCTTCCTGTCATCGTCCTCGTCGTCGTCGTCCTTTTCGCCCT
>JAABUV010005390.1_pt1 | contig 14626 bp, 16 predicted proteins | sample 5559971 | NCBI WGS metagenome assembly JAABUV01 (sample SAMN10711881, study PRJNA513362) | rock metagenome | isolation source: Antarctica rocks | place: Antarctica: Victoria Land, Knobhead nord | collected 2015-12-19
CAGTGCACGCGCCGGGGGCTGGCGAAGAGCTGAGCAGGGCCGCCGGGGCGGGCACCAGCGGGAAGGGCGACGGGCTGGGGGGTGCGCCCGCGCCCCGGGGGGCAGCGGCGGGGCCCGGGTCGGGCGCCGGCGCGCCCGGGTCGCCCGGCCCATCGGCGGCCGCTGCGGACGCGGCGCTGTTCACGGAGGAGCGGCAGCGCGCGCCGCGCCGACGCCGGCCGCCGCCGCTGCGCTCGGCCACCGTGCGGCGCTCGCTGGCGGGCGCGCTGGACGCGGCGGCCGATGCGGAGCGCCTGCGCCCAGTCGACTCGGCGCCCACACACTCGGCACCGCCGCCGTGGGCCGCACATATCACGGCGTCGCCGTTGCCCCCCTCGTCGCCGTGGCGCGCCGGCGGCGGGCTGCCCGGCAAGGGCGGCGCCGGCGCGCCGCTGAAGCTGGGCGTCGCGGGCGGCAGCGGCAGCGCCGAGGGCGGCATCAAGGCGTGGCGCGCAGACGACGCACGCGAGCAGGCGCGCGAGCAGGCGGGCGCGCCTGCGCCTGCGTCTCCCATGGGCAGCGGCGCCTGGGGCCACCTGCACCCTGACCCTGGCACAGACCAGGGTCAGGGCGAGCGCACACTGGGCGAGGTGCTGGCCGCCGGCGGCGGCGGCGCGCTGCCGGAGGCGGCCGCGCGCGCTGTGGCCGCCAACGCGGCGCTTGCGCTCGCGGAGCTGCACACCGACCGCCTGGTGCACCGCGCGGTCGGCCCGGCGGCGGTCGTGCTGGGCGACGGCGAGAGCTTTGACACCGCCAGGCGCGCCGCCGGCGGGCCCTTTGGGTTCCGTGCCGGGCGGGCGGGCTGCGAGGTGTGCTCGTGAGCGCTCTGCTTGCGGCGCGGCTTGCACGGCAGCCCGTGTCTGGTAGTGCGGGTCGCGGGCGCTCTGGCAGGGCTCCTGTCGCACACCCCGACGCAGGCTGTGCAGCCCGCGGCTGGTTCCTGCACTCTTTAGAGCGCGCCTGATTGCCTCGGCCGTGCGGAAGAGGCCCGGCGCTGCTGGACCTCCCCATGCGCGTCTGGGACCCGACGGCAGCCTGCGCGCGCGCGCGCAGGCTGGCGGACGGCTGCTGCACGGCCGCGCTGGACGCGTTCGGCGTGTTCGCCGACCCGGCGCGCCTGGGCGAGCCGGCGCTGCTCGCGCCGGAGCTCGCGCTGACGCGGCGCGACGCGGCGGTCGCGTACACGCCCGCCACGGACATGTGGTGCGCCCGGCGCCCTCGCCTCGCCGGGCGTGAGGTGTGGCTTGCGCGTGTGAGCGCGGGCGGCGGTGCGAGCGTGCGCCCGATGCGGCGGTGTGCGCGCTCGCATGGGCTGCTGCGCCTCCTCGGCCGCCATGGCACAGAGCGCTGAGGTAGTGAGCTCCCATGCACTCTCAGCCTAGAGATTATGGGCTTAATTGAGCCCAGGGCACCTTTGGATGCACGTCCTCTTATGACTATGCCCGCGGCGCATGCGCGGAGGGCAGGCAGCCGCGCATGCCAGCCACGCTCGATGGCCAGCATAGCTCGGCCACTAACCCCAGGCCCGCCGCCGCAGGGCCCTGGGCGCGCTGCTGTGGGCGCTGCTGACCGGTGCGCCGCTGCCCGCGGCGGCTTGGGGCGCCGGCGCGCGCGCGCCCGTGGAGGAGCGGCAGGCGGGCCTGGACGCGCGCCTGCAGCGCGCGCTGCGCGGCCTGCCGCCCGCCGCGCTGCCATCCACCGGCGCGCTGGTCGGCCCCTGCCCGGCCCAGCCGCCGTGCCGCCCTGTCCCACGTGTCGTGTTGCCATGGCAGGCAATTCCGGGCGGCATGGCAGGCGCACCCTGTTTATCGCGCATGTGTGGCTGCCGCCCCTGCGCGCCCGTCTAGGGCGGGCAACTCAGCCTGCCGATGGCCCGGCTGCTGCACCACCAGATGCGGCGGCTGTCGTGCTTGCTGCATACACTGTCAGGCGCCTGACCGAGCGTCTGCAGTCAGCAAGCATGCGCTGGGGCTGCCAGACCCCCAGACACGCCCTCAGGCCAGCACGGCTCTGCTTGCTGGCACGTCTCTGGTCGGCTACCATGCGAACCATCATGCTGGCACCAGGACAGGTGCATACATCCACATGAAAGAAAGCTTCACACGGTAAGACCATACCCGTGCCCCGCAGGTCGTGCTGGCCGCCCTGCTGCGCGTGGACCCCGCGCAGCGCCTGACTGCGGCCGCGCTGCTGCTGGAGCCCTGGGTCTGCGGGCTCGCCGACGACGATGACCCCAGCCACGCAGTGTCAGAGGATCCGGACTGCTGCTGGCGCTCGGACGAGCCGTGCGCGCGCCCCGTCAGCCTGTCCGCGCGCGCCAGCGGCGCGGCTGATACCCTGCCAGGGTCAGCAGAGCTGCCCTTTGCTGGCGGCGAGAGCGGGCTGCGGGAGCGCGCGGAGGGGCACCGCTCTGCGTCCTCGCTCCAGGGTGCGCTGGCCCAGACTGCTCTCGCTCGGTGAGCAGGCGGCAGTCTCCCGGCTCAACGTGGCTTGTTCAGGCAACATCACCATGCAAGCGCAGCCCTGCGCCGTCAGGCATGCGCGCGCTTTCCATGCACCCTCACAGAGAGCGTGCTGTGTGGCGACAGACTCCGCGGCCTCCACATCGGCAATGCATCCGGGCGCGAGTGCCGCGCGCGCGTCGGCCGGCGCGCGCGGTGCCGCGGGCGCGGCCGCGCAGGCGGGCGGGCCGCCGCCCGGCGGCGGGCCGGACGCCGGGCTGAGCCTGGTGCCCGGGAACTGGTTTGGGGACGCGGCCGGCGCGGGGCGCGGCGGCGGGACGCTGGTCGGCTGGCTCGCGCGCATGCTGCGCGGCGGGCGGCGGGCCGGCGGCGACGGCGACGGCGGCGCGGGCGACCAGGGCCGGTCCGGCTGGGGCAGCCAGAACCGGGCGGGCGTGGGCCGCGCGCCCAGCTTTCGCAGCGAGGGCAGCGCGGCGGCGGACCCGCTCTCCGACCTGATCCTGCACCACTTTTGAGCGCCCCGTCGCCGCCGGCGGGGAGTCATTAGCCCCGCCCCCCCGGCCCCGGCGCCCCCCCGTCTTTGCGCGTGCGGGCACCGCCCCCAAGGCGCGGCTGTGCGGCATACATGCGCATTGCACACTGACCCGCATGTGTGGAGTAACAGAGGCTCGGGAGGCGTGCTGTCCATGCTTATGTCCACATTTCATGGCGCAGCTTAAGTGGCTGCTGCATGTTCGCGGCCTACCCGGCCTGGGCGAACATATCGCAACCGCGTTTGGCGGCGATGTGCGGGGGTCAGCGGGCGTCAAGTATGGGATGACACCTTGACTGAGTCTGGTCTGGACGCAGGACGACAGGCAGAGCGCTGTGCTCACTCAGGTCAATGCAGCGCATAGGTAGGCACTACTTTTATTATAGCAAGCTCCAGTAGTGAGAGGATAGGGGGTCGAAGCCTTAGCGTGCCCGCCCATAGCTGCGGACTGGCCCGGCACTGGCGCAGCCAGCGAGCAGAGCCTGCCTGCTGCATACCCATGGAGTCTCAAGGCCAATGTGACCTGGGAAGCACCCCATGCATGTCATGTGACAGGTCTTATCTCACAGTCAGGTTTCTTCAATGCCTTGTCCTTGTATAGGTAGCAGGCAGTCTAGCTTCTCATGCAAGCGCATTGCTTGGTGTTTATTTCTGATCCTGGACCAGATTTATCTTGGCAAGGCGTCCTCTCTGTTTCTTGTTTTGCCAGGCCTGCAGAGGGAGGTCGTGCACCACTGTGAGTGTGCAGGTTGCGCATCACACTGTAGCTGGTGCTGTTCTTGGTCAGGATAAGCGCCTTGTAAGTATGTGTGCATGAGTCAGATACATGAGCAGCACATGATGTGGTGGCACACAGGCTTACACCTGCAGGATCCAACTTGCTTGAGGCGGTCTGCCGCTGGCGGTCGAGCGCCGCTTGGCAGTGCAGGGCGTCCAAGCTGAGCGCGCGGCGGCCCCTGAAGGGGTGGACAGCATGTGCGCACGCCTAGTAAAGAATGAAGCGCCTGCTGCTGCAGGCTCAAGTCGCAACGTGCCGCCGTGCGTGCTCCTGGGAGCCTGGGAAAATGGAGCGCAAGCCAGCACAACAAGCGGCCGCGGCCAGCCGGGCGCTGCGGTGACGCTGCGGTGAGCTGCGGCAGGGCCGCCCCTGGCGCCTAACGCCCTCCTGCCCCTCGCGCGCGCCCGCGGCCTGCTGCCCCCGCCCCGAGGGGCACGACATGGGCGCAGCCACTGCGCACCGCGAGCGCGGCCTGGGAACCTCGCGGACCCTAGCCCTCGCCCTAGCGCCTAGCCCTCGCGCATGCGGATGGCCTCGTTCTCCAGCGCGTCCACGGCGGCCTTGTCCTCGAAGTCGTCCTTGAAGTAGCAGTGCGCCAGCGCCTCCTTGGCCTGCACGCAGCCCCGGGCCGTCCGCCACGCGTGTCAGCCTCTCCAGCTCTGCTATGGGCTTGAAATATGGTAGGGTACGGGTCAGTGGGTAGGATGTGCAGGCGAAGGCGGTGGAGGGGGGGGGGGCATGCGTCTTGCGCTTGTGTGCTGAGCTGAGCTGCCATGGTGCCAGTGGACACTGGAGGCCTGCGCCAGAGCTGCGCACTAGCTGATGCCACAATGCGGGCTCCTGTGCCACGGCCCCTTGCATCACCGGCGCGTCAGCGGGGCATGGCGAGGCAGGCACGGCGGGGCAGGGCGCCGGGCGCGCGCCGAGATGCGCTTGGCCGGGTCGTACTCAAACATGCGCCGCATGAGGTGCACGCCGGCCAGCTCCAGCGTGGGGAAGACCTGCGGTGCGAGCGCACGCTTGGCAGCGCAGCGACCCTGCGCACAGCTTCCTGGCACTGCCGGCTTTTCGAACACGTCAGGCGAAGGCAACAAGGCGCGGGAAGGTGCCAGATGAGGGCGCCGCGTGCGCTGCGCCTGTCGCCCGCCGCGTCAGGCCGCAGCGTGTGCGGTGGGGAGGGCGGCCTGCGCGGGCGCGGCCCGGCCGGGGCGCCGCGCCTGCGCCAGGTCCTGCGGCGCCCAGTTGGGGAACTCGTGCCAGTCGCGCAGCTTGGTGACGCCGGGCCACTCGTCCTCGCTGGGCGTGCCCAGCAGCTTGAAGATGTGCAGCAGCTGCTGCAGCTCGCTGTCGCCGGGGAAGAGCGCGACCTGCGCCGCAGGCGCCCGCCCGTCGGCCGGCACGCGCCACCGGCGCCGTTGCTGCCGCGTGAAGCGCACTGTGTTCCGGTGTCACTGCACAGAGCTCTGAGATGCTCTCTCGAAACCTTGTTGGAAACCAGCGTGACGGTCAAAGCACAGGCAGGTTTGCATCAGAAGACTTGACGCATGTGCCCTGGCGGCCGGTGGCTGCACTGCGCCTCTATACGGCTGGCGGCACATGCATTGCTGCTGCTCCAGACGGCCCATTGGGTGCTCATAGGTGCTAGCTTTGGGTGCTCATAGGTGCTAGCTTCCTCTGCTCCTGCACAATAACTGAACATGCCTTCAGCGCTGCCCGCCGCAGCCACGGCGCGGCATAGCTGTGGCGGGGCGCGGCGCAACGGCAGGCACGCCCGCACGCGCCTTCCGCACGAGCTCGGCGAAGATGCAGCCGACGCTCCAGATATCGACCGCGGGCGAGTAGTGCGTCGCGCCCAGCAGCACCTCGGGCGCGCGGTACCAGAGCGTCACGATCTGCGCGCGCGCGCGCCGCCCCGCCCTCAGCAGACCTTGCGCGAGCCAAGCAGCACATTGTGTTGTGGTTTGTATCCGTACACCGCTGAGCGCCACCTCGGCAGCACTGCTGCAGGGCGACTATGCGCGGCAGCGAGCGAGCAGATCTCCCGTGACAAGCAGGCAAGCTGCGTGGTGATGAGGTGCACACTGTACGGCCGAGAAGCACAGAATAGCAGAGCCGGGAGGCGCGGCTGCGGCGTGGGCGACGCGGCGGCGGCGGCGGCGGCGGCGGCGCGCCTCGTGCGTGTAGCTCTTGATGGGGATGCTGAACGCGCGGCCCAGGCCCAGGTCTGCGATCTTCAGGCACTCGGCCGCGTCGTCGACCAGCAGGTTCTGCGGCTTCAGGTCGCGGTGCATCACACCGTGCTTGTGGCAGTGCGCGATGCCCTTGACCAGCTGGTACATGAAGCTCTGCGCGCGCGCGCGCGGCGCCGTGCCCCCTCGGCGTGCCATGGCTTGCGGAGAGCGCTGGGCCGCCAGCCATCACTGCGGCAACACATCTGGTGATAGAGAAGTGAGAGCCTGCAGATCTGTCCAGGGCCAGTCCAGACACATGATGCTGGCTGGCTTTCAGGCGCAGGTGCAAGACACTGGGCGGCGCGCCTTGATGAGCTTCTGCGGCATGGGCGTCCCGCTTGCGCCCTTGCCCGTGCGGTCCATGTACTTTTTCAGATCTGTGCTCAGGTACTCGAAGACCTGGGTGGCGAGTGCTCAGCACAGTCAGTACACCCGTGACACTGCCAACTTTGCAGTAGCATCCTCAGTCAAGCAAGCGTGGGAAGCCACTTGCCAGGTACAGGACGGGCTTGTTGTGCGGCGGCTCCTCGACGTGCTGCACGCACAGGAGCCTGCAGTGCAGCGCGGAACCGCGTTGGTAAGCTTGCAAGCCTGGTGGTTGCTGTGTGGGCCAGCAGTTCTAGCAGTGGCAGCAAGGTCATAGCAATACCACAGTTGGTCACACAGGGACACTTCACGCTGCTGCAACAGCGACACGCGACCATGGGCAGTTTGTCTGATGCCGCTGCTTCCTTGAAGCTGCCTTGGGCGAGCGCATTGGGGCAGCAATAGGTGCGCATGTGCGGGCATGCGCAGCAGCCGAGGGCGCGCACTTCACAACATGGTTGCTCTCACTGAGCATCTGCAGCAGCGACACCTCCCGCAGCGCTGTGGAGGGGACGCCCTCCTCCTCCATCTGCAAGCCGCGTGCCGCGTGTCAGGTGTGCGCAGCATGCGCTGCGTGCAAGCGCCTGGCTGTGCGCGTGGGCATGCGCGCCTCCAGGCGCGTCTTCTTCAGCGCAACTAGCCTGGCCGTGTTCTTCTCTCGCGCTTTGTAGACCTTGCCATACGTGCCCTCCCCGATTTTGTCAAGCTTCTCGTACTGGTCCATGCTGGCTGCAGCACTTGCTCAGTGTGTGCTGTGCGTCCCCGAGGCTGTGCGAGCTGTTCTGCTCTATGGAATTCAAGCGCGCAAGCCCTCGGCGGGTCTGCTCGAGGATACAAACGGGGGAAGGAAGGCTGATGGGTGGCCCTTCATCCGCGTTACATGCTCCAGAGTGGGATCGTGGCGAATGCCCTATTGCAGCGTTGCAGATGTGAGGGCTGAGTGCGTATTGGGTGCTCATGGGGAGGAGCGCAAACAGTGCCTTTTCTCGTCGGCCCTCTGCACAGGCCTCGTCATATACAGTGAGGCAGAGGCAAGTGTGCAGTACAGCTCCTGCATGCTTCAGAGCGCTCTGCACGGGCGCGCATCAGATACCGAGCACAGATGTGTGTCAAGCTCTGCTGGCACAGGCTGACTGCAATGTGTGGTCTTCATGCTGACCTGGTGAGCGGCATTTAATGAATTATTCAAGCAAGTTCTCTCCATGAGAAGCTGCCGTCAGGCCAGGCTTGGCATGTGGAGGTGCCACAAATGGACGAGTACATGATCACGGTCTTTGATGCAGACTACAGCACACCAACTCATTGCTAGCACACAAGCCTGCTCTAGTGACGCACACTGAAATGGAGGATTGGAGTGCTTTCCAGTGCATCACGCTGGCAGAATTCTGGACCTATTGTCCGCTCAGCGCAGCGCAGCAAAGGCTCATCATGAGCACATGCAGCAAGTGTGTGCATGAGCATGCTGCAGCATGACAGCGCATGCCAAGCAGTGTTCATGGGTGCGCCAGCAGCGCATGTGCACTGAACTGGCATCACCAGACAATTTGCTTGCCTGCAACAATGGCACAAGCAGTGCTGGAGCCAGCATGGATGGGGCCTCTTGAAGCATCACGAGGGACACCACACGGCAACCAGGAAGCCGCTACAGGACCCTTGCACAGCGCGCATGACCACACGTTGACTGTGGCACTCAGGTGCACAGAAGGAGCTCCGCATCTATCCTGGTGGATGCGCGCCGTTGCCCCTACCAGTTGGTGAGGATGCTCTCCTTGGCGACGCCCTTGTCCGAGAGGTACGCGGTCAGGCTCTCCGTCAGCTCCTTCTGGCCGCACAGCACAGCGCTCACGCTCGACCAGTCCTCCACCGCCGGCTCCTGCGTCCCGACCAGCACCCGTAAATCGACCACCATGCTCTATGTGCCGAGCCACATGCGCTTTTGGTTGACGCGGAGACCTACAGGAGCTGAGACCCCATCTTTGGGGCTGTGGCAACATGCAGAGCCGTTCCTCAGCCACAAGGCCGGTGCCTCTCGCCAACGCGGCGAGGGCTGGACGCGGCACGGTGCAGCCCCGCGGGTACGCGGGCGCGCCTTGGTGAAGACGTCCTGCACGTAGCCCTGCCCGAAGCCGGAGTACACGTTGATCACGCGCACGCCCGCCGCCTCCCACTGCGCCTTCTGGTCCGCGTACGCGGTGCTGTCCGGGTTGAACGTGCCGTAGTACACCCGCACGTCCTTCCGCCGGGCCACCTGCACCGGCCGCGGGCGCGCGCGTCTCTCGCCGTGCTCGCACTCTAAGGAGCCGGCCGCCCCAGCCTCGCCCGGCCCCAGCCGGCAAGGCGGACGCCGCGCGCGGGTGGCGCTGCGCAGGCGCGCTCGGGGGCCGCGCACGTCCAGCGAGGCGGAGTCGATGAGCGCCTTGATGGGCGCGATGCCCGTGCCGGTCGCGAACACGACGAGCGTGGGGAACTTGTCTGCCGGCGCGCGCTCCACCGGGAAGCCGCTGCCGATCACGGGGCTGACGTCCACCGTGTCGCCTGGCGGGGCACAGCGCGGTGCTGAGCAGTCTGCTCACGGGAACAGCAGCATACAGCCCTCCCAGCCTCTTCAACCCCAGGAACTCTAGCTCTGGCCCCACTTGGTTCCCGCAACTGCCCGCGCACGGACACCCGGCCTGCTCTACAGTGCAACAGGAGGCTGAGCAGTGCCGCCGCAGGGATTACTTCAAGCGAGTGTCAGCCACACGAGCACAAGGTGGTGCCGCGCGGGCGCGCCTGGCTTTATGCTGCACAGCCGCTCCGCTGTGGGCCCCTGGTTCTTCACCAGCAGCTCTATCTCTGAGCCCTTGGCCGCGGGCGCCGACGCAATCGCCATGTACGCTGGCTTGCTGTCGCCCACCTTCACCTGCGCGCGTCGCACGCAGGCGCGCGCTTCAACATATGCAACGTATGCAGCACGCCCGCTCGCTCGCCGGCCGCTGCCGTGACAGCGTGGCGTGGGACTGCATGCAGGAGCGCAGGCTGCACCTGCACGCACTGGCCGGGCTTTGTGTAGCCGCCCGCGAGCTCCCCGATGTCCAGGCGCAGCTGCACCAGGCCCTCAGCCGCCTTGCGGCTGTCGGCCACGCGGCACGGCTGCCACTCCGGCTCGGCGCCCCAGCCCGCGCACACACGGACGAGCCGCCTGCGCGCAAAGGCCTGCGGCTGCAGGCGCGGCGCGCAGGCGCACAGGCGCGCGCCCGGCTCGCGCCCGGCCTGCCGCCGCAGCTGCAGGGCCGCCCGCGCGGCCGGCTCACGCGGCGCGGCCGCCGTGGCGTGCAGCCAGGCCATCCCAAAGGTTGGGGCGCGCATCTGCTGCGCACATGCCGCGCTGCCGGGCGCGTGGCGTGCCAGGAGTGCCATTGCCTCAGATAATCTTGGGAAGGTCACAAGCTAGACTTCTGCCTGGTGCATCTCTCTCCAGGCTCCACAGCCTCCCGCCAAATTGACAATTTCCCGTAATGTCTTGGAAAATGTAACACCTGCTAGCGCAAGCGCTCCCAACATGCACAGCAGCTCCAAATAACTGGCATCCCCGTCCCCAGCACTTGGATCGCGTACACAGATAGGCTAGGAGAAGCCACAGCTTTGCACTACGCGCTCTGCTGCCGCGGCTGCGTGATCGCCTGCCATGGCTGCGCAGCCGGCAGAGAGCACGAGCGAGGCGGCAACAGCGGCCACAGACAGCCCCGGCGTTATCAAGTTGCAGCCTGCACACTTCATCGAGAACGTTGCCGCGTATGTCGGCGGTGAGTGCGACGAGTGACCTGCTTTTCCGATGGAGCGCTGTAGCGTGTCCGTTCTCCTCCCTGGCGGCGGCAAGCGGCTGACTGCACGGCTCTTTCCGCAGACCGCTCCGCGGACCAGGTGATACAGGAGCTGAATGCGCGGCACCAGGACTACCGGCTGGTGGAGCAGGACCTGCACCAGCGCCGCGTGCGGCTGCGGGGCAAGCTGCCGGAGATTGAGAAGGCCGTCGCGGCCGTCGCCATGCTCCTGGAGCGCCGGGAGGCGGGGGAGGACGTGCGTGGCCTGTGCCCTCATGCCGCACCCGCTGCTGGCCTGAGCGCGGGCACTGCCCCTGTCATGTATGCAGTGGGCTGAGGCAAACATGCCCACACACCTGTGGGCAGCAAGAGCCTGCAGCAGGACCTGTATGCACACCTGTGTTCCCATAGTGGGAATACCTTGCAGCACCGGTGCCTTCCCCTTAGTGGAAATGGTGCGGATTGTGCGCGCAGGCCCAGGTCGACTTCCAGCTCGCGGAGCAGCTGTTTGCGCGCGCGCGCATCCGCCAGCCGGCCAGCGTCGCGCTGTGGCTGGGCGCGGACGTGATGCTGGAGTACCCGCTGGCGGAGGCGGCCGACGTGCTGGTGCGCGCAGTGGCCCGCCGCTAGCAGCGGGTGCCGTGCAGGGCGTGCCCTGTGAAGGTGGTGAACATGAGACAGTCGTAGGCGTGTGCACGAGACGCAGCGGTGTGTTTCCGCTCCTGCTGCTTGGTAGCTGCATGCCTGGTAGCCGCAGACCAGCCTGGGGCAATGCAGAGGGGCCCACCCTAGCAGGGTGTGATGGCAGGGCGCAATGCCCTGCTCGGCGCTGCTTGCCCAGATTGGGCAGCCTTGCAAGAACACGCCACGCAGTGCGCTTCTGCAGAGCAACAGGCGTGAGTTACTCAGCAAGCACACGACGGCGCGCTGCTGACCAGCAAGTGGAACAGAGGACAGCAGTCAAGGAGCGACGGTGCTTGCAGGGGTGTCGACTTTGCTTGCATTTGGGCTGGCAGGTCACCGCTCTGCAACCGGCGAGCTCTCTGCCGCGGTGCTGTGAACCATTTGGTGCCCTGCACATGCACTTCACGCTGCTGCCCACGCGCAGGCACGGAATCTGACCAATGCCAAGACGCAGCTTGCCACCGTGTCGAAGGACCTCGAGTTCATCAAGGACTGCATCACGACCACAGAGGTGAGCCAATTTCGGTCGCACACCCACTCGCACGCGCTCCTTGCGACTTGCTGAGCGGGTCGTATCCGATCAGCATGTTGTGGCGTTCCGCCAAGACATGCGGACCATGTACATGTAGGGCATGTGGTCACTCTGTGCCGCCGAGCCGCGCAGGTGAGCATCGCCAGGATATACAACTATGACGTTGCACGGCGAAAACGAGCTTGAGGGCATCACTCGCGCGGCGCTGCTGGCGCACCCGGCTCAGTGGCCGCTGCATGTCCGTTTCTTGCCAGGATGCCCGGTGGGAGCCGCTAGAGAGTGTTAAGGCCTAGGTGTCCATGCAGATGGAACGCATGCCAGGACCCTAGGGCCTGCTCACATTGGTGCAAGCTTCAAGCTGCAAGCTTGAGCCTTGTTCCCGGCCGGGTGTGCCCGCAGTGCCAAGATGGCCCCCAACCTCAAGGACAACCGGGGGTTCTCTGGCCTGCTGGCCGACGTGGGCATCGACATTCAGAAGCCTTCCATGCACAACATGCGTCGCTCTCCTGTCGGCAAGTCTCAGGCGCCGCCAGCCAGGCCAGCAGAGTCGCCGGTTCGTGCTCTGCCGCAGACACGGCCCGCCCAGGTGACGCCTCGGTCGGCAACTGCAGAGGCGAACACCGCTTCACGGTCGTCCTCTGGGGGCTCGGCCAGCACCAGCGACCCCTTTGCCTTTGAGGGGCTGTCAGCCGCGCCCAGGCGCAGCAGGTGCGCTCGCACGCGCCGCGCGGGTCATTGCCCTGGAGTGCCAGGAGGGTGCAAGAGCTGATGCAGCTGCGGCCTGGCCGCAGGCCGATGCGTGCGCCGGCCGCTCCAGCGCCTGCCGCGGCGACCGCCAGCGCGCCGGGCAGCTGGGACTCGCCGCAGCGCGCTGGCGTCCTGCGCGCGCCTGCGTCCCCAGCCTGTGCGCCTCCGCACCCGTCCGCTGAATGCTGCAGGGGTTGGTGCGAGCTGTTGGCGCTGTGCCTGCGCAAGCGTTGGCCTCGCGGTCCATAGAGTGCAGAGTGCTGTCTTGCCCTGCCGTGCCCGCGCTGCACTCGCTCGGCGGCACAGGAGCCCGCCCTGCCACGCTGCACAGCACTGGAAGCTTGTGGTGACGGCGGGTGTGGCGCGTTGCAGCTGGCAGCCCTGTGGCGGCGCGCGCGTGGGCCTCGCCGGTGCACTCCGCGCACGGCGACCTGGACGATCTGCTCCAGGGCGCGGCAGGCGCGAGCGCGGGCCGCGGCAACGGCGTGCCCGGCCGCGGGCTCGGTGGACAGGGTGACCAGCACAGCGGCGCGCCCGCGGGCGCCCTCCGCGGCGGGGGTGGCGCGGAGGGCCTTGATGCCTTTGCCTTTGCAAGTGAGCCGCAAGGCCAGCGGCACAGGGCGGGCGACGGCGGCGGGGGGGACAGCGGCGGCGGCCTCTTCGGCGAGCTCGAGGACCTGCAGGGCGGCGACGCGCCCGCGGCGCTGGCCGACCCTTTCTCGGGGGGCCGTGCGGGCGGCGCTGCGGCGGAGCTCGGCGCGCAGCTGGGGGACCCCTTTGGCATGGGGGGCGGCGCCGCGCCGGGTCGCGGCCGCGGGTGCGCGGCGGACCCCTTTGCTGCCGTGAGCGGCGCGCCGACGCGGGAGACGCGCGGCCGCGCCGCGAATGCGCCCGAGGATGACCTGCTGGGCGGCTTCGCCGGGACGCTGGGTGCGTGCAGCGGATCATGTGTTGTTATCAACCGGCTGCCGCCGCAGCGCATGATTTGTAGCGTGCAGCCCGCCTGTACACCCGCCCCGCACATACACGCTCCAGACCGATGACCTGCGTCTCAGCCGTGTCCTGACAGTTTACGTACCTCCACTCCAAGGCGCTGCTCTGGGCCATACGCTGCACCAGAGTCGGCGTGCTGCGCCGGTGAGCGCGCGCGCGCTGACAAAGAGGCCGGCGCGCAGGCGTCGTGGACCACCAGGCGGCCGCGGCGGAGCCGCCGCCCGCGTGCGCGCGCTCCGGCAGCGAGGACGGCTGGGGCGGCATGGTGGGCGGGCCGGCGTCGCCGCGCTCGCCGACCGCACCCCGCAGCGGCCCGCCCGCGCCAGAGGCGCCCGCCGTGCCCTCGGCCCAAGCGAGCCCGCCGCCGCCGCCGCGCGCGCCGCTGGCCGCGCCCGCCGGCTTGGCGCAGGCGGCGGCGGGTCGTCGGCGCGCAAGCAGCGACTTCGCCGCGGCTGCCCAGGCCGGCGACGGCGGCGCCGCGCCAGTCGCCGGTGGCCGCGGGTTGGGCGCGGGACCGGTGCGCAGCAACGACGCGGCGCTGGCGCCGGGGCCCCATCCGGGCAAGGGGGCCCGCGGCGGCGGGCTGGCGCCGGGTCACCTGCCGCCGGCGCGCCTGCAGCGCCCCGCCAGCGTGGAGCCGCCGGACGAGCTGGGGAGCCGCGAGGCGCGGCGGCGCGGCGGTGACGAAGACGCGGTCGAGGACGGGGGCGAGGCGGGGCGCGAGGGCGCGCGCGCGTGGCTGAACAGCGGGCAGCGCTGGCTCGCGGGCGCCGGGCGCAAGGTGGTCGCCGCGGCCAAGGACGCGCAGAGCAGCCTGCAGAGCCGGCTGGGCGACATGGACGTGTTTGCGCCCAAGGGTGCGGCCGGGGCGTTTTTGCGCCCAAGGGTGCGGCCGGGACATGTTACGGCTCAAGGGTGCGGCCGGTGCCAGGGCAAGAGCCGTTACCTCGCTTGGCCGCTGTGTTTGTCTGGCCTGTCAGCTTGGCGGTTCAGCTGTCACCATGCGGCCTGCGCATACAGCTGAGCTGCACGAGGACGGTAGGGATTTCTGAGCGGAGGCGCATCAGACGTGCAGCCAGGTAGCGTGCTGAGCTGTGTGGCGGGCGCAGGGCCGCGGGCGCGTGCGGGCGACGCCGGCGGCACGCCCGCATTCTTTTACGAGTGGGCCGCACAGCTGGCCGCGCTGCCGGCCGACCGGCGCGCCGCCGCGCTGGGCGCCATGCCCGAGGACGACCGCCTGACGCTGCAGCGCATCCTGGACCAGGACGCGCTCGGCCGCTCGCCGCGGCCGGAGCCGGGCGGCGGCGGTGGCCAGGGCGCGGAAGAAGCGCCGGCCCCGGAGCAGCGCGCGCGCGGGGCCGCGCCGCCGGCGGGCCGCCGCGGCGCCGGCGTCGAGGGCGCGCGCGAGGGCGGCGGCGCGGCGGCGCGCGCGCACAGCGAGCCGCGGCGGCGCCCCAGC
>JAABUV010005398.1_pt1 | contig 14617 bp, 24 predicted proteins | sample 5559971 | NCBI WGS metagenome assembly JAABUV01 (sample SAMN10711881, study PRJNA513362) | rock metagenome | isolation source: Antarctica rocks | place: Antarctica: Victoria Land, Knobhead nord | collected 2015-12-19
AAGGAAGATATAGATACTATTAGGCTAGAATTTACTAGATTTAATCTACTAATTATATAAATTATTAAGTAAAGGATTATATATTATAGGGGTCTAGAGGAGTTAAAAGATATATAAGACCCTAATACTATAAATACTTATACTAAGTTTATATAAGAGTATACTAACGTGTTTAATATAAAGGATCGCGTTATACCTAACCTTATAAAGAGGAATTAAGATAAGGAGGGTATCTTAATTAAAGTTAGTACTAATAGGAAAGAAATTAAGTATACTACTAAGGAGGATAAAGAAGAGGATAGGGAATACAAGCTAGAAGATACTAGTAAGACTAGTAGTAGTAATAAGGATAATAATAGTAAGTATAATAATAGTAAGGAGGATAGTAATAAATAGAAGGATTATAAGTACGAGATTATAGAGATATCTAACTAAATAGATAGGCTATCTACTAATAACTATTAAATAATTATATTACTATAAAGTATTCCTAATATTATAGTCTAGTAAAATACCCTTACTAAAACTAAAGTCTTAGTAATTTAAGTTAATACTTTAGTACTAATACTTAATACCTATCTAGGTACTAACTTAAATACTTAGTACTAACTATTAGTACTAACTTAAATACTTAGTACTAGATTTTAGTATCGAATTACTAAGACTTAAGTCGGGTACCTAACTCGAGTTTAAAGTACCGACTCGACGCGGTTAGTCTAGATTTAATAGGTAAACTTATTAAATTAGTTATATCTTCTATATATATAAATAGATTTTAATAATTTTTAAAGTATTAAATACTATCCTATATCCTAGTATAGTATCCGTCTTAAGGGTTTTTACTAAGGTATAACTAAGACGGATACTAGCCTTACTAGGATATAAGATAGATTAAGGGAGGTATTATAATTATACCTCCTTTACTTATAATTATACCCCCTTATATTAAGTTAGATTAGTTATTACTAGGGTAACCCCCTTATAATATAACTTTATAACTTAATATTTTAAGTTACTTATTATACCCCTACTCCCTTATATTAACTAATAATATACCTTTTAGATATAAAGTAAGTATACTTATAATAGGAGCTTAGATAGAAGTAAGGGCTAACTTATTAGTACTAGAGTAGAGGTCTATACTAGGAATATTAGAAGTAAGAGTAATACTAAGGGGATATAAGGGCCTTCTTACTATACTAGTATAGTAATAATATACTCTATAACCTAAGTAGCCTACTCCCTAGCCTAAGCTATCTACCCCTACTACTTTACCTATAGAGGGCGCCCTACTTATACTAGCGTTACCCTTAGCTAAGGCGCTTATAAGGCCTATAATAGGGCTAGTAGGACGTAAATAGTAGGACGTAAATAGTAGGTAAAGAATTAAGTAGGATATAGAGGTATATATAATATTAACGCGTAGTAGCTAGATAGAGGAAAGTATATATATTTAATAGGAGACTTAGTAGTAGTATCTCTATTTAAGACTACGCCTAAGGGATATTACTAACTAGATATTAACTAATTAGAATATATACTAGCTAGAAAAGTTCTAATTATAAAGATTATAATAATAGAATATTTCAAGCCTATTAAATTTCACGAATAATTAATATAGTCTAAAGAAAATTATATTAAAGATATTACTAAATTTTTTAGTAGTAGGATCTCTATAAGGTATTACTATAGTAATAACTAATCTAACTTAATATAAGGGGGTATAATTATAAGTAGTTAGGGGGTATAATTATAGGTAGTTAGGGGGTGTAATTATAGGTAAAAGGGGTGTAACTATAATATCTCTCTAGATTAATATATATCTTTTAGCCTATTTAGATATATATTATAAGTATTAACTATTAAGTAGTATAGTTATATAGCTCCGATAAAATCAGCGATTATTTTTTAATTTAGCGGGGTCGGGGTCGGGGTCAGGGTATTGTAGCAGGCCAATCGCATTGAAACTATACATGCTAAAAGAATCCAATTAGCTTAAGATTACATAAGATACTTGAACCAATTAAACCTATTATCTCCCGTTCTTATTCTCGACTTAACATCATTCAACCACATCAGACACCTTGAAGTCAACTTCGGGAAGCCATTGTTCCTTCGCTTCTCCACATCAAGCTATGCCTCGACCTAATCCATACGATGGAAGCTGTACAAATCCCGGGTGTGTTGCTGGAGGCACGAAACGCTGCCCCTGCAAGCAAGCCTCCTATTGCAGCCTTCTGTGCCAGAAGGAGAACTGGCCAGCCCATAAAGCTGCCTGCAAGCGTGTCACCTCCAGCAACGACTCCTCAACAGTCCCTTGTGTTCGGCTGAAAGCTCAATCTGGCGGAGAATCCGGATACGAAAAAGCTACAGTATCCCAAGACCACGCGATCTTCAGCACTTCTCCATCGTCCGTCACGCAGAAGTTCGGCTTCCCTCTCCTCGTGCAACCGCCCTCGACGCGTCCGGCTCGTGTGGCAGACAACGACAATCCGCACGTACATGGCTCATGATCAACCCAGACAATGGCCTCGCTCCACCGGAGTGGCAAAGCGCCGTCGGCGACTGCTTGGTTGCAAGAGCAGACAAGAAGCCCTTGGATATACAAACGCTTGCGGCTATCACAGATTACGTGTCTGATATCATGAACGATTTCGGCGACGGAATGGACGGATCGGCAGTGGCAGCAAGATACTACAGTAAAGCAAAGTTGGATAAATTCATGAAGGGGCATTTGCAGATGCAGTCGGACTACAAGGCTCAGACGGCCGGATTAGGAGGCTCATGAGAAGCAAGACGAAGCATCTGGTCAGCATCGGCTATAATTGCCAGACGCCATACGTTGAGTGCACCCAAATTGTCATGCGTAGTAGGAGTGGCAGACAAGAGAGGTGGAATGGATTTGGACATCTCAATGGAGCCGACTACTCGGCTTTGCAAGACGGCTATGTGGTCAACATACAGCTACCAGGATGCGGTAGAATGAAAGTTGGCGCTGTTGTATACCAAGAACCGACATATACCCTCTAGCCGTCACTCACACATAGAAACACTTTGGAATGCACCTCAATCTTACCAGCATGTCCATACTGAGGTCCTTGCCAGCTAGCTCTTATTTCAATTACAACACCGACACAGCAACGGCGGTGTGTAACTCTATATTTGCGCCCAGTATAGGGTCAGCTTCTGCAGTCGAAATTGAGCCAAAGGTTTGTCATGTGTTGTACTTCGGTCATTGATCGAGTACTTCACGTTGTCTGCCAGCCAACGCCTTGATGGAGGTAAGACATCACCATATGCACCGCCTGCTTTTAGCGCATGCTCAACCAAGGTATCAATTTTTGGACGAAGATGCATTTCCAACCTCAAGTTCTGGTTTCCGTCATAATCTTGAAATGGTTTTTAATTTGTCGTGGAGTATGCGTACCTGAATTTCCAAATTTACGTGATTGACATACCATTGACTACGCCACAATTTACTCGAGGGAGAATTGTATTCGCGCGCTACACCGGCCACTTCACGTAAGAATTGGCAAGGATAGGAAGCGCTGAGCGCCGATAGTAACACCAGAATCACCGATTAGCTTACTTGCGCATAAGGCGCGAATGTCCGCCTACAGACACATTCTTCGTCTCAAAAATATCAGGGAGCAAAAGGAAGATGATGATTGTACCAGGATTTCTCGTTTTGGCTTTGGGAGCTATTGCTGCAGTAGTCGCTCTGATTGTACCTCCAGGTCCATCGACCCTGCGGTTGTCGTCCCACAATGCAACGGACTCAACGACGAATGCAAGCAAGAAAAGTCTTGGGCAATGGCCCCAAAACGTGTTCTCAAAGCCCCTCAGCTGGGGAATCACCGCCCAAATCCTCTCTTCTGTACCATCTCCGCCGTTGACACTACTCCAAAAGTGGAGAATCCTATCCATTATTGAAGGGATGGAACACGCGGCACGGCAGCGTTGCCCTATTTATCCCAAGGCAGTCACCATGAAGCATTACCACGACACATCTGGCCCTCTTATCTTTGAGATGAGCTCTACGAACACCTCATTCACAGGGCCGATGGTCGCTGGGATGCTGAGAGCGATCTGGGAGATGATATTGGAGTACGGAGGTCCTGCTAGTTTATTTGCGATGCTCCTAAAGGAAGGGGCGGATATCGGATTCTTCAGATTCACGATTACCGATCCTGTTGTTTGAGTAGATTCTTGGATGCAAAGGGCAGACGATGAAAGAACGTTGTCGAGTCACCAATGTTGTGATGGGGATTTTGATGATGAAATCAATCGGCAGTGACGTTCAGGGGAATTGTTCTTTCGGTCTCCTTTTATCGCTGTCACGCGCAGGTACAACATATACAGGATTCCTTTCGACTAGACACTACCCCCGGCCTTCCTAAGCAGCTTGCAAGATGGCGGAAAATATTAAGACAACGACGCCTTCAACTAGGTTTACGCCCCAAATGCCCTCCTGGTGTTCCCCTTCTCAATTGGAGCAGACCTCAAAGATCCCGTAAAGGCGATATTTCGCACGATGCCTGACATCACACTTAGCGTACCAATTAGGAACGTCCTTCAACCCTCTCGTTCGTCTACAAATGACCATCATCCCTGACCCCTCATACCGAGACCCTATCAACTCCCTGCCGAAAGGGGTGAACCGTATCGACGTGCCTACAGCATTGACTGCTGAACATTCATGACTGGCTGGGGTGCTAAGCCTACAATGTGATCATAGAAGAGAATGTCTCAACTTTCTTGGATCGGAGAGTCTTGTCATGGGAAATTGAACGGGCTTTATCTTTAGTCTCCTTGATATATTCCATTAGCTGTGCTTTCTGGTTGCTCCTTTCTGTTCTCTCTCGGGCAATTCCTCATCATAATCTCCCATTATGAATACCGTCCTCTACATCCATGGTATCTTAGCGACAGTCAGCGCCCAATACAAGTCTCTCAAAAGTCATCATAAAGACACCATATTCTTCCCGGCGGCTCTGCGCCGCGGTGCTGGCTGCCCTCGATGCTGGTGATCCGTCAATGCTGATTGTGATATCTAATGAGCGACCATCTAGACCAGGCGTTCCTCACCTCATTCGTCGATGCTAGTACCGTGGTTCATTTTGGCTCCTTTGCCACATCTGCTACATTTACAATTGTTATTGGCGCTCAGAGTAGAATGGTTGTCGCTCTGGCGTGATCTAATTCGTCGTCTCAACCATCTCCCTAGTATTAGCATTCCGCAGTCGAGCATCATCAATTTCCAACGCATCCGTTGACGGCACTTTACAACGACAAACCCCAACAGTGAAATTAGCGTTCCAACGAGCGAGCACATTACACCCACAGCTGCGATTTCCATGCAAGCAGGAGTACTGACGTACACCCCCACCTCCAGAACCTCCTTCTCCCGCACAGCCCTCGCGACCTAGGTGGATCTCAAAAGAACGCGAACTGATCAAGACGGGTCATAAGATCACCTGAAGTCTACAACTACGCCCTCAACGACATCATTGCCATCGACCTCACCCGAGGATGATGGATCACAGACCCACGAGCCGTCACTCCTGTCATACATTTCCCGCATCGAGTCCTTCAATCTGGCTAAGCGTGTCACATCAACCAATCTGAAGACTCTACCATCCACGGCGACAGTATCTACTCCAACGCAGGCAAGCAACAGTCAAAAGCAAATATCACATCTGTCACCCCCTTCGACAAAAGTTGTATCTCGATGCGAAACCTCATAAACCATGAAAACCAGGGGAGTGTCTATACTTCAAACCCCAATCACCCCACCCATCCACATCTCAACCGTATCTACGTCAATCACCACGCCTTCAAACACCCCCACATCCAAGAATCCCTCCAAGCCCCAAATCACCGAATGACCCTTCCTACGACTCAGCTCCCACCTCACCACCATCCCCAGTTCCATTCCCCAATCCCCCACCGACAAGAGCCACAAAGTCAGCATACAACACCCATCCACTTGTGCACAACATACTTCCAGCAATACCTAGCGCAAATGATCCCACCGAAAAACGAAACAGCGACCTGTCAACCCATCCGAATTATAGGGTGTACCCCATCACAAAGCCAGGCTCTGCACCTAGAGTGTAGAGTGCGACCCCCCCCGCTGTTTCAGGCTCAAAACGTTCATCTCAAGCTGCGACGCTGATGGGAATGCGGCTATTACGCACCCATCAGAACGTACTACGACGATGTTACAAGTAGGATTACTGATCCCGAGATGGGGTTTGCAGTATGGGCATTCGCATACTACCTACCTAACTACCTACTTACTTGACCTTAAGATGTGAATGTGAATATCTGAACCGGAAGTAGAGTTCCTCTTCTGCAATGAGAGTAAGAGGGATATTCTCGACTACGTGGAAGAATATCATATAAACCAATATAGTATAAACTACTACCACCTAACCATCTATCCCATATCCCATATCTATGAACAATCCCCATCCCAAAGCCACTCCGAACTCCCAACTCCCCTCTCCCCTGCTAGTAATAGAAACGGCGTATTTATATTACAGTAGCATCTCGGCAATCATCTAACAACTCTGCGTCGTACGAACGTGTCTTCCTATGTAAATGATCGATCAATCAAATCGATCTCCAAGATACTCCTATCAAATGGCCACGTTCGGATATCCTCACCCTCTACCGTCCAAACTCCCATTCCAACTCCGATTCCCAATCCAAACCCCCCAAACCCAAATTGAGATTTACAACAACCCCAATCCCATCCCCTCCTACACGAAATGTCTAGAACCACCTTCGAAACCCCCTCCTCCAAATTCCCCTCCCTCCCCTTCCTTACCACAACCCCCTCAAAACCCTCAAAACAATTGACAGAAAAGTCCTCCCTTATCGCTACCAATGGATGATCAATCTCCAGTCACCACTCTACACTCTCCATGAAATACTCAGTTAACAAAGCTTCGCGTGCGTCCCGTAACTGATCATCAGCTCGAGGCTTGATATTCACTAGCTTCCCGAGCAGTATCAGAGCTGGTGTGTCGGTACGTAGCGCTGTTGTTGTGTAGATCAATCGAAGCTGTAAGGTTGGCGTGTAGATGGGGTGGGTATGTAAGGCTCGTGGGTTGTTTCGGTATTCTCTTTCAATCGGAAATGGGGCGGACATACCTCCAGTGGATTGATTCAGTCTAGAGCGGATGGGTTGGGACTATATGCAAGGGGAAATTGATCGATCGAGTGGTTAGTGTGTAGAAGGGGAATCGGAGGTAATGAATCTGGGGATGAGAGTGAAAGTGGGAATGTAGATGTTAGTGGTGGTGGTGGTGGTGGTGAAGCGTCTCAGGCCTGGTATAGTCTTTTCTAGGGGTGGTATTTTGAGAGAAGTACATCGCTGGATGGATGTTATGGAGACTGCGGACAATTTATTCAGAAAGACATGCTAGCTTTGTGTTAGCGATATAACGAATGCAGAGTGCGGAGTGATCGGTGTCCCATGTCCTGGCGAAGTTGGCACTCGTCTCGGCTGTACCTCGGTGGAAACCCCTGAGACGAGTGCCTTGCCAGGATATGGGTTAGGTATATATGGTAATCAAAGAAGAAAGTAGTAGAAGCGAGATACTCGGGACCTTGATGGAATTGCTGTGCGCGTACTAGAAGACAGTAAGCGATACATAGTACAATTTGGCTGCTTGAATATGTATCGCGGTTATAATTTTCCAGACAAGTATGAGTCGAGATCTTCGTGATTCCATGTCAAAGAAGGCTCCATCTCCCGCTAGGCGCCAGTCCGGAGGGCTCGCCGATCTAAGCTTGGAGTGCCACTCTGGAGTCTTTCGTAGTACTCTTGAGCAGATAGCCACATCAGTTCCCCCAGTGCTATGTTACAGTTCCATCTAACCACATGTATGTCCTGTATGATCATTCTTTGTACCAGGGAATTGTCCTTACTCAGACATCGTATTGCCAAGCCTCAACTCAAGCAGCCGCTCATCCATATCAGCGCACCGCGCAATGTCCAAAGCCCTGTCCAACATCCACCTCCTCTGAGCCGCAGGTACTGCAGACACGGCACAAGCGAACGCCAACGGTTGCAAGATCATAAGCCCACCGAGCTTTCTAGGCGGGAGAAGGTTTGATGGTGGCAGACCAGGGTTCATGAATGTATTTGGGAGAGGCGGCCTTCGACACAATATTTGGGCCTTCGTGGGGGACGGTGGCTGCAGCGGTTGATCTGGTATGGTCGTCGCAGCGGGCTTGTTTCTCGCATCGGCTGCAGCCAAGCATTGTAGATGGTAAGGAACACTTGCACATATTCCGTCAACCGACGACCTGACGGCTCTTCGCGCTTCGTTCAGCAGTCCTCGAGCATTGATTGTGTTTTCTGCTACATTATGATTTGGCGGTTGATTTCTGGCGAGCCAGTTGGCGCAGCACGCGATAAGGGTTTGTACCGCGATACGATGCATGCGGAATGCATTCAGCTTCCTTGCAGTAGCCAGATCTGGGAATGAAGTGATATAGCCTTGCCATGCTGATGCTTCCTCTGAGGGTATCCCTACTTCAGGCAGTTTTTGTTGGTCTGGGGTAAGGTCGCTAGAGCATGTTTCCCAATCTTTTGGTATCGAATCTCGCCACGTTATCAACTCCAGGTCCAGCTCTTTGGCTTCCTGGAGTATTCCCAAGATGATTCGAGGGTTTGGATGACTTGATTCAACCCTATGGAGTCTCTCACGGAGAAGAGAAATAGCGAAAGCAGTCCTCGCCAATTGTGCCGATGGCGTCTTCACTGGGGATTCCATGTTGGCGCTTCTGTCGGCGTCGATGACTTCGTCACTGAATGTGAGCAATCCTCTTCCTGTCATGCGGACAGGATCGACAGTCTGTAAAAGTAAGGAGCTACAGGATTGACCTTAGTGAGAGAGACACATACCAAGCTTGTCTGGACAAATGAGAATAATCTTCGTGCCGTGACATTGGCAAGGTTCTGTCGTCCACGAAGATTGACCAACATGATGGCACCGTTGGTGTGTTTGCTATGGTCTGGTGTTGAATGGAAAGTCGCCGTCATATTCTGCTCCCAGATGTGAGAACCTACGGATTCCTCGCTTGCGAGGAGATACCTTACCTCTATCCAACCCATCAAAAGAACTGCAAAAAGTGTCCCGTCTTCCTTTGCCAAGTAAGGGTCCCGCAGGGCGTTTTGTAGACTCACCAAAGCCTCGCCATATTTTCGCCGTGCGAGATACATACACTGGTTAACAGAGTGAAAAGGTGCGCTGGTCGCCCAAGCTATAGCTAGAGTTGCTGGAATGGCAGGGGATGAAGTGGGTGCGTTGGCATGAACAGTTTCCAATACTGAAAGTAATCCATCTTGGCTGTCACCGTTGGTGTCTGTGAGTACAGACAAACGGGACAATCGAGCAAGGACCGCTTCATCTGGATCGATGTCAAAAGAAGGACGTATGAGGCTGGCATCTCGCCTCTGGAGACGGTGTCGCTGGTCCTGCAATGCATGTCGCTTGGCTAGGTCGTTCTGGTTCCGGAATTGCCGTTCTGTTTCGGGAACATATCCGCGGCAAGTTATCTTCGACTTCTGACATCTCGCACATGTCGGCTTCCCTTCGTCACACTAGCGAAATCGCTAGCGCTTAGCGGGATCCATTCACCCATGAATTGAAGGATGCAATTACTTTTATCCGTCTAGACTTGCAGGTCAGGCAACCAGCGCTTGGTTTTCCTCTATTGCCCATGTTCTAGCCACGACAGCTGAAGGCCGATAACAAAGCTGGCTTTAGAATTGAGGAGTCTCGCGGTTTGGTCGACAATGTTGAGATTACGAGATATTAGGGGTAACGCGTTGTGGATTTCAAATCGCGAGGATTGCCCAGATTTATGGGCCAATTCGTAATCTGCACTAAACGTTTTTTGCCCAATTGGCTCGAGGCTGAATGAAACAAAGATTATCGTGGCTGTGTCATGTATACAGTAAACCTCATTGGACCCCAATTTTTTGCCAAGACCTAATGGAAAGCGTTAGCCATGCAAGGACTGTTGGGGGGTGTTTCTAAGGGAACTATTGGAGATCGCACCATATGAATGAGAAGAGGTTTCTAATTGCTGCAACTTATTGAATAACGAATTCATCAATCATAGACTACGCAACAACAACCGGATTCGGACAGGAAGGGGGATTCTGCCTTGCCAAGGTCTTGGCAATCTACCGGAGGAAATCGGCCCGCCGGACATTGGAGCCGATTGTTGGTGAAGAATCGGAGTAGTGTGGCCGAGTCCGCGCTCCAAGGGAAATGGCACTGAGATGTAGCATAGCTGGCTGCTGAACGGAGTGTATCGACATCGCAGGAATATGTCTTGTCGGGTCAAGTTGAAGCCCCAGCCTCTAAGCTAAGCTCCAGGTTCAAAGGCCGCCTAGATGGTTATTGCGTTGGTGGACTATGGCGCAGCTGCTGTGAAGATTTCAGTGCCAACATATTGAGAAACCATTACTTGCCGACATCAGCGTTGTGCAGCCCCCGATTCGATGTCGATGTTGGCGGATTATGACAACGCTCCGTAAGTGACACTCGCACTATGAATCAGGTGCCACGAGCGCTAACATTCAAGCTGAGTCCATCGTCCGCGGCCTATGTGAAAGAGGATTCGTATCTACCTTGGATTTCTGTGCTGTGGTCAATGCCAATAAGTCGTCTATTCCTTCACATGAATTTGATCGCATTGAACCCAGGACAATGTCACGCAGCGTTAAACGACCAAATTGCAGGTGTCCTCTTGAGTGTCCAGTCTTACTACCATTCACGCCATTCTCGTCCCAAAAGATCAAACCTTGATCAGCTCTATCACGTCAGCGGCAGGAAGCGCATGGTCTTCGAGCTCAGATAGGCTAGCCACTCAAGAAGGATTTTGTCCAGTTGAGATCCAGAAATCGGTACCGCATGGATTTTGAATGAACCGCTAGTAATCAAAATCGAGGATGGAATATTGCAGATGGATGTGATGGAAAAGACGAGCGAAAACCAAAAGTGCAGGACCGGCATCAATCATAGCAACGCGAGGAGTCGACATTATCGCTCAATCGATCAGCGAAGGGTCTTTTGAAGAGAGAATGAACGCAGCGAATGGCGCAGATACAATCGAAATGCCCAGAAATCGACAATTGATACCCCTGTAAATCCCAAATATGGGTATGGGTTCATTGGGCACCAAGAAGATAGTATGAAAGGGAAATGAGGCCGGAAATCTGAACAATTGCTTTCTACCACACCCTTCGCGTCCGAAATTACAGTGGCATCCCTGATTGAAACTCACGAGGTGCTCCACGCAGCCACACGTGAACAAGACAATTCCCGAATTGATTTGTTCCCAGATGGTTTTCCGGGCGAACTTGTCCTTCGGCGGGTTGGATAGCATACTCTGGTGGCTGCAGATGAGAGCATGTCTCCATTGGTCAGTACGTGACTTCTTCCGATGTCCATGAAGGTATGGAGATTGGTCCGATAATCTGTCGACCGCGCCTATGGCCAAATGCGCGGAGCCCACGTTACTTTGAATCCATGAGTCTTCCGCCTGACAGGAAGGATCACGAACAACACGCAAGATACTCAGACGGGCAACCTAAATTACTTCACAGAAGGAAAAAGGCCATCATGTCATCTGCCTCATCCACTCCAATGGAGTAATCCTCTGCTTTCCATAGTACAAGGACAGTCATTCTGCAGGTCACACGGTTGTAGCCCACCACTGGTTATCTGGCTTGCGCACTTCCAGAAAGCCTCCACCTCGCCGATCTTGCAGCCTGAAAGCTGCCCGTCTCCGACGCTTCCTGGAATCCATGACCGCACCCTCCGGCACCCGTACTTAGGGCCTCGATATCCAGGAAAACGGTGCCGTCATCTGTATTATACCGCCACATATATAGGGTATCCAGCCGTCATCAGGCAATTGGCGATCGATATGATGAACGCCGTGAAAGGGGGATCATCACCATGAGCTCGGGAGGTCATGGTGGTACAGAGTTTGCGGAGCATCTGCAAGACGTTTGCAGGATACGAAAGGTGAAAGGATTGTATGGTAAAGCTGTTGGAAATGACGAGGTCAAGAACGGTGAAAAGGCTTCCGGAATATCGATGGAACAATGTTCCCCAAAGGAAACAGCGGTTGGAATAAGTTAGTTGTGATATGTCTTGCCCGTAGAATAGAATACGGGTCTCGGGGCTACTTTCACCCGGTATTCTATCCTAGTCGGGGTATTGATAGGGACGGCAGCCTCTCTTGATGTCATTGTACTGAGACAATTGGTATAATCCTCCGGAGACTCATTCTCCTGTCACAATTACTCACCTCATCCCAGATCACGAGAACTTGGGAGCACTAGCCAAGCCATATCCATACCACCCGCCATTATTGCCCTCTTCACGCAAAGAGCGCTGCGATCCTTCGTGCCCTCAAGACCCTCCACTTTTGGTGGCTCGAGGGTTCGTTATTACAGCTCCAAAACGCCCGACACCAAGAAGATGTCTTCGAATGCAGACTCGACCAGCGGATCCAATCCCTCAATGATTCATGGACATGCCGCCTACATAGCAGCTGCTGCGAAGGTACGATGTCCCTTGAGTCGGCTGAACCTCGCCACGCTGTTGCTTAAGAACCCCCAAAGACTCTGTCTCTCTATTGCTCTCAGTTACAGCATCCTATCACACATCATCACCACTCGGTAATAATTACCGAATCCTACATCAGCTGACCATGTGCTTCCTCCTAGGAAACTCTCGGCTCCTACACATCAACCGACATGCAAAACGCCGGAGCCTCAGACAAAAGTGCAGCAATAGGGGAGATGAGGGCGGCGAAGCAGGTTTCGGATCAGCAAGGCGGTGAAGTCAGCCGCAATGAGACGCTGGGCAAGGTCGAGAAGACACTAGGAAGCGTGACTGGCTGCGAGGGCATGGAAGAGGAGGGTGCTAAGAGACAGTCGTAAAAATACAAATTATCTTGGACACAGGACTAAGAACAGTATGACCTGGGCATTGGGAACGGATGGCAGCACGATAGGTCTGGGATACGGCACCTCGTGGCGTTGGAACGGTATGAGTCCATATATTTTGCGCAGATTATAGATGGTCGACAACATCCAGCGGTGGCATCAATCTACAATGTGTGGGGCCAATGTCTCTCCCAGTCACGAACGAGGACACCTGCAAATTCATATTCAGCCATCGTCAATCTCGAGTGGGCAGTGACTCTTGGAATCAATGAGGTCTATTCACAGGTCCCCCATCCCACCTACATTCGGTCACTCATTCCACTCCTATTGCCAAGCAGGATGTTTTTGACGACATTTGAGCAATGAAAATCGTCAATGCTGGGAATGTGGACTGGGTGAGCTTGATTGTTCGGCTATCTCAGTGCGAAGATGTAATAAAATCTGTATTAGTATCCGCCTTCCCTCGTACCTTCATGTCGTCTCATACTTCAAACTATCCGTCTATCAAAGCTATCTCAGCTTCTACCATACTTCCTACAAGTTGCACACAGATTTTCCTCCAGCTTCTTCCACTCCATATACTTACTAGCAAGACTCGCACCACCCAATACGCATCCACCTCTAGGAACCCTGTGCTCGCGGAATCCACAATTACCACTCTTACAATCACCCTTACTTTGTTTGTGACCATAAGCTATCACATCAACAACGAGCGGCACGAATACTATCCCCACTTCTCACAAAATCACCCCAGTCCTCTCGGAAACTTCCACCATCCCTCAATGCTCATCAGCCGCCTAAGTCACAGATAACGCCAGACCCTCTTCCCAGCTTCCGTAATCTGTACCACCATGACCACTGCAACATACACTCACTGCCATTAGAACCGTTGCGAAAGCGCAGATGGTTGCCGCCAAAAGCGCCACCATAATTGCAAGCACCATTCTCGCCGCCATCTCCTAAGGAGCATTGCTGCCGACAGCGTCTTCGGCCAAAGCAAAGGCGCGACCTATGTATGGAAGTGTTTTTGAATATTGATTGATCCGAGTCGCCGTATTCTATTCGGAATGTATCACGTGACCGTCCTCGGCGGTAGAATTACGCTAGTACAATCATAGAATGTCTCTTGCAACTATTTATCCTACCTCCTACCAACACCATCGACGTTTGATAATCCCTGCCCCTTGAGGAACCGGTCGCGCAAGCAGCTTGTAATGAGCCTTTCCCAGGCTGTGCACTTTACTTGTAAAATGTAGGAAACCACACTACCTTGGATCTTCTCCCCTGCAAACACCTCCATCATCCCATACATCTACCATGCCACCTATTCCTCCAGCAGTAACGCCATCACGGTGCCTACTATCTCCCTACCTCCACATACCTAAATCCAAGACTCTAATTAACCGCCGCCGCGCAATCTCAACCTACGGCTACACCCAAGCCAAATCGCTCGTCTACGCCAAACACGGCTCCCCCAGCGACGTCCTCGAGTACGTATTCCCCCAGCCCCACACTCCCCCACACACACTCACTAACCTCCTCCCCCCCCCCCACAGCCTCCACACCCACTCCCTCCCACCCCCCCACTCCACCCTCCTAACCCTCCGCACCCTCGCCGCCCCCCTC
>JAABUV010005399.1_pt1 | contig 14617 bp, 14 predicted proteins | sample 5559971 | NCBI WGS metagenome assembly JAABUV01 (sample SAMN10711881, study PRJNA513362) | rock metagenome | isolation source: Antarctica rocks | place: Antarctica: Victoria Land, Knobhead nord | collected 2015-12-19
TGGCCCCGTTGCCCTGCAACGGCATGACGGTCTGCACCGAGCCCTTGCCGAAGCTGCGGGTGCCCACCACCACGGCCCGGCCATGGTCCTGCAACGCGCCGGCCACGATCTCGGATGCCGACGCCGAGCCGCCGTTGATCAGCACGACAAGGGGAAGGTCCCCGGTGATGTCGCCAGCCTTGGCATTCCAGCGCTGGCTCTCCTCGGGGTGGCGCGACCGGGTCGAGACGATCTCGCCCTGCTCCAGGAAGTCGTCGGAAACCGACACCGCCTGGTCCAGCAGGCCGCCGGGGTTGTTGCGCAGGTCGAGCACGACGCCGCGGAGGGTGCCGCCGGCCTTTTGCTTCAGGTCCTGGACCGCCTTGCGCAGGCCAGGATCGGTCTGCTCGTTGAAGCTGGTGAGGCGGACATAGCCGATATCGCCCTCAAGGTGCGAGCGGACGACCTGGATGTGGATGACCTCCCGCTGCATCGCCAGCTCAATCGGGGTGTTCACCCCGTCCCGCTTGATAGTCAGGTGGATTTGGCTGCCGGCGGGGCCGCGCATCTTGTCGACGGCCTCGTTCAAGGTCAGGCCCTGCACCGTCTGGCCGTCCAGCATGGTGATGAGGTCCCCGGCCTTGACGCCGGCGCGGGCGGCGGGCGTGTCGTCGATCGGGCTCACCACACGGATGATGCCGTTCTCCGACGTGACCTCCAGCCCCAGGCCGCCGAACTCGCCATGGGTCTGCACCTGCATGTCACGGAACGACTTGGCGTTCATGTAGCTGCTGTGCGGGTCGAGGCCGGTCAGCATGCCGTTGATCGCGTTCTCGATCAGCTCGCGGTCGTTGACGGGTTCGACATATTCGGCGCGGATGCGCTCGAACACGTCCCCGAACAGCGTCAACAGGCGATAGGTCTCGGCGCGGTTGCTGTCCTGCGCGCGGGCGTGCGCGATGGGCCAATCGACGCCGAACAGCTCGTCGAAGTATCCCGACGCAGGACCGGCTGCGATCCCCGCTGCAAACGCGGCACCCACAAGCAAGCCAGTACGAAGCTTCATGCCTAACTTTCCTTTGCGCCACGCATAGTCAGCACAGCATGGCTTGCCATGAGTTTAACAGTGCCAGTGTTGAAATAGCTATCCGTGCGCGCGTAGGAAGGGGGCAGGGTTCACTGGCGAGCCGTCACGGCGCAATTCTATGTAGAGGGCCGGCTGGGCGGCCCCGGATTGGCTGCCGGCTTGACCGATCGACTGCGGGTCCCATCCCGGCATGACGCCGACAGGCTCGCCCGGCCGCACCGAGGCGCCTACCCCTACGTCCAATCGCTCCAACCCAGCAAGGACAAAGTGGAGGCCGCCGCCGCAGTCCACGATCAGCAGCACGCCGAAGCTGCGGAACGGCCCGGCGAACGCCACCCGGCCGCCGCATGGCGCCACGACCCGCGCCAGCGGCGGCGCGTAGTACGACACGCCCTGCGCCGGCCCGGCGTCCGTCGGATCGCCCCAGCCACGCACCACCCGGCCAACCACCGGCGTCACCAGCGGCCCGTGCTGGTCCACCCCTGGCCCGGCGGGCCGGGCCAGCGCCATCTGCCGCCTCCGCGCGTCGGCGGCGGCCCCGTCCTGGCGCTGCCGCTCGGCACGGGCCGCATCGTCCCGCGCCTGCGCCTCCGCCCGCGCGTGCTCCGCCTCCATGGCCGCAAGGGCGCTGCGCAGGGTGTCGGCCCGTGCGGCCTCGGCCGCGGCCCGGCGGGCGGCGTCGGCGGCCACGTCCTCCGCGTGCCGCCGGCCGGCGTGCGCCGCCTCGATCTGCCGGTCGAGCTCCGCCGCCTGCGCCGCCTGCGCCGCCTGCGCCGCGTGCAGCCGGGGCAGGGCGGCGGCGATGTCCTGTTCGAGCGCCTGCACCGCCGCCTGTTCGGCCCGCAGCGCCGCGGCGTCCTGCTCCAGACGCTGCGCCAGGCCATGCAGCACCGCCAGGCCGCGCACCGCGTCCTGCGGCGTCCCCGGCACGGCGAGCATCGTCTCGGCGGGATACAGCGCCAGCCGCTCGATCAACGGCAGCAAGGGCGCCAACGCAGCCGCGCGCTCGGCGAGGCGCCGCTCGGCGTCGCGGCGCCGTGCGGCGAGGCCCTCGATCTCGGCCGCCGCGTCGGCGGTCTGCGCCTCGGTGGCCCGCATCCTGGCTGCGGCGGCGATGCGCTGCTGGGCCAGGCGCCCCTCCTCGGCCTCGGCGGCGCGGGCCTGCTCCGCAGCTTCGCGCTGCACCGCAGCCTGGGCGGCATGCGCGCGTTCGGCATCCCGCACCGTCCCTGCCGGCGCCGCGCCGCACATGGCAAAGCCAGCCAGCAGCAGGCTAAGGCAGCGGTCGGGCCGCATGTCCGGCCAGGCCCGGACCGCCCTCCAAAAGCGAGCGCCCCGTCATCTCGACCGGCTGGGGCAGGCCCATCAACGCCAGCAAGGTCGGCGCGAGGTCCGCCAGGCGGCCGTCCGCCAGCGCCCCGCCGTGCCCGGCCAGCATGACGGGGACCGGGTTCGTCGTATGCGCGGTGTGGGGGCCGCCGGTCGCCGGGTCGCGCATCAGCTCGCAGTTGCCGTGGTCGGCCGTCACCAGCAGCGCGCCGCCGACCGCAGCAACCGCGTCGGCGATGCGGCCCAGCCCGGCATCCACCGCCTCCACCGCGCGGATCGCCGCCGGCAGGCTGCCGGTGTGGCCGACCATGTCCGGGTTGGCGAAATTCAGCACGATCAGGTCGTAGACGCCCGACTGGATCGCCGCCACCGCCTTGTCGGCTAGCTCGGGCGCGGACATCTCGGGTTGCAGGTCGTAGGTCGCGACCTTGGGCGAGGGCACCATCGTGCGGTCCTCGCCGGGGTAGGCGACCTCCTGGCCGCCGTTCATGAAATAGGTCACGTGCGGATATTTTTCCGTTTCCGCCATGCGGAGCTGCCGCAGCCCGGCCGCCGACACGACCTCGCCCAGCAGGTTGCCCATGTGCTGCGGGTGGAACAGCGCGCCCATGAACGGCGCGAGCGCGTCGCTGTAGCGGGTCATGCCGAGTGCGGCGGCGAAGTTGAGCACGCGGGGCCGGGCGAACCCGGTGAAGCCGGGGTCCAGCAGCGCGCCCAGCAGCTCCCGCACCCGGTCGGCGCGGAAGTTGAAGCACAGCACCGCGTCGCCGTCGCGCATTCCGTTGTAGGAGCTGCCGATGACGGCGGGGACGACGAACTCGTCCGTCACGCCGTTGCCGTATGCATCGTCCATGGCACTGGCGGCGTCAGCGAAGCTGGCCCCGCGGCCCTCGGCGATGGCGAGGTAGGCCTTCTCCACCCGGTCCCAGCGGTGGTCGCGGTCCATGGCGTAGTAGCGGCCGATGACGGTGGCGATCCGCGCGCCCTCCGGCAGCGCCGCCTGTAGGCGGGCCACGCAGTCCGCGCCCGACCGTGGCGCCGTGTCCCGCCCGTCGGTGAAGGCGTGTACCCGGACCGGCACGCGGGCGTTCGTCAGGATGCGCGCGAGCGCCGCCGCATGGTCCTGGTGCGCGTGGACGCCGCCCGCGGAGACGAGGCCCATCAAGTGGCAGACGCCGCCCGACTGCCGCAGCGCCTCGATGAGGGCACGCAGCTCCGGCAGCGCCGCCATGCTGCCATCGGCGACCGCCACGCCGATGCGCGGCAACTCCTGCATCACCACCCGGCCGGCGCCGATGTTCAGGTGGCCGACCTCCGAGTTGCCCATCTGCCCGGCGGGCAGGCCGACGTCGAGGCCGGAGGTGTTCAGGTGTGCGTGCGGCCCCTGTTGCATCAGCCGGTCGAAGGTGGGGGTGTCGGCTTGCTCCACGGCGTTGTCGGCCGCGGCGGCCCGCCATCCCCACCCGTCCAATATCACCAGCATCACGGGGCGGGGCGGGGCGGTCATGGCAAGGTTCCTAGCTTGGACAAGAAGGTATGGCGAAATCCCGGCCCTGCGGCAAGTCTGGCCTCAGTATAGGGCGGGGCTTCAGGTGTGAAGCCGGGCTTCACAAGTGTGAAGCCCGGCTTCAGGTGTAGAGCTGGGGCCGCGATGTGCGGTGGTAGGGATGGCCGGACAGGATGGACTGGGCGCGGAACAGTTGCTCGGCCAGCATGATGCGGACCAGCATGTGCGGCCAGGTCATCGGCCCCAACGACAGCACGTGGTCGGCGCGGGCCAGGACCGCGCCGTCCAGCCCCTCGGCGCCGCCGATGACGAAGCAGAGCGGGCGGGACTGGCCGAGCCAGCGTTCGAGCAGCCGCGCCAGCCCCTCGCTGCCGGGGCTGGGCGCGCCGAGGTCGAGCGCCACGGCCAGCGCCGGCACTGGGAGCGCGGCCAACAAGGCTTCGGCCTCGCGCCGCTTGGCCTCGGGCGGCGCGCCTGAGCCCTCGGCCACCTCGGTGACGGTGAGCCTCGGGCGCAGCCGGGCGCTGTAGCGGGCGAACAACTCGGCCTCCGGCCCTGGGCGCAGCCGGCCGACTGCTATAAGACGCATCGGGCCGCTCCGGCCGCCGCTAGCGGATTCAACTCGAAGGCAGCCGCCCTCAGATGTCCATGATCGTATCGCATCGAGTGCTCGCTTGCCTCGCCCTGCTCCTGTTGCCGGCCGCCGCCGCTCCGGACCCTGGTGGAACGCCGGTCGTCATGGCGGCGCAGCCCGGCACGGCGCTCGACCGGACCGTGCGCGGGCTGGCCGCGCAGGACCTGGCCGACGCCGCCCGCTCCGGCGAGCGGACGCTGGTGCTGATCGGCTCGGCACGGCTCGGGTCCGCCAGCGACCGGCCGGCGCTGTTCGTGCAACTGCAATCGCCGCGGCAGTGCGGTTCGCGGGGGTGCAGCACCTCCGTCTACGCCTGGATCAAGGGGCGTTGGGCCAAGGTGCTGGACGACGCCAGCGGTCGGATCACGGTTGCGCCCACGCGGCACCGCGGCATGGCGGACCTGGTGGCCAAAACCGAGCGCTATGTCTGGACCGGCACGGCATATGCCGACACCCGGCCGGCGCCGGCCGTTGACCTGCGTCCACGCGGCCCGCATCCGAGACGGCGCCGTTAGGCTGCAACGGGGGTCAGGTCGCAGCCGGGGCGTCGGCCGCCTCGTCCAGGTCGGGACCCCACATCCGCTCCAGCGCATACAGGGCACGCGCCTCCGGCTTGAACAGGTGGACGACGATGTCGCCGGCGTCGATCAGCACCCAATCCGACCCGCCGCTGCCCTCGACCTGCACGCGCTTGATGCCGATCTCCGCCAGCTTTTCTTCCAGGTGCAGCGCCATCGCGCTGATCTGCCGATCAGCAAGGCCGGTGGCGATCACCATGCGGTCGGTGAAGGCGGCGCGGCCGGCGAGATCCAGCGTCACGACCTCCTCAGCCTTGTCGCCCTCCAGGCTCTCGACAATCACGGCCTGCATGCGGTCCAGCCGGTCCCTCTGGTCCGCGGCCGGCGCAGCGGCCTTCGGCTTGCGGACCCGCGGCCCGGCAGCGGCGGCCTTCTTGCGCGGGGTGCCCGGCGCCTTCGCGGCCTCGGCCAGCGCTGCGTCCGGCGTGGGCGCGCGGCGCTTCGCGGGCGGCTTCGCGGCAGGGTCGGCGGCTGGTTTCCTGGCTATGTCCGTGGTCCTTCGATGGTTGGCGTGCGTTTTGGCCCATGCTGTGCGGGCCCATGTCGCGCGCCCTGGCCGGCTGAGGGGGTGTCCGGCATGGTGTGGGGCACCGGAGGCCATTGCAGCAAGGGAAAAGCGTTGCAGCCCTCGTGGGGCGCCGTGCCTGTGCGGAGCGCGGTGGCGGACAGCGCATTCTGCCGGGCGGGCAGGAAGGTCCAGGCGGGGGCCGCGCGGCTGGCCAGGGCCGGCGCGGAGCGGGCCGGGCGCAGGGCCGGGCGCAGCCGTTGCGCCGCCTGCCCGGCCAGGGCGCGATGGTTGTAGGTCGGCCGCGGCAGCACCGCGAACGGCATGGCCCGCGCGATGCCTTTCCAGCGTTGCCACTTCGGCAACTGCACCAGGTTGTCCGCCCCCATCACCCAGACGAACCGCACCCGCGGGAAGCGCCGGCGCAGCGCCTGCAAGGTATCGAAGGTGTAGCGCGTGTGCAGCCGCGCCTCGATCCCGGTCGCCAGGATGCGCCGGCCATCGGCAATCCCGCGTGCGCTGGCCATGCGGTCCCTGAAGGGCGCCATGCCGGACGCCTCCTTCAGCGGGTTGCCCGGCGAGACCAGCAGCCAGAGCTGGTCCAGCCGCAGCCGCTGCAACGCCAGGCGCGCGACGTGCAGGTGGCCGGCATGGGCCGGGTTGAACGATCCGCCGAGCACGCCGACCCTGATGCGGTGCCGGTGCCCCCAAGCCGGCACCGGCTCCGCCGTAGGGGCCGGCACCGGGTCCGGCCTCGCTTTCGCCGGGGCGCGCTGGTTCAGGGGCGCACCTGGCCCGTGCCGGTGACGACGTAGCGGAAGGTCGTCAGTTGCTCCACCCCGACCGGGCCGCGTGCGTGGGTGCGGCCGGTGGCGATGCCGATCTCGGCGCCGAAGCCGAACTCGCCGCCGTCGCAGAACTGGGTCGAGGCGTTCCACAGGGCCACGGCGGCGGTGACGCCGCGCAGGAAGCGCTCGGCGGCGGCGGCGTCCTCGGTGATGATCGCCTCGGTGTGCTCGCTGCCGTGGCGCGCAATGTGGGCCAAGGCGGCGTCCACGCCGTCCACCACGGCAACCGAGAGCACGGCGTCGAGCCATTCCGTGTCGAAATCGGCCTCGGACGCCGGGGGCAGGTGCGGCAGGACATCCCTGGCGCGGGCGTCGGCGCGGAACGTGCAGCCGAGTGCTTCGAGGTCCGCAACCAGCAACGGCAGCAGGGCAGGGGCGCAGGCGGCGTCGATCAGCAGCGTCTCTGTCGCGCCGCAGACGCCGGTGCGCCGCATCTTGGCGTTGGCCAGCACGGCGCGGGCCATGGCCGGGTCGGCGGCGGCGTGGACGTAGGTGTGGTTCAGCCCCTCGGCGTGCGCCAGCACCGGCACGCGCGCGTCCCGCTGCACGCGCTCGACGAGCGAACGGCCGCCGCGGGGGATGATGAGGTCGATCAGGCCGCTGCCGGCCAGCATGGCGGCGACATAGCCGCGGTCGGTGCCGGGCACTGCCTGCACGGCGTCGGGCGGCAGGCCGGCGGCCTCCAGGCCCTCGGCCATTGCGGCGTGGATGGCAGCGGCTGAGCGTGCGCTGTCGGAGCCGCCGCGCAGGATGACGGCGTTGCCCGACTTCAGGCACAGCCCGGCGGCGTCCGCCCCGACGTTCGGCCGGCTTTCGTAGACCATGCCGATCACCCCGATCGGCGCGGCGATGCGGCGGATGCGCAGCCCGTTCGGCCGGGTCCACTCCGCGAGCGTGCGGGCCAACGGGTCGGGCAGGGCGGCGATCTCCTCCAGCCCCTGCGCCATCGCCTCGACGCGCGGAGGGGTGAGGGTCAGGCGGTCCTGGAGGGCTGCGGTGCCCTGGAAAGCGGCGACGTCCGCCTCGTTCGCCGCCAGTACCGCGCCGGCATGGCGGCGCAGGCTCGCGGCAGCGGCGTTCAGCCCGGACGCCCGGAGCGCGTCCGAACTTCCTGCCAGGATGGCGGAGGCCGTCTGGGCTCGTCGCCCTGCATCCCGCAGCCAGGCTGCGCAGTGGTCTGCTTCATGGTTCATCGCCGCGCATTCTTGCCGGGCTATTGGGTGCTGCGCCAGGGGGGAGCGCTGGGGGAATGCGTATGGCTGGGTCCCGGCCGGGATGGAGGCCTTTGCTGCCTAGCATTGCACTGCAGCTACACGTCTGGCTCAGGCTGGCTGCTAAGCCGGCAGCCATAGTTTTGAGGCATAGGCCCTCTGGCAGCTACTTGATTTTTGCGCTTGCGGCTGTTTGCAGATGATGCACTGCCGGCGTGCCGTCCAAAGTGGAGCCGTCTAGCAGAGCGCCCTCCAAGTTGGCGCCCACCAGGGAGGTGCCGGTGAAATCCGCGTCGCTCAGGTCCGCGTCGCTCAGGTCGGTGCCGTCCAGCAAAGCGCCGTCCAGCTTGGCTCCGATCAAGCTGGCCCGGCGCAAGTTCGCACCTGTAAGCCGGGCGCGGGACAGGTCCGCGTGATCAAGGTTGGTTTTGACGAACTGTGCGCCTGAAAGGTCCACGTCCGCGAACTCGGCAGCAGCCAAGTTGCCACCAGAAAGGTCCGCCCGCGCGAGCACAGCACCTTTGAACCGGCTGCCCGGCGTCTCGATGCCGTTGAGGTCGTGGCCAGACAGGTCCAAACCGGAGAAGTCCAGGTCCTCGGCGGAAAGCTGCGTCCCAGCGCGGCCAGCGGAGGCGGCCCAGAGGCGGTGTTGATCAAGACGCCGGACGAGGGCGCCACGGTCGTTGGTCATGGCCAGTACACCACCTTGTTGCCCCAGCCGCGCGCCATGTTTTCAGCCCTTGGTGCATCCGCATCACAGGGTTGGACGAATTTATCATTCCTTGGTTCCGGTATCGTCGAGAAGCTTGTCCTGTTGCAACAGGTCGGCAACGCGAATCCCGAGCGCCGCGGCCAGGTCGCCAAGGGCGAGCACAGTGGGGTTGCGCCGGCCGCGCTCGATGCCGCTAACATAGGTCCGATCTAGGCCACAACGTTCGGCTAGTTCCTCCTGGCTTAGGCCGGCGGCAAGGCGGGCGCGGCGGACATGGAAGGCAACGAGCAGGCACAGGTCGGCGCTGCTTCTATCCGGCGCCTTTCGGCCGTGCTTGGTGCTCCATGGTCCTCTCAAGTGAGCCACGGCGGCACCGTGTTCCCCTTCTCTCGAATTTGGCCCACCCTCAACTTTTCTCGCCATGCGCCTTGAACCAATCAGTTGCGGGGAAGCACAGATATAGACTATAGTCTTCGCATCGCTGCTGCCTTGTTCCAGGAATGTCAGCGCCGGAAGCCCAGAGGAGAGATACGACATGGCGGTCCAGGCCACGGCAACAAACCCGGAGATGGTGGTGCAGCCGCCGCCAGCGCCTTGGGCGCACATTCGCACGTACGCGATCGGTGGGCTATTCCAAGTCGGCTATGCGCGGGACAGCGACCTGTTGCTCGTGCATTCCGCCCAGGGGCGCGGCCTATTCGACGCCGTGGCCGGAACCCGGTTCGCCCGCGACGACGAGGAGCCAATGGATGCGTTCGACCCCATCCGCCTGATCGCCCCTGGGTTTGATGCGATCGGAGAGGGGAATGTGCATATGGCGGGCCTATTTGGGGGCGGACTGCCATGGACGACGCTGGACGGCTACCGGCTGGAAGAGCACTCCCCCGCTTGGCCTAGGCGGGGCGTCGTGTTGATCGAACCCGATGAGGCGCAGGCGCTCGTCTTTGAGGACGGCGCCTGCGAATTGCGGGCGTTCGGGTTCTCGGAAACGGGACGCAGCTTTGTCGTTGCGACAAGCTGCGAGCTGGGGCTGTTTGCCCGACCGGCCGAGGCAGTCCGCGCAAGCAGCTAGTTGCGGGCGGAGGTCTCCCCCGCCGTTCCCAATCCGTCGACGCGAGGTGGATGGTCGCCGAAGCCAGCGAACGGCCCGAAGAACACCTTGCCCCGAGTTACTAGGCCAGCAACCTCCTCCTGGGTGGGCAAGTCGTGGACGAACTCCGGCCAGACCTTGGCGACGTACACCCCCCAACAGGCTGGGTCGAGTTGATGAACGGAACCCTCGATCGTGTCGAAAAGGTATCCCTTGCCGGTGATTTCGGTCACGCCTTTCTTGAGGGCGCTCCGATAATCGACAGCGCCGGCATAACAGGGAACGAGCGCCCCCATGGCGGCGCCTCCAGGACCTATGGCGTCCGTGGGAAACACCCGCAAGGTGAACTGATACAGGCTATTCTGCATAGCGTATTTGCTCCAGCCTCAAGGATGCACCTGGCCTGAACCTTGGATTGCGGTGTCCCTTAGCCGCTGTGTCCAATTGCCAGGAAGGCCGAACTGGTCGGCGGCTTTCGTCGGGTCCGCAATCACAGGGTTGGTTGGGTGCAGGCCCCTTTTGGCCTCGGGTACTGCGCTCGCCCTGAACTCGTCACAAACGAGCTAGGAACGTCGAAGCTCTTTATGACATTGTCCGGGTAGCCACCCGCAAGCCGTTGCTGCAAAAACTCCCGAGCGCGGGCCTCGTCGCCAAAATTCAGGTACAAGTTGCGCTCTGGACTCTGCCCTTTGTTCGTGCGCACCTCTGGAATTTCGACGCTGCCATCATCGCCTATGGAGACCCGGTGGTTGCCCTCGCCTTCGACCCTGTACACTTTGGTGGCGTCGGCGCCGGTGGTCCCACTAGCTTCGGCTACCTGGCTTCCTGTCTGCACACCGCCTCTTGCGGCCGTATCTTCGGCGAGTGCCGTGCCTTCGCCAGCCCTCGCCGTTGCAGTGGCTGCTTCTGTGCCCTCAGCCATTGTTGCGGCGCCGCGCGATGCCACCCAGCAATTCGCCCGCCTCACCTGCCCGGCCCAGCATGCCTGCGCCTTCCAGCCCTTTGGCCGCCAGCCCCGCTGGCACTATGGCCGTGCCTACCTCGAACGCGCCGCGTCCGGCCAGCTTGCCCCAGAACTCGGCCCCATGCCCGCTCGCCTCAGCTTGCTGGCGCGCGGCTTGAAAACGGTCATAGGCCCCGCCCACCGCGTCACCCAATTGCGACGCCGCCTTGCCTGGGTCTCCCACCGCCCCAGTCACGAGTCCGCCTATGGCGCTGGCTCCATGCTGCGCGCTTTCCCAGGCCCGTTGCCGCGCGCCGCTGTCAGTCGCTACGTTCCATGTGCTTTCGGCGAGGTTCCCCATGCCCTCGGCCATTCCCTTGGCACCGTCCCACACGCCTTCGCCCGCGCCTTTGACAAAGCTGCCCACGCCATCGAACCAACTGTTCTGTGCCGCTCCGTTCGGCGGCATGTTGGCCGTGTCAGTCGTAGCCGGAGCCTCCGCGGTGTTCTGGTTCGGCTGAGCGTCCGCTACTGCTTGGTCCCAACTCGCCTGAGTGGAGGGCGAAGTCGCGTCGCTGGAGAAACCGGGGTCGCTGCTAGGGTTGACGGTGCTGCCACCGGTGTCGAATGAGGTGCTGTCGAGACTGTCCATAGGGTGCGTTCCCGTGGTCAGGGGTCCAGGTTTGGGCAGGTGCTGCCCAGCAGCCACGAGAAACCTGCCCGAGCCGGCACAGCCATGCAAGAGGGCGCAGGTACCCGTTACAAAACGGCCGCCAGCTCTCTAGCACTACAATTGCCTGCTTGGTTGAGGCTAGCTCCCACGTCCGCAGCTAACGGCTTCAAACCGGAAGAACACCTGTCGGAACTGCCTGAATAAGGGCTGTGAACCTACAGTGCTAGGCGATCAAGCGGCCTCCGAGGAACGCTTCTGGGACGGCTCCCGCTGCGGCGGCCGATCTGCCAGATGGTTCTGGTCGGAACGCTGCTGAACGTCTGCGATGGCCTCCACCACCCCTCGGGACTCGATATGGTGGACCATGTGCCCGACCCCCTCTACGATGCGCAGGGTGCTGCCGGGGATGGCCGCGTGCAGCCGTTCGGCCTGGCGGTTGCCGACCACCTTGTCACCGTGCCCGGCCATGATCGCCACCGGCATCGCCAGCCGGCTATAGTCCAACCCCATCACGCTCGGAACCATGACGGCGCCGTCCATCGCAGTTGCCCGGATCTGCGAGGGCCGCAGCGCCATGGCCGGCGAGTACTCCGCTTGGAACCGCTGGGTTGGCCGGCCAGGCGCAAACAGCATGCGCTTGAACGCCGGCATCTGCAGCCAACCCAGCAACGGCGACACGGTGTAGCGCAGGATGTCGCCCAGGACTGGCACCGCCACGGGTGCAACCAGCGCCGCATCCAGCCGCAGCGTCGGGAAATAGTAGCCGGAGAGCAGCACCAAGCCCGCCACGTCATCCGGGTGGGCGAGCGCCATCGCCAGCGCCACCAGCGTCCCCCAGGAATGGCCGACGACCACTGGCCGGTGCACGTAGAGCATGGCCAGGGCCTTGTGCAGCAACTCGGCCTGCTGCGCCGCGGTCCAGGCACGTCCGCGCGGGCGCTCGCTGTGGCCGAAGCCGGGGCGGTCGAAGATGATGACGCGGTTGGTTCGTATCAGCGCCGCTGCGACGCCGCTCGTGTCGTAGTCGTGGCCCGAGACCGCGTTGCCGTGCAGAAGCACCACGGGGCTGCCGGTTCCCCGGTCGGTGTAGTGCAGCCGGACTCCGTCCACTGTGATGAAGTGCCCCTCGGCAGGGTGCTTGCGCTCCGCCCGGCGCGCGGCGGCGTAGTTGGCGACGGCCAGGGCAGCCAAGCCGGCCACGCCAGCGAGGATGGCGGAGTGCCGGGCCGGCATTTGCCTGAAATTCTTATATTGGGTCATGCGTGCTGCAATGCAGCATCGGCGGCTTGGTTGCAGTGTCGCACGGTATCGTGCGTCAGGGCGCCAGCACCAAGTCGTCCCGGTGGATGATCTCGTCACGGCCGCGCCAGCCTAGGATGCCCTCGATGTCCTCCGACCGGTGCCCGGCGATGCGGCGTGCGTCGGCGCTGGCGTAGGCCGAAAGGCCGCGGGCCAACACGCCGCCGGCGAGGTCCTGCACCAGCAGAGCGTCGCCGCGTTCGAACTTGCCGTCGACGCTGCGCACCCCGGCCGGCAGCAACGACCGCCCGGCGGCCAGCGCCCGTGCGGCGCCGGGGTCCACGACCAGGCAGCCGGCTGGTTGCAGGCTACCGGCGATCCAACGTTTCCGCGCCGTGCGGCCGTCGGGCGCCGGCAGGAACCAGGTGCAGCGCCCACCCGCAATAAGCGTGCGCAGCGGGTGGTCGACCTGGCCCACCGCGATCGCCATGGCGCAGCCTGCCTGGGTCGCGATTCTTGCCGCGGCCAGCTTCGTCCGCATCCCGCCGCTCGAATAGCCCGGCGGCGGGTCGCCGCCCATCGCCTCGATCTCCGCGGTCATGGCCGCGACCTCCGGGATGTGCCAGGCGGCCGGGTCGCGCTTGGGGTCCGCGGTGTACAGCCCGTCGATGTCGGACAGCAGCACCAGTTGGTCCGCCTGCACCATCTCCGCGACGCGCGCGGCCAGGCGGTCGTTGTCGCCGAAGCGGATTTCGGCGGTGGCGACGCTGTCGTTCTCGTTGATCACGGGAACGCAGCCGAGGCCCAGCAGCGTGGTCAGGGTGGCGCGGGCGTTGAGGTAGCGCCGGCGGTCCTCGGTGTCCTCCAGCGTCAGCAGCAGTTGCGCCGCGATCATGCCGTGCGCGGACAGCGCCGTGGTCCAGGCCTGCGCCAGGCGGATTTGGCCCACCGCCGCCGCTGCTTGTTTTTCCTCCAGGCGCAGCCGGGGCTGCAACAATCCAAGCGCCGAACGCGCGAGCGCGATGGCGCCCGAGGACACCACGATCACCTGCGCGCCGCGCGCCCGGGCCGCCGCGATGTCGGCGGCGACGCTGTCGAGCCATGTGGCACGCGGCACCGCGTCGTTGACGACCAAGGCGCTGCCGATCTTCACGACCAGCAGCCGGGCCTGTTCCAGCCGCAGGGTCAAGCCAGCTCTAGAGCCGCCGGCTGGGCGGCGCGGGCGGCGTGGACCCTGGCCATCAGGGCGCGCAGCACCGCGGGCAGGTTGTCCTGCGTGGCGCCGGACAGCAGCATGACCTCCTGCCCCGACGCCTTGGCCAAGGCGGCACGGCGGGATGTTGCCTCCCGCGGGGTCATCGCATCGGACTTGTTCAGCACCAGCAGCTCCGGCTTGTCGGCGAGGCCGCCGCCATAGGCGCGCAGCTCCTCGCGGACGGTGCGCCAGGCGCGGACCACGTTGCCGGCCGCGCCGTCGACCAGATGCAGCAGCACGGCGCAGCGCTCCACATGGCCGAGGAAACGGTCGCCGAGGCCGGCGCCCTCGTGTGCGCCGCGGATCAGGCCTGGGATGTCGGCGATCACGAACTCTTCTGAATGCGACAGGCGGACGACGCCGAGTTGCGGGTGCAGCGTGGTGAAAGGGTAGTCGGCGATCTTTGGCCGGGCGGCGGAGACGACGGACAGGAACGTGCTCTTGCCGGCATTCGGCAGGCCGACCAGGCCCACGTCGGCGATCAGCTTGAGCCGCAGCCACACCCAGCGCTCCTCGCCGGGGTAGCCCGGCGTTGCTTTGCGGGGGGCACGGTTGGTGCTGGACTTGAAGTGCGCGTTGCCATGGCCGCCGTCGCCGCCGCGGCACAGCACGATGCGCTTGCCGGGCTCGTCGAGGTCGGCGAGCAGGGTTTCCTTGTCTTCGGCGATGATCTGCGTGCCGATGGGGACCTGGATCACGACGTCGGTCGCGCCTGCGCCGGTGCGGTCGCTGCCGGCGCCGTTGCCGCCCTTGGGCGCGCGGAAGTGCTGGGTGTAGCGGAAATCGATCAGGGTGTTGAGGTTCTGCGCGGCGACAAAGATGACGTCGCCGCCGCGTCCGCCGTCGCCGCCGTCGGGGCCGCCGAACTCCATGAACTTCTCGCGCCGGAACGCGATGACGCCGTTGCCGCCGTCGCCGGAGCGGAGGTAGATCTTGGCTTGGTCGAGGAACTTCATGACGTGATGCCTGAAATGCGAAGGGGGCCGGCTTGCGCCGACCCCCGATCCGTTTGCTGCGGCGGCGCGGC
>JAABUV010005400.1_pt1 | contig 14614 bp, 14 predicted proteins | sample 5559971 | NCBI WGS metagenome assembly JAABUV01 (sample SAMN10711881, study PRJNA513362) | rock metagenome | isolation source: Antarctica rocks | place: Antarctica: Victoria Land, Knobhead nord | collected 2015-12-19
CCGGATCGCCCTGGCACTCCAAGTGGTCCACGTCGGAGGCAACCACCACTCCATGCTGGAGGGCGCACATCGAGGCTGTCTTGTCCGAGCGTTCGAAAGCGCAACCTTGCAGCTTCCGGCGAAACCGCCCGGGTATACCGAAGTCATGCCGCCGCCCCAATCCAATCTAATGGCGTCCACCATTCTAATCTGATCCGGCGTCGTAGCCGGGCGTCCGAGTCCACCCCCGCCCGTGCTCGCGGGGCTGGCTGGCGGCCTTTCGCGGCGTCTTCTCGGCCCAGTCTGGTCCCGCATGCTCGTGCTGGTTGCGTGCTCCGGGTTCACGATCGCCGGAATACGTACCAAAATCCAGGGTCAGCCAGGAAGCGTCGGATTGCCGGGGCAGGTACGTGTCCCTCGAAGGCGAAGCAGTCGCGAAGCGCCATGTGGCATCCGATCAGGTTGGGCGGCGCCTGCGAGATGCGGCGTATCGGGTCGGTTCGCAATTTTTCCTCGACGTACACGTCGAAGCCAGCCCGCTCCATGTACCGTACTCAGCCGAAACAACAGCTGCATCCCGGATCGCGAAAGGCTCGGAAGTGCGGGCGCTCGTCCGCCCAAACCTGCCTTGGGACATGCGCCAACACGAGCGCTGGCAGGCTCGTGGAGAGCAAACTACGTCGAAGCATATGGCTTCCCCTCGTATTTGAGCCCCGGTTTCCCCGGGCTCAATCCATTGTGCGCCACCATCGGCCGACCGACGATCGGAAGGCGAATGAGCGCGCGTAGTCCGCTGCCGGGCAGGTTGGCAAGCGTCAGCGTGCCTTCCTGGTCCTCGACGGCCTGCCGTGCGATCGTGAGGCCTAGGCCCACCCCTCCCGAGCTGCGGTTCCGCGACCCCTCCAAGCGATGGAACGGCTCGAACACCCGGCCGAGATCCTTCTCCGGGATGCCCGGCCCGCTATCCTCGACACTGACGTGCAGCGCACCGGAGCCAACGGCAAGCCGCACACTTGCGCTGCCCCCATAGCTCACTGCGTTCCCAATGAGGTTCGATACAGCGCGGCGGAGCGCGACAGGCCGGCAGAGCATGTCGAAATGGGCGGGTCCCTCAAGCGAGACCTGCTGGCCAGCATCGGCGGCCGCATCGCACAGGGTGGCCAGAAGCGCGCCGACATCGGTGAGCTGCGGCTCCTCCTTGTCCGCCTCACCCTGCAGGTAGGCCAAGGTCGTCGAGATCATCTCCTCCATCTCATCGAGATCGGCCTCCATTCGGACCTGACTTTCGTGGTCGTCCAGAAAACCGGCGCGCAGCCGCAACCGGGTGATTGGCGTGCGCAGGTCATGGCTTACGGCAGTCAGAGCGCGGGTTCGATCGTCCACCAAACGGGTTATGCGCGCCTGCATGGCATCCAGCGCCCGGGCGACGCGCTGGACCTCCTCCGGCCCGTCCTGCGGCGCTGCGATCAAACGGCCGCGCCCGATGCTGTCGGCAGCCTGGGCAAGCCGGCGGAGCGGCCCTGTCAGCCATCGCACCAGCAGCATGGAGGCTCCGAGGATCCCGACGGCCATCACCGATGTCGATGCCACAGCATCGACGCCGCCCAGCATCCCAGGCGACGCAATCGTCGGCGCAAGCGCGAAATTCAGCCATGTGCCGTCTCGAAGAGGCAAGCTGCCGCGCAGACCGGTGCCAGCGTCGCCCGACGGGGCGACCCGCCCCCCGACGAGCGCCGGCTCACCCTGGACCAAGCGGGCCTGCAACTCAGCTCCGCCGGCGTTCGGATTGGGATTGTCGACCAAGGCGCGCGTATTCCAACCAAGGTTCAGCCCGGGATTGGACAGGTCATGGGCGGCACGATCGCGCTCGTCGATGGGCAAGGCGATGATGGTCCTGCTGGCCGAGAGCAGCCGCTCGGCAATCCTCGCCTCATCCAGTTCCGCAACGGCATCGCGAATGCCGTGCTGGTGTATCCAGAGGCTGCCCAGGTGGAACACCGTCAGGCTCGCGAGCAGCAGCAGCGCAGTGCGTCCCGCCAAGTTCCGGGGCCAAAGCCGAAAAAACCAGTGTCTCGCCATCACTGTTCGACATCTGCAGTGAGCACATAGCCAACCCCGCGCACCGTCTTGATGATGCTGCTCCGTGGATCGCTTTGAACCTCAAGCTTCTGGCGCAGGCGGCTGACCTGGACGTCCACGCTGCGGTCGGTCGCGGTGATGGAAACGCGGTTGCGTGCGAGTTCCAACAGCCGTTCGCGCGACAAGGTCCGCTTCGGGTGGTCGAGGAACACGGTGAGCAGGTCGTACTCCGCGCCGGACAGGTCCACCGTCGCACCCGGTGGCGAGGTCAGGATCCGTTTGCCTGTATCCAACTGCCAACCAGCGAAGCGGATCAAGCTGCCGCGGACCACCTGACCGGATCCCGCTGTCCGCCGGAGCACCGCAGCGATCCGCGCCAGCAGCTCGCGCCGGTCGAATGGCTTGGCGACGTAGTCGTCCGCCCCGAGCTCCAGCCCGCGGGTGCGGTCGCCCACCTCGCCGCGTGCGGTCACGATCACGACAGGCAGATCCGCCCATTGCGTGTCGTGCCGGAGTCCGCGCAGCAAATCGAGGCCAGACGTCCTTGGCAGCATGAGATCCAGGACCAGAAGCTGGGGCGTGGTCGCCGCAAGCGCCCGCCACATCTCCTGGTCGTCCGCAACCCCGGTCGCCCGCATTCCATTCTCGCGCAGGAGCCTTACGAGAAGGCGACGCGTTTCGCCGTCGTCCTCCACCACGAGAACGTTCGGCTCCGACACGACCCCATGCGCGCCGTTCAACGGATCAGGAGCGGTTGTCTCATGGCTCCATCCCAGCTGCCCCATGCCTGCCTCAGAAGAACAGCCTGATGCCGGCCACGCCGGTCAGGATGTCAGGGGCCTCGTTGTTGCGTTTGTAGATACGACGGGTGTCGCCCAGCACGCTTTCGTAGGATACCCCGATATAGGGCGCGAACTCGCGCCTAATCTCGTAGCGCAGCCGCAGCCCGCTTTCCAACCGTGTGAAGCCGCTGGCCAGCCGTGACCGAGCGTCCGAGTTGGCCGCGGCATTCAGCTCTACCTGCGGCTGCAGCACCAGTCGCTGCGTGAGGTACGTATCGTACCACCCCTCGAATCGAGTCGCGACGGTGCCGACGTTGTTTACGAAGAACTGCAGGTTAGCCTGGAAGAGATTCGGCAGCAGCCCGTCGATGCCGAGCACCAGATGGGTGCGCGCCGGGGTGCCTTGGTTTGGGTTGATGGGAAAGTCCTGTCTTACGCCAGCCTGGGCATTGAAGAAATAGCTGATCAACCGGGAGTAGAGGAGCTGAACCTCGGCCCGCTCCAACGAGCGCGCCTTGCTGTTGTACTCGCCGCGAGTGTTGACCCAGACCTTATTGTAGTCGCCGCCGTAGTAGGCCTGTCCTTGCCAGGCGCCGATGTTGGTTCCGTTGCCGCCGCCTCGGTACTCGAGCTGGTCAATCAGTACTGCGCCATACAGCTCCTCATGGTGGCCGATGAACGCTGCCGATGGCGGAGTGGCCGAGGTGAGCGGCCCTGGGTTCACCCGGGTGCCTTGGGATGGGGAGGCCGTCGCCGGTTCCGGCATCGTCATACCTGGCATCACGTGGCCGGGCATGTCCTGCGCCCAGCCAGGCACAGCCCAGCCCGTCAACGCCGCTGCCAACAAGCCAGCCGCGGCGCGACGGTGGCCGGTGCTCACAGTGCCGCGCTCGCCCGCTGCACCACGACCTTGCGCATCATGCCGGTTTCCATGTGGTAGAGCAGGTGGCAGTGGAACGCCCATCCGCCTTCGGCGTCGGCCACCACGTCCACGTTCAGCTCCGTACCCGGCTTGATGTTGACCACGTGCTTCAGCGGGTTTTGCGCGCCGTTGCCGACGTCGGGCACCATCCACATCCCATGCAGGTGCATAGGATGGTTCATCATGGTCTCGTTGATGAAGTGCAGCCGGACGCGCTCGCCGTAGTTGAAAACGATTGGCTGGGCTTCGCTGTACTTGTTGCCGTTGATGGACCAGAAGTAGCGTTCCATGTTCCCCGTCAGGCGGATTTCAATCACTCGGTCCGGCTTGCGGTTGCCCCACGGATTGTTAAGCGCTTTCAGGTCGCGGTACGACAGCACCTTGGCGCCGGGTGGGGCGCCCGTGTCCTGCTGAATGGGATCGGCCCCCGACATTCCGGCCATTCCGGCCATGCCGCTCTGGTCGGCCATCGCCATCTGCCCACCACTCGGGCCATCGGCCGGGGTGTTCTGGCCCATGTCCATTCCACCGTGGCTCATCGCGGGCATGCTGCCATTCTCGGGCATCGCCATTCCCGGCATGCTGCCATGGTCCATGCCGGCCATGCCGCCACCGCCGGGCATGGCCATCGTCGAGTGGTCCATGCCCGGCATCGCCTGCGCACCCGGCGCACCGTCGGGAGGCATGCCGGCCATGGAGCCTCCGGCCATGTCCATTCCTCCCATACTGCCCATGCTGCCCATGTCCATTGGCGCGACATGGCCTGGACGGTCCCGTTCAGGCTTCGGCGTTCCGTGGTCGGCGCCGGGCGTGGTGGCGGGCATGCCCATGTCGGCCATCGTCAGCACGGGACGCGGGCGGTGTGGCGGCAAGGGCAAGGGCGGAAGCCCCTCGCGTGTCGCGAGCGTCATGCGAGCGAAGCCCTGGCGGCCCATGGACTCGCCGAGAATGTCGTATTGCCGGTCTTGCGTCGGCGTCACGATCACGTCGAGCGTCTCGGCTGGCGCAATGCGGAACTCGTCCACCGTCACCGGCCGGACATTGTTTCCGTCCGCCTGCACGACGGTCATGCGCAGGCCGGGAATGCGGACATCCTGGTACGTCATGGCCGAGGAATTGATGAAACGAAGCCGGATCCGCTCGCCGGGGCGGAACAGCGTCGTGTAGTTGCGCTCGGGCGAGCGGCCATTCACCAGGAACGTGTAGCCTGTCACGTCCTCGATGTCGGTCGGGTCCATCCGCATATTGCCCCACATCAGGCGGTCCTTGACCAATGCTGAGCGTTCGGCCCCGTTCTTTGCGGCCACCATGTCCCGCACCAGCGAGGCACCAGTGCGGCGGGCATAGTTGTAGTAGCTCGGGTCGCGCTTGAGGTTGGCGATGACGCGGTTGGGATTCTCGTCCGTCCAGTCGGAGAGCTGAACGATGTAGTCCCGGTCATAGGCGAACGGGTCGGCGCGCGCGGGCTCGATGACGATTGGGCCGTAGAGGCCGGACTGTTCCTGCGTCGCGGAGTGGCTGTGATACCAGTAGGTGCCAGCCTGGATCAGTGGGAAACGGTATTGGTGCGTCTCGCCCGCCGGAATGCCTTGGAAGCCGTTGCTGACGCCTGGCACGCCATCTTGGTCGCTGGGCAGAAGCAGCCCGTGCCAGTGGATCGAAGTGTCCTCTCGCAGCCGGTTGGCGACGTTGATGACCACCTCCTCGCCTTCGCGGAAACGCAACGCCGGAGCAGGAAGCTGGCCGTTGATCGTCATCGCCGACCGGGGCGAACCGGTGATGTCCACCATCCGGTGCTCAAGCACGAGGTCGAACACCTTGGCGCCGCCGACTTTGCCCTGGGAGGCTTGGGCCCAAGCGCGGGGCGCCATCGTCAACGCTGCGAAGGCAGCACCGGCTCCGATAACACTGCGTCGGGACAATGGCGTCGTTTGCACGGCATCTCTCCAGTTCTGAGAAGGCCCGCGTTTAGGAAAGCCGGTCGGGACCTCGATCGATCCACCAGATATTGCCGTGGCCACGGGTCGGTCAATGCGGGCAGGCCGGCCGCCACCGCATTGCAATGTTATGTCACAATTCCGGCGTGGCCGCTGTGTTAACTCGACATGAAGCCCGGCCAACTCGGCCCGGCACTCGGATGAACGGATGATCAGCATGCGCAGTTTCGCCCTCTCCGCTTTCACCGCCAGCCTGTTGTTCGGTTTTGTCAGCATAGCGGCCGCACAGCAGCAGAAGGCCCAGCCGCCGGCCGCACAGGGTATGGATCATTCCAATATGCAAGGAATGAAGGGGATGGAGGGAATGCAGGGCATGCAGGGCATGGATCATTCCAAGATGCCCGGCATGCAACACGGCGGGCAGGCGAGCCAGGGTACGCAGGTGCCTACACCAGCCAAGCCGGCCCGTCCTGGCACAGCTTCACAGTAGCGCTCCAACTCGCTTCGTTGCCCGGCAACGCCGTAGGGTTACCTGGCTCAATCCGCAGGGCGTGCTGCAGTAAGCAGGTTCGCTAAGGAAACTATGAAGACAGTTCTTGTGACTTTGCTGTCAGCGGCGATTGTTGCGCTCATTGGGGGCGCGGCGTTCGTCTATTCAGGGATGTTCAACGTCGCAGCCAACGAACCGCACTCTCCGGCTGTATATTGGTTGCTCGAGCAGGCGCGCGTGCGTTCCATCCAGGTGCACGCCGCCGGTTTGGCCGCACCGCCCGGCTATGACGAGCAATCGAAGGTAGCCGAAGCCGCGGGGCACTTCTCCGAGCATTGCTCGACGTGCCATGGCGGCCCCGGCGTCAAGCCCAGCATATGGACGCAGGGGATGTATCCCTCGCCGCCGAATCTGAAGCAGGTCGCCGCCCGCTACACGCCCGGCGAGCTTTTTTGGATCCTGAAGAACGGCATCAAGATGAGCGCGATGCCGGCTATGGCCAGCGATGGCGACGAGATGCTTTGGTCCACCGTCGCCTTCCTGGAAAGGCTGCCGACTTTGTCCGAGGACGACTTCAACGATTTGTGGATGGCCGCGCAGGCTGCCGGCGGCGGTATGAACATGGATCACGGGGCGATGATGAACGGGGGCAGCATGGAGCATGGAACGATGCAACAGATGCATGGCGGCGCGGCGCCGCCGGCTGCATCGTCCGATGGACCTCATAACGATGCGGCAGGCGCTCCACTTGCCAAGCCCAACGGCGGCTGACCAAATACCCGCAGGCCGGGCAAGCCGGCTTGCGGGTCACGTTGCGCGCCTAGCTCGATGATTTCAGGCTGCCGGCATGAACCGTGCGGACTCTGTCTTGCCGCCGATCTTCAGGGCTACAGTCGCGACGACCTTGCCGCCAACCTCTACAGGCAACGTGCCATGTAGGCTGTTTCCTTCGGCCGCCTTCAGCTCGACCTTGTGAGTCTTCCCGTCTACGAGAATGGTTGCAGTGCCGGTGGCTTGCGCACCCGGCATCGGCTTACGCGCTTCATCGAGCATGTAAACCGTAACGTCGGTGCCTTTCACGACAAGTTCCAAGTACATCTCCCCAGCCTCTTGCATGATGCCGCCATGGCTTGCCATGGGCAACTCACCGTGTGCGAAGCCGGAAATAGGCACTAGGGCGAGGGCAAGCCCCAATGCAGTTGCAGCTAGCCTCATTCGATCTCTCCTGTTCGTCGCTGCCCTGCAGCGCATCCGTCCGAAACTGCCGGGATCGGCACCCATCTAGACGAAACGCGAGACACACCACGGGGTAGCGCTACGATGCAATCGTCACGTCCAAGCCGACACACTTTGTCACGAAGCCATCATTTCAGCCGAGTGGTGGTCGGCCAAGATGCCTACGGGCTCAGTGGCTGCTTGGCGCCGGCATGCCCATACTTCGATCCATCTGGTCGCATTGCGCCATCATCTGCCGTATATCGGCCGACATTGCTACGCCCCGCGGCGCCCCCTGACGCATCTGGGCGCAGTGGGCCATCATGGCGTTCATATCCATGCCCTGCGTGTTCGAGTGGTCCATGCCAGCCATGTCCGTCATCGACGCGCCGACGGGGGTGGCACTGGCCGGTCCGCTCAGGCTGGAAGCCGGTGCTGGGGCCGCCATGCCGGCCGGCTGTGGCGCACACGCGACAGGTAGGATCGAGAGTGTGACGACGAACACCGGCGCTGCGAGCTTGTGGAACACCATTTGCTTTCCTCAACTTCTGTAGAAGTCGCATTGGCACATGCCGGGTGTGACGTCGCAAGTGCCAGAGGCTCGCCAATATAGAAATGCCTCATCATAAAAGGCGGCTAAAGGCGAACCACATGGTATGCCGCAGTGGAGAGAGTGGGATTGCGAACGTCGGGCCACGTAATATGATTGGAGGTACTTGATAGCATCATTCTGGCACTGTGCTAGACCGAGAGGTGATTTATTTCATCATCTACCCGCTCGGGCTCACTCTGGCGGCCTGGGCAAGGGATTGCCGGGAGACGCGACGCCAAAACGCGCCGGCCTTGGCGTAAGCTGCACGCCGGCATGGCTGCCGGCACCGGTCAGATTGTCGCGGCGGCGTTGACCACGAAGGAGGTCGACGATGGCTCCGAGCCCGATCCCTTACTTGATCAGGACAGGGCCAAACGTGGCGGCCGAGATCGACCCATACAGCGCGACCGCCGTCCTCAGTTCGTCGCCGAGCACGGACAAGCGTGGGTCTACCGAGGCGGCCGTCGCCCTCCATACGCTCGACCGCATGCTGGAGTTCGAACGTCCGATCTCCCGTTTGCACCGCCTAGAGCGGGATGGGACAATTACGCCTCCATTCCTGGTCCGTGCAACACGGCCACATACGTCTTTACTGCTTATCCTGGGTCACGATGCATCGTGACGCCATTCGGCATGGGCGCTCCAGGCTTCACCATGTTCATGCATTCCTCTCCCGGCGCTCAGGGTCCCCCTCATTTATGATCAGAGATTACTACAGACCTTCCTAATCTTACTTGTACAAAGCCTGATCAGTAGGCGGAAATCTGCAGAACACCGTCTTATGCAACCTAACTGGTTCGAGCTGCCTGAGCGAACGGGGCAAGATTGGCCAGCTACTCAATTTTAACTTATTGAATTCGTTGATAAAAAAATGAGGGGATACCTGAGCTCCCGGCGCTACTTTTTTATAGACCATTTTGCCATCTACCATCATGCCACAGCCGTCCATTATTTGCGATGAAAGAGCTGCTTTCGTTTCAAGAGATGAGTTCTGGTTTTGGGCACACCCGGCAACCAGCGCCGTCAATCCAAGGGAAGTCGCGAAACGGATATATGAGGCGTGCCATGGCTGAGACATCGTCGAACTCCTTGAATAAGCACTGCTTAACAGGCTAGTATCCAATTGATTCATGCTACGAATCTGGCAGACAACAGAGACCAGGATTACACTCTTGCCCCAGGAGTTTCCTCCTACCTCGACGGTGTAGGACTACTTCTATGGGTAGACAATGGGAGGTCATCCACTCTGTCCCGTCATGGTGGCGCGCGATAGGGCGGGGCGAAAGCTAAGCCCGACGGCTGGCATAGTCGACAGCCAATCGATGAAAACAAAGGCGATCGTCGCTATGACGCTAGGAAGGGGATCAAAGGCCGTAAGCTTCATGTCTTTAGCGATGCTGCCGGGCATTTGGTCTGCAGATCATCAAATGATCTGATATTGCTCAGACTTCAAAGCCTCACCGCGACGGTCGGCGGTCAACGGACCATCGCATTACTTGGTTGATGCCGTAGGCTCTCTATAAATGTTGAGGCTTCAATCCAAAGCTCACCGGCATGGACATTGGTAGGTCACGTTCACAGGTTCATCGTGCCATTGTGAGAGCTTGACTTAAAACTTCCCACTCTAAATTATTGATTAGCCATTTTATATTGTTGCTTTTCTCTAAGATATTTTTTAGAAAATAAAATTGTAAATTAATGAAGTTGGGAGGACCTACCAATTATGAAAAACCGGTGCAAAACGTCAACCGCCATGATCAGCTTGCTCATTGTTGGTCTACCTGGATCGCCAGCTCTCGCCGGCAGACAAGGAGAAATATCGAACCTGCCGGTCGATCAAATGCAGATGCAAGTGCAAGCTTCGCCCAACACCGGCGGCGGCAGACAGTTCAGCATGATGGGTGACGATAAGATGGGCATGCCGCCTGCGCCGGCCCCTGTTCCTGGTAGTGGGGCCACTATGGCGCCAGCATCGCCTATACCCGGTGGCATGATGGGTGATGACAAGATGGGCATGCCGCCAGCTGCCCCGCCCGGCGGCATGCCACCAGCAAGCGCTGGCAAAATGCCGATGATGGAGATGATGATGGGGCAGATGGCGAAAATGCAAGGACCACCGGCTGCACCGCTCGACCACGTGGAAGGGCGTATCGCTTACCTCAAGGCCGAACTCGGCATCACCGATGCGCAAGGGCAGGCGTGGGATGAGTTCGCGCAAGCCTTGCGGACCAGCCGAGGGCACCTGGCCGAAGCTCGCCAAGCCCTCGTCATATCTAACGCTGGGCAGTCCAACGCAACCAGTCGGCTCGAATCCTATGAGCGCCACCTGTCCATGCGGCTCGACAGCCTGCATGCCGCCCGCGAAAGCTTTCAACGCCTCTACGCGCTGTTAACCCCGGCGCAGAAACAGGCCGCCGACGAGTTGGTGGTTCCAGTCTTGGTTTCCTTCTAGCTGGAGGCGAGCCCATGTCCCCCGGAACGCAAGGAGACAACCTGGCCGGAGCCGTCCTGTTCCTGGCCGTGCTCACTGTGCCTGTGGCCGCCTTGGCTCAGGCTGACGGGGGTCATGCGGCCCACCATCCCGGGGGCGGCGTTCCCCCTGCTGCATCCTCGGCTGCACCGGATGCCCTGTCCGCGCCGCCGGGCGGTGGCATGGGTGGTATGACGGACATGATGAAAGGCATGGCGGCCCCGTCAACTCCCGCTGTGCCGCCTACACCACCGCCCGGTTCGCCTCTACAGCCAGCGATGCCTAGCAGCGCAATTACCATGCCGCCACCCGCGGCTCCCGCGCCGTCGATGGGGGGCGGCGATGCGATGGGCTCCGGCGGCATGATGGGCGGCGGTGGATGCTGCGGCGGGGGCGGGGCAAAACCGTTCTATCCGACCTTGATGGACATGCCTTCGCTCACCCCTGAAGCGCGCCTCTTCATCGAGGCAGAGGCGGCCAGGCGGCTCGGCTCGGGGTCGGAAGAGATTACCGTCAGCCAGGCGGCACTGCATCACGCGCTGGCGGCCAATGATCCTGCGGTCATGCAGCAGGCCGTGGCAGGCGTGCGCCGGGGCATGCTGCAGGTCGAGAGCGGTGCGTCGGCGCTGCAAGCCGTCAACGAAGGCGAGGTGCCACATCTGATCGCACTGATCTGGTTCACGGGACAGATGAGCACGCCGATCGCGGCCGGAATGGAGATGGGCGACGGTCCATGGGGGCTGTCCTGGTATCATTTGTCGCTGATGGCGTTCCTGGTCGCCTTCCTGCTTGGGGCCATTCTGATCCACTATGCCCGGGTTCGCAGGATCAGCGGGCTGGTCGCGCGGCTCGCCCCGGGCGGAACGGCGGCAGGTCGCCCCGCGGGCAAGCCGGCTCCTGCAGCCCCCCCTGCAGCGGCTCCCGCCACGCCGCCCGCTGCGCCCCTTGCAAGCACCGGGACGGCTGCACCCGCCGTGACGGCCAAGGCTGACAGTCCCAACAGGCCGTGGTCAGGCACCCTGCGCGTTGCCGCGATCTTCCGCGAGACCACAACCGTGAAAACGTTCCGGCTGATGGCGATGGAGGGCGGCGCCATTCCGTTCAGCTTCCTGCCCGGCCAGTTCCTGACTTTCTCCGCCATGATCGACGGGAAGCCCATCCGGCGGTCCTACACGATCGCATCCTCGCCGGCGCAGCGCGACTACGTCGAGATCACCGTCAAGCGTGAGGAGCAGGGCGCCGAGTCACGCTACCTGCATGACCAGGTCGCCGTTGGGGACCATCTCGATGTCTCCGGCCCCTCCGGCGTTTTCACCTTCACCGGCAAGGAAACCGACAGCGTCGTCTTGATCAGCGGCGGCGTCGGCATCACGCCCATGATGTGCGTGCTCCGCTACCTGACCGACTGCGGCTATCCCGGGGACATCTTCTTCATTCACGGTACCCGCATAGCGCAGGATGTCATCTTCCGGGAGGAGCTCGACTACTTGCAGAAGCGGCACGGCAACGTGCACGTCACATTCACGATTGCGGACTCCGAGGATGCTTCCTGGACGGGAGCAAAGGGCCAGATTTCCAAAGAGCTGATCATGCAAGCGGTTCCGGAGATCGCCCGGCGCCGGGTCCATGTCTGCGGGCCCCCGGCGATGATGGAGGTGGTTAAGGCGCAGCTCGTCGAGCTCGGAGTATCACGGGACAAAATCAAGATGGAGGCGTTCGGTCCAGCCAAAGGAGCCACGCCGGCGCCTGCTCCGGACTCCGCTCCCGTGTCGGCGCCGGCGGCGTCTGTCGTTGCTGCAGCAGCCGCCGTCCCTGCCCCCGTTGCTGCCGCCCTTCCTTCGGCCCAAGTCGATGTCCAGTTCAGCAAATCGGGCAAGACGGGGCCGCTCGCACCGGATCAAAGCGTGCTGGAGGCTGCGGAGTCGATCGGCGTTGCGATCGACTTCTCCTGCCGGGTCGGCACGTGCGGAACCTGCGTGGTGCCGCTCACCAGCGGCACCGTGACCATGGAGGTCGAGGACGGATTGCTCCCGGAAGACAAGGCGCGCGGCATCATCCTGGCCTGCCAGGCGAAGTCGGTCGGACCCCTCGTGGTCGACGCCTGATATGAACGAGACGGAAAAGCTCACAGTTGGCGCGCTGGTCAGCGCCCTCGCCCTCGTGGTGCCCGGCTTCCTGCTGCATCAGGCGCCACGGTTCCCCGGCAGCCTGGCCGGCGGCCTGATCGGCATCGCCGGCGCCACGTTGCTGGTGCTGTTGCTGGTCTATTCGTTGGTCAAGCGCGTCGCCTGGGTGAAAGCACGGGTGACCAAGCACGCGCCGCTCCGCGTCATCCTCTCGTTCCACGTCTATGCCGGCGTCATCGGCGCTCTGCTCGGGATCATCCATAGCGGCCATAAGCTCTATAGCCCCCTGGGGATCGGCCTCGTTGCGGCGATGCTGGTCGTCGTGTTCAGCGGCTTTGCCGGGCGCTACTACCTGGTGCAGATGGGCGTGGACCTGCGCGAGCAGCAGGGCATGCTCGCTGTGCTCAGGACGCGCTACGACGCGACGGCGCGCGCGCTTGCCGGCGCCGCCCCCTTCGATGCCGCGGCAATGCCGATCCGCGGCTTGCTCGGCGGCATCGCCGAGCTGGAATACGCGATCAGCGCCCGAAGCGTGCTGAAACGCTCCTTGTCCCGATGGACGGTGCTGCACGTCGGGGCGGCACTCGTGATGTATCCGCTGCTGGCGCTGCACGTTTGGAGCGGCATCTACTACGGACTACGGTGGCTCGGGTGAAGCTGAGTTCAGCTCTCTACTCGCTGCTCGGCGTGCTCGGCTTGGCTGCCGCAGTGCTTGTGCCGACCGTGATCTACCGCGGCGGCACGCCGGCGTTGCCGATTTGGAACGCGGCTGCCAGCCCAGGCCCGTTGTCGTCCGCTCACGCCTTCATCGGCACACAGTGCGAGAGCTGCCACACACCGGATCGAGGGATTGCGGCAGTATCCTGCATTACGTGTCACGCGCCGGCTGCGTTGCTGCTCGAAAAGCAGTCCACCGTGTTCCACGCGACAATCGGGGAGTGCCGGGGCTGGCATGTCGAGCACCAGGGCACCGGCAAGCGGCCGATCAAGATGGATCACTCGGTCCTGACCGCGGTCGGCTTGCGCGCGGCGCAGGCCAAACCCGCTCCGGTGCAGCCCGCCCTTATTCCCGTACGAGCCAATCAGTCCGCGATCCGGCACTTCCTGACCAGCACCACGGGAGGCGGGCCGGCCATGGACGCCCAGGCGCTCGACTGCGCGTCCTGCCACAGCTTCCGCGACAAGCACCAGGGGTGGTTCGGCCAGCAGTGCGCCGACTGCCATTCGACCGACACCTGGAAGATTGCCGGCTACCTGCATCCGTCCCCCCGGTCGGAAGACTGCAACCAGTGCCACAAGGCACCTCCCAGTCATTACATGATGCACTTTGCCATGATGGACCAGGGCGTCACCGGGCAGCGCGGCGCGACGGTCGAGCAGTGTTTCGCCTGTCACAAGACCGATTCGTTCAACGACATCCGGGGGGTCGGATGGTTCAAGATGCACTGACTCCGAAAGTCAGGAGCAAAACAGAGGTGACCTGACATGTGTCGTTTAACAGGTGCGTGCTGGTCCGTTCTGTTACTGGCGCTGACCGTTCTCGTTATGGCCGGCTGCGTCCAGCCTCCGGTGACGGCCTGGGTCGGCTTGGTACACTGAACAGCCTGCGCTGTGGACGGCATGCCGTGAGCAAGATACGTGTGATCGAACGAGTTTGCTTAAATTATCGGGCCACGCGGCCAATGCCTGCTTTTCCATTCCATGTCGGGAGATCACCGGATGAACGAGGATGATCCGCGCCGCCTGCGCTCCAACGGCGACATCCTGGGACGGCGGCGCTTCGTTCAAGGCGTCGGAGCGGCGGGCAGCGTAGCGGCGCTCGGCTCTCAAGGCTGCGCCGCCACGACGCCTGCTGTATCTGCAGGTCGCGCGACACTGTCGGGTTCGCAGTTCGACTGAGGTGGACCCGTCCTGTTGGACAGTTTAGCGGCCGAGTTAAGCTTGGTTCTGGTTATTGTCAGGCCGCCAGTCTCTCTATCACGCCCGCACCGTATGCCTCGTCTGGTGTGCGCCCGGCCAATG
>JAABUV010005401.1_pt1 | contig 14612 bp, 16 predicted proteins | sample 5559971 | NCBI WGS metagenome assembly JAABUV01 (sample SAMN10711881, study PRJNA513362) | rock metagenome | isolation source: Antarctica rocks | place: Antarctica: Victoria Land, Knobhead nord | collected 2015-12-19
CCTGACGGATCGACTCGGCAAATCCGGGCACCGACTCCAGGAATAGGGTCTCCTGGATCGCCTGCCAGTCGGCCTCGCCGATCAGCACCGCATTGCCCCGCTGTCCGGTGATGGTCAGCGGCTGAGACTCCTCGTTTACTTGGTCGATCAGCCGGTACAAGTTCGACCGGGCCGACGTTGCACTCACGGCAGTCACGACTTCCACCTCCACCGAGTACCGTACGCCATCACGTACGCATTCGCAAGGCTGAATCTCGACGGTTATGCGGGTGCCTCAGTCGCGCAACTGCACCGCGCTCTCCCCGTCGGCCGGCCGCACTCCGGGCGCCAATTCGGTCACTGCGGCGCGATCGGCTCGACGCCCGCAGCGCTGCCTTCTCGACTGACAATGCTCCGAAAGTTCACCCGCGTCGCACCGACCACGAGCAGAACCACCGCGGCCGCGCACAGCACTGTGAGCTCCTCGGTGGTGGTGATCAGCCCGTGATTCGCCACCGACAGCACACTGTCGTAGGCGATGTGGGTGAGGACCAGAGGAGTCAGCAGGCGCCAACGATGAAAAACCAACACGGTGAGCACCGCCCAGGGAAGCAGCGACACGATGCCAGGGCCGTAGTAGACGTGGTAGCTCATTCGCAATGCGACGCAGACCGCCACCACCACCGTGAGCGGTAATCCGCGGCGCACACCGTCACGTGCGGGCAATCGCACCAGGCGCAGCGCCGTGTAAGGCAAGACGAGGACGAAAATCTCCTCGCCGATCCCGGCGAGCACCGCCTGCCCGATCCCCTGCCGCAGGGTCTCACCTGCCGGCAGCGCAGTGTTCATGCTGGCGATCCCAACCACCCAGGCCAGCACCGCCCCGACCAGCGACGTCACCATCACGCTGGCGGCGGTCAAGGCCGCTCCGCCCCGTTGCCCGGGAATCTTCCGCTGGTAGTCGCGCAAGCGGAGCCCACGAGGCATCGTGACCAAGACGATTCCCCCAGCCACCACTGCTGCGACGAACAGCAGCGCCAACTGCCCCCCGATGGCGTCATGGATCATGGTCGTGGATTCCGAGGCACGGTCGGCGGAAGCCGCCGGCGAAAGATAGAGCATGAACGCGGAGACCGCCTGCAAACCGTAGGCGATGAGGAAGACCGCCCCCGCGCCCGCGATCGCCCACCCAGGCCGCGCCCGAGTCGTCCGCGGCGGATGAGGCCGAGCCTCCCAGACATCACGCACCCGCTCAGCTCGTACCCAGTTCAGCACCGCCAGCACCCCCCTTGGTGTCGAAACACTCTGCTTCGAGCGATCGCCACGCCTCAATGGTCGGGGCGAAGTGGGCGTTCGCACCGCAACCGTAGCGGCGGTGGCCGACAACCTCGCCTCGCGTCCGCGACCGGATCAGTCGGACTCGCCGCGCCTCCGTGGGCGAAGAGACCACGGTGGCAATGCCCGCGTCGTCTTCGCGCCGCCGGATTGCCTTGGCCGGCACCAGCTGCAGCAGGTCACAGTGCACTCGTCCGTTGGGACTGTGCAGCTGCGGCTGCCAGGGACGTTCTCCACCCAATCCGGCCTACTTGGTGAGCGTGCGGTTCAGGGATACCGCAGCGTCCTGTAGCGCGGGATGCTCCCTGGTCAGCGGCGTGACCTCGCACAGCGCGGGCCGTACCCAGCTGGCCAGCACGGTCGACGGTGCGCCCGCCGGTAATCAGTCGACGCCAGTCACCTGCGGCGGTGGTTGTTCAGTCGGTCGCCCAATCCATAATTTGCAAATAGTGAGCTGCTTGTTCCGGTGAGTCCGGGGGGCGAACGGGACGATTGGTGAGGGTCGTTGCGCAACGAATTGGGTAAGCAGCCCCCACCACATCAAACTCGAAGTCGAGTTCAACCAGCTCCGAGCCCTCCACTGTTGCCCTCAGGTCAAGCGGTAGCGTTCCCTGCAGGGAACCATCGATTGCGCCGGGGCCGGTTACCAAGATGACGTCATGGCGAGCTTGGATGCCAAATTGATTGGCTGGCACATTTCGGGTTTGCATCATGCCAAAACTATGTCCTAATGGGATTGTCGCACCACTTATCTGGGCCGTCACTCGCATCCCGTGAAGTGGCAGCGTCGCGTGACCTGGTCCGATAAACTCTATGAATACTTGGAACGACCCGGAGATGGAGATTGATTCCGCTCGAGCGGACACCTGCGATTGGGCTGTATCTGAGGCGTCGACGGCGGCATGCCAGGCGAGGTGCAGAGACGCGGTGAGGACCCGACACCGGGGGTACCTGGACTGTGGGTAGCAGCATACTGATGAGCTCATGCCTGTGCGCGGACCGCGTCGTCGTCCCATCCCTAAATGGAACGTCGAACCCCGGGTTATCAGGTCCGCGCTTGACCACGAACGGTGCTCTCTCGGTGTTAAACGCGAACGCGTAGACAGCCTCATTATCACCGACGTACACCATCTGCTGCCTGATGAGATCCGGCGGCGTCTGGTCGAATTGGCCCCTGATTCCCGGCCACCACGCGGCTACATCGCCCGAACCGGGATTCACCACGGCGCCAGTTTTATCGTCGATTCCGACAATAAGTATGACCACTTCACCGGCCGCCTTATTGCAAAGACCGGCAAGCTGGCGCGCCTTCGACTTGACCGGCCACTGTGCTTTAAACTCGACGAAATCGTCCTCTGGTTGGATTCCGCGCTGCAGCGCCGCGACGGCGCGCATCACTTTCCCCTCAAGCTCCGCAGCTCTCATGAGCTAGACAATACCGAGGCGCTCGACCCGGGCCTGGTCTTCTGTCGTGCACTGCCACTCCGCGAGCACCGCCAGTGATCGTTGGGATTATGCACCGCGTCAGGACCCGGGGCTCGGCATGGGCATCAGCTGCCGATACAACGTCGACCGCGCCTCCGTGGGCGAAGAGACCACGGTGGCAATGCCCGCGTCGTCTTCGCGCCGCCGGATTGCCTTGGCCGGCACCAGCTGCAGCAGGTCACAGTGCACTCGTCCGTTGGGACTGTGCAGCTGCGGCTGCCAGGGACGTTCTCCACCCAATCCGGCCTACTTGGTGAGCGTGCGGTTCAGGGATACCGCAGCGTCCTGTAGCGCGGGATGCTCCCTGGTCAGCGGCGTGACCTCGCACAGCGCGGGCCGTACCCAGCTGGCCAGCACGGTCCAGGACGGCCGAAAATAGGACCACCACTGCACCGCGTCCCAGCGCTGCTGACGATCAGGATCACGCTCTGCCCAGATCCGGTGACCCCACGCCTGAGTGACCGCCAGGTTGCGGCGGACGACATCGGTGGGCCGCAACCCGAGCCGCACCAGCTGATGAGGATCATCAAGATCTAGTACCCGCAGCGAATCAGGCAGCGACAGCGTCGCCAACGCCCTGCGCGCCCCGATCAGCGGGAACTCGAACATCGAGTTGTCCCACACCGCCTGGTTGCCGAACGCCTCCCCACAGGCCGCCTCGGCGTGCCGGGAGACGTACCAGACGTAGTAGTCCGGATGGTCGATGCGACTACCCCGCTGGGGGGTGTGCTCATACAGCGGGTGTCCGGGTTCACCGTCCTTGGCGTCATCGAGGTAGGGAAACACCCGATAGATGAGCATTCAGGCGGCCCCGCCCCACATCTCCGCCTCCAGAGCATCGAGCACCGCTGAGGGCCCCCGGTGCTGAAGCACGTCCAGCGGCCGCGCCCCCTCCAAATAGGAATTCGCGCTGCTCAGCCACCGCTTCGCGGCGTCCTCCCCCCAAATCAACCGGGCTTTGGCCAGCACGTGCTCGAGATCAATCAACAGCGGTGCGGCCACCGGTCCAGGTCGTTCCTGGCCCTTCGCCCACCGAGTGGGCTGCGAGGCATTGACACCGATGAGCTTCGCCAGCTGCGCACCACCAAACGCGTCGACCAGGATCCGCACTCGACTGCCCGCCAAGGGGTCGTCCGCCGCGGTGGCCCGTGCACCGGCACGCCGGACGGTGACCTCGGTCTTCGCGTTTGCTGTGATCGTCATACAGAACATGCTACCCAACAAATATATTGGGCGGGTACTCAGTGGAGCCAGCGGCCACCAACAGATACCGACTCATCGTCTAAGCAGGGGCCCGCGCCGAGGCCCTGAAATCGAACTGTGGCGGTGGGTTTACGTCTGCACGTCCTTGGGCTGGGCTGCTGATCCCACCACCATGCCCGTGCTCACATCGCCATTGCGTCGCCGGGTGGCCTTCGCGGGCACGAGCTGCAGCAAATCGCGGTGTACGAGATCGTTGGGGCTGCGCAACTGTAGGACGCAGACAGCCAACCATGTGCCCTGCGAGGAACGCTCCCAGGCGATCAGCAGGCCGGCCCAAAGACCATCGACCCGCAGACCGTAGGTCCGCACACCGAGCGAGACACCGCGAATCGTGATGGTCTCTCGCGGCCACAACTCGTCCATGACCACGAGTACCGGAATCGGCGCGTCGGGCACCCGGCGAGTGGCACTACCATCACCGGAACCGCCGAACATACGTTCGACTGTACGGTACGATTCGCCTTATGGCGGGTGCCCGTGGTGGGAGGGAAGCCCAACGGGCACCCGCCACAGTGATGAGCCGAACAACCCCGTGTGGCGGCCGCGCTCTTACACCGGCTGCAACAACTCCGGGCTGTTGTTGCGAGGGCTGTTGACCTGTGTGCTGACCTCGTACGCCATCAGCCGAGGCTCAGGCACCGACGCCAGCAGAGCAGTGACGTCGTCCGGAGCGGTGAGCGTGGGGTCGAGCCAGTGATCTTGAAACTCGGGAGGCAGAACCACCGGCGACCTGTCGTGGATGTGGCCCAGCGCATCTGTCGCGGTCTGCGTCAAGACGGCCACCGTCCACACCCAACGGTCCGGGTCATCTTCAGCCAAAGCTGGATTCGGCCACAATTCGTACAACCCGGCCATGGCCAGCACACCATCTCCGTGCAAGAAGTGCGGCACCTTGCGACCGTCCCGTTTTTCCCATTCAAAATAGCCCGACGAGGGCGCTAGGCATCGTCTCCGGGAGGCCGCCGCCTTGAACGAAGGCTTGCTAACTATCGTCTCCGAGCGCGCATTGATCATCCGAGCGCCAATCTTCACATCCTTAGCCCATGAAGGCACCAAACCCCAACGCGCAGTGCGTAATTGCCTCACTGGGACCGCTCCAGGCTCCCCTCGCGGGGAGCGTTCCAAGACCACCCGAACCGCTTGCGTTGGGGCCACGTTGTACGAGGGCCCCAACTCGTCCCCCACCACCTCAGCCACCCTGAACGCGTCCCGCAGCTCAGCGTCGGACTACGTACTCGCGAAACGTCCACACACAACGCCCAGTCTGCACCGCCCAACTTCCGGCCGGGGAAGCCCAGGACACCAGCCCCCTGCAATGATCACCTGATGAGTGATGACCAGCGCACGCACCCGTCCAAGGTGGCTGGCGACCGTGCGTCGCTGATCGCGTTCCTCGACTACCAGCGCGCGACCTTCGCCATGAAGTGCCAGGGGTTGACCGGCGAACAACTGAAGCAGAAGGCGGTTCCGACCTCGAACCTTTCCCTCCTGGGCCTGGTACGGCATGCGTCCGAGGTCGAGCGGAGCTGGTTCCGATTGGTGCTGAACGGCGAGGACTGCAAACCCCTCTGGCCCAGGACCAACGGCGAGCTTGCCGAATTCCATGTGGACGACGCCGACGTGAACGAAGCGTTCGGGTTCTGGCGCGAGGCGTGCGCGGGCTCCCGCGCTGCCGCGGACGCCGTCGAGTCCCTCGACGATACGGTGGACTTCCGGGACGAGGTCATCTCGCTCCGCTACGTCCTCACCCACATGATCGAGGAGTACGCGCGCCACAACGGCCACGCCGACCTGCTCCGCGAAGCGATTGATGGAGAGGTTGGCGAGTAGGACCCAGGGCGACCTGGCTCGATCCGCCGGGCTCACGTTGTTCGGTGTCACGGATCCGTCTCCGATCAAAGTGGCATCCGCGCCCATCAGTCCGTAGTGCAGAGAAGGGCATTCGGAACCCAGGGCCAAGAGGCGTTCCTCGCCGGGCACCTCGAGGCGTTTCGCCGTGCTCGGTGGGGGCCCGACGGTGCACGTGCGCTACGACAACCTGAAGTCCGCGGTGCGAGGCGACGCAACCATCCAGGCCGCCCGCGCCATAAGTAGTTCGAACGACAGGCAGCGAAGCGACACAGCCCCCACCCCGCCGAAGCGGGGTGAGGGCTGCGGACGCCGCTGGTTAAGAGGACGCCCATGCCTGGGGGGTAGACGAGGCGTCGACCAGCATTGCCATGGCCACCGAGAGTTGGGGGGAACATCGGCGGCCGCACTCCAGCATGCCAGCACCCGTTCGAGAACTACCGCACGCCGTAGACGTCGCCCCGGAGCCGGACCGACAGAACATAGACCGTGTGGGCCGCGTCGTCGATGCGGTACACCACCCGATAGGTACCCAGGTGCGCTGCTCTCAAACCCTCATAAGGGCCGGACAACTCACCGCCAAGGCGCTGCGGGTTCACCGCCAACCGCTCGGTGATGAACGTGTAGGCGGCCCAGGCAACAGGCTCCGGTAGAACGTGCTCGAGCGCTCGCCGCGCCGGCCCGGTCAGCTCGACCGTCCATCGATCCGTCACGCGGTGGTGGGACGGCGCGACAGCATCGCGCTCCGCAGTTCCTCGGCGTTCACCGTGCGTCCGGCGAGAACGTCCGCCTCACCCTGTCGAATGTCCTCGACCGCCATAGGGTCGGACAGAATCGCGATGGTCTCCCGCAGCGCGACCATCTCGGCGTGAGAAACCAGCACCGCGGCGGGCTCACCGTTCCGGGTGATCTCCACGTGGTCCTGCGTCGTGGCCACCGCGGCGACCAACTCCGAAAGATGCGCTTTCGCGGCGGTGACCGTCATCGTCTCAGACATGGTTCGAATACTAGTCCGACGCGCGCCAGTTGCCGGTGGTTCGGATTCCCCACCCCTCGTCCGTGTGCCCGCGGAGAGCACGCTGGTGTCGGGCACGTCGCGGTATTGCCCAGACCCTCGTCCGTGTGCCCGCGGGGAGCACCTTCGTGACCAGCGCCTATGGCACTGGTGCTGGTGTTCCGTGTGGGTTTGTGGACGCCACGACCTTGTGGTCGTGGGCTGCTCGTCTGATCCCAGCCAGATGGTTGGGTGCGGGCTTCTCACGTCGGCGCCGACTGCCATCAACGCCTGGGGGCGCTGGTGGGCTGATGTTGGCTCGGCGAGCGTTTTGCGTCTCCCCCGCAGTGGAGGCGACGACCGTTGTGGGCTCCCCGTCGGGGAGTGCGTCGGCTGCGGCGAGCTGACACAAGTTGCGTGCGGCGTTCAAGTCCCGATCGAGCTGGAGACCACAAGCACCGCAGTGGAACTGTCGATCGGCGAGCGTGAGGCTTGGGTGTCGCCACCCGCACGCCGAACAGGTCTTGCTGGTGGGAGCCCATCGGTCAGCGACCGTGAGCTGAGCCCCGTACCAGGAAGTTTTGTAGGTGAGTTGGCGGCGCAGCTCACCGAAGGAGGCGTCGAGAATCGCCCGGTTCAGCCCAGTTTTTTGACGCACTTTCTTGCCGGGCTGCGCGATGCTGCCTCGCGCGGTAGAGGTCATCGCTTTCACCGCGAGGTCCTCGAGGACCACGTGATCGTGGGAGTGCACCAACCGGGTCGTGAGCTCATGCAAATTCGCCCGCCGCATGTTGGCCTCGGCGTGCTTTGTGCGGGCCAACCGGCTATACAGGGCCTGCTGGCGCTTCGAGCCCTTCTCGCACCGGGCGATGCCCCGCTGTATGCGGGTGGCCTTCGCCCGGAGGGTGTTTGCTGTTCGAGGGTTGGGGACCAGCTCCCCGGTGGATAGTGCCGCCAACACTTTTACGCCGACATCGATTCCGACTGTGCCCCCTGCCCGCTGACGGGGGGTCGGTGCCGGCCGAACACGTGCGGTGCGACTCACCTCGCAGGAGAAGGCGATGGACCAGCGGCCGCCTCGCTGGGTGACGGTGGCGTTTTTAATGGTCACGGTGCCGTTGGCGGTTCGTCGCAGCAGCTTGCGAGTTGACTCGTGGGTGCGGACAGCACCGATGATCGGCAGCTGCACGTGTCGGGAGTCGATGGGCCGAGCGCAGGTGGTGTTACCTCCGGTGACCTTGAACCGGACCGGAGATAGCTTCTTCGAAGCGAAGCGGGGAAATGAGATTCGTGGCCCGGACTGCTTACCTGTCGCGGAACTGAAATACCTGTTTAGCGCATCGCGGGATTCGTACAGCGCCCAGAGATAGACCTGAGATGAGTTCTCTCCCACCCAGCTCGGAGCCGGTTCGGGATGCGTCATGCTCCACCACTCGGGGAGGTCCTCGGTACGCCCGGTCTTCCATCGATTGAACGCCGCGTTGACGTCCTGAAAGGACGGTTGCGGCACCGCGACCACCACCGCGGCGCCACCATCAGCGTGTGCTGCTGCCTCTGCACGCTCTCGGATGTACTCCGACCGGAGGTGCCGGTAAACCGCGACACCGTGATTGAACGCCCACCGGCGGGCACCAGCATGCCGCAGCAGCGCCCGTTCCTGAGCTGGTGTGGGGTCCAGCGCAAAGCGGTACGCCTGTCGCACCACGTCTACCTGGCTCACAGCGGGCACCATGCACCTAAACGCACCGACACAAGGTGTGCGCTTGTCGGGCACGGCACCCGCGAGGAGGTAGCCAGGTGCCGCCGAATAGTCATTGTGGCGTCATGTCGCTCCGTTGCCGATGGTGCTGTTAGCTGCTGTGGGTGACGATCGCCTGAAACTCGCCAACCTGGATCTGGGTGTTGGCGGCGACCTGCTGGGGCACCACACCGGCACCTCCGCCGCCGGCCCAGACGATGTTCCAGTAGCTGGTGGCGGTGACGGTGTACGCCATACCCGGCTGGTCTTCGCTGGTGTGCTGGTAGCGGTGACCGCAGGTGGGTGAGTCCTGGGCCCCCCATCCGGCGGAGTACGGCACCCCAGCACCGTGACAGGTCACTGAGGATCCGTCGCCCATGTTCCAGACCACCCGGTCCAGGTTGGCCACGGCGGTCACAGTCACAGGCCCTGCGGTGGCGCTGCGCGTCATCGGCCCTGTGGTGGCCTCGCCCGGGTTCTTAGCCCACATCCATGTAGGCATACCGACGACACCAATCTTGCCCGGAGTGTTCTCTGGGACGATGCCGATCCCAACGGGTTGGAGTTTCATCTGCGATATCGCGATCTGCGCCACCTGCGCCGGACTCGGCGGCGGAGGTGGCGGTGGAGCGGCAGGGGCAGCCGGAGTACCGGGGGCAGCCGGGGCAGCGGGAGCAGCCGGAGCAGCCGGTGTCGGGCACATCGCGGTATTGCCGAGGTTGCACAGCAGCTGCCCGGAGGCGTTCAGGGTGCTGAACTGCTGGGCAGCAGGCCCAGAGGCCAAGTAGCTGGCGCATCCTCCGCCGGACCACCCAGAGCACAGGGGGGATCCGTACCCGTCCAGGGAGGGTCCTGCTGGCACTGCCGGCCCACTCGAGCTACTGCCGCCCCCACCATCGCTGGAGCCACCGCCACCGCCGCCGCCGCCGGAACTGCTGGAGCCACCGCTGCTGGAGCCACCGCCACCGCCGCCGCCGCCGGAACTGCTGGAGCCACCGCTGCTGGAGCCACCGCTGCTGGAGCCATTGCTGCCGCCACCGCCGCTGTAGCCCCCGGTGGACTGGCTCACGGGGGCCGCCGGTGCTGCAGCGGCCGGCGCTGGTCCTGCAGGGGCACCCGGTGCCTGCGCCACCACGTCACAGGAACCGAAGCCACATTTGACGTCGAGGCTCAGCGGCGCGGCTGCATTTGCCGTCGGAGCAACAGCAGAAAGCATGCCGGCGATCAGCGCGGCGATTCCCAACCGTGCAGAAGTTATCCGCATGTTGCGTTCCTCATTTCGGCCTTGGTCACGCGCCATCCCGAGGGGTCTGGCCAAGTGCTGTTGTGGACTATGAAGTGCGCGAGGCGCGTATCGCGCCACGGGACTGTAATGATCTTGTCGCTGCCGTCCGGTGCGCCCGCCTGCATGGTCTGCCGTGGTAACGGAGCGCCCTGCGCATCAATGCCCTGAACTTTGCTGACGTCATAACAGACGTCAGCGGCGACCTCGGCATCGGATTTGGTAATACTCGCGTCACTTGCTGTCAGGCTGGTGATGGTCGTGTCACCAACGGTGTGAATCCCCCTTTTCGCCATTCCCTGGGCAAGGGTTGTTAGACCCGCGACCTCATCACCTGCGGCGACAGTATTGATTGCTGCCAAAGAACCCGTTGGGTTCTGGCTGAGTTGGTCGCTGACCTTGTAGTAAGCGGTGATCTCGTTCTTGGCCTGGTCGATGGCGAGGTCAGAGGGGGTGGCCGCTGTGGTGGTAGCTGCGGTCGTGGTGCTGGGTGTGGGTGTTGGTTGGGCGGCGCTGTTGCTGCAGCCGACCGCGATGAGCGCTGCGCTGATCGCGGCAAGCGCGGCGGTTCGTGTTCCTCGGTGTCGCATTAGAGTTGGCTCCTCCCCGTAGGTGATGATGCCAGCATGGTCAACTGGGCACCGTCCGCGTTCCGCGAGCCACCCACCCAGTCTTGGTGACAGGTGGTGGGGGTTTCGGTGGGGTGTGGTCGGCATCGGTGGTGTTCCTCGCTAGTGGGCATGGGCGACGAGCTGGTCGCGGTCGGGTGTGTGCTGCTCGGCGATGTCGGAGAGCAGCTGCTCGGTGGAGTCCTCGAGGTCGCCACCGAGTGCTCCAGTGATGGTCAGCAGGCGGTCGATAGCGTCCTCGACAGCTGCGGTGTTGCCGGCGGAGTGTTCAGCCAGGATCCGAACACGCCACAGCCTTTCCATCCCTGGCTCGACACTCAGGCCCTTTACGGCGGAGCGGCTGGCTTCACGCCAGCGGCCTTCGAGGAGCCGGCGGTTGCCGAGTTCGTGGGCGGCGTCGACGATCGCGGCAATCATTTCCTGCATCAGCGTCTCCGCCCACGCATAGGTGCGTGGTTTGACGTCTTGGAAGGGGCGCCCGCGCACGAGGTGCAGGGCCTGCTCGAGGCGTTCGGTGGGTGCCCCGCTGGCCCCATTTGGGAGGAGTTCGGACCACTGGTGCCAGTCGGTGGTGACCGGGTCGAGGAAGCGGTAGCCGTCAGGGTTGTGCCGTGGTAGGTAGTCCTGGCCGTCGGGGGCGGTTCCGAGCCATCGCCGCAGAACGGAGACGTTGCGGTTGCGGGTGCTGTTGCTGACGATCTTGCCGGGTGACATGGCGGCGTCGATTGCGGTGTAGTCGACGCCGGGGTGCAGGGCCAGGTAGGCGGCGAGCTCGATGGACCGGTTGCGCATGTTGCTGGCGATTGCGTCGCGGGCTCTGTTGATCTCGGGCGGTCCCAGGAGGAGGACGCGGGGTGCGTCCGGGTGCAGCTGGTGTACGACACCAGCCGCAGGCGCGGTCGTCGTTGCTTCGTCGGCCGCACGCTTAGCCACCGTCTCGTCAGCGGGTTCGTCCTTCACCAGTTCGGGGGTGACGGGGTCGGGGTCCTCATTTTCTGCAGCTTCGGGTTTGGGTTTCGCCGCCGGGTTTTCTTCGGTCTGCTCCGGTGTCGCTGCTGTGGGGTCGATGTCGTCGACGACCGGTTCGGTGGTCGTGAGTGCGGCTGCATCGTCGTCGGTGACGCCGACTGCCTCGTCGACCTCAGCGGCGATTTCGGCTGCGGGCATTGGTTCGGTGTCGGCAGTCGCCGGGAGGTCCGCCAGGGCCGGCTCGGTTGCTGTTTCCCCGGTGTCGGTGGTGTTCGCGGCGGCCATGACCTGCACGAGGTGGGTGTAGGTGGTGGTGTCGACGACCTGGGGCCGCAGTGTGAGCCCGATCGGGGCGAGGACCGCGGTGTCGTCGTCGGCGTTGAGGGTGAGGGCCCACTCACCGACGGGGTCCCCGCTGGTGACTGCAGCGACCGCGACCCGCGGTGTCTCCTCGAGCACCGCGTTCAACCGGGTTCGCTGCGTGGCGGTGATGGGGTCGGCGATCAGCACGATCTCCGGTGTCCAGATCCCAGGGGCGGTGTCCTGCACCCGGGCATGTTGCAGGTCGGGGGTGTCGCAGTTGGTGAGGATGTCGCGGTCTCCGGCGGCGCGGCGGGTGAGGTCGGCCAGGACGCTGTCGGCGTCGGGGAGGTAGCGGATGCGCCCGGTTTGCATGTTGTTTTCCAGGTCGGCGCAGGCGCCGACGACGGTGACCTGGAGGTCGTCGGCCCAGCAGCTGGTGGCGAGCTCGAGGACCAGGGCGGTGATGACCGCGCGGGTGCGGTCGGGGTCACCGGTCACACCTAGGGCGGTGACTTCTTCGAGGTCGAGAAAGACGTGGCCGTCTTCGAGGTCGTGGCCGATGGTGACGAGGCTTGGGTAGGGGGCGGTGACGTCCTCGGCTTGCTCGGGGCTGATGAGGTCGGTGTCGTCGAGGTCGTTGGGCAGCATCCATACGGTGGAGTCGCTTGTGCCGGTCCATGGTGCCGGGAGTTGGGTGGGCTCGGCGAGGTAGAGCTCGAATTGCTCCTCGGTTAGGCGTGCTGCCCGCACGTGGGGCAGCGGCTGGTGGGTGAGTTGGCTGGTGTGGGCGAGGCTGCGCAGGGCAAGGTCGACGGTGGTGATGTCCAGGGGTGAGGCGGTGGCCCGCAGTTCCTGCTCGGTGTCGGCGGCGGGCCCGGTGGGTGTGGGAATGTGGGTGCCGGGTCGGCGGTGGCGCTGTTGGTTGCGGCGTCGGTAGGCGAGCATGCCGAGGACGCCGGCGGCGAGGATTGCCCCGACCCCGGATGCGGTGCGTACCGGGAACTGCTCGCCCTCGCTACTGCTTGCGGTGGTGTCGTGATGGGCGGGGGCAGTGGTGGCGGGTGCGGCCGGCTGCTGTTGCTCGCTGGCCGCAGGCTGCTGTTGCGGTGCCCGCTGGGCTTCTTGGCGTTGGGCGCCGGTGGAGTCCTGAGGTATGGGCGCCGCCGGTGCTGCTGGAGCCGCTGCCGGTGGTGGTGCGGGCGCCGCCGGTGCCGGAGGAACAGTTGGCGCGGCGGGGGTGGCGGCGCCGGTGGGGGCGGGCAGGGTGATGGTCCACCCGGGGTAGATGTGGTTGGGGTCGGTGAGGTGTTGACCCCCGGGTTGAGGCGTGTCCTTGGTGGCGTTGATGACGTCGGCGAGGGGCTGGTGGTGTTGGTCGGCGATGCTGGACAGGGTGTCGCCGTCGTGCACGGGGACGGCAACACCCATGGCACTGGGGGCGGCTGGTGGTGCGGGCAGGGCGAGGGTTTCGCCTGGTTGCAGCCAGTGGCTGGGGTCGAGCGGATGACCGTCGGTGTTGGATATTTCGGTGTAGCGGGCGCCGTCGCCGAGCTGGGCGTGAGCGATGCCCCAGGGGGTGTCGCCGCGTTGCACGGTGTAGGACATCGTGGCCGCCGCCGCAGGTGGGGGTGTGGGGGTGGCGGCTGGGGTCGCCGCGGTGGTGGTGGTTTGTTGGGTGATGCTGATGCTGGTGGTGGGTGCTGGGGCGAGAGCGTGGGCGGGCAGGGTTGCGGCCCCGGCTTGGCCGGCGGTGAACAGCAGGGCGGCCCCGGCGAGCAGCCCGGCGGCGCCTCGCTGTTGCCACTGCAGACCTGGGAGGTGTGGTGCGGGCAAACCTCTTAGCCGTGCGGCGAGTTCCACCACGACGGGGAGCGCGAATGTTGCCCACGCGACCCAGGCGATGACGATGAGTGCGGATAGGAACAGGTGCCCGTCGTCGGGACGCAGGAGGGCGTCTTTGGATTGCTGCCAGCTGGGGATGCTGGTGGGCAGGGGGTTGCCGTGGATTGCCCAGAGGACGGTGGGGATCCCGACGATCAGGATCAGCAGGGTGAGGCTGTAGCCGAGGCCGGTGATCCGCGCCGCCCACGGGTTGCGGGTGCGCCGCTTCGCCGGTGGCGTTGTGGTGGTCGTGGGCATCAGCGTTCGCCGCCCAGTTGGCGCACGACTCGCACATCAGCATCCGCGGACGCGGACAGTGACCCCACACCGATGACCCCTAGGAACGAGGGGCTGTAGGTGGTGGTGGTGTGCACGTGCACGGTGGTACCTCCGGTGGTGGTGACGTTGCCCTGCACCCCCGCCGCGGCCAGGTATTGCTGCGCGGCCGCTTGCGCGGTGCCGAGCTGGAGCTGGGCGCCGTCGCCGTTGATCGCGGCTGCGGGGTTGACGGCTTGACCGGCGGCCCGGGCGGCTTCCTGCGCGGAGGTGTCGGCGCGTTGGCGGTTGCGGATCTGTGCGCCGCCGTCGACGACGAGACCGATGATGACGAGCAGCGCGAGGGTGACCATGACGAAGAACAGCGACACCGAGCCGCGTTCCCGGTCGCCACGGTGTAGGCGGGCCCGGGGCATTAGCTGCGCTCCCGGTAGGTGTCCAGCGGGCTGGAGGCACGCCCTGTGACGGTTCGGGATCCTGGAATCCCGGGTGCAGCCAGGTCGGCGGTGTCGACGATGCAGGTAATGGTGGCGCTGATGGTGGCGGGTGTTCCGGCGGGCACGGAGAAGCCGGCGGTGTCGACGCTGACCGAGGTGCTCGAGCAGCGCAGCCCTTGCTGGGCCAGGGAGT